>JABLTN010009341.1_pt1 | contig 10920 bp, 14 predicted proteins | sample 7160141 | NCBI WGS metagenome assembly JABLTN01 (sample SAMN14651226, study PRJNA627086) | human gut metagenome | isolation source: feces | host: Homo sapiens | reverse complement strand
CGCAGCGTAGCAGCGCTACGCTAAGTGGAATGAGCGGACGCCAGAAGGGAAAAGGCGCAAGCAGATGGCGCAGTTGAATCTGGAAATAGTATTAGATTGCCCGCGTCGCGTGCAGCAGCCATTCCGCCTCGTCCCCCGCCAGATACGGCAGAATCGTCTCCCGCACCTTGGCATGATAGGCATTCAGCAGCTTCTTATCATCCTCATTCAAATACCGCGTATCCACCGCGTCCAGATCGAACGGCACCATCGTCAGGTAGTCGAAATGCAGGAAACGACCATACGCATTCGTTTCGCCCTCACAGACGACCGTCAGGTTTTCGTGGCGGATACCGAACTTGCCCTCCAGATAGAAGCCGGGTTCGTCGCTCGTCACCATGCCGGGTTCCAGCGGGATGGGTGCGCCGCGCCAGTGGATGCGCTGCGGGCCTTCGTGGACGCTCAGCACATAGCCCACGCCGTGACCCGTGCCGTGGTTGTAGTCCATGTTCTCCTGCCAGAGGGGTTCGCGGGCAAGGTAGTCCAGATTCGCGCCCGTGCAGCCGTACTTCCAGCGCGCGTTGCCCAGATGCAGATGTCCTTTCAGCACGAGGGTGAAGAACTTCTTCTCTTCGTCCGTCGTCTCCCCCATGGCAAAGGTACGGGTGATGTCGGTCGTGCCCTGCAGGTAGTGCCCGCCGGTGTCCGCCAGCAGCAGGGAGCGCGGCTCAACGGGGATGTTGGATTCCTTGGTGGGCGAATAGTGGACGATGGCGCCGTGCGCACCGTAGGCGATAATCGGCGCGAAGGACGGGCCGATGTAATCCGGGCGTTCGCGGCGGAACTCTTCCAGTTTTTCCGCGACACTCAATTCGTCCATCGGGATTTTGCCAACATTGTGCTTCAGCCAGTACATCAGGCGCGTCACCGCCACGCCGTCCTGCACATGCGCCTTGCGGAAGCCCTCCACCTCGGTGGCATTCTTGACCGCCTTGGGCAGCTCGGTGGGGTCAACGTGGTCAATCACGCGCACCGACGCGGGCACACACGCCCGAATCAGGCTGTTGACGACGTTCAGGTTCATCATCACCGTGGAATCTTCCGGCAGTTTCTTCGTATATTCATAGACGCAGGCGTAGGGGCGGATGGTCACGCCGTCCTCCTTGAGATGCGCCTGAATCTCCGTGCTGAGGATGGCGGGGTTGACGAACAGCACCGCATCGGTCATCGTCACGGCAGCGAAGGACAGCATGACGGGCGTGCAGTCCACGTCGTTGCCGCGCAGGTTCATCAGCCAGCACACGTCCATCAGCGAAGACAGGATAAGCGTATCCGCGCCAAGGCTTTCCATTTCGCGGCGCACCTGATGCAGCTTCTCCTGACGGCTGCGTCCCGTCAGCGATACGGGCAGTTCCCACGCGGGTTCTGCCGACAGGGCCGGGCGCTCCGCCCAGATTTCATCCAGCAAATCAACATCAGAAACAATTTTGCCCTGCTTCTTTTCCGCAATGCGCTGATAACCCTCGTACTGCCGCGCCGTGACGACTCTGCCGTCAAAGCCCAGCGTCTGACCGGCTTCAAGCGTCTTTTCGATGTACTCCGGAATCGTCGGGACGCCCGGCTCGCCCATCTTGCACAGTTCGATGCCGCTGCCTTCCAGCTGCTGCCCCGCCTGCAGGAAATAGCGGCCATCCGTCCACAGACCCGCCCAGTCCGCCGTCACCACCAGCGTACCTGCGCTGCCCGTGAAGCCGGAAACATAGTGCCGCCCGCGGAAGTGCGCGCCGACGTACTCCGACGCGTGGAAATCATCCGTGGGGATGATATAGAGGTCGATGCCGTGCGCCTGCATGGCGCGGCGAAGCTCCGATAACTGCTGTCGCATAAAAATCTTCTTCCTTTCCTGATTCCGCCCGTTCACGAGTGGAATCGACTGTATCCAGCGAAATTATAGCACGAATGGACGATTTTCGCAAGGGAATTGACAGGGAGAACGTTTTCGGTGTAGAATAGACAGGTGCAAAACTTGAATGTCAGATAAGGTAAAGGAGGGATTTTGATGTTGCCGGACACGCTGGAAGGCAGTATCCACGACCTGACGCAGAATATTCTCGCGGATTATACCGCCGGCCGCCCCATTGACCGCATTGAACCGTTCAACCAGCCAGACCGCGACGTGATTATCGCCCTGATTGGCAAGCTGCGGCGCATCGTCTTTCCGGGCTATTTCCGCGACCCCGCCTACCATGTGTACAGCGCGGCGCACTCGCTGTCCGCCCTCATCGAGGACACGGCGTACCTGCTGCAAAAGCAGATTGCGATTGCCCTGCGCTGCGGCAGCAGTGTGACGCAGGAGGCCGCCGCCGACATTGACCGTCAGGCGCAGGAGATGACCGTCCGCTTTCTGGAGAAGATTCCCGACGTGCGCGCACTGCTGGCGACCGACCTGCAAGCCTTCTACGACGGCGACCCGGCAGCGACAAGTCTGGACGAAATCATCATTGCCTATCCGGGGCTGCTCGCCATCACGGTCAACCGCTTGGCGCACGAGCTGTTTCTGCTCAAAGTGCCGCTGATTCCGCGCATCATGACCGAGTACGCGCACGGCCGCACGGGGATTGACATTCATCCCGGCGCAACCATCGGCAAGTACTTCTTCATCGACCACGGCACGGGCATCGTCGTCGGCGAAACGACCATCATCGGCGATTCGGTGAAGCTGTATCAGGGCGTGACGCTGGGCGCACTCTCGACCCGCGGCGGACAGAGTCTGCGCGGCCACCGCCGTCACCCGACCATCGGCGACCGCGTGACGATTTACTCCGGCGCGTCCGTCTTGGGCGGCGACACCGTCATCGGGCATGACGCGGTCATCGGCGGCAACGCGTTCATCACGCACTCGATTGCCCCCGGAATGCGCGTGTCGGTGAAAAATCAGGAACTCGAAATGCGGATGATGAAGGACGTGAACTGGTGATGGTGGTCGGCATTCGCCATTCGCAGTGTGGAAGCTGTTGAGCGTAAGACGCTGGCGCGGTGGGCATTTTGACTTTACGGTGCGAACAGGCAGTCAATCGCAAAATCGCCGCTGTAATCCCCGAACACCAGCACCGTTTCGTCCGTCCTGCACGCGCTGTTCAGGTAGCGCTTGCAGTCCGCTATCCCTTCCGCATTGAAGCACGCCGTCAGCAGTTCTTCGGCACTTCGCGCGGTGTCTGTCGTCAGGATGAAGCCGTCCGATGCCGCCAGCGACCAGAAATCAACGAAGTCGTAGAAATCCGGCACAAGCTCTGCAACGCCATAATGCCGCTGGAAGCGCCGCATTTCGCGCGTTCTGCTGATGCGGTTGTCCGTCCGCGTCAATCCCGCATAGTACGTCACCCACATACCGCGCGCCTTCACGAGGAACGGCAGCGGCGGCTCGAAGTGCGTCGTCGCAATCAGATACGAATGCTTCCGGCACGCCTGTGCAACGACCGCGCACACTTCCGCCGCCGGTCGCGCAAATTCCTCCGACCACGAAAACTGCGTGCACTGGTATCGCGCATCCACCCCGGCGTACTTCGGCAGCATGTCGCACGCGCGCATTTGCTCCTGAACCATGCGTTTTCTCCTCCCAATTGTTGTTATACGTCCATTTTAATGCCGCCGCTCGCACCTGTTAAGCAACAGACACGCAGTTTTGAACAGCTTGTAAATTCTCCCCACATCTGGCAGAAGAACCGTTTTTTTGTCGAATGCAGAGAAACAAACCTACGAAAAGAGGATACCAATGCCGCAAAAGAGCATCAAAGCCGTGATGGACGAACTCACCGCAATGGCGCAGGACAAAAGCACCTCCCCACGAGCGTTTGCGGACAGCTTTCAGGCGCATTCCGCGGAACTCCGCGCCGTATTCTTTCCCGATACGCCAATGAAGATGCCAGAAACTCATGACGATACAGAAGAATCGTCGCAGGAATGCGTCACCTGCTTCTGCGAGTTTCTTGCAAAATGCACTTCTGCCGACGATCAAAACTGCCCCGTCACGATTGTTGTCTCGGCGCATGAGCTGCCAACTGTTTCCGTGCAGACAATCTCCGGCGCGAAAGTCATTTTCGACGACCTATACGCTTGCAGAAGTATGGACGAAGACACGCGCGGACGTTTTCGGGAATTGGAAGCGCTTTGGGGCGAAAATTCCGAGGACGGCTGCTTCGTCGCGAAATTCTGCGAGAAGCTGAAAGCGTCTCTGCCTGCCATCTTTGCTTCGACGATTGAAATCAAACGGAATTCGTGAATTTCCTGATTGAAAGAAGGGATGCCCCATGCGAGCATCCCTTTTCCCATATCAAAAAACGGGGGCGCATCCGCTGCGTCCCCCTATTTTTCTTACTCCCCGAAGTACCGCTTCAGCAGACCCGCGAACGCCTTGCCGTGACGGGCTTCGTGCGAGGTTTCAGCCCTTCGGGCCTCCACCTCGCGGGTGGAGCTTCGACGCTGAAAAGGTTTGATATTGCGGGCTTTTGAGTGGGTTTCAGCGAATGGCGGCGAGGGTGACAGCGGCGCAAAACGCGAGGTTCTTTTCAAAAAGGCACCATAAAAATGCTGATTTGAGGAGGACAAGACAATGGCAAAACAGGCAGACACGGGCGTTTATCAGTTGAAGGATGGAAACTGGGGCTACCGATTCAAGGTTTTTGTAGATGGGAAAGCGATTTACAAGAAATGTAGCAGGGATGAAAACGGCAATCTATTTTTCAACAAACGCACAGCCATAGAAGCGAGAAAACGCGCTATCAGGGAACAAAAGCAACCAGCGGGAAAGGGCGATTGTGTGTCTATCCCACCGAAAGAAAAGACCTATGCCGAGGTCTATAAGGAATACTGCGAAAATGGCAGAAAGGATAGAGCATACAATACACGCAAGAAGCAGGACAGTCTATGGGACAATCATATGAAAGCGCGGTTTGGCAAGCGGAAGTTGACTGCGGTTTCAGTGGGCGAAATTCAGGATTATCTAACCGTCTTATATTATGAAGATGGGTATTCGTATCTGTATGTCGAAAGTTTCCTGAAAATGTTCTATCTGATATTGGGACAGGCGTATTCCCGAGGATATATGGAAACGATGGACTACAACCGCTTTTGTGTCAACAGGGACACGAAAATTCATATGCCGAAAAAGAAAATGGATGAAGATGAGGATATTCGCATTTTCACAAAGGACGAATTGGCGGTGATGGACGAATATTTTGTAGGCACCAACGTCGAAACAGCGTATTTGCTGGGGCGCTATTGTGGCTTGCGCATTAACGAATGTTTCGGCTTGAAGTGGGAACAGATAGACACAAAGCGCGGTATCATTCGCATAGAACAGCAGGAACAGTATCAGAATGGGCTTATCAAACTGGTTCCGCTAAAGACACGCAATGCCCGACGCACAATTTATATGTGCGATAAGGTAAAGGCCCATTTTGAGCGATTGGAGGCGCAACGAAACGCATTCACGCCCGAGGATGAGCAAATCAGGCAGCAGAACCAGCGATTTATCATTGACACGAACGGTGAAAAGATTTCGTCCTTGGAATTGGTGAATACCCTGCCAAACGGGAAAATTCAGACTGTCAATTCGATGAAATACCATTCACGGGTAATGAAACAAAAGTATGACATAGATTTCAAATATCATTTTCTGCGTCATACGTATGGAACCCATTTGGCAACACTCAACACGCCTACGCACATTTTGTGCCAGCAGATGGGACACGGAAAAATAGAAACGACAAAGAAATATTATATCGCCGTTTCACAAAACGGGGTGGAGGCCCTTCTTGCGAACCTGAACAGAATGTAAAAAGCCAAAATTGTATCTATCCATAAGGAAAACATACAAAATTGGCAGATGCTAAAGCAACGCCCCGCCTATCCTTTTCTGGATAAGCGGGGCTGATTTTATTTCTGCTCCATTGCTTTGACCTTGCGGTAGAAGGTGGCCTTGGTCAAGCCTGCTTGCTTCATCGCCTCTACCGCAGTTGTTTTGCCCTGCTTCCACGCCTCCACAATCGCGGTGAAGTTGTCGCAGGGCTTGATTTCGGGCCGTCCCATACGGCCCTCCTGCTTGGCAATGGCGATGCCCTCCGCCTGTCTGGAAAGGATTTGTTCGCGCTCAAACTGGGCGAGGCTGGCGAACACAGACAGCATAAACCGCCCTGCGGGGGTAGAGGTGTCGATTTGTTCCTTTTGAGACACGAATGCCACGCCCTTTTTGTTCAGCGCGTCGATGATGTTCAGCAGGTCGCGGGTATCGCGGGCGAGGCGGGAATAGCTTTCCACCTCCACCACGTCGCCCTCGCGCACATAATCCAACATCGCTTGGAGCTGTGGGCGGTTGGTGTCCTTGCCGCTGATTTTTTCCAAATAGATTTTGTCATACAGGGCCTTGTCCTGCTCTTGACGGGCGGTGTTCTGTTCCTTGGTGCTGACGCGGATGTATTTAATGCGTGCCATTTCGTGTCCCTCCCCTTCTTGAGTAGAGTGTATCATAAATGTATCAAAAAGTCAATGCAAATTATGATACGTCGCAAAACAAAGTTTTCAATATTGCGATACGCACATATGCGCGAATTTTGACCGTCTCACAAGGTATAGTATTTGAGACGCACAGGGGCGGGTGTATTTCGGGAAAATCCAATTTTCGGTTTGTCGTTCCTCTTGGCGTGGGCAGCGTCCCCACCAAATGCGGCGACGATTTTGAAAGACGGTGGAGGACAAACGCCGATAAGAGAAAATCCCTGCTTTTCATAGATGTATGAAGAAAACAAAAGGAGGTTCATTGCGATGAACGAAGAAAGATTGACCTGTATTTCGGTTCGCCTGACCGATGAAGAATACAAGAACATTCAGGTGCTGGCAAAGAAGGAATATACCACAATGTCGGGCATACTGCGGAAGCTGTTAAACGGCTATTTGAAGGAGGCTGCGAACGATGGGCAAGCAAACGGATAACCTGAACGCACTGCGGGAACAAAAGGCATTAAAAGAGCGCCTGTATGCCGACACGATGGGCAGATTCGGCGGACAGATGAATGATGCTTACAAGAATTACAACGCATAGAATCACGTCATTTCAATGCGCCTGATGGAAAGGGAAATTCAGCAGGCGGAGCGTTTGGCGGACGCGGAACGCGCACAGGAAATCACAGAACAGGTTTTGAAGAATCTGACGGACAGCGGAGGCAAGGCCGCGAAGGATATTGCGGCGGAGCTACAAAAGGCGCTGAACGGATTGAAGCTATAAATTGTGGGGCGTTCGCCTTGCGGAGGAAAAGCCTCTGCGCGGCGCGCCCCGATTTTTATATTATCCCCTGTTCCTGCCTTGGAACGGGCGTTTAACTCTGCGCCTGTTCTCAACAGTTGAGGAAACGCAGGGCTGAAAACAAAAGAGAATGAAGAAGGGGCGGCGTTCGCGCTGCGGCAATGCTTCCTCTGCGCGGCCCGCGCCCGAGGGGAATTGTCTGCTTTCCCTTTTTCTTTCTCTATTGAACGAAGGGGGCGTTTCCGCTTGCGGAAACGTCCCCCATTATATTATTTTATCCTGTTCCCCTCTATATTTTATACTATTTCTTTATTGCGCGGCGGTCTGCTTTGTTCGGCAGACGGCAGGGGCGTTCGCAAAACGGACGGGAAATCCGCTGGGTGAACGGTTCAAAATACGAACTCTTCAGGCTCCTGCGGTCGCGGTTCGGCTTGCGGCGTGGGCTGCGGCACTTCATAAAAATCATAGCAGTTGCCTTTGTTCCAAACCAAATAGCCCTTCTCAATCATTTTGTTCACATAGGTGTGAAATGTGGTTTTGCGAATGCCCGCGTCCTTTTCCGCGTCCTCCTGTGACAAATTGAAATTATAGCCGTCGCGATTGGAGGCGAAATAGAGATAGAGCTGAAGCCCATAGGGCGTTAAATCCTTATTTGCGCGCTTCCAATGCTCATTTTTGATACACAGGAAATCCTTCGCCGCTTTTTCGCGGTGAACGGTGATATTCTTCTAAAACGGGTGCGATGTTGGCATACTATTGAGCCTCCTTAAAAAATATAGGGTTCGTCGAAGGTTGCGGGGGTATTTTTATCAAAATTGCGAAGCTGCGCCTCCAACGCGGCGAGCATTTCACCCTCTTCAGACAGGCGGAGGGAGATTTCCCGCAATTCATCCGCGATGCGGACGCATTTTCTGCGAAGGTCTTTCTGTTTCAGCTCCATTGCGCTGTTGATGTTCTCCATATTCGGCTTTTTCACCTCTTTTCCTCATTTTCTGTATTCATTATACCAAAAATTTTGGACATTTTCCAATGAACGGGCGGAGGGGCGAGAAACGTTGAAGAAGCCGTTCAGCATTTTACCATCCGCCCGCCGAATGCCCGCACTATTTGAAATATCTCTTGAAAATTCGATACGTTTTCAAATATTTGAAGGAAATCATTCAAAATTTTCTCGAACTTCAAATAATATTTCGTGTTTTCTGATATTTGAATAGCATCTGTCACGCCGTCTTGTTTTATCTGGAAATTTTCAAATACACACCGAAAAAGACAGTTATCGCTTGATTTTTCTTGTTTTCCCTGCTATCATATAGGTATCAAATCGAAAAGGGGGAAATGAAAATGATGCGGTTGTTTGTTGCTCAATCCGCGCAGCAGAACACGCAGAATCATTGTGTGAATTGCGCTACCCCCCCCGAAATATTTTGGCTAATTTCAACAACTGATTCTTCTCTTGCTATCATAGAATGTGATCGCCCGCCCTGACGGGTCTGTTTTTGTGTGCTTTCGGAATAACAAAGGCACGCTTTTTTGTTGTTCCATTGGGCATAGATAACGATACAGCAAGGGAGGGTAGAAGGACTATCAGCTTTCACAATTCCAAATCACAATAACACAACCAAAAGATCGGAGGAAAGCGCAATGCGAATCACCATTGACACGGATTTACAGGCAATCATTGTTCCTGAATCCTACTATATGCAGGTGGACAAGCTGAACGAAGTCATTGAAGAAGCAGGCGGAACGAAGCTGGATTATACGCAGTATATCAAGAGCTGCTTTGAAAAGGCGTATAATACGCAGATTGTCCGTCAGAACGACGTGGCGAAGATGAGGGGCACGAAGAAGCGCAAGGCCACCGCTAAGACGGCAGAAGGCGCGCCCGAGGGCAAGAGCGAAGAAAAGGCTGCGGAGGAAGCGAAGCAATGAGCAAGGCCGTCACGCCCGATGAAGTGAAAGAATTTCACAGGCTGTATGAGCAATACGGAAGCTATGCCGAGGTTGCGCGCAGGACAGGGCGGAGCGCCTCCACCATCGGGAAATACATTCGTATGGCGGGAATGACAAAGGCGCATAAGCACGCCGTGGAACAGACGATTGGGAGGAAATGAGAGGGACGCAATGCAGTATTATAACGATTACAATGACAGATATAAGAATGGCCCTGATAACTATCAGCATTATAGCGGTGATGGTGGGTCGGGATTCTTTGAAGGGATTAAGTCTTTTTGCAAAAAACTATTTGGTAACCCCGGAAAAACACTTCAACGGTTCGCCATCGCGGATTTCATTGGTTTGTCTGTTGCAGGTGTTGTTTGTGCGTTTGTGTTTCCTTATGACAGGTATGGAGATTTCGAATTTTGGGAAGCAGTAGGTTATGTTATCGGTGGTTTTGCAGGCGGATATATTACGGCTGTCCCAACCTATGCTTTCGGCTCATTCGTAAATGATACTGCCGAGAATAAAGCAACCCTTTTGCGCATTGAGAAGCACCTAAAACAAACGAATTCTTGCATTGATAACATCAATAAGCACATCGACGAAGAAAAGAAGCAAAAAGAGAACGAAGAATGATAATCTATTCCCCGCCTCCCATCTCGGGCGGCGGGGTTTTCTGCTTTCTACCGCCAAAATTGTATTTCTCTAAAAAGAATACCAACAAAATTGGCAGGATGGAGGAACAGGGTTGACAAGGTAAAGGCGTAAAACTATACTGTATTTATGGGCACTTTTGAAAAGGCACCATTGCGTTTATTACGGCTGTTGTCGGCACCAAATGGGGCACTAAACGGCACTTTCCCCTCAAAAGCACGCAAAAAGCGGGAACCGCCCTTTTTCAGGACAGTCCCCGCAAACCCTTGTGATTGCTTGCTTTTCTTACTTGCCGAAGTACCGCTTCAGCAGACCCGCGAACGCCTTGCCGTGACGGGCCTCGTCGCGCGCCATCTCGTGCACGGTGTCGTGAATCGCGTCGAGGTTCAGCGCCTTTGCCAGCTTCGCCAGCTCGGTCTTGCCCATCGTCGCGCCGTTCTCGGCTTCCACGCGCATTTGCAGGTTCTTCTTCGTGCTGTCCGTCACCACTTCGCCCAGCATCTCGGCGAACTTCGCGGCATGTTCCGCTTCCTCAAAGGCAGCCTTCTCCCAGTACAGGCCGATTTCCGGGTAGCCCTCGCCGTGCGCCACGCGCGCCATCGCCAGATACATGCCGCCCTCGGTGCATTCGCCCTGGAAGTTCTCGCGCAGGCCCTGAATGATTTCCTCCGGCGCGCCCTTCGCAACGCCCACGACGTGCTCCGCCGCCCATGCCATTTCGGCTTCCTGCTTGATGAACTTGCTCGCCGGCGCCTTGCAAACCGGGCACTGCTCCGGCGCCTTCTCGCCTTCGTAAACATAACCGCACACGCTGCAAACCCACTTCATATTGATGTTCCTCCTCAATTTATTCTGGCTTTTCAGCCGATTTTCCATTCATTTTGTCCGGCGTTTCCGCCTGAAAACAGTATACCCCGCTTTGAGGCAAAGTGAAACACCAAAATCAAATTTTTCTGCAACTTTTTTCGCTCTCCTGTGTTTTCGCTATATTCTTTGAGAAAACACAAAATTCTCACGCGTAAAAAAAGGATTTTGCCACTTGGGGGGCGAAT
>JABLTN010060054.1_pt1 | contig 10933 bp, 9 predicted proteins | sample 7160141 | NCBI WGS metagenome assembly JABLTN01 (sample SAMN14651226, study PRJNA627086) | human gut metagenome | isolation source: feces | host: Homo sapiens | reverse complement strand
GCCGCGCCGGGGCCGAGCACCGTGATGCCCCACTGCTCCTGCGGCACCGCCTCGGGCTGCGCGCCGACAAAGGCGTGCTCGCCGACGACGCCGTTCTCGCCGATGATGGCGTAGGAGACGCGCGCGTCCTTTTTGACGACCGCGCCGGGCATCAGGATGGAGTACTGGACGCTTGCGCCCTCCTCCACCGTGCAGCGCTCAGAGAGGACGGAGTTCTCCGCCTCGCCCTCGACCGTGCAGCCGCGCGCGACGACGCTGTGCTCCACGCGCGCGTTGACGCCTAAGTACGCCGGCGGCGCGGAGACGGAGCGGCCATAGATCGGCCAGTCCTTTTCGAGAAGATCGAGTCCGCTGCCGGTCGCGAGCATATCCATGTTCGCGTCCCACAGGGAGTCGAGCGTGCCGACGTCCTTCCAGTAGCCGGAGAAGCGGTACGCCGCCATCTTTTCCCCATTTTTGAGCATCTTGGGGATGATGTTTTTGCCGAAGTCGTTGCTGCTCGCCTCGTCGCTCTCGTCCTCGATGAGGTACTCACGCAGCTTTTTCCACGTGAAGACGTAAATGCCCATCGACGCGAGGTTGCTCTTGGGATGCGCGGGCTTTTCCTCGAATTCCGTGATCGTGTCGTTTTCGTCCACGTTCATGATGCCAAAGCGCGGCGCATCCTCCCAGGGCACCTCCATAACGGAGATGGTACAGTCCGCGCCCGCTTTTTTGTGGTGGGCGAGCATCTTGGCGTAATTCATCTTGTAGATGTGGTCGCCCGAGAGGATGAGCACATACTCGGGGTCGTACATGTCGACAAAGCCGATGTTCTGGAAGATGGCGTTGGCCGTGCCCTTATACCACGACGCACCGCCCGCGCTCTGATACGGCGGCAGGATGTGCACGCCGCCGTCCGCGCGGTCGAGATCCCACGGCTGGCCCGAGCCGATGTAGCGGTTGAGCTCCAGCGGGCGGTACTGCGTCAGAACGCCGACGGTGTCGATGCCAGCGTTGGCGCAGTTTGAGAGCGGAAAATCAATGATGCGGAACTTGCCGCCAAACGGCACGGCGGGCTTCGCCATATTCTCCGTGAGCACGTAGAGACGGCTGCCCTGGCCGCCGGCAAGCAGCATGGCGATACATTCTTTCTTCACGCTTGTTCTCTCCTCCTTGTTTCGTTGCCGTCCGGTCACACCTCGGGCGGCTCGTTGGTTTTCTCCTCTTCCTGCCATTCGCCCTCGCCCGCGAAGAACACCGCGCCGAGCGGTGGGATGGTCACGCACAGCGAGCAGGGCTTGCCGTGCGAGGGGATGGACTCGGTCAAAAGCTCTCCTTCGTTGCGCCAGTCGCCCGTGCCGCCGTATGCGGGAAGGTCGGTGGTAAACACCTCGCGGTACGTCTTTTTCGGCGGGACGCCGAAGCGGTAGTCCGCGCGTCCGACGGGCGAGAAGTTGACCGCCGCGATGAGCTCGCGCCCTTTCCGGTCGCGCCGGACGAAGACGACGACGTTGTTGTGGTTGTCGTCGGCGACGAGCCACTCAAAGCCCTCCCATGAAAAGTCAATGTCCCAAAGCGGGCTCTGCGACAGGTAAAAGCGGTTGATGCCCTTGAAAAACCGCTGAGTCTGCTGATTTTCTTTGTTTTCGAGCAAATACCAGTCGAGCTGCGAGGCAAAATTCCACTCGTGCCACTGGCCCAGCTCCGCACCCATGAACGTGAGCTTCTTGCCCGGATGGGCGAGCAGGTACGCCGTAAACGCGCGCACCCCCGCCAGCTGCTGCCAGTCGTCGCCCGGCATCTTGCCGCGAAGCGAGCCCTTCATGTGCACGACCTCGTCATGCGAGATCGGCAGGACGAAATTCTCCGAAAAGGCGTACATCAGCGAGAACGTGATGTCCTTGTGGTGGAACTGGCGGAACCAGGGGTCAAGCTTCAAATAGTGGCACATGTCGTTCATCCAGCCCATGTTCCACTTGAGGTTGAAGCCGAGGCCGCCATCCTTGGCGGGCCGTGTGACGAGCGGCCACGCGGTCGACTCCTCCGCGACCATCAGCACATTGGGATTGACGGAAAACGCAGTCTCGTTGAGCGCGCGCAGGAAGTCGATGGCCTCTAAATTCTCGTGCCCGCCGTTGATGTTTGGCGTCCAACGGCCATTTTCGCGGCCATAGTCGAGGTACAGCATCGACGCGACCGCGTCCACGCGCAGGCCGTCCACATGGAACTCGCGCAGCCAGAACGCAGCAGAGGAAAGGAGAAAGCTCTTCACCTCGCCGCGGCCATAGTCGAACACACGCGTTCCCCAGCCCTCATGCTCGCGCTTATTGGGGTCGGCGTATTCGTAGCAGGGCGTGCCGTCAAAGTCGATGAGGCCGTGCGCGTCCTTGCAGAAGTGCGACGGCACCCAGTCTAAAATAACGGAAATGCCCTTTTGGTGCAGATGGTCAACAAAGTACATAAAGTCTCTGGGCGTGCCGTAGCGCGACGTTGCGGCAAAATAGCCGGTGCACTGATAGCCCCAGGAATCGTCAAGCGGATACTCGGTGACGGGCATGAGCTCGACGCAGTTGTAGCCAAGGTCCAGAACGTGATCCGCCAGCTCGCGCGCGAGCGTGCGGTAGTCGTAAAAATCGCCGTTTTCGTGCCGCCGCCATGAGCCGAGATGGACCTCGTAAATGTTGAGCGGCGAGCGGTCGAGGGGTGCCTTTGCGCGGCTCGCGCGCCATTCGTCATCCCCCCAGCGGTAGCCGCCGAGGTCATAGAGCTTGCTGGCCGTACCGGGGCGGGTCTCGGCGTGGAAGGCGTAGGGGTCAGCCTTGAGGACCGTTTCGCCCGATTGTGCCGTCACGGCGAACTTGTAGGTATCGTAGCGCTTGAGGGACGGCACAAAACACTCCCAGAAACCGTCCGCGTTCTTTTCCATCGGGTGGGCGTAGCCGTTCCAGCCGCAGAAATCGCCCACAACGGACACATACGCGGCGTTCGGCGCCCAGGTGCGGAAGACGTAGCCGTCTTTCCCCGACCGCCGCGTGCGGTGCGCGCCGAGATAGCGGTAGGCCTCGCTGTTCGTGCCGCCGTAAAAGGCTGCGGCGTCAAATCGTCTGCCAGTTTGTTTCATGCCTCTTGTCCTTTCTCCTCATAGAGCGTATGAGCGCGGCGCAGCACCTTATTCCTCATCCGGTGCGCGCTGCACTGCCGCGCCGCCGAGGCCGAAATCGTCCTCCACGCTCGCCGTGTCGCGGCGGAGCATATTTTCCATCACGCGGATATCGCTGTCGATGTCCATCGCCTCGTTGCGGTACAAATCGTCGAGCTGCTTGTCAAAGCCCTTGATGAGGGCATCCATCGTCTCTTCGATGCGCTCCTGCGCGCGGGAGAGATTCTCGCCCTCGATGCCCGCCTCTTCAAACTTGGCGTAGCTGTCAAGCAGCTTGAGCGTCGTGGGCAGGTAGTAATTGAGGAACGTCGCGGCCTGCTGCTGCTTTTCGGGATGCTCCTCGACCTCGCGGAAAATTTTGCCCGCAACGGTCTCGAGATGGTCGATCTTCTCGCTCAGCACGGGGTCGGCGATGCGGTCGTTGGCCGAGCGGATGGCGCGCAGTGCGCCCGCATAGCCCTCGTTGGCCTCCTTGGGCGTGACGTTTTCCTTTTTCGCGGCCGCATTCGCGTAGTCGGCAAAGGCGTCGGCGCTGCGGAAGAAGATGCCGCGGCCGCTGTCTAAGTACGCGCCCGTGCCGAGCAGACCCTTTTCGACCATGTAGTCAAGGTCACTCTCGATCTTTTTGCGGCTCTTGCCCGTTACGGTGCAGAGCTCCTCCACGCTGATGTAGCCGCGCTCGCCCATCACGGCGAGGTAGCGCGCAATGCGCGCGCTGCGGCGCTTCATGCGCTGACCGGCAGCAAACATCGCGATACCGCCGGCGAGGAAGCCGCACTCGGACAGCATGTACTCGGCCATGTAGGAATACCAGCCGTAGCCGATGATCTCGCCGATGTTAGAGATCAGCCCGCTGCCGGCAGCCAAGGCGATAATGCCGCCGATGATCATCAGCGTGCGCGCGGTCTTGTCGGAAGTCTTCGGCGCGCGGTTCATCTTTTTCGCTGTCTGCACAACGGTCTTTTCTACCTTGTTCGTACTGCGCGCCGTAACGTTCGCGTTCGGACTGGTGCTCGTGCGCGTGCCACTGCGCGGCGAACTCACCTTTTTCGGCTTGTCCGAGAGCTTGGAGATGAGCGCGATGAGGCCGATGGGCCACAGGCCGAAGGCAAACAGCGCCGCGATCAAAATCCAGCCGCCGACGTCGACATCGTTCTTTTTCTTCGTTTTTTCGCCGCTCTCGTCAAAGCGGAACGAACCGGTCTCGGGATCGTATTCAAAATCCTTGCTCATTTACCTGTTCTCCTTTTTCTTTCCCGCTCTCGCGGCGCGCTCGCGCTCAAAGTCGACGATCTTCGTCTTTTTACCTGTCTTTTCGTCCAGCACATAGAGCGTATTGAGCTGGGATTTTAGGTTTGCCTTCACCGAGTCGATGTAGTCGCGGCGCAGCTGCGCCTGCTCCTCCTTCTCCTCGTCGGTCAGGCCCTCGGCTTTGGCCTTGTGCGCCAGCGCGTTGATGCGCGCGATCTTTTCATCCATCGTCATTGTTTACTTCTCCTTACAGGTATCGGCGCAGAAGCAGCGCCGTTCTTCCTTTTTTACTCAGGCCGCCGACCTCGGCGACCTCGAACTTGCCGAGGCCGCGGGCGGAGATCACATCCCCCTGCGCGACGGGGGCGTCGCTCTTGAGCGTTTCGCGGTAGTTGAGCTGCACGCGGCCCGAGGAAATGAGCTCCTGCGCCTTGCCGCGGCTCATCGAAAAGCCGCTCGCCGCCACGGCGTCGAGCCGCAGTGTCGAGACCGTGTCGCGAATCTCCTTGACCTTGAGCTCGGGGACGCTCAAGTCTGAAAGCTCGATCTCGCTGACCGAGAGCTTTACGCGCCCCGCGCTCGTCACGTTTTGCAGCAGATACGGCGCGATATCGCGCGAGACGATCAAATCGCACGAGCCCTCCGACACCAAAATGTCGCCGAGCTTTTCGCGCGTGACGCCCTGCGCCATCAGCGAGCCGAGAAAGTCGCGGTGCGTCAGCGTATCTTCCTTGCGATACGTGCAGCGGAGCGCCGTCATGTACTCGCTCTCGTCGGCCTCCTCCTGCCAGTCGGGCAGAAAGAGGAGCATTCTCCGCTCCGCGCGCTCAAATCCACCGCAGAAGGCGCAGCCGTCATGAATGGCGGCGGCGTGCAGTAGGTCCTGCGCGCTGCGCTGCTCAGCGGGGCTCAAAAAGTCTGTCGCCGACGGGATATTGCGGTTTCTGCTCTGCTCACACTTGTCCAGAATGTGCGCCAGCAGCACGCGCTCATCGCCATTGCGCGCGGCGCGATCCAAAAGCTGCCGTCTGTCCATCATGCTTTCCCATTCTGCGTGCGCCAGAGGGACGCATACTCGCCGTTTTGCGCGAGCAGCGCCTCGTGGCTGCCCTGCTCGGCGATGCGGCCATTCTCGATGACGAGGATGCGGTCCGCCGAGCGGATGGTCGAGAGGCGGTGCGCGATCACAAGCGTCGTGCGCCCACGCGCGAGCTCGTCGAAAGCGTGCTGAATTTTGACCTCCGTCACGCTGTCGAGCGCGCTCGTCGCCTCGTCCAGAATGAGGATGGGCGGGTTTTTGAGGAAGATGCGCGCGATGGACACGCGCTGCTTCTGTCCGCCGGAGAGCATCGTGCCGCGCTCGCCGACATAGGTGTCGAAGCCGTGCGGCATGGCCATGATATCATCGTAAATCTCCGCGCGCTTCGCCGCTTCGACGATCTCCTCGTCCGTCGCGTCGGGGCGGCCATAGCGGATATTCTCGCGCACCGTGTCGGCAAAGAGGAACACATCCTGCTGCACGATGCCGATGGCGCGGTGAAGAGACGACTGCGTAAAAGAGCGCACATCTTCCCCGTCGATACGGATCGCGCCCTCGCTCACCTCGTAAAAGCGCGGGATGAGCTGGCAGAGCGTCGACTTGCCTCCGCCGGAGGGGCCGACGACGGCGAGCATCTCGCCAGGCCTTATATGCACGCTCACGTCGTGGAGCACGCCTTCATTCTCCTCGCCCTCGTAAGAAAAGCTCACATGGTCGACGTCGATCTTGCCGCGGCAGTGTTCGAGTTCCTTCGCGTCCGGTGCGTCCTTGAGCGCGGGCTCGACGCGCATGAGCGCCGTGAAGCGCTCAAGACCTGCAAAGCCACGAGCAAAAATCTCAGAGAAATTCGCGAGCTTTCGCACGGGGTTGATGAACGTTGCGATGTAAAGGGAAAACGTGATGAGGTCAATGTAGTTCATTTCGCCGCGCATGATGAGATAGCCGCCCACCGTGATGACGGCGGCGGAGAGCAGCGTCATAAAAAACTCCATCGTCGCGTTGAACACACCCATCTCGTGGTGGAATTTGCGCTTGGAGACCTTGAATTCCTCGTTCGCCGCGTTGAATTTGTCGATCTCCTCTTCCTCGTTGGCAAAGGCGCGCGCCGTGCGGATGCCGGAGAGCGACGACTCGATGCCGACATTGATGGCGGCAGTCTTCTGCTTCTCGCCGCGCGAGGCTGCCGTCATCTTGCTGCGGCGCGACATGATGACCGCGATGAACACCGGCAGGATGCACGCCACGACCAGCGCGAGCCGCCACTCGATGGAAAACAGGATGGCGAGCGCGCCGACGATCGTCAGCGTCGAAATGAGCAGGTCCTCGGGGCCGTGGTGGGCGAGCTCCGTGATCTCGAAGAGATCGCTCGTCAGCCTGCTCATGAGCTGGCCCGTGCGGTTGTGGTCAAAGAAGCTGACGTCCAGCTCCTGCACGTGCGTGAAAAGGTCGCGGCGGATGTCCGCCTCCACCAGAATGCCGAATGTGTGTCCCCAGTAGGAAATGACATAGTATAAAAGCGCGCGCACAATGAACGCCGCCATCATCACGCCCATCACGATAAAAAACGTGCGGTACTGCTGATTCGGCAAAAGGTCGTACATCGACTTGCGCGTCACGAGCGGGAAGGCGAGATCGATGAGCGCAACGACCGTCGCGCAGACAAGGTCCAGGATGAACAGGCCGCGGTGCGGCTTGAAGTAGGTGAAGAGAATGGAAAGCGGCTTTTTCTGCTGAAATTCACGGGTCGTCATATGGTCGATAGCTCCTGCAAATACTTTTTCAAGGTAATTGTAGCACAGGCGGGCAGTGCTTGCAAGGAAAGCCGCCCCTTTTTGCGCAAAAAAAGAACGGCCCCCGGCCGTTCTTTTTCTCTTTACTTGATGCGCACCGTGATGGTCAGCACCGCGCCGCCAACGGTGGCCGTCACGGTCGTGGTACCCACCTTGGCAGGCGTGATCAAGCCGTCCGCCGAGATGGACAGGACGCTCGCGTCCGCCACCGCCCAGGTCGCGGCCGCGTCCGTGCCGGAAACGCTCAGGCGGATGGTCTCGCTCGACTTGATCGTGCAGTCAAAGTTGCCGTTTCCGTCCTTGGGCAGCGTCGTGCCGACGTTCGTCTTGATGCTCAGGGCCGAGGCATCCACCGTCGGGGTGGACGGGGTTGTCGTGGTGCCGGGATTGGTGGCAGTTGTGTCGCTGCCGTTTGCGGGATCATTTGCGTTCGGCTCATCACCGGTGTTCGGGTCAGTGGTGTCGCCGTTGTTCGCGTTCGGATCGTCCGTGTTCGTATTGCTGTCGTCGGGCGTATTGACATCGTCCTGCACGCCGGGGGTATTGCCGTCGTCGGCGGGCGTGATCTTTGCGACGATCTTGTCACCAAAGAGCGACCAGCTCAGAAGCAGCAGCACGACGACGAGCACCGCCGCCATCGCACCGCGGACGGACTGCGTCTGCTTTTTATCCGAAACGCGTCGGCCGCCGCTCTGTTTGCTGGAGTTGTACTTGATCTTGCGGGGATGGTCTCCCTCCTCGCAGAACGGGCATCTGCGATAGCTGGGGGAATATTCTTCGCCGCAGCGCGGGCACTTGAGAAGATTCATGCCGACGCTCCTTTCTTTTGTCAAAATAGAGTCTCTGCGCGCGAGCACACACGGTGCCGCGTTCCTTTACATAATACTTGCTTTTTTGTCCCGCGTCAACCGAAACACGCAAATTTTTGCCGCATTCCGCCGCGCGGCCTTGCTTTTTTGCCAAAGTCTTCCTATAATCGACTTAACAACAAACGATTCATGGAGGGTCTGGCGATGAACACCATCTTCATTGGCATTGCAGGCGGCACCGGTTCGGGCAAAACGACGCTCACCGAGCATCTGAAGCAGCACTTCGGCGACGATATCAGCGTCGTGCACCACGACAGCTATTATAAATATCAGGACAGGCCCTTTGAAGAGCGCTGCAAACAGAACTACGACCACCCCGACGCTTTCGAGACCGATCTGATGGTCGAGCAGCTTAAGGAGCTCAAGGCGGGCAAGGCCATCCGCTGCCCCGTCTACTCCTACGCCGACCACCAGCGCACGAATGAGACCGAGCTCATCCAGCCGAGCAAGGTCGTCATCGTCGAGGGCATCCTCATTTTCCAGGACCCGCGGCTGCGCGAAATGCTCGACATCAAGATCTTCGTCGAGACCGACGCCGATGTTCGCATTCTGCGCCGCGCGCTGCGCGACGTGCGCGACCGCGGCCGCACGCTTGAGAGCGTCATCACGCAGTATTTGACGACCGTCAAGCCCATGCACGAGCAGTTCGTTGAGCCGAGCCGCAAGTATGCCGATATCATTGTGCTTGAAGGCGGCCACAACTTAGTCGCCCTCGACATGATCATGCAGCGCATCGCCAGCCACATCGCCTCCGCCGACTAACGCAGCGGTTAAAAAAGCCTCGCAGAGTTTTACCCGCAAGGGATACGCGGCATCCGTAAGGCGGCAGAGCCGCCAACGGCTGCCCAGGCGTCCGCAGACGCGAAATAAAATTGGAATCCGTTTTTCCGGCGGCGTGTACGCCGGAAAAACACTTCTCTCTCCGCGCGTGTCGCAGCCGCCTTTCGGGCGGCAAGGCACAAAGCGGAGCGCATCTTTCTCAAAAAAGAGGGACGCAGCTTTCAGCTGCGTCCCTCTTTTTTGAATATCTTTTACACTCCCGCGAAGTGGAACACGACGCCGATCACCGCGGAGACTCCGATAAAGACGATCGGGTGCAGGTCCTTGGTCTTTTTGATGTAGCGCGTGAAGACGAGCAGCACCAGCGCAAGGATGATGCCGCGCCAGCTGATCGCACCGTCCCACGAGAATTTCATCAGGATGGAATCCGCCTGCGACGCGCTCGTGATCCCGGCGATCACCTGAAGCATCACGCCCGCGCAGGCCGCGCCGATCAGGCCGGTGGAGGCGGGACGAAGGCCGTAGAATGCGTTGGCGACATACTGGCTGTCGCGGAATTTGGCGAGCATCGCCGCAACGATCAAAATGACGATGATCGACGGCGTCACCTCGCCGATGGTGGCGACGATCGCGCCCGGCACGCCGTCGACCGTATAGCCGACATAGGTCGCCATGTTGATGCCGACAGGACCCGGCGTCGATTCCGACACAGCCAGCATGTTCATCAGGTCCGTCTGCGAAAACCAGCCCGTGGTCGCCCCGATATCCTTAAGGAACGGCAGCGTCGCCATGCCGCCGCCGATGGCAAACAGGCCCGTTTTGAAAAATTCCCAGTATAAGCGAAGATACAAGGTCATTTTGCCGCCCTCCCCTCAAGATTTTTCAGCACGATGCCGGACATCGCCGAGAGCAGCACGAACCACACCGGCGAAACGCTCAGCAGCATATTCCCCAGCAGCACGATAACAAAGATGACCGCCGTGCGCTTATCCACGACCGACTTTTTCAGCAGCTTGAGCACAGCGTTCAGAATGAGCACGCATACACACACCTGAATGCCTGCAAAGGCGTTCTGCACCCAGGCAAGGTGGGCAAAGTTCGTAATGAGTCCCGCCAGGATCATGATAATGACGAGCGAGGGGAATACCACGCCGAGCGTCGCGGTGATGCCGCCCATCGCGCCTTTTCTCTTCTGCCCGACAAATGTCGCCGTGTTGACGGCGATGATGCCCGGTGTGCACTGACCGATGGCAAAATAGTCCACCAGCTCTTCTTCCGTTGCCCAGTGCTTATTCTGCACCACCTCGCGCTCGAGGATCGGCAGCATCGCCATACCTCCGCCAAAGGTCATCACGCCGATCTTGGCAAAGGTGAGAAACAGTTCCAAAAGTTCCTTCAAAACACTTTCTCCTTACTCCACATATCCGTAAAGGCCGCGCACGGACACCTCACCCGTGCGCACGGTCTCGACCGTCCCGTTTTCGCGGCGCACGATGAGGCCGAACTCCTCGTCCACGTCAAGCGCCGTGACTTTTTCCTTCGCATCCTGCCACAAAAGCTGAACCTCGCGCCCGATGGTCACGCAGCGGTGGCGGTATTCGTCGAGATACCCGCTCGTCTCTCCGGATCTGAGCGCCGTATAAAGCGCATCGAGCTCCTCGATCATCGCCGCGGACAGCTCCGCGCGCGAAATGAGCCTGCCCGTCTCGCGCAGGATGGACGTTGCGATCTTCGAGACCTCGCCGACGAAGTCCTCCTCGCGCTGGCTGACGTTGAAGCCGATGCCCGCCACGACGTACTGGAGCTCGCCGGTCTCACCCTCGACGCTCAGCTCGGTCAAAATGCCGCAGAGCTTTCTGCCGTTCAGGATGAGATCGTTTGTCCACTTGATCTGCGAGTGCGTCCCCGCCACGCGGTCGACCGCGCGGCTCATCGCAACGGCGATGAGACCCGTGAGCGGCATCAGCTGCGACGGCGCAAGCTTCGGACGCAGCAAGATCGACAGGTAAACGCCCTTGCCCGCCGCGCTCTGAAAGCTGCGGCCGCGGCGACCGTGGCCGCT
>JABLTN010034276.1_pt1 | contig 10940 bp, 9 predicted proteins | sample 7160141 | NCBI WGS metagenome assembly JABLTN01 (sample SAMN14651226, study PRJNA627086) | human gut metagenome | isolation source: feces | host: Homo sapiens | reverse complement strand
GCAGGGTCTCGTGATCTCCGGCGGCGCGCTGCTCAGCGCCGGGCGCGAAGATGAGCTCTATAATGTCGTCGGCTTTGACGCCGGCCACATCCTCCACATCGGCACGATGACGGCGGATGAGGCGCTCGCGCAGAACCTCACCGACGCGGTGAGCTTCCGCACGCACGACGGGCTCGCCTCCGCGCTCATCATCAACGGCGAGATCCAGTCGAAAAACCTCGGCGGCGGTGTCAACCCGCGCACCGCCATCGGCCAGTGCGCCGACGGAAGCGTCCTATTGCTCGTGCTCGACGGGCGGTCGATCAACACGCTCGGCGCAACGATGCAGGACGTAGCGGACATCATGCTCGAATACGGCGCGGTGAACGCCGGCAATCTCGACGGCGGCTCCTCCAGCGTCATGGTGTACGGCGGCGAGATCATCAACAACTGCGCCTCCGTCACCGGGCCGCGCAGCATTCCCACGGCGTTTGTCGTTCTGCCGGAGGGGGCGTGAATATGGAAGAAAAGAAAATCGAAACGCCGTCCGCCGTGCCGGAAAGTGCTGCCCCGGCGGACGAAACGGCGAAGCGTTCCCGCCGCCGCTGGCGGCGGTTCCTTATCCTCTATGCGGTGGTATGGCTTCTCTTCGCCTCGCTCGGCTGCGCGGCATTTTATAAATATCTGCGCGTATATGAGCAGGCGCTGCCCGAGCACGTCATGGATGATCTCATGGAGACCACCGCGCCGGAAACCTGGCTCGGCTATGTGAAAGCCTCGATCGAGAGCGAATCCGGCGTCTTTGACGACACCGCCGCGCTCTACGATGAATACGAAAGCGTCCTGCTCGCCGGAAAGAGCTTTTCTTACCGCCGCGCGCCGGAGAGCAGTGCGGTGTCGCCCCGGTTTATCGTCCGCTGCGGCGGCGTGGACGTGTGCACCGTGTCGCTCACGGAAAAGCCGGGCAGCGATCTCGGCTTCGGAAAGCATCTCTGGCAGGTCGGCGAAATTGCGCCGTGCGAAGTGCTCGGCAATCTCCGCAGCACCGCCGTGGAGGTCACGGCACTTTTGGGCGAAACGGTGTATATAAACGGCATCGCGCTCACCGATGCACAGATTGCCGAGCGGGATATCCCGCTTTCGGATATGCCGGAGATCGAGAGCCGGTTCACCGTTGTGCCGCGCCTCACGCGCTACCGCGTGGAGAAAATGTACGGCGCGATCACCGTGACAAACGCCGCGGGCGACGAGATCGCCCCGGAGCCGGACACCGGCGACGGCGTCACGCGCTACGCGCTCCCCCTGCCGCGCTACAGCGTTTCGATCACCGCCCCCTCAGATGTCACCGTGACGCTCTGCGGCGCGGTTCTCACGCCGAATGACGCGCAGAGCTCCGACCGCGGCATTCTGCGCGGTCTGGAGTACTACACCGGCGACGCAGCCTACGATACCGTGCGCTGGTCGTTTGACGATCTCTATTCCCTGCCGGACGTGCAGGCGACCGCCGCCGACGGCACAGCGCTCTCCCCGCTCGTCGGGAAGAACGGGCAGATCATGTTCTTCCACCCGAACAACGCCTCGCTCCAGAGCGCCGTGGAAGGCACGGTACAGTATTTCTTCAACCGCTACATTGACTACAGCTCGCAGTCGTTCCGCGGCGATCTCTCCTTTACGCGCGAGGATGTGGAGGACGAAGAGAAGGAAATGGATCCGACGGTACGCGCTTCCATGAAGCGCTACTACAAGCTGCTCGACTGCGTCATGTGGACGACCGATCTTTACCGGTACATTCAGGAATCCACCGACGCGATGATCTGGGCGTCCGCCACAAGCGTGAGCTATGACGAACTGACGTTCACCGATTTCTCGTTTGTCGGTGCGAACTGCTTCGTCTGCACCGTCCGCTACAAAGCGGACTTTACCGCCAATTCCTGGTGGGAACAGAAAAACTACAACATGCAGAACGCCTATGAGCTGGCGTTCGTCTGCCCGAACGGCGGAGCATGGTACGCCGCGGCGATGGACGCTGTAACCGAATAAAAGACCCGGAGCCGGTGCGTAAAAAACGCACCGGCTCCGGGTTTCTCTATGGACAGGTGTTATTCAACCGCAACCTTGACAACGACCTTTCGCACCGGGCGGCTTTCGCCCACGGCAATGCTCGGGGCGTGAGCGTCCTGCGGGAAGAAGATTGCCAGGCGTCCGCCGCCGATGGAGATATTCACCGTTTCGCCCTCATAGAAATAGATATCCCGCTCCGGGCGGGCTTCCACTTCCCTCTTCATTGCGGAGAGCGGCGCTATGCCGATCAGCTCCTCTCCCTCGATCAGGTACTGGATGTCGATATACTTCCGGTGCGCCTCCGGGCGGTCGTTTACCGGCAGCGTATCATAGCGCTGAAAGAAGGCAAAAACCCTGTCGCCGTCGATCTCCACGCGCTCGTCCGGCATGCTTTTGAAATCGGTGCCGGTCAGAAAATCCAGCGCCTTCGCAAGGTTTTGGCTTATGCCGCGATACAGCCTCGCATGCTCGATGGTATCGTAGATCATACCTGCACTCCCCTTTCGCCGGTTATTATAATTCATCAAAAAACGCGAAGCAAGTCACCGCAAAATAGCGCGGCCGCCGTTCTTTGCGCCATACAGAACAGTCCAGCCGAAAACTTGTATATACTACACAAGTCCCCGTAATTCGCCATGTTGTTTTTGTGGAAAATCAACTTACTTATTGCATGTTTTCTCGGGCAGAGATATAATTGTATCGTAATCGGAAACTTTGTTCTCTAATAGAGGACAAAAGAAAAGTCGGAAGCGGAGGATTTCGTATGAGTGAACCGAAAGTCAGTTCGCTGGCAAAAGCGCTCCGTGTTCTGGACTGTTTCTCGGTCGAGGAGCCGGAGCTCGGCGTCACGGAAATTTCCGAAAAGCTCGGCATAGGAAAATCCAATGCGCACAACATCATATCCACCTACTGCCAGACGGGCTATCTGCGTCAGCTGCCCAACCGAAAATACGCCCTCGGCTACCGGCTGCTGGAGCACGCTTTCATCATCAACCAGCACCTGGGCTATCCCCACGCGGTGTACGACCTTCTTCTGGAGGCCGCGGAACGCACCGGGCAGGTCGTCTACTTCGGCATCCCGTACGAAACGGACGTGCTGTATCTGTATGTCGCCCACCCCATTGCGCGCATGAAGGAGCTGCCGTACCGCGAAATCTGCGGCGAGCGCGCGCCGCTCTGCACCACGGGCATCGGAAAGGCCATCCTCGCAAATCTCCCGCCGGAGGAATGGCTCTCCCGCATCCCCGAAACCGTCCCGGCGCACACGCCGCAGACGATCACCGATCCCGCGCAGATCCTGCAGGAGCTGCAGGCAACGCGCGAGCGGGGCTTTTCCATCGACAACTGCGAGCACGAAGCGAACGTCCGCTGCACCGGCGTGCCGGTGTATAACGCCAGAGGCAGGCTCGTTGCCGGGATCAGTTCTTCCGGCCCCGCGCCGGTCATGACCGACCGGAAGCTTCAGGAATGCGCCGATATTCTGCTGGATATCACGCAGCGGATCCGAGAGCGGCTGTATGCCTGAGTCCCCCATTTTCCCCAGGCATATCTGTGGGCGGAGGAGCCCGCAGTTTGCATAAAACTTAAAGGAGGCAAAGAAATGAAGAAAACTATCGCAATGCTTCTCGCACTCGTTATGCTGTTTGCGCTGTGCGCATGCGGTCAGACCGCTGCCCCGGCCGAGCCCACGGCGGAACCCGCCGCAGAACCCGCTGCCGAGCCCGCCGCGGAACCGGCGGAAGAGCCGGCGAACGATGTTGGCGATCCCGTCAACCTCATTTTCTCCATCGCCGCTGTCCCCACCGACGCCCACGGCGCTGCCCAGAAGGTCTTCAAAGAGACCCTCGAATCCATCTCCGGCGGCAAGATGACCGTTGAGTGCTACGATTCCGGCACGCTGTACGGTCAGGACACCGAGCACGACGCGCTCAAGAACGGCGACGTCGACATGATTTATTCCTCCGCTTCCTGGCTGACCGACGGCTCCCCCTGGATCTCCATGTTCACCGCCGGCTACGTGTTCCAGAGCTACGAGCACATGACCAAGGTCCTCAACGGCGAGATCGGCCAGGCCATGTTCCAGAAGGTCGCCGAAGAGCAGGGTATCCTCCCGCTCGGCGCTTTCTATCTCGGCACCCGTCAGATCTCTCTGTCTCAGGACAAGCAGATCAAGACCCCCGAAGATCTCAAGGGCATCAACCTCCGCATGCCGAACTCCGACGCCTGGGTGTTTCTCGGCAAGGCCATGGGCGCGAACCCCACCGCCGTTGGCTTCAATGACCTGTATCTGGCTCTCCAGACCGGCACCGTTGACGGCCAGGACAACCCCCTGCCCACCGTCAAGTCCGCCAAGTTCTACGAAGTCCAGAAGTCCATCTCCCTGACCAACCACCTCGTCGACTCCGTGTGGCCGACCATCAACCTCAACACCTGGAACAAGCTGACCGACACCCAGAAGGGCTGGGTCATGGAAGCCGTTGAGGCCGCCCGCGTCGCCTGCGACGAGCAGAACCTCAAGACCGAGAGCGAAGTTCAGGACTTCCTGCGTGAGCAGGGTATGACGATCTACGAGGCCGATGTCACCGCGTTCGCCGACCACGTTCTCGAAACCTACCTCGCCGATCCCATTTCCGACACCTGGGATAAGGATCTCCTTGCGCAGATCCAGGCGATGGCGTAAATCTTTGACCCCAACCGGGGAGCCGAGGCAACCCGACTCCCCGGGTTTTTCTTACCCGCACGCGAAAGGAGAGATTTACATTGGTCGGGAAAAAAATCTTTGGATTCATCCGCGACTGCGTGGAGAAATACATCCCGTCGATCGCGCTCGCGGCTCTGTTCGTCATATTCTGCTATCAGGTCTTTATGCGCTATGTCATCCGGCAGCCCCAGGCCTGGGCGGTCGAAGTGGAGCAGAGCTGCTTTCTTTGGCTCGTTCTGCTCGGCGCCTGCTATGCGCAGCGCATGAAGGCACACGTTACGTTTACGCTTCTCTACGATAAGCTCGGCGTCAAGGGCAAGGCGATCACCGCCCTGCTCGGCGACATCATCATCGCGTTCACCGCTTTCTGCAACATCATGCCCTCCCTCCACTATGTTCTGGGACTGGCGTCGCGCCATCAGGTGACCACCATTCTCAAGTGGCCGAAAACCGTCGTGTATTTCCCGTATATCGTGATGATCACCATTCTGATGATCTATGCGCTCATGGAGATATACGAATACATCATGGTGCTCTGCGGCAATGAGCACTACATCGAAAAGATGAAAAACGAAGATAAGAGCGAGGCCGAACAGGTCATCGAAGAGTCGCTCGCTCAGGAGAACATAGATCTCACAAGCATCGATTTCCACTCCGAACACGGCGGAAGGGAGGACAAGTAAATGTTGGAGCACCTGCCTCTCATTGTATTTCTGGTCACGTTCGTGCTCATTTTCGTGCTGCGTATGCCGATCCCCGCGGGCATGATCGCCGCATGTACGCTGTACTTCCTGACCGACGGCCTCATCAAGGGCGTGGGCTTCGGCGCGCTTGTCACCGGCGCGGGCGGCAGCCTGCATCTGGTGGCGCAGAAGACCATTGAAGCAATATTTACCAACGGCACGATCGTCGCGGTACCGCTATTCATCTTTGCGGCGAACGTAATGAACGCCGGCAAGATCACCGAGTACGTTTTCGGCACCTGCATGGGTCTGGTCGGCCGCTTCCGCGGCGGTCTGGCGCACGTGAACGTCCTCGCCTCTCTCGTTTTCTCCGGCATGACCGGCTCCGCCATTGCCGACGCCTCCGGTCTCGGCAAGCTGGAGATCGACGCCATGCGCAAGGAAGGCTATGACGACGGCTTCTCCTGCGCCATCACGGCGGCCAGCGCCACCATCGGCCCGATCTTCCCGCCGTCCATCCCCATGGTCGTTTACGCGATGCTCACCGGCGCATCCGTCGGCGCGCTCTTCATGGCCGGCATGGTGCCCGGCGTGCTGCTCGCCATTGCGCTGTGCATTTACGTGTATTTCATTGCGAAAAAGAGACAGTACCCCCGCACGGCTCCCCCGAAGCTGCGCGATTATCTTCTCTATCTCACGAAGTCCATTTGGGCGATGCTCACCCCGGTCATCCTGCTTGTCGGCATTTACACCGGCATCATGACCCCGACCGAGGCCGGCGCCATCGCGGGTCTGTACGCGCTGATTGTCTCCTTCCTGATCTACCGGATCATGTCCTGGAAAACGCTCAAGCAGGTTCTCGTTGATACGATGAAGGGCACCGGCTCCGTTTCCATCATGATCGGCGCCGCCTCTGCCATCTCCTTCATCTTCGCCAAGGAGCAGATCGGCACGATCCTCGGCAACTGGCTGCTCAGCATCACCACCAATAAATACGTGTTCCTGTTTGCCGTCAACATCATCATCCTGATCCTCGGCTGCCTGGTCGATACCTCGGTCATCCAGCTCGTTATGATCCCGATCCTCTGGCCGGTGGCGGAAGCTATGGGCATCAACATCATCCACTTCGGTCTCATCATCTGCTTCAACATGATGGTCGGTCTGTCCACCCCGCCGTTCGGCATGTGCCTGTTCATCACCTCAGGCATCTCCGGCACGCCGCTGAAGGATATCATCAGGGAGATCTGGTGGCCGATCATCGTGATTCTGATCGTCCTCGCCGTGATCACGTACATCCCCGATGTGGTGCTCTTCCTGCCGAAACTCACCGGCATGATGGCCTGATATCAAATTTAGGAGGTCAACTATGACTTTTGCGATCCATGACGGCGTTTGGCCGGTAATGATAACGCCCTGGACGGAGAACAACACCCCGGATTTCAAGGCGATTGAAGCACTGACGAACTGGTATATTGAAAAAGGCTGCGACGGCATCTTCGCCGTGTGCCAGTCGAGCGAAATGCACTATCTCTCGGCGCAGGAAAAGCTGGATATCGCCCGCTGCGTTTCGGAAACCGTCGCGGGGCGGATTCAGATCGTCGCCTCCGGCAACACCGAAACCGACCGCGCCGCACAGTACCGCCAGATTGAGGACATGATGAAGATCCCCGGCATCGGCGCTTACGTGCTTGTATCCAACCGGATGGACATCAAGTCGGAGGGCGAGGAGGCCTTCCGCCGGAACATTGACGACGTGCTCGCCACATTCCCCGAAATCTCGTTCGGTATCTACGAATGCCCGATGCCGTGGAAGCGTCTTCTGTCGCTCGACTTCATCCGCGACTACGCCCCCGGCGGCCGTCTCGTGTTCATCAAGGACACCTGCTGCGATTATGAGCTCATCCGCAAGCGTCTGGAAGCTTCCGCAGGCACGCCCATGAAGCTCTTCAACGCGAACTGCCAGTCCTGGTACGACAGCTACTGCCACGGCTCCGCCGGATACAGCGGCATTATGGCGAACTTCCACCCCGACATCTATAAGTACTGCGTCACGCACCGGGATACCGATCCCGCGAAGGCCGCCTTCGCCAACGATTTTCTGACGCTCGCCGGCATGATCGAGCGGACATGCTACCCTGTGAGCTGCAAATACTATCATCAGCTCGCCGGCATCCCCATGTCCACCTACTGCCGCAGCGCCGATCCGCGCCGGCTGGATAACTCGGCCAAGGAAGAGGTCGAGGCGCTGATCCGCATGGAGGAGCGCGTCCGCACCGAGCTCGGCATCGGCTGACAAAAGAAAAACGCAAAAAGCGGAACGGTTATATACCGTTCCGCTTTTTGCCGTCCGATTCGCCGCCGGGAGAGAGTCGGCAGCGGGCTGGAGGATCGCCCGAAAGGGGAGAAATGAGAGGGAAAGAAATAATTGGAGGTTTTGTCTGTCTTGCTTCGTCCGACTGTCTGTATATTACCGGAAATCCGCCCGGCTTTCCTAAACAGACTGTGTTATTTCTGAAAACAAAGTGTGAATAACCCGCCGGGCACGACAGGCTTTCCCGAACCGCGGAAAGCGCCGCAGAGGCGCAGGGGTTCGTTTGAACTTGCAAAAAGCGGAACGGCTGATTGCCGTTCCGCTTTTGCCGTCCGATTCGCAGCCTGGAGAGAGACGGCTGCGGGCTGGAGGATCGCCCGAAAGGGGAGAAATGAGAGGGAAAGAAATAATTGGAGGGATTCATCTGTCTTGCTTCGTCCGATTGTCTATATATTACCGGAAATCCCCCGAAGTTTCCTAAACAGACTGTGTTATTTCTGAAAACAAAATGTGAACGGCGCGCAGTGTGTGTATAAATTCTCTTCGTACAGGCAAAAATACCCACGAATCCCAATTCGAGGAGGTTAACCATGGAGGAAAAGAAAGGATTCAGCAAAAAGCTGAATGCGTTCTTTGCCGGGAAGGGCTTCTACATAGTCCTTCTTCTGTGCGCCGTTCTGGTCGGGGCTTCGTTCTGGCTGGTGGGGCGCGGAAGCAGGGCTGATGTAGAGCGTGATCCGGTCAAGGAAGCGGACATCACAGCATCGGCGCAGGAGACCGCGCCGCCGCAGGGCTCCATCCCCGTCATGAACACCGATGAGGACGAGCATCTCCCGCTCGGCACGGGCGTTCTCCCCGCCGCAGCGGGCGAAGACCTGCCGGAGGCACAGGCCCCCGCCGTGCAGGAGGAGCTGCCGGAGATTCCGGCAGCGGTGAGCGAACCCGCAGCGCCGCAGTTCATCCGCCCGGTAAACGGCACGCTTCTTCGCGGCTACAGCGCGGAAGCGCTCTCCTATGACCGCACGATGGCCGACTGGCGCGTTCACCGCGCCTGGGACATTGCTTGCGCCGCGGGCGAGCCGGTGCTTGCCGTATCGGACGGCACCGTGACGGCGGTGTATGAGGACGATCTTCTCGGCACCGTCGTGGAGATCGATCATGGCGGCGATGTCGTGAGCGTGTACGCCAATCTGGATGTCTCCCCCGCCGTCGGCATCGGGCAGACGGTGAGCTGCGGCGACACGGTCGGTGCAGCCGGCACAACGGCTCTCGCCGAATCCGGCGAGGCGGCGCATCTCCACTTCGCCATGCGGCGCGGCGGAAGCAGCGTCGATCCCGGCGAATACGTGCCGGAGGCATAAGCGGAACTTTTCCCTGGCGGCTGCGTCTTAGAAATGAGGCGCAGCCGCTTACTTTTTCCGCCAATTGACGAACGGCGGCAAAGCGGCTATACTTATATTTTGATATAAATCGCCGCATCGGGAGGACGCCATGCATCCGATTACGAAAAAACAGAAAATATTGTACATACTTGCCGCGGCGGGCTTTGTTCTGCTGGCGCTGGCGCTGCTGTTTCTGCTGCTGCAGGGGCCGTCCGCCGGGAAGGATAAGGCGGACGCAACGCCGACGCCCGAGGTGACTGCCGCGCCGACCGCTTCCGCGTCTCTTACGGTCGCCGGAGTGAGCACGGATCCCGCGGCAGACAGCTTTGAGCTTGCCGGAAAGGCGCTCTCCGCCGAGGACTGCGCGGCCATCGCATCGCTCGGCAATCTCACAACGCTCTCGCTCACAAACTGCAGTCTCTCAGACGTGAGCTTTCTCGCTGCGCTCCCCCAGCTGCGTACGCTCGTTCTCTCCGATAATGCAATCACGGACGTATCGCCGCTCGCCTCCCTCACACAGCTGCGCACGCTCTATCTGGATCGAAATCCCATCGCCGATCTCTCGGCTCTCTCGCCGCTCACCGCGCTCACAACGCTCTCCATTCAGGGCGTGGAGATCGCAGACTATGTGCTGGAGGATCTGCAAAAGGCGCTGCCGGGCTGCCGCGTATTCAGCGACAGCGTCGTGAAGGGCTCGCGCCCGGTGTCGCTCGGCGGGCTGGACTTCACCGAGTCCGTTGAATCGCTCGATCTCTCGGGGCGCGGCATTACGGACATTTCCGCGCTTTCCGGCTGCTCCGAGCTGCGCGAGCTGAATCTCTCCAACAACCCGATCTCCGATGTTTCCGTGCTCGCGCTGCTGCCGAAGCTCACATCGCTCAATCTGAGCGCCACGGGACGGAGCGATCTCGATAACGAGCTTTTCTCCTCGCTGCGCTCGCTCGCGTACCTGAATCTCGAAAACAACGACGGCATCACTGCCGAGGGCATCGACGCGCTGCAATCCATGCTGCCGAACTGCCAGATCGTCCACGAGCCGAAGTACTACACCGTTGTTTTCGGCGACCAGTCCTTCTCCTCAGACGCCTATGACGTGACAATCGATGCGCTGGGGCTTACAACGCTCTCCGGCATCGAAAAATTCCACCAGCTCCATCGGCTGAGCGCTTACGGCAACACGCTCACCGATCTCGCGCCGCTCGCAGAGCTGTTCTCTGTGGAGGAGCTGCGGCTCGGGTACAACAACCTTTACGACATCTCCGCCCTGACCGGCCACACGGCATTGCGCCGGCTTGACTTCAACCACAACGCGCTGCGCGATATTACCGCGCTCTCTGGCTGCACAGCGCTTGAAGAGCTCGATCTCAGCTACAATGATCTGAACTCCCTTGCAGCACTCCGCTCGCTTGCTGCGCTGCGCACGCTGAACATCACCGGCAACGCTGCGCTCACCGCCGACATGGTGCGCTCGCTCCAGGAGGCTCTTCCCGCCTGCCAGATCATCACGGATATCGATCTTTCCATGCCGGAGCCGACGCCGGAAATCCCGGCAGAAACACCGCAGCCCTGATTGTACCGGTTTAAAAAATTCCAAAACCGCCCATACTATGTACATCTCGTACATAGAAGGGCGGTTCTTTTTATGCGAAACAACGACCGGCTGCGGCCTTGGGAAACGGCGCTGCTCGCGGCAGTATGCGTAACGCTGCTCACCGGTGTGTGGGCGCAGGGGCGGCAGAGCGCGCTTGCAGACAAGGTCGTGCGGCTGCACGTGATCGCCTCGTCCGACGCGGCGGAAGATCAGCGCATGAAGCTCGAGGTGC
>JABLTN010028847.1_pt1 | contig 10944 bp, 10 predicted proteins | sample 7160141 | NCBI WGS metagenome assembly JABLTN01 (sample SAMN14651226, study PRJNA627086) | human gut metagenome | isolation source: feces | host: Homo sapiens | reverse complement strand
CGCGTAAGCCGGTCAGCCCATTTCGGAGAAAGGTCACGCAAACCGCGAAAAGGCGCACCCAAATGGATGTCGCCCGAATGAATGAATGTAATACGGTTTGTCATACGCCGAGTTTAGCCCAACAAACAAAGAAATGCCGCGGAGTTCAAACAAGCTCGGCGAAAACACGATGGACAGCTATTCCAAACAGAAAAGAGTCCTTTTCAGCCAAAAGCTGCATTCGCACCAAAAGTCAGCGAGCAAGGCTTCCGGCGAGTGCGATTCGGGCGTTGCCGTGGCGAAGCGTACTTCGGTACGCGAGTCGCGGCATTAGCCCGAAGCGTGCCGCCAGAAGCCTGTGCAGCGTCGAGTCGTTACGCCGTTCGTAGAACGGCGTAACCCTATATTTGGGATGCGTCGATATAGTTGCCGAACTTGGTGTATTCGGGGTTGAACGACAAGGTGATATCGCGGGTGGCGCCGTTACGGTGCTTGGCAACGATAAGTTCAGCGGTTCCCCAATCGGGGCGGCCGTCGGTCTCGGCCTCCATTTCATCCATAGAGCGGTCGATGAACATAACGATGTCAGCATCCTGTTCGATGGAGCCTGATTCACGAAGGTCGGAAAGCATGGGGCGTTTGCTGCCACGCATCTCAACGGCACGGGAAAGCTGGGAAAGCGCGAGCAGCGGCATGTCCATTTCCTTCGCGAGCACCTTCAGGCCACGAGAGATTTCAGCGACCTCGACGGCGCGGTTGCCATCGCGGCGATTCGACGGCGGCTGCATGAGCTGCAGGTAGTCGACGATAATGAGCCCTTTTTTCTTGTCGCGCAGCTGGCGACGGGCCTTCGCGCGCATTTCGAGCAACGAGAGGCCCGGGGTGTCGTCGATATACAGTTCGAGCCCCGAAAGAGTAGCCGCAGCATTCATGATGGCGTTCCAGTCGCCTTCCTGCAGATTGCCTGCACGCAACTGGCCCAGGTTCACGCGCGCCTCAGCGCACAAAATACGCTGCACGAGCTGATTGGCGCCCATCTCCAAGCTGAACAAGGCAACCGCAGCACCGGCTTTCGCGGCGTTCGTAGCGACGTTCAAAGCAAATGATGTTTTACCAACACCAGGTCGCGCGGCCAAAATGAGTAGGTCGCCACCGCGCAAGCCCCAGAATAGCTTGTCGACGTCGGTAAAACCGGTCGGCGTGCCCGCCATTTGGTTTTTATTGTTCACGAGCTCGTCGATTTCATCGAAAGCCTGCGTGAGCAAGTCGGTGATGTTTTGGAACGAAGAGGAAACGCGCTTCTGCGTAACCTCGAACAGCATCTTCTCCGCGTCCTCGATAACTTCGTTGGTATCGTCGGGCGCGTCGTACGCTAACGCGTTGATATTGGTTGACGCATACACCAAATCACGCAGCACGCTGTTGCGCTTCACGATTTCGGTATGGTTCTTCCAATTGGTAAGAGCAAGCGTGTTGTTGGCAAGTTCGACCAAGTAAGGGCGCCCGCCCACAGCCTCGAGCTGGCCTTCAGCAGCCAAGCGATCGGCGAGCGAAATTTGATCGATAGGAATATGGCGCGTGTTGAGCTCAAGGATGCCAGCATAGATAAGCTGATGAGCAGGGCGGAAGAAATTCTCGGGCACGAGCTTGGTCGCAATCTCGTCAACCGCATCGGGATTGAGCATGCATGCAGCAAGAACCGATTTCTCGGCTTCAATATTATTCGGCAGCGGCCGGCCCGTCGTGCTTTGCAGCTGAGGCGCCTGATCGCTGCGATCAGTTTGGTTACGATTGTTCCTGTCTGGCATGATTTCGCCCTTTCGTCTATCTCGCCCATATTATAGAAGCCGCAAGGCAATCGCGGCCACCCAAGAAAAGTTGTCGTTTCAACTCATCAAAACATACAGAGATTGAGAGGACGTCCTTTTCATGGGTCGGAAAAGGCGCTTTTCAGCCCAAGAAAAAAGGGAGCGCGAACGCTCCCTTTTCAATAGCCATTGAGTTTCGCGAAACGGAAACTACTCGGCGGCCTCTTCGGTGGCCTCGGTTTCAACAGCCTCAGCCTCGACAACGGCCTCTTCAACCTCTTCGACGGCTTTCACGCCGACCATCAGCTGAAGGTCAACATGGATGTCGCGATAGATGTTGAGAGCAACGGTGTGCTCACCAGCGGTCTTGATGGCCTTACGGACATCGAGACGCTTACGGTCGATTTCGACGCCAGTCTCAGCCAGAACCGCATCAGCGATCATGGAAGTGGTGACGGAACCGAACAGCACGCCCTCTTCGCCGACCTTGGCGTCGACGAAAATCTTCTTGCCCTCGAGCGAAGCCTTCAGGGCCTCAGCGTCGGCGATACGCTTCTCCTCGCGCTTGGCAATGTTGCCACGGCGCTGCTCGAGCTGCTTGAGATTGCCGGCGGTAGCCAGCACGGCCTTCTTCTGAGGGCCGAGATAGTTATTGAAGAAGCCACGAGCAACTTCGACGACGTCGCCTTCGCCGCCCTTGCCCTGGACCTCGGTAAGCAGGATAACCTTCATTGGTGCCTCCTAGCGATTGCGGCGGTCGCCGCGGCCGCTCACGGCCGGAACCGTGTAGGGCATGAGAGCCATCTCGCGAGCGTTCTTGATCGCGCAAGCGATGTCGCGCTGGTGCTGCATGCAGGCGCCAGTCACGCGACGGGGCTTGATTTTGCCGCGGTCGGTAACGTATTTGCGCAGCATAGCCGTATCTTTGTAGTCGATGTACTGAGCGTCGTCCTTGCAGAACTGGCAGTACTTACGGCGAGGCTGCTTGGTGTATTCAGCCATTGATTTCCTCTTTCAGAACTGTGTCAATAATTGATTGACGGGAGCAGACTAGAACGGAATGTCGTCGTCGTAAACGGACGTATCGATCGCAGGCGCGGCAGCGGGTGCCGGAGCATACGATTGAGCGGGCGCGGCCTGCATGCGCGGGGCAGCCTGTCCGCCGTCGCGGCTCGTCATGAATTCGAGCTCGTCGACAACGACTTCAAGCTTGCTACGCTTGCTGCCGTCTTGCGCCTGCCACTGGGACCAGCGCAATTTGCCCTCGATAGCGACCTTGCTGCCCTTGCTCAAGAAGCGAGACACGCTTGCGGCGCGGTTGCCGAACATCGTGCAATCTACGAAGTTCGCGTAATCTTCCCACTGCTGGGTCTGAGGGTTGCGACGACGGTCATTGACAGCCACGCCGAACGAAAGGACCTGGAAACCGCTCGGGGTTTCGCGAAGCTCGGGATCGCGCGTAAGATTGCCCGTGATAACCACTTTGTTGATGCTCATGACAAAATCCTCAATTCTTGAAGTTTGAGAGCAGCTGCTCCCTGCCTACTGGTTGACCGAGATTACTCGCGGTCGGTGCGAACAACGATCTTGTGGCGGACCACCGCGTCGGTGATGCGCAGCACGCGATCGAGCTCCGCGATGTTGGCGGGGTCTGCGTGGAAATCGATGAGGGTGTAGTCGCCCTCGGTCAGGCCGTTGATCTCGTAGGCGAGCTTGCGCTTGCCCCAATCCTCAACGTTGTCGATCTTGCCTTCGCCCTCGGCGATGGTAGCCTCGATACGCTTCATAACGGCGAGACGGGTTTCGTCGCTGATGGTGGGCGCGACGAAGAACAGCAATTCATAAGCCTTCATTGTGTCACCTCCTCTGGACTTAACGGTCCCGGGGCATATGAAGGCGCTGCCCGGGACAGGAAACTTGGCTATGATAACAGCCAAATCCAATCGGGGCAATTGTTGTTTTGCGCCTTTGCCTCAACTCCACGCGTGCGCCACAATTCCCTACGAAGCATGCACGTATTAAGCAGATTAGCGCACGAATCTTGCCGAGACCTTGCCCGATTCGTGACGTTTTCCTTTGGAAAAGTTGCCAGATTGTGCCGAATCAAACGAGGTTTCCACGCGTTCTCCTTCGCACCTCACTTCAATTCCCTCGCAAAAAACGCCTTATGATCCAACGAATACGCGTCATACATGTCATGCAACGTGTGTTTTCAACCGAAACGTTGCAATATCGCAGCTCGACAGGCGCGTTTTGCTATGATTCGGCACGATTTGCAAAGCGCCAAAGGCGCATTGAGTTTCCCAACACGCTCGCACGCGAGCGACAGAGAGGAGCAAACCATGGCTGACCGCAACGTTGAGAGCGACGAGCTCGGCGTTCCCCAGATCGACGAAACCCTCGAGATTCTGCTGCTGCAGGCAATCGAAGAAGCACAGGACCGCATGGAGGCGGGTTCTGAAGTCGTGCCGTTCACGGCACTGCTCAACGGCGAAACCGTGACCGAAGATACCCACACCGGCACGACCGAGGAATGCTTCGAGTCGGCGCGTAAAACCGTTGAGGCCGCTACGGGCGCTCGCGCATACGTGCTGTGCTACGACGGCTACATCGACACCGATGCCGGTCGCAAAGACGCGATCATCGCCGAAGGCGGCACGGCTGACGGCGGCAAAGGCGTTGCCGTGTGCCTGATGTACGAAGAGGGCGATGACGTTCTTACGTTTGACGAAGAGGTCGTGTATCTCGCCGAAGCGCCGAACTTCCTGGCCGGAGACGAAGAAGTTCCCGCAATTATCGAAGACGAAGAAGTCGACGAATAATTATTTTTAAAAACCTGTTTACCTTTTTGGCTTTTTTGGTATACTGCTTTTTCGCTACGCGCAATACGCATAGCAATCGACGCAATGGAGAGATGTCCGAGCTGGCCGAAGGAGCACGATTGGAAATCGTGTATGCGCCAAAAGCGTATCTGGGGTTCGAATCCCCATCTCTCCGCCAGATAACCTAAGCGCCGTTTCGTACGGCGCTTTTTCATACGACCTTCTTGGTCGCACCCTCGGAGGGGTGGCAGAGTGGTTGAATGCGGCGGTCTCGAAAACCGTTTGGCCCGCAACCCGGGTCACGGGGGTTCGAATCCCCCCTCCTCCGCCAGGTTATAAGCTACAGGCACGGGAAACCGTGCCTGTTTTGTTTTTTTGCAACAACAAGGGGATTCGAACCGATGAGGTCGATTCGCGCCAGGAAAACAGCCCGGTGGGCTGTTTTCAGCGAATCGCGAGGAGGCTTTAGCCGACGAGGTGAAGCGCGCGCAGCGCGATTCTGAATCCCCCCTCCTCCGCCAGGTTACATGCTGCAGGCACGGGAAACCGTGCCTGTTTTTCTTTTTGCAAGCCCGTTCTGACGAACGGGCTTTTTCACTTGAGCCGCCCTGACGCTGCGTGCCGCGCGGGCGGCCAAGCTGACTTTCAATCGCCGCTCGCGTACCGAAGTACGCTTCGCTCCTCTTTCAAGCCACCTTCGCTCGCCAGCGTGGCACTCGCTTTCCTTGGTGCGAATGGACCAAGGAAAGCGAGTGCCACCTGTTAAATGCTCGCAGCGTTTAACAGGTTTGAAGTGTTAGTCGACGGCTTAGGCATAGTAGGCCTATTGGAACCGCGAGGCGCGAAGCGAGAATTGCAAAACCTGTTAAACGCTGCGAGCATTTAACAGGTTTGAGTGAGTTTGGGCATGAAAAAAGCGCCCGCAGAAACGGACGCTTTTCTGTCTAATTATGCAACGGCGACTTAGAAGGTTACCTTCGGAGCAACTTCTGCACCGGCCTGGGCGTCGAAGCTCGAACGCTCCTTGAAGCCGAACATGCCAGCGAATAGCACAGCAGGGAACGTCTGGATGGCCGTGTTGTACTTCATGACCGTATCGTTGAAGCTCTGGCGCATGTAGCTGATCTTGTCTTCCGTATCGGCCAGCTGAGACTGGAGTTGCTGGAAGTTCGCATTCGCCTTCAGCTCAGGATAGGCCTCAGAAACCGCAAACAGCGACTTCAGCGTACCGCTCAGAGCATTATCGGCTTCCATTTTCGCCTCGGGAGTCGTTGCGTTGGTGACGGCCGAACGCGCAGCGATGACCTTCTCAAGCGTGCCCGACTCATGCGCGGCGTAGCCTTTCACCGTTTCGACCAGATTGGGAATAAGGTCGCAACGTCGCTGCAGCTGCACGTCGATTTGCGCCCAGGCGTTGTCGACCATATTGCGCATTTTCACGAGGTTGTTGTACAGCATGATCGCCGCAATAACGAGCACGACGATAATCGCGAGAATAATTCCAAATACCATGATTTCGCCTTTCAGACGGAAGTTTCAGCGCCCTGCGCGCCGTGTGTCATCATTATACGAAACCGAGCGCTCGCGCAGCGCCTACGCGACCAACGTTCACCCAAGCGTTGCGTTGGCGCGCCCGCAAGTAACTGCCCCGCAAAGGCGACGCCAAATCCCGGGTCCCAAACCCCGAGTCTCAAAGCCCAAGCCCCAGGGCCCGGAACCCCAAACGAGGCCGACAATTCTCGCGGCGCACCCCATATGCCACACGGCTCCAAACGAGTTGGGCCACACCACATGTTCCATGATTACCAGATTTTGCGCGGAGCACCGAGGTTCGAACCGGCGCCTTGCCCATCGAGCACGCGCACGCCAATAGGGGCAAACGAGCAGCTGCGCGCCCACATGCCCTTCAATTTTGCCGCCGCGACGATATCGGCCGCCTTGCGAATCGAATCTCCGTCTTCCACGACTGCGAACGTCGCAGAACCGCTTCCGCACAAAAGCACCTCAGCCTTGCCCTCCGCATCATGCGCAACGCCTGGTTGGGACGCAAGCCACTCGCGCGTCTCGGCAAGCGCGGGAAGCACCTGCTCGGACGCCGCCGCCAGATTATTGAACAACGGCAATTCAGCAGCCGATTCAATTGCGTCGGTCGATTCGGCATGCTGTACGGCCGCCAGCTCGTCGAATGCGGCGTATGCGGCTTTCGTAGACACGCCTTCGTCAATCTTCACGAGAACCACCGTGCCGCGCGCAGGCTCGAACGTGCGCTCGAGCACATCGCCCTTCTCTCCCAGCTGCACGCAGCCACCGTGAAGGAAAAACGGCACGTCCGCGCCCAACGCGCGCGCCACGTCAAGCGCGGCCTCGCTCGCGGCATCTTCGCCCCACGCGCGGCACAGTCCGGCGATAACGGCCGCCGCGTTCGACGAGCCGCCGCCAAGGCCGGCCTCGAACGGAATATGCTTTTCGATATGGATGGAGATATGCCCCTGTTCGTGACCGAGCTTTTCGGCGAGCGCCGCCGCGGCCTTGTAGGCGATATTGCTTTCAGGAGCCACGTCCAATTCGGGAATGCCCTCAAACGTCGTGCACGTCACGTCAATTGCGAAATCGCTGAAGCCATCAGGGTTCAGATACGCATCCACGCCATCATCAAGAACAACCGTGACCATGTCGTGCAGCGTCAACGCCTGCATGATCGATTTCGCCTGATGGAAGCCATCGGTGCGACGCTCGCCAATTTCGAGCTGCAAATTCACCTTCGCGGGGGAAAACACCGTGAGAGTCTGTTTCATGTCATTGCCTTCCTATTTCTCGCCGCGACGCGCTCCGAAGAATTCCGAAAGCACGTCAGCACACTCGCTCGCAAGCACGCCCGACTGAACTTCAAATGTATGGTTGAGCCGCGCATCGGCGTGTATCGAATACAGCGACCCCAATGCGCCCGCCTTCGCGTCGGGCGCACCGTACACGCATCGCCCGATGCGCGCTTGATGCATAAGACCCGCGCACATGATGCACGGTTCAAGCGTGACGTATACCGTGCAGTCGGGAAGACGCCAGCGCTCAAGTTCGCGCGACGCCTGCATGATGGCGGAAAACTCCGCATGCGCCGAGGGATCAGCGTCGGCCTCGCGGTGGTTGTGCGCCTCGGCGATAACCTCACCCTGGCACACCACCACGGCGCCTATGGGCACCTCGCCTTCAAGTGCCGCGCGTTTTGCCTGTTCAAGGGCTGCACGCATGAAGCGTTCGTCATCTTCGGCAACATCGTCGGCCGACCGCCACGCCTCGGCAAGCGACATGCCCTCATAGCTCCATGCCATGCAAGCTCCTTCCTTCATATATATGCAGTGTGCATTGTAGAGCATGCCCGCGCGCTGCGGGGCTTTTCGCGAATCAGCCACCAAGCTGTGAACGTAGCGTGAATCTGCGGTGCCGCCTTTCCGCAAAATCGAGCACGACAAGTGAGCCGGTTTCGGGGCGCTCCTATAATGAAAAGGTCACGCCTCCCACCTGGAGGCATTTTCTTTGGAACAACATGCGTGTTGAAGGCGACTGCGCCTCTAGCTTCGTGCGCACTTGGCCCAAATCGCTTCGCCGGGGCGCTATATCCGGCCCGAAAACATTGCGGCACACGCCGCGGAAGGGAGCCTTTGATTTGAAATTAGCTCGACACCAAATAATTATGCTTGTCGTCATGATTTTCGGCACATTCGTGACCGTGCTGAACCAAACCCTGGTCACGCCCGCCCTGCCTTCCATTATGACGGAGATGAGCGTCGATGCGGCAACGGCGCAATGGCTCACCACGGGCTTCACCCTGGTCAACGCCATCATGATTCCCATTACCGCTTACTTGATCGACCGCTATTCCACACGCAACCTATTCACGGTGTCGATGCTTATTTTCACCGCCGGTTCGGCGCTTTCGGGCTGGGGCCCCAATTTCCCCGTGCTGCTTGCTGGCCGTTTGCTGCAGGCGGCGGGAGCAGGTATTTTGATGCCCATGGTCATGACGGTGCTCATGCTCACCTTCCCGCCCGAACGTCGCGGATCGGCCATGGGACTGTTCGGCATCGTCATCGCATTCGCGCCCGCCATTGGCCCTTCGGCGGCCGGTTTCGTGATCGACGTCTACAACTGGCACGTGCTGTTCTGGATTGTGGTGGCGCTTTCGGCGGCGGGTATTATCTGCGCCTGGTTCGCGCTGAAAAGCACATCGAAGAATGAGTCGAAGAATCTGCCGCTCGACAAGCCTTCGGTCGCGCTTTCGACCATCGGTTTCGGCGGCCTTCTGTATGGCTTTTCGACCATCGGTTCAAACGGGCTCAACATCGCCGACGCGGCAATCACGCTCGTTGGCGCCATTGTGGTGGCGCTGTTCTTCCGCCGCCAGCTGAAGATGGATCGTCCTATGCTCGAGGTGCGTGTGCTCGCGAACAGGAAATTCCTGGTGGGCACCATTATTGGCATGCTCGTGCAGGGCGCACTTTTGGCAGCAGGCATTCTGATGCCAATTTATCTGCAAAGCTACCTAGGTTATTCAGCGACCGTTTCGGGCTTGGTCATTCTGCCGGGCGCCATCGTGATGGGCGCGATGGGCCCCATTGCCGGACGCCTTTTCGACAAGCACGGCCCGCGCGTGCTGAGCCTCATTGGCACAAGCGCGCTCACCCTCTCGACGCTCGCGTTCGCATTCCTGGGTGACTCGACGGGGCTTATCTACCTCACCATTCTGTACACGGTGCGCATGTTCTCGCTTTCACTCGTGAACATGCCCATTACCACATGGGCCATGAATGCGCTCGACAACAGCCTCATGAACCATGGTACGTCGGTGAACAATACCCTGCGCCAGGTGGCGGGCTCGTTCGGAACTGCCTTGCTCGTTTCCATTTCCTCTATTGCTACGAATATGAGCGCAGGCGCGACAGACCCCGTGCACGCAGGCATTTTCGGCGTGAATATGGCGTTTGCAGGAGCCACGGTAATGTGCCTTATTGGTTTCATGCTTACCGTGATTTTCGTGAAAGACAAGCCGAGCGATGCGGCCGAGGCCGACCCCGACAACGTCAAGCGTTCTGTGCTCGAAAGCATCATGAAACGCGATGTGTTCACCCTGCCCGAGAATGCAACGGTTTTCGATGCCGTGAAACTGCTCGTCGACCATCATATTTCGGCGGCACCCATCGTGGATGGCGACGGCAAGCCCATCGCATTCGTCTCGGACGGCGACGTGGCTCGCTTCCTCTCGAAGCGCCACAGCACCTATACCGACCCTGTGGCTCTCATTATGCTCACTGAATCGAGCAGCGACGACTTCGCCGTGAAAGCCGCGAAAGTCATGAAAATGCGCGCGTACGACATCGCAACGCATGGCGTGATTTCGATTGACGTGCACACCGATATTCGCGAGGTGTGCCGCGTGTTGGGCGAGAATCACTTGAAGAAGGTTCCCGTGACTGACGAGGGCCAGCTCGTAGGCGTCATCAACCGAAGCGATATCGCGCACTACTCCATGCGCAAATACCTGGAGCAAAACGAATCGGAGCTGACGCAAACCGCCGCAACGGCATAAGCGCCGCAGCAAACGCGACACCACGCACCGAGAATCGTCGCATCGCAGGCCCGAGCGCTAATTCGTGGTTGCAGTAGAACCCTCGAGATGAACCCGCTGCCGAGACGATGCAGAAAACCCGCGACAGCGGCAAATGCACAAAAGCGACTCGGAATCGTGATGCACGCACGCAATTTCGGCGAACGTCGACGCATTTCCTTGAAGACACCACGCTTTGTGGTATGCTTTCAGGGCTTTGGAGGAATGGCCGAGTGGTTGAAGGCGGCAGTCTTGAAAACTGTTGTGCCGCAAGGTACCGTGGGTTCAAATCCTACTTCCTCCGCCAGATATGTCACAGGCCAGGCAATTTGCCTGGCCTGTTTTCGTTTAAAAGGAAGGCGACCGAGCATGGAACGCGAAATCACACCAGGCGTATATCGCCACTTCAAAGGAAACGAATACGAGGTCATTGGCATAGCAAAGCATTCGGAAACAGAAGAGTCCCTGGTTATTTACCGCGCGCTCTATGGCGAGCGCGGCCTCTGGGCGCGACCGCTCGACATGTTCGCAGGCGAAGTCGACCGCGATAAGTACCCCGACGCCAAGCAGCGATACCGATTCGAACGGGCGTAACCGCCCTTCCCTTCTCAAACATTGTTTCGCGAGGACCAGCCCCGCCTAAAATCATGACCACCCGCATAGCGGGTGGTTTGCTCTTAGGGTATAACCCTTGGAAGGCCGGCGCGCGCCTAAAGACGCCGGCCTTCACTGCGTT
>JABLTN010001431.1_pt1 | contig 10944 bp, 8 predicted proteins | sample 7160141 | NCBI WGS metagenome assembly JABLTN01 (sample SAMN14651226, study PRJNA627086) | human gut metagenome | isolation source: feces | host: Homo sapiens | reverse complement strand
TTTTCAGGATGACGGGGCTTTTGGTTGCGCCAGCAGGAGTCGAACCTACGATGGGGGAGTCAAAGTCCCCTGCCTTACCGCTTGGCGATGGCGCAGTATCATTCTTTTTCTTGGGGGCAAAGCTTTTCGTCACCTGATCGGTCACCTTATGGCTCCCATGCAGCCGGAAGCGCGCATGCTGCCCAAAAAGCTTACCATGTTATTGTAACTGAACATTTGAACCGTGTCAAGAATCAATCCTCTATTTTACCGTAGATTCTGTCCAAATGGTCACCTTATCATAAGGCTACCGCATCCAGTGTCACGCTGATGCAGTAGCCTTTTTGTCTTATTCTTCTTCTTTTCGCTCCGTGATATAAGAAATCAAATCATACACCAGCCGCTTTTCCTGTTCGTTCATGCCGCGCAGCACGATCTGTTCTTGCGATTCAAGCCCTAAAATATCATCCGTGGTCGTGTGAAACAGCTGTGCAAGGGCTATCAAGTATTGTGCAGTCGGTGCAGAAAGCTCCATTTCCCAAGCGTTCACACTGGCACGCGTGACGCCCAGCTTACGAGCAAGGGCAGCTTGTGAGAGCCCTGCATTCTCCCGAAGACGCTTGATGTTGTCAGAAATCATGTCGTTCACCTTCCTGCATCTACTTTACTATACAGCCTTTGATATTAAATTATCTAAATCTGTATAGTTTTATTGACATTCAGTCAGACAAAGCTTATAATCTTACTATGATCATCTCAATATAAAGAAGGTGACAATTAAGGTTTACTGAGCAACAATACAAAGATTTCAAGGAGGAACGGGTGGAAACTCAGAAGAAAAGCACCGGAAAAGGATGCCTGATTGCAATAGCTATTATTATCTTTTTGGCGCTTGTTGTTCCTACGGATTGGGTACATACCGGGAGTGAGTGTAAAATCTGTCACCACACTTATACAGATGCCAGCGACTATGGTATTACTTGGACCTCTGCAGATGAGTCCGTAGCAATTGTTAATGACAAAGGCGAAGTGGAAGCCCAATCCGAAGGAAAAACCATTATTATTGCAACGGCCGAAAATGGTGTAAGTGCCCAATATTCTGTCGAAGTTACGCCTATGAGTGTATGGCAGCAGCTGACAGCTGACGAAAAATCCTTTGTGAATGATGTGCTTCCCTATATGAACAACTTCAAGAACCCTGAATCTGTAAGATTTACAGATGTTCGCGGGTATGCACATTTAGGAACAGGTGCCAACAGCAGATGGATGTTTACCGTATCTGCACAAAACGGATTTGGCGGAAACACGGTTAGCAGCTATATGCTTTGGGGAAGCGTTTTTATGGAAGTAAACGAGCTGGATGGAACACAATATAGAGCCAACCTTATTACGCAGGCCGTCCACGAAAAACTTGGATATTAAAAATACAGTCGTCAAATAAAGTTACTTCCTGCCCTGTGAAAATGGGGCAGGATTTTTTCTGAATCCGTGTGCACTTTCCCTTATTCCGGGAGATGAATTTTCCCGGTTTTTCCGGTTTTTTCTTCTATTTTTCCAGGGCAAATTGCTCTTTACGCTTTTTTGAAAAAATTTAAGAAAAAAATGAAGATTTTTTTGTGTTCCTATGGAAAAACGACCCATTTTGTTGCTCTTTTGTTGCGCATCGTATGGTAAAAATAGATTGAATAAACCTCCCTTCCCCGGCTGATCCGTCTGCTTTCGTTGCGGGACGCAGAGGTCTGTTCTGGAACCGCTGGTTCCATGCCCGATTCTGTCAGGAAAGCGAGGAATTTTATGAAAAAGGTTCTGAAAACGCTGCTGGTCAGTCTGCTGGCCGTTGTGCTGCTGTGCAGCGCCGTGCCCGCCGCCTTTGCTGCGGACGCAAAGGAAGCAGAGATCTACACCATCGGTCTGGACGCCATGGGCGGCACCACCTCTGTGGTGGTCGTCACCACCAACCTGAGCGGCAAGCTCTCGGCTCTGCCCGAGCAGCCCACGCTGGAAGGCTACACCTTCGACGGCTGGTACACGGAGCCTGTCGGCGGCACCAAGATCAGCACCTCCACCGTGTTCACCGGTGACACCACCGTGTATGCACACTGGACGGTCAAGAATGCCTCCTCGGCCACGACGCCTGCTGCTCCCACCGAGCCTGTGCAGAGCCCGGAGATCCTGGATCATCTGGGCGGCTTTGTTGTGGCAGGTGTGCTGTTCGGCACGCTGGCCATCGCTTCGCTGCTCTGATCTCACCCACAGCTGCTCTTAAAATTTAATTTTAATTTTTAAAAATGGAAAGGGATACTACTATGTCTACTATGAAACTGCCCGCTTCTTACGCTGTCGTTGATGAAGAAGAAATGGTCTACCTGGACGGTGGTGCCAGCGACGCTTACAACAACTTCCTGAATGTTGGTAAGGTGTTCAACTACATCGCCCGCATCTTCTCCGGCGCAAGCTCCATCATCAACAACGTCAACGTGATCTATCAGTCCTTCCTGAGCCTGAACGATCTGCTGAAGGGCTTCGCAAAGGCCTAAGCCTGCTCTTTTCATAAGCATTCTCTGAGAGCTGTCCCCAGCCGGGGGCGGCTCTTTTTTGTTGCCCGCTGCCTTTCGGCTGCCCGTTTTGTGCATATTTTACAAACGGCATGAGCGTTTCCGCTTTTTTCGATAAAAGTATATCTTTTTCGATTAAATGATGTAAAATATATGGATTTTTCCTATACAAATACTTTCTTTTGTGCTATCATATAATTTGATACGACAAGTCTAAATCTGCGAAGGCAGGTCGTAAATTGATATATCAGTTCTTCCGGCAGGCGACCTAAAAATCCATGTATCTATCCGGTGTCGCAAAAACCGATTTTTGCAGTGCAGATGCCGTGCCGAAGAATCACAGGGAGACACATCACTATGCCAGATCGTGAGCTGCGGCACATGAGCCGCACCGAGCTGGTCGAGATCATCTTTGCGCTCAAGCAGAGTGAAGACCAGCTCAAAGCCGAAAATGCGGCGCTGACCGCGCAGCTGGAGGACCGGCAGCTCCACATCCAGAACGCCGGTTCCATCGCGCAGGCGGCACTGGAACTGAATAAAGTCTTCGAGGCGGCACAGGCCGCAGCGGACGAATATCTTGCATCGGTCCGCGCAGCCGCTGCGGCGGACGGCCCGGCTGATGCGCAGCTGACCCTGGCGCAGGCCCGCGAACAGGCCGAGGCCATGAAGCGGCAGACCGAAGAAGCCTGCCGGGCCATGACCGACGAGGCCGAGCGCAAGCGTGCACAGACCGAAGCCGACTGCAAGGCGATGGTCGCCAAGGCCGAGCAGGAGGTCCGGGCGCGCTGGGCCGAGTTTGACCGCCGCGCCAGCGAGGTGCTGGACAACTACCAGAAGATCGACTTTCTGCCGGAGGGTCAGCACACAACATGAAAGAGCACGACATCAAATTCGCGGCCATTCCTTCCACCGAGGAAGTGAAGGCCGAACGGGAGCGGCTGGCCTACCGCTCCCGCTACACCCGGGTGCTGCGCAGTACAATCTACGCGCTGGTGGTGGTGGCAGCCGTTGCGGTGCTGCTGGCCACCCTGTTCCTGCCGGTGCTGCAGGTGTCCGGCGACAGCATGAACCCCACCCTGCAGGACAAGGACGTGATCGTCCTTGTCAAGAGCGGCAGCCTGAAAACCGGCGATCTGTGCGGGTTTTACTGGCAGAACAAGCTCCTGCTCAAGCGGGTCATCGGCCTGCCGGGCGATATCATCTCGCTGGATGAGAACGGCGTGGTCACCGTGAACGGCACGGTGCTGGACGAGCCCTATGTGGACGAGCTGGCCCTGGGCGAATGCGACATCAAGTTCCCCTATCAGGTGCCGGAGAACCGGTACTTCGTTCTGGGCGACCATCGCGCAACGTCCATCGACAGCCGCAGCAGCGTTATTGGCTGCGTAGAAAAGAATCAGATCGTGGGCAAGGTCTTTATAAGGGTATGGCCCTTGTCCAGTTTCTCATTGATCCATTAAATTAGGAGGGCTTTGGGGCAATGAAAGACATTGTGGGAGATTATCGGGAAAGGTTCCGTCTGCAGCGGAAAGCACTGCGGCGCTACACGGCGCTGCTGCTTGCGCTGGCCATGATCACGACGCTGTTCGTGAACTGGCAGCTGCACAGCGATGGCATTGCGGCCACCGCGCAGTACCAGTGCAACCAGGAGGAGCACACGCACACGGCGGACTGCTACACCAAAGTGCTGGTCTGCGGTTATGAGGAAGGCCAGCCCGAGGACTGGAACGCCACCTTCGATGACAGCGCTTCGCTTGACGAGAGCATTGGCGTGGACGCAGAAGACGACGGCATTGCGCTGTTTTCTGCCGAACCGGAGTACATCTATGTGCCGCATGAGCACACCGACGACTGCTATCAGGAAGTGAAGACTCTGACCTGTCTCGAGGAGGAGCACGTCCATGGCGACGACTGCTTTGACCCCGAGGACGGCAGCCTGATCTGCGAACAGTTTGAGCACGTCCACGACGACAGCTGCTACACCACCGATTATGAACTGGTGTGCGGCCTGGAAGACGGCGAGCTGGTGGAGGAGCTGAACCCGGCCTACACGGCTGTGGCGGCGTTTGAGGCACCGGTGGCCGCGAAGCCCGTAGTCGTGAGCCCGGTGATCGAGGCACCCATCCACTACCACACCGACGACTGCTATGAGGAAGTGCTGACCTGCGGCCTGGAGGAGCATCACCACACTGTGAACTGCCTGGCCGACCCGCTGGCCGATGTGGAAGACGAATCCGAATGGCTGGCCAAGACCAGCACCTCCCTCAGCGGCGACTGGTCCGCAGACCTGTTGACCGTGGCGCAGAGCCAGCTGGGCTACACCCAGAGCGAAAAGAACTTTGAAGTGGATGCCGATGACGGCGTGACCGTCCGCCACTACACCCGCTACGGCGAGTGGTACGGCAACCCCTACGGCGAATGGGACGTGATGTTCCTTTCTTACTGCCTGAACTACGCGGGCATCCCGCAGTCTGCCATCCCGCAGCGCGCCGGTGTGCTGGCCCTGCGCAGCGACCTGCGCGGTGCCGGCTACCTGATGGACCCCCAGAGTATCCCCGCCGCGCAGCAGGACGCCATTGCCCTGTGCGATGAGGGACTGCCGGAGGAGGAGAGCTTTGCCGATGCGGACGCCGATGACCTTGGCTTTGCAGACGGTGCATCGTCCTTCTGCAGCATCCAGCCCGGCGATATCGTGTTCTACAACACCATGGTCACCGAGACCGTGGCCGTGGATGACACTCCGGCTGGGGTCGAGGACGATTCCCCGGATGCAGACATTGCCCTGCTGTCGCTGGACCCGGTCGAGACGGAACCGCAGACCGAGCAGCGCACAGTCACCTATGAGACGGTGGGCATCGTGTCCGATGTGGATGAGGACGCCGGTACGCTGTCGGTCATCTCCGGCAATGTGGACGGCAATGTGGCTGAGGTCCCCCTGAACGCTTCGGACGTGACCGCGCTGGTGTCTGTTGCAAGTGCACAGGCTGTGGCGGGGGATGGCACAGATACGTTGGAAACAGTCAACGGCCTGAAGGGTAATTCTTACGTTACCAACTTTAAGCTCCAGAAAGAAAGCGATGGGCAGGCTGTAGATTCTGACACATTTGTGCTCACAGAGACTGTTTACGGTTACCTCAAGCTCGAAGCTATTCCGGCTGAGAAAATCATTGCTAACGATTACAAGGTCTATATCGACCTTCCTGATGCTTTTGACTGCGGCAATAATGTCGGCGGCAGTCTTGGAGAAAATCGCGGTAAATATTCCTTTGTCAAGAGCGACGATAACGATCATTGGATTCTGGTTCTGGAATACGATAAAACGTTTATCGAGCAAGAAAAGACCACCTCTGCCAGTAAGGTGGACAGCTGGGTACGCTTCAATTTCAAGTGGGACGAAGAACAGATCAACAAGAACAATAAGAATGATTTCAAGATCAACGAGAATAACACGGTCACTGTCACGATCAACGAGAAAAAGAACGACTCCACAACAAAAGACGATGATGTCTTTGCACTGAATAAATCTAAGAGCAAGCTCCGCTATGATGGTGGCAAGGCCTATATTGATTACACTGTCACCCTGACCGTGAATCAGGCGATGGACGCCCCCTTTAACATCACCGACACCCTGACCACGACTGGCGGTGTAACATTCACCTACACGGACACTGCTCCAGAGATCACTTCCTCCACGGGTTCTGCCCCGGCTATCAGCTGGAAAGACGGCAGTGGTACAAGCAAAGTTATCACCCTCGGCGAGAAGGATGGTACGATCGCGGCAGGCACCTACACCATTACTTATACGGTTGTATGCAATGATCCTCCGCTCACGCTTGAGCAGGACAGCAAGGTGAAGAACAAGATCCGTGCTTCCTATAAGAATGAATCTCACGAAGACAGCACGGAAACCAAGCTGAAAAACGACATGATCTCCAAGAGCGGCAAGCTCAACAGCAAAAAGGGTTATATCGAGTGGACGGTCAAAATAAACACTCCCACCTCGGATGGCTCCCTTGCTTACCTGGAGAACGGTGCCGCCTTTACGGATACCCTGCCGAATGAGCTATACGAGAATAAAATCAGCGTGAAGATGGACGGAGCATCCCAAAAAGTTGATTTAGACAAGGTGTACGACGCAAAGAAGAAAACGATTACCTACCCGCTGGAGGAAGGCCGCCACTACTACGAGATCACCTATAGAACAAAGGCTCCTGAAAATACTGGTCTCACCGATATAACAGTCAGCAACACCGGTACAGTCAACAACGGTAGCACCACATCCAGCGACACCGACGAGGTGACCATTTCTTCCAATATTCTGAGCAAGAAGCTGAAAGATGGAACGACCGCCGACGGCACTGCCACCATGAACTGGAGTACCACCATTTCCGCCGATGACCTTAACGGCTACATCTACTACGACTGGTCCGGTGTGCTGACCGATTCCGACGGCAAATGGTGCAAGGCGCAGAAGATCGTTCCAGACTCTGTAAAGGTGACCGCCAACGGCAACGACGCAACCAATGCTGTGAACATTGATTACAACTACAGCAAAATGGATGACAGCCACTCTGATGTGAATGTCGGCCTGTTCTCGGTTGATTTTAGCGGTTCAAACATCACCGGCCCGGTGACTATCACCTATCAGACCACGACGAACGCTGCCGCTCTGCCGTCCGGCAACACCACGATTTATAACTACGGCAAACTGAACGACGGCAAAACCGTTTCTGATAAGTATAGCTTCAAAAACGACAACGCCGCAGTTGACGTCGTCCGCAAACAAGGCACCTTTGATGAAAGCACCGGCACACTGACCTATAACGTCATGGTGAACCCCACTAGCAGGCAACTGCTGGATGAGAAGAACGGTCAGCTGCTCCTTTACGATTCCATGAAGTTTTCTGGTGCCCTGAGCGGCGACAATAATAAGCAGTATTTATGGCTGGAGGGTATTTCCGTTTATAAGGGCGAGTTTGTGAACGGCGAATATGTTCCTACAACATTTCTCCGCGAGCTTACCCCTGTCAGCGGCAAGTACGCCGACATTACTGATGTCAATACAAAGATTGTTTCTACTACAGAGTACTATGCCAAATATGACGCTAGCTTTACACAAGTCAAGATGTGGACAAAAGTACCGGATGCCACCCCGCTCGTGCTCGTTTTCCATTACACTGTCGATACAAGTCATGTTCTCAGCACAAAACCTCTGAATTTTACCAATGACGTAACGCTCCAGGGTAATCCGAGCTGGAGCACTTCCAATAAGGATGTAAGTTTTACACCTACTACCGACGGCGGCGCATCGATCGACTACAACAATGACCGCCTGACCATTTTCAAGTACGGCGACACGGTGAACCACCCGCTGGAGGGTGCCGAGTTCCTACTGGAAAAGTGGGATGCAGACCAGAAGCAGTGGGTAACGGTCAATGATTCGATCAAGACCAACAGCAAGGGCAACGATGTTCTGTCCGTTGAACGCGATACGCTGTACCGCATCCTTGAGACCAAAGCACCTGCCGGGTACCTGATGCCGCGTGGTAACGCATACTATTACTTCCGTGTCACCAGAAGCACAGATGCCTATACCCCGCCGGACGGTTCCGGTGTTATTGCTGCGGATGTGCATACCTATCAGGTCACGACCGGCAAGGACAATACCTACCAGACCTTCTACTACAATGTGGCAAATGAAAAGGACCCGGATTACGTCCCCACCGGCAGCCTGAAGGTGACCAAGCTCTGGCAGGATTCCAACGGCGACGCCATCACGGATTCCGCTAAGCTGGGCGAGCTGCCCACCGTTACAGTCACGCTTACCAAGCATTCCGACGGTGGTTCTACTCAGATTGGCGACCCTGTCACGCTGAACAATGACAACGGCTGGACCTCCACCTGGTCTGACCTTGAAGCCAGCGACGGTATCTATTACACCATTGAGGAGAGCGCAATGGATGGCTACACCACCCGTTACCGCCTTGCCGGTTCCGAGCTCCTCTATGATACCTGCCCGAACATCAGCGTGTCTGGTGCCAATGGTGCCAGCGTGCAGATCGTCAACCAGTCTACACGGGCAGGCTACGAACTCCCCTCTACCGGCGGAGCCGGTACCACTTTGTATACAGCAGTGGGCGGCACCATGGTGCTTGCCGCACTGGTGTGTGGTTTCTGTCAAAAGCGCAGACGCGAGAGGAGGGCAGATTAAAACAAGCTGCACCCTCCATTGCGGCCGCAAAACTCTCTGCGCCGCAGACAGGACCGTTTTTACAACGAGGAATCATAAAAAATAGGAAGGAGACTTTCACCCACTATGAAAAAGACCATTCAGAAACTCATGGCTGTACTGCTGGCAGCTGCCATGGTGTGCGCCATGGCGATCCCGGCATTTGCGACTGATGGTGATGCTACCGCTGCTGCTGCCACTGGCACTGGTAGCATTACCATCGAGAACGCCGTTACGAACCAGACTTATAAAATTTACCGTATTCTGAATCTGGAGTACCACGCAGATACCAACTCTTACCGTTATACGGCGAATGAAGCTTGGAGAGCCTTCGTTCGCAACCAAACCGGTGACTTGAAGTTAGACGAAGAAACCGGTGCTGTTACCTGGATCAATACCAATCCTGAGAATAATGGCACTGCTATTCAGAAATTTGCAAACGATGCCGGTACATATGCTAAATTTACTCCCAATAATGTCCCTGAAGATGGCTCTGCCAAGGCTAACGGCATTACTCTTACATTTAGCAATCTGCCCCTCGGCTGGTATCTGGTGGTTTCTGATCTGAACAATGGTGCTATGTGCTCCATTGGTACTACCGACCCGAACGCAGTAATCAGAGAGAAGAACAGCAAGCCCACTATCGAAAAGGAAGTTTACGAAGGCAATACTCTTGGCTACAGCAATGATGCCGGCATTGGTGACACGGTGAAATTCCAAACCCGCATTCATGTGACCGATGGTAATCCCACCAACTACGTTCTGCACGATACCATGTCCAACGGGTTGAAATTCAATGAAAAGTCCGTTACGGTTTTGCTCGTGCGTGACCCTAAGACCGGTGGCAGCAACGACGGTGATAATCTCACCCCTGGTACTGATTATGAGCTGGTAACTTCTACCTCTGATACCTGCACCTTTGAGATCAAGTTCCTCAAGGCTCTGAAACCTTATGATTACATCCAAGTAGATTATAGTGCCACTGTTACTTCTGATGCAGTAATTGGTACTACGGGCAACGACAACAAAGCCGTTCTGACGTACGGTAACAACTCCACGACCGAGTCCTCCACCACCAAGACCTACGTCTGGGAGATGGGCGTGCGCAAGTTTGCAAACCTCGGCGGTGATGATACTAACCACGCTCTGGCAGATGCTGAGTTCCAGCTGTACAAGAAGGACGGTGAAACCATTAAATACGCTGTGCTGACTAAAATCAAAGACGGCTCTGCTGCTGAGAATGCTGAGTATAAGCTGACCGACTGGACTGCCACCGATTCTGCCGCCACAAAGGTCAAGACCCCTGCTAATGGTAACATCACGTTTGAGGGTCTGGACGCTGGCACCTACTATCTGGAGGAGACCAAGGCTCCTGTGGGCTATAACAAGCTGACCGCTCCTATTACCGTTGTGATTGATCGCGGTACTCTGCCCACGGTTGCAAGTCAGACCATTTCTTACACTGTTAAGTACGGCGATACTACTGCTGACGACCACGTTGTTCGCGTTGAGAACAAGGCCGGTACTGTGCTGCCCAGCACCGGCGGCATGGGCACCACCCTGTTCTATGTCATCGGCGGCGGCCTGATGGTGGCAGCCATCGTCCTGCTGGTCACCAAGAAGCGCATGGAGAACAAGTAATTTCTCCTTTATCCCCCACAGCACCGGAGCGCGGGGCCCAAAAGGCCTCCGGCTCCTATCCTTATAACATTAGGGAGTAGCCCATGAAAAAGAACAAAAGCACAATCATCCTGATCCTCGTCTTTTTCGTGGGTCTATCCGTGATGTTATACCCCACCCTCAGCGACTACGTCAACCAGCGGCACCAGTCCCGCGCAGTGGCCACCTACGCCGCCGATGTGGACAAGCTGACCGACGCCGATTACAGCGCCTATTTTGACGCCGCAGACGCCTTCAACGCGCAGATCGCCGCCGACCCGGACGCCCTGTACCACCCGGACCGCTTCCCCAGCTACGAAAGCACGCTGGACGTGACCGGCACCGGCATCATGGGCTACATCACCATTGAAAAGATCGGCGTGGAGCTGCCCATCTACCACGGCACCAGCGACGGCGTGCTGCAGGTGGCCGCGGGCCATCTGGAAGGCACCAGCCTGCCGGTGGGCGGCGCGTCCACCCACGCGGTCATCTCGGCGCACCGCGGCCTGCCCAGCGCAAAGC
>JABLTN010023267.1_pt1 | contig 10949 bp, 8 predicted proteins | sample 7160141 | NCBI WGS metagenome assembly JABLTN01 (sample SAMN14651226, study PRJNA627086) | human gut metagenome | isolation source: feces | host: Homo sapiens | reverse complement strand
TCGATTTCTTCAAGGCGAACGGAAATTATCTCGTTTTTTGCCGTCGGAATGTTTTTTCCGACAAAATTCGGGCGAATCGGAAGCTCCGAATGCCCCCTGTCGATAAGCACCGCAAGCTGAACCCGCGCCGGACGGCCCAAAGCCATTACCGCATCGAGCGCAGCCCTTGCCGTTCGGCAGGTATAAATAACATCATCCACAAGGATAACTGTTTTTCCGATAAGCGAAAAATCCACTTCCGTCGTGCTTACCACGGGGTCGGGCGCAACAGTCGAAAGGTCGTCGCGGTAAAGGGTTATGTCAAGTTCGCCGACGGGAATTTTTGCGCCGGTTATCCTTTCGATGTTTTCCGCAAGGCGGAACGCAAGCGGAACGCCGCGAGTGCGGATCCCGACAAGACATATGCCGTCCGTGCCGTGGTTTTTTTCGATTATCTGATGTGCCATCCGAACAAGCGTTCTGCCGATGTCATCTTCCGAAAGCAATTTTGCCTTAAATATCATATCGCTGCCGTCCTGTTCGCAATTCGAAATCAATCTCCGTCTTCCGGTTCCCGATTTTTGATTTTCATCCCAGCCCCCGGTTTCTCATTCTTTCACTCGGAGTATGAATATCATCGGAGTCAGTCCGCCCGCCTCGGTGCGCTCCTGCTTCAGGATTTCGATATTGCGTCTTTCCCGAATAAGGTTCTTAAGCAGAGTGAATTCCATTGTGTAAAGCACTGCAATGCCGCCTTTTTTGACAAGCAGCCCCATGCGGTCGAGCAGCCCTTCGTAAAGCCTTTCGCAAGAGGAATGATTCCCCACGCGGTTGCCGAAAGGCAGGTTGCAGATGAGCTCATCATACGGTCTTTTGCTTTCGAACCGCATTATATCGTTGCATATGAATTTTGCCTGGGTTATTCCGCAGGTTTTCACCGCCGCCTCCGCATTCACCCTTGCGCAGTCAATCGCCTTGTGGGAAATATCAACGCCCGTCAAAGAAGCGCAGGGCGAGAGCATTCCGCGTTCAAAAAGCAGAGTGCCGCTCCCGCAGCACGGGTCGATAACGCGGGCATTGACCGTCAGGTAATCGCTTGCAAACCGCAGCACGGCAGCCGCCGCCGCAGGATTCATCGAAGCCGGCAGCATCTCCTTTCGGTAGGGGAAACGTTCATCCCTGACGGTGAAAAGCTTCAGGTACAGCCTTGCGGAGCTCACCGAAGCGGCGATGCGAAGTTCGATTTCGTAATCCGCAGGCGCATTCACAAGTGTTTTGTCATCCATAAGATCGCGAATTGCCTTTTTCAGCTCGCTTCTGTTAATATCCCCCGGCAGGTCTCCCGTTATTTCGATTCGGTAGCGATACGGCGGCTCGCCCTCATGCGTCTTCCGCATGAAATCAAGCATAAAGGGTTTTGCGCAGGAAGAAACAGCTTCCGCCGTCAAATCGACTTTCATATCGATCGGAATCAGAGCCTCCGAAAAGCAGCGTGCTTCAAACAGGCCGATGTAATCATCCGTATTGACCTTCAGGCTGTTTCGGCGAACGTCAAACGCCTCAATGTCAAAATCTTCCAGTTCGGCTTTAAGCTGCTCCGTCAGGCGGTCGGGAGCGGTCAACTCAATTTCATAAACTTTGTCAAGTCCGCGGAAAATATGCTTTTCGTGCTTCATTGCGGCGGCGCGCGCCTGTTTCAACGCCTCGCATTCCTCAAGATAATGCTTCTGCTCCGTTTCGTCCGCAGGCGGGGCGGGAATGTATTCGTCAAGAGCGCGCTGAGCACTTTCGCCGCCGACGGCTCCCAATGCAAAAAGCAGGGACGGACGAACAAAACGCGTATCTTCGCATTTCAGCCGCGCGATAAGAAGCTGAGCATCCGCTTCATCCTTTGTGAAAAGGCCGATAAGCCTTGCTGCATTGCGGCGGAGCTTCGGGGAGGCATCGCTTGCGAGGGCTTTGCGCATCGCCGGCAGAAGAGCAGGGTTGCCGCTCATGCGGAGCAGCATTGCGCGGCTTTTTGCAAGGCGTATCATCAGCGCCGAGCCGATGTTTTCCTCAATGAACATTGCCGTTGTTTCATCGCAAAGACTGATTTTGTCGATGGTGGAATCATTCATTATTTCCGCCGAACCGTTCGGCTTTTCCAGTTCCGCTTTAATTTCGCTGCGGGTCAATCTTTTCATTGTGTTCCTTCCCTGTTTTCGTGCAGCAGAGCCTTTCGGGGGCACTTCGTTCCGTTTGCTCCGCAAAAGCTCCGCGCAGTTTTGATATTAAAATTCTGTTTAATCGGGTTTATCCGTTTGCTCCGCGCAGTTTTTCGAGAGCAGCCTTAAAATGCTCCGGCAGAGGAGCAAAAAATTCCATTTGTTCGTGAGTTCGCGGGTGAATCAGGCGCAGCCTTTCCGCATGGAGAGCCTGCCCGACGAACCCGAGATCGTTCCTGCCGCGCACTGCCGATGCCGCACCCGTGCCGTATACATCGTCGCCGACAAGCGGGTGATTGATATAGGCCATATGAACGCGGATCTGGTGTGTCCTTCCCGTTTCGAGTTCAACCCGCAAAAGCGTTCTTCCGCCCGCGCCGCTGTTTGGGAAACGTTCGCGAACGAACCAATGTGTAACCGCTTCACGCGCGCCGACCGTTCCGGCAGGGTACACCGCCATGCGTTTTCTGTCCGTTTTGTGCCTTGCAAGCGGCGCATCAACGGTTCCGCTGTCCTGTCTGAAATTGCCCTCGCACAAAGCGCAGTAGGTTCTTGCCACCGAATGGGTCTTCAGCTCGTTCGCAAGAAAATTGTGAGCATCGTCATTCTTTGCAATGACCAGCAGTCCGGATGTGTTCTTGTCGATTCGATGCACAAGCCCCGGGCGCATTGCTCCGCCTATGCCCGACAAATCCTTAAGGTGAAACATCAGCGCGTTGCAAAGCGTCCCGTCCGGATTGCCCGGCGCAGGATGCACGACCATTCCGACAGGCTTGTTTATAACGGCAATATCCGCATCCTGATACACAATATCTATCGGAATATCCTGCGGAACAAGCTCCGTCGGCACGGGCGGCGGAAGCTGAATTTCGATAATATCACCCATGCGCACGGCATACTTTGCTTTTTCGGAACGACCGTTGACCGTTACCGCACCGCAAAGAAGCAGCCTTTGCACCGCCGAACGCGTAAGCTCCGTGTGTTCCGCGGCAAAAGCATCCAGCCTGCCTCCGTTTTTTTGTGCCGCAATAACAATTTTTCCGCCGTTTCGGCAGCCGGCTTCCGTCTCGCCGCAAAGAATTTCATCCGAAACAAACTCACTGCCGAAGTCTCGGTCATCTGCATTTTCGCAGGCTTTTTCCGCGCATTCCCCGCTGTTCTTTTCGGGGAGCTGCCCGTTCGTCCGTTCCGAATCCGAGTTCATTTGCTTTCCGCCTGTTTTACGTCGGGTTCGGCACCCGCTTCTCCGCCGTTGCCCGCCGCGCAATCCGCGGTTTTTTCGCCGTCCGTTTTTTCGGGCTTCTGCTTTTTTTCGTCCAATGCGGCAAAATACGCTCTGCCGCTCTTTGTGAACAGAACGCTCACAATAAGCAGCACCGCGCCCACGGTTATGCAGCTGTCCGCAAAATTGAACACGGGAAAGTTCATAAAATCAAAAGCAATGAAATCGCGCACATAGCCAAGCGCAACGCGGTCAATCAGATTGCCTATCGCACCCGAAAGCACGAGCGCAAGCCCGAGCTGCAAATTGCGCGGCATTGTTTTCAGCGTTTTCAACAGAATGAAAACTATCAATCCGCCCGTGACTATCGTTATCACAACAAAAACCCACGTTGCATTGCTGAAAAGCCCCCACGCCATTCCCGTGTTTTTATGATACTCGAAGCGTATCAGCCCCGGGATAAACTCAAGTGCGCCGCCCGTTTGCGAAAGCACGCTCACGGCTGCCGCCTTTGATATTAAATCCGCCGCAACAAGCAAAATAACCGCTGCGCAAAGTGTAACCAACAATGTTATTCTCCGTTCCTTTCCGCGCGCCCGTCTGCGGCCGCGAAAAATGTATTCCTTCACATATAACATGATACAACACTCACCGAAAAAATGCAACGGGGAAACAAAACAAACACTGCCAAACACACCGTAAGGTGCTTCCCTGCCGGTGTTTCTTCTTCCGCTTCATACGCTGCCAATCCGCAATTTGCAGTCATATTTTATTTTTTCGGCAAAAAAATCCCTGTTCCTTTGCAAATATATCCTTTTTCCCCCTTACAATATAGGCTGAAGAGTTATATAATAGGAGGCAGGAATCGTTCGGTTCGATTTTCGGACGGATTCGGGCGATTTTTCTTTTTTAACGTTACCTTTGGGAGGATCGCAATGGAAAATTTCGATAACCTTAAAAAAACTCCGCTGTTTGAGAAGCATTGTGCTCTCGGCGGCAAAATCGTCGATTTCGGCGGCTGGGCTCTGCCCGTGCAGTACACCTCCATTTTGGATGAGTGCAAAGCCGTTCGCGAACGCGCAGGCCTTTTTGATGTTTCACACATGGGTGAAGTTGACATTATCGGCAATGATGCCTATGCCTACATGCAGAAAATGGTCACCAACGACGTCACTTCAATGACGCCCGGCAGGTGCCGCTATGCCGTTATGTGCTATGATAACGGCGGCGCAGTGGACGACGTTCTTATCTACAAATTCGCCGACGATCACTACATGCTCATCGTCAACGCCGGCAATACCGACAAGGACTTTGCATGGCTTTCCGAACATGCATTCGGTGATGTTCGGGTCATCAACAACAGCGCAAAATGGGGTCAGCTCGCTTTGCAGGGTCCGCTTCATCAGGCAGTTCTTGATGCGGCGGGTTTTGAAGGCGAGATCCCTCAGAAATATTACACTTTCAACGATAAAATGACCGTTGCCGGCATTCCCTGCCTCGTCTCCCGCACCGGCTACACCGGAGAAGACGGCGTTGAGCTTTACTGTGCGGCGGAAGATACCGTTCGCCTGTTTGAGGCTCTGCTTGAAGCGGGCAAAGGCGTTGACATGCTGCCCTGCGGCCTCGGCGCACGCGACACGCTCCGTTTTGAAGCTTCCATGCCCCTTTACGGTCATGAAATGAGTGCGGACATCAACCCCGTTGAGTGCGGCCTCGGCTTTGCAATCAAATTCAACAAGCCCGATTTCATCGGCAAAGAAGCTTTGCTCAAGCCCCAGACCCGCAAACGCATCGGTCTGAAGCTTGTCGGAAAAGGCATTGCCCGCCCCGATGCGGATGTTCTCTGCAACGGTGAAAAAGTCGGCCTCGTCACCTCGGGCGGCCCCGCACCTGCTGTCGGCGGCAATTATGCAATGGCACTCGTTTCCGTCGATGCCGATGAAAACGGCACTTGGGCTGTTTCCGTTCGCGGCAGAGTCATCGACTGCGAGTTTGCACCCATGCCCTTCTACAAGAGGAAATAAACATATTTATGCGGCTCACCCGTCGGCGCCGCACAAATGCGCACAAAAACTGCGTTCCCTTCCCCGGCGGTGCGTATCGGCTCTCGGCACGGTTCCGCCGCGGGAATTTAAACGAAAATACATACAAAACTTATAAATCCGGAGGATTATATCATGGTTCCCACCGACCGCAAATACACCCGTGAACATGACTGGGTACTTATCGAAGACGGCGTTGCCACCCTCGGCATCACCGCTCACGCACAGAGCGAGCTTGGCGACATCGTTTATGTTGAGCTTCCCGAAGTTGACAGCGAGATCAATCTCGGCGAATCCTACACCACCGTTGAATCCGTAAAGGCAGCTTCCCCCGTCAACAGCCCCGTTGCCGGCACCGTCATCGAAGTCAACGAAGAGCTGGACGCACAGCCCGAGCTTCTTAACGAGGATGCTTTCGGTCAGTTCATCGCAAAGATCAAAGTTACCGAAATCGACGAAGCAAGCCTGCTCACCGCAGAAGAATACGAAAAGCTGCTTGAAGAGGCTTAATCAACCCGTACCTGTCGCGGCCCCGCCCAAGCCTGTGCTTTTCGGCACGGTTCCGCGATAAAAAAACGCATAGCTCCGCGCCCACGGTTTTCCGCCGCCGCGGGTTATGCGTTTTTACCTTGAATAAGCTTTTTTTCGAATCGGGCAAAATTCCGATTCATCAAGATTTTATATTTATAAAGGAAGTATTCCACAACATGAGAAGCTATGTTCCCAACACCGTTGAAGAACGCCGCGAAATGCTGAAAACACTCGGCCTTTCCGAAATGGACGAGCTGTTTGCCGATATTCCGGCGGATCTTAAGCTCAACCGCGAGCTGGATCTTCCCGCTCCGATGAGTGAGATGGAGCTGCGTCAGCTCATCACCGGCTATGTTCTTCAGAACGACGAAGCCTGCCTGCTTTTCCGCGGCGCGGGCGCATATCATCACTACATTCCCGCGCTGATTCCTCAGCTCATCTCCCGCAGCGAATTCTACACCGCATACACCCCCTATCAGGCGGAAATGAGCCAGGGTATGCTTCAGGGTATTTTCGAATGGCAAACAGTCATCTGCAATCTTACCGGCATGGATGCCGCCAACGCTTCCGTTTACGACGGTGCGACCGCTGCGGCTGAATCCCTGCTGATGCTGCGTGACTCAAAGCGCAAGAACAAAATCCTTTACAGCGCAGGTCTTCACCCCGATGTTATCGGCACTGTCAAAACCTACGGCCACTGCCACGGTCTTGAGCTTGTTGAAATCGGTCTCAACGAAAACGGCATTACCGATATCGACTGCCTGAAGGCAAACCTTGAAGGCTCTGCCGGTTTCATCGCCGCACAGCCCAACTATTTCGGCTGCATTGAAAACATGGACGAGATTTCAGCCCTCGTTCACGGCGCAAAGGCACTGCTCGTCAGCTATGTCAACCCCATCAGCCTCGGCGCTGTCAAACGCCCTGCGGACTACGGTGCGGATATTGCTGTCGGCGATGCACAGCCTCTCGGCATTCCCATGTGCTTCGGCGGCCCGTATGCGGGCTTTATGGCAGCAGGCGGCAAACTCATCCGCAATCTGCCCGGCAGAATCGTCGGTGAAACCGTTGATGCCGACGGCAACCGCGTATTCGTTCTCACCCTTCAGGCACGCGAGCAGCACATTCGCCGCGAAAAGGCTTCCAGCAACATCTGCTCCAACCAGATGCTCTGCGCAATCATGGCAACCATGTATGCCTGCACGATGGGTCCCTGCGGCATGAAAGAAGTTGCCGAAGCGAACATTGCAAAGGCGCACTATCTGGCTCGGAAGCTCACCGAGCTTCCCGGCTTCAAACTCCGTTTCAACACCCCGTTCTTCAACGAGTTCGTCATCGACAGCGAGATTCCCGCCGACGAGATTTCCACCGCGCTCAAGGATGCCGGCATAGTTTCCGGCCTTGTGCTTGCAGACGGCGGAATGCTCTGGTGCGCAACCGAAATGACAACCAAAGAAGATATTGATTACCTTATCGAAATGCTCAACATCATGTTCTTTGAGCAGGACGGTGAGAACGAAACCGACGGAGGTACCGAAGCATGAGGCAATCCTACAAGCTGATTTTTGAACGTTCCCGCGAGGGACGCCGCGCGTATGACCTGCCCGCACTGGATGTGCCCGCCGCAAACTGCGCAATCCCCGAAAATATGCGTGCCGAATCAAAACTCGACCTTCCCGAACTGGGTGAAGTCGATCTTGTTCGCCACTACACAAACCTTTCCCGCCGCAATTTCGGCGTTGACAACGGGTTCTATCCTCTCGGCTCCTGCACGATGAAATACAACCCCAAAATCAACGAAGAAGTCGCCCAACTGTTTAACGATGTGCATCCTCTGCTCGATGCAGATATGTGCCAGGGTTCTCTGCGCCTGATGTATGACATGGAAAAATGCCTGTGCGAAATCTGCGGCATGGACGCTTTCACGCTCCAACCCGCTGCCGGTGCGCACGGTGAATTGACCGGACTTATGCATATCCGCGCCTATCACGAACATCGCGGCGACACCGCCCGCACAACCATCATCGTTCCCGATGCAGCGCACGGCACCAACCCCGCAAGTGCGGTTATGTGCGGCTTCAAAGTTAAAGAAATCAAATCCGCTCCCGGCGGCGGCGTTGATCTTGACGCGCTGCGTGCGGCAGTCGGCCCCGACACTGCGGGTCTGATGCTCACCAACCCCTCCACCCTCGGTCTGTTTGAGCGCAATATTAAGGAGATTGCCGACATCGTTCACGAGGCAGGCGGTCTGCTCTATTACGACGGCGCAAACCTGAACGCGATAATGGGCATTGTTCGCCCCGGCGATATGGGCTTTGACGTTATGCATATCAACCTGCATAAAACTTTCTCCACCCCGCACGGCGGCGGTGGTCCCGGCAGCGGTCCCGTCGGTGTTAAAAAACACCTCATGCCCTTTATGCCTGTTCCCGTGCTTGTTGAACGCAACGGCATGATCGAACTCGATTACGATCGCCCCGAATCCTTCGGCAGGGTCAAGAGCTTCTACGGCAACTTCGGTGTTATCGTCAAGGCATATGCCTATATCCGCTCTCTTGGCGGCAAGGGTCTCAAGGAAGCAAGCGAAAATGCCGTTCTGAATGCAAACTACATCATGAACGCACTGCGCGGCACCTATGAGATTCCCCACGACCGCATCTGTATGCATGAATGCGTCATTGCTCCGGGCGAACTGCTCGATCTCGGCGTTCACACAACCGATATCGCAAAAGCCCTTATCGATCGCGGTTACCATCCCCCGACCATCTACTTCCCGCTTATCGTTCATGAAGCAATGATGATCGAACCCACCGAAACCGAAAGCCGTGAGACTCTCGATGAGTTCATTGAAGCAATGAAAGACATTGCCCGTGAAGCCAAAGAAAACCCCGAGGCCGTACACGCCTGCCCCGTCACCACCCCCGTCGGCCGTCCCGATGAGGTCACCGCGGCAAGAAAGCCCGTTGTACGCTACACGAAATAAGCATTGCTTTCAGTAAACCGCAAACTGCATCAGCGGACTCGGTATCCCCGCCACCGCTGATGAACAACAGGACTGCGCCGTAAAAGGCAGCAGTCCTGTTTTGTTATTGTATTCGAGTTTTGTTGAGTGAGTTTGCCGCTGCCCGACAATTACCTTCCCTCCGACAGGAACTCGGCCGCCGAAGGATTCAAATCCAGCCCGGAAACCTCCCCGCTGCGCAGCATATAATAACCCTGACAGGCTATCATTGCCGCATTATCGGTGCAGAACCGCATATCCGGGCGGCAAAAACGGATGCCGTTCCTGTCGCATTCGGTTTGCAGCCGGGTGCGAAGCACATTGTTCGCACTCACTCCGCCGGCAAGGGCAAGCACGGAGCTTTTTTCGCGCAGAGCCGCGCGAACGGATTTCATCGTCAGGGTATCCGCAACGGCACGTTGGAAGGAGGCGGCAACATCGGCCTTATTCAGAACTTCCCCCTTCTGCTCCGCATTATGGAGCAGGTTGACAACGGCCGTTTTGATGCCCGAAAAGCTGAAATCATTGCTTTCACCCTCGTTAAACGGTGCATGGAAGCGGAATGCATTCGGGTTCCCGCATTTTGCAAGCTTCTCTATCTCCGGGCCGCCGGGGTACGGCAAGCCGAGCGCACGCGCTGCCTTGTCAAAAGCTTCACCCGCCGCATCATCGCGCGTTCTGCCGATAAGCTCAAAGCGATTGTAATCGACAACGCGAACGATATGGCTGTGTCCGCCGGAAGCCACAATGCAGACAAACGGCGGTTCAAGATCCGGATAAGTGAGATAGTTTGCGGCGATATGCCCCGCAATATGGTTCACGCCGACCAAAGGAATGTTTGCGGCGTATGCGAGGCCTTTTGCATAGCTGACGCCCACAAGCAGTGCGCCGATCAGCCCGGGCGTGCAGGTTACGGCAATTGCACCGATGTCATTCAAACCGACACCGGCAGTTTTTAATGCCTCATCCGCAACGGCACCTATACGCTCCGTATGGCTGCGGGAAGCAATTTCCGGCACAACGCCGCCGTACAGCCTGTGAACGGGAATTTGCGTATGCACCGCCATGCTCAGCACTTTGCGTCCACCGCACAGAACGGCGGCGGCCGTTTCGTCGCAGGAGGATTCAATCCCGAGTATAAGTTCATTTTCCCCGCTCATAAAGCGTTTCAGCGCGGGTTCACATCTTTCGGACCAATTCAAATTGATTTTCCTTTCCAAACCGCTTTTCACTTTCCAAGCCGACTCCCGCTTCCGCAGGCAGTAACCGGAACGATTGATTTGATTAAGTGAAATTAGTCTTTGGCATCCCTAAGTCTGTTTTCACGGTTCCCTTGCCTGCTCCCGAAGTTTTGCACACGATCCCCGCGAGAATGCTTATAACCGCACAGGCACTCACGGTGTAAACTGCAATGCGAAGTATCAGATCGCTGAAAAGCTGCTGAACGCAAATGCGAATCATCAAACTTTCCGCCGGGTCAAATATTGCAGACGGAACATCCAGAAATACTGCGTGAAACAGTATCCAGAACGAATAAAAATCCACGGCAGCCCAAACTGCAAGCACAGCCGCAATGAAGGCAATGACGCAAATCCCGATAAGCCAGCAGCGGGCAAGCACGGCGGCGGCACTCCGCCTGTAAACATACAGAGCAAGCGCAGCCGCAATTGCTGTAAAGGCGAACAGAATGTATTTCGCTGTTTCAACCCCGAACCAGAGCTTTCGGACATCGCTCATGTGTGAAATTTCCCGCTCGCCGAACATTTCGGTGCGTTCGCCGAACACCGTGACTTCCGTTTGAAGCTCATCCGTCCCGCCCTTCATATAATCAACCATGCGAAGATACACGGTGCACATCTCGTCCGTGCTCATGCCGGTGTAATCGTTTATATCAAGTTTTTCATACTCCCTTTTGATCCAAACCTTATCTCCCGAAAGCCGGTCGATAAAACTTATCAGCAGCGCGGCAG
>JABLTN010013790.1_pt1 | contig 10955 bp, 10 predicted proteins | sample 7160141 | NCBI WGS metagenome assembly JABLTN01 (sample SAMN14651226, study PRJNA627086) | human gut metagenome | isolation source: feces | host: Homo sapiens | reverse complement strand
TCGAGCTTTGCGCGCAGCACCTGCCCCGGCGTGCCCGGCAGCGACTGCGCCAGCCACAACTGCCTGCCCTCGAGCGACACCGACGGCGCCGCCATGTCGTTCATCGACGCGAGCAGGCACAGCGCCGCGCTCAGCAGCACCGGCACGATATCCGCCCCCGCGCCGAACACCCCGTCGAGCATCTGCGCGAGCGCGCCGCCCTTGACGAGCAGCACGATGCCCGCCACCGGCAGCATCAGGATGCCGAGCCCGCAGTTGAGCATATAGTTCGGGCTGGCCGTGAAGCGGCGCAGCTCCTTGCCGAACAGCGCCCGCTGCGTGCTCTGCGCGCGCACGGCCTTGTGCTCGAAGCGCACCTTCTTCACGCTGCCGGTCGCCGTGGCGATCTTCAGGAAGCTGCGCGCGATGCCCCACAGCGTCAGCGCGAGGAGCAGCGCCTGCGTGACTGTCACGATCAACATCGCCAGCCAGTCGCCCGCGCCGACGCAGCCGAACAGGTACAGCAGGTACGCAGAGCCGCGGATCTTCATGCCGTACACGGCGGCGTTTTCCACCAGCAGCGTGATGAGCGCCTGCGCCTTGTAGTACACGAAGTAATACGCCGCCAGAAACAGCAGCGACAAAATCACGGTGATGAAGCTCTTATTCTTCAGCTTCAGGCTGATGCGCGCGACCACCCAGCCGAGCAGGCACGAGAGCACCATCACGATCACGGACACGAGCAGCACCATCAGTACGCCGCCGACGATCGTCCCCGCCGTGACCGGCGCCGTGAGCCAATACACGATCACGCCCGGCACGATGACGACCGCGGCGTACATCAATCCCAGCAGATACACGCCCAGCAGGCGCGAGGCCATCACGCAGCGCACCGGGATCGGCATCGACAGCAACAGGTCGTTGTCTTTGGACAGATACAGGCTCGAATACGTGCTGAACACGCTGCCGAACGTGCCGAGAAACACCGCGATCAGCCCAATGAGCAGGTAATACAGCCAGTCCATGCCGGCCTCGACCAAGGGGCCGCACAGGCCCACGGCCATGAGCGCGAACATCCCGCCGAGGAGGCCCACCATCAGCAGCGCATACAGCGCGATGTAGGCAATCGTCGCGCCCCTGGAGCGCATTTTGTTCTTTTTCGGGTCGTAGAAATAGTTGCGGAAGATCTCCGCCATCTGTTTTTTCAGCAGCGTTTTCAGCATGATGCATCCTCCAGCTCCAGGAACACCTCCTCGAGACTGTCGTCGCCCTTGACCTCCTCCATCGTGCCGGAGCGGATGAGCCGCCCGCCCTTGATGATGGCCACCTTGTCGCAGAGCTTCTCGGCGACCTCGAGCACGTGCGTCGAGAAGAAGATCGCGCCGCCGGCGTCGCACAACTCGCGCATCATGCCCTTGAGCAGGTGCGCCGCCTTCGGGTCGAGGCCGACGAACGGCTCGTCCATGATGACGAGCTTCGGATCATGGATCCACGCCGCGATGATGGCGAGCTTCTGCTTCATGCCGTGCGAGTACGCGCTGATGGGCTGACCGAGATCGCCCGTGAGCTCAAACGCGTCGGCATACGGCTCGATGCGCGCCCAGCGCTCCGCAGCCGGGATGCCGAAGATGTCGGCAATGAAGTTCAGGTACTGGATGCCGCTCATGAAATCGTACAGGTCCGGATTGTCCGGGATGTAGGCAAGCAGCCGCTTGCAGGCCAGCGGCTCGGTTTGGATGGAGTGCCCGCCGATCGTGATCTCGCCCGCATCAAACTGCAGGATGCCGACGGCCGCCTTGAGCGTCGTCGTCTTGCCGGCGCCGTTGTGGCCGATGAAGCCGTAGATCTCGCCCGGCGCGATGTGCAGGCTCAGATCGTCCACGGCCTTTTTCTCACCATAAGTCTTGGTAAAATGCTGAATATTGAGCATGGTGTCTCCTCCCGATCGTTGCGCCGGTGCGTACCGGCGCTGCTTTCGCATTTTCTCGTGCATTATACCCTCGCGCAGTGTGCAGCAGCAACCGATTTCTCACTTTTTAAGAAATGTGTAAGATTTGCTGGGCGCATCCGTGCGCTGTCCGTGCGCGAATGTTCTTCCTGCGTGGACAATCATGCAAAAAAGTTTCTTCGACGCGGACATTTTGCCGCACGGCGCTTGTATTTCCGTTTTCGCCGCGGTATAGTAAGAGCAGAAAGACCCAGACAGAAATTTTATGGGGGTGTTTGCTGTGGAGATCCCACTGCAGGAATTTGAACGTGCGGCACAGCGGCTCAAGGGCGTGCTGCACCACACGGAGCTCGACCTGTCGGCCACGTTCTCGGCCATGACGGGCGGCAACATTTATCTCAAGTACGAAAACAGCCAGAAGACCGGTTCGTTCAAGATCCGCGGCGCGAGCAACAAGATCGCCGCCCTCGTCGAGCGCGGCGAGACCGGGGCCGTCGTGGCCTCGTCGGCCGGCAACCACGCGCAGGGCGTGGCCTATGCCGCGCACCGCTTCGGCATCCCGGCCACGATCGTCATGCCCAAGACCGCGCCCATCGCCAAGGCGAAAGCCACGGAGGGCTACGGCGCGAACGTTGTGCTCGCGGGCGACTGCTATGACGACGCTTACGCCAAGGCCTGCGAGATCTGCGAGCAGGAGCACGCCACGTTCCTGCACCCCTACAATGACCCCGAGGTCATTGCCGGCCAGGGCACGCTCGGCCTCGAGATCCTCGGCGACCTGCCCACAGCGGACATCGTCATCGTGCCGGCCGGCGGCGGCGGACTGCTTGCCGGTGTGGCCGCGTGCATCAAGCAGATCAACCCCCGCGTACAGGTCATCGGCGTGCAGGCCGAGGGCGCGGACGCGATCGCACAGTCGTTCCATTCGCACAGCTACGTCCAGACCGACTCCGTCGCCACCATCGCCGACGGCATCGCCGTCAAGGCGCCGGGCGACATCACCGTCCCGCTCATCCAGAAATATGCCGACGACGTCGTCACCGTCAGCGATCTTGAGATCTCCGAGGCCGTGCTCCTGCTCATGGAGCGCTGCAAGCAGATCGTCGAGCCCTCCGGCGCCGCGCCCGTGGCCGCCGTGCTCAAGGGCAAGGTCGACGTGAAGGGCAAAAACGTCGTGTGCCTGCTCTCCGGCGGCAACATCGACGTGAGCTTCATCCAGTGCATCATCGAGCAGGGCCTCGTGTCCCGCCACCGCCGGCTGCGCTTCACCGTCACGCTGCTCGACCGGCCCGGCAGCCTCGGCAAGCTGCTCAACGACATCGCTGCCCTCGGCGCGAACATCCTCTCCGTGGAGCACGACCGGCTCACCGCCGGGCTCAACCCCAACGAGATCGACGTGCACGTCTCCTGTGAGGTCGGCGGCAAGGAGCACGGCGACCGCGTGCTCGATCAGCTCATTCAAAACGGTTATCACGTAAAAATCGACTGATAGGAGGTCATTATCATGAAAACAGTTGCTACTACCAACGCCCCCGCTGCGCTCGGCCCCTACGCGCAGGCGCAGGTCTCCGGCGGCTTTGTGTTCACGTCCGGCCAGATCGGCATCGACCCCGCCACCGGCGTCATCCCTGACGGCATCGAGGCGCAGGCCCACCAGGTCTTCCGCAACCTGACCGCCGTGCTGCAGGCCGCCGGCAGCGACATGTCCAAGGCCGTCAAGACGACGGTGTTCATCAAGAATATGGACGATTTCGCCACCGTCAACGCCATCTACGCCGGGTATTTCTCCGAGCCGTTCCCGGCCAGAAGCTGCGTCGAAGTCGCGCGTCTGCCTAAGGACGTGCTCGTCGAGTGCGAGGTCATCGCCGAAGCGTAAGCACCCGCGCACGGGCTTTTTCACCGGAACTGGTCGAATTTTCCGCTACCTGTTGTCCGGTTTGTGCATATTGACCACAAAATGTGGGAAATTACACATTTCTCTGTATTCCTCTTTGACAATCACACGGCTTTGTGTTAGAATGAGAGCACTGTTGATAAGAGCAATCTTGTTTTTCGGCCGCCGGATGCGCGGTCGGGAGCACCAGTATTTTAAGGGAGGAATAGGTATGTGCATTCAGGCAATTAAGAGCGTTGGCGTCAAGGAGTACGCTTCCGAACTCTGGACCTCGATCAAGGAGATCGACGGCGGCAAGATCCTGTCGAGCGCCAGCGAGCTGCTCGAGGTGAACACCAAGGCCATCAAGAAAAAGCTCGAGTCGCTCTGCGACGAGAACACCGCTTTCGCCATCCGCGACAAGCTCTATCTGGTCAAGGACTTCTGCCAGTGGCCGGTGAACTACATTCAGGGCCTGATCGGCTAATATCAGCCTTTCTGCTTTGCATGCAAACAGGAGACCGCCCCGATCCGTTTCGGATCGCGGGCGGTCTCCTGTTTTTTGTTTTTGCCGCGCACCTTATCGTAGGCGATGATGCGGCCGCGGTTTCCAGCCGGTTTTACAATGAAAATTTTAAGTTTTTTTGCGTACAGACGCAAAATTTCCGCAAATTTATCGTCCAGCTGCAGCAAACGGCCCGCCGGGGACACCCGGCGGGCCGTTTTGACATCATCCTCTGTGCTTACCAGCGCACCGTGCGCGGTGCGGCGGTGAAGGAGCTGAACGTCGCGGTCGCGTCCGTCAGCGCGAGCACCTGCGTGTTGCCGTCGTCGGCAGCGTACATGCTCTGCAGCTCAGGATAGTGGTCGAGCATATCCTGCCGCGCCTCCACGCGGTCGTCCTCGACGGCCGTCGCGCTCACGCGCAGCCAGGTCTCGCCGTCAAACGCGCACAGCTCCACCTTGGGGTTCGCCGCCATCTCCTTCGACACGGCCTTGACCTTGCCGGTCTGGATATAGAGCTTGCCCTCGAACAGATTCACCGTGCCGAACGGGCGCACGCGCGGCTGGTCGCCCTCAACGGTGGCAAGATAGTATGTGCCGCATTTTTTCAGAAATTCATAGACTTCCTGCATGGCAGTTTCTCCTTTCTCCGGCTGTGCCGGGATCCGTACCAGATATTTTTCGAGCAGGCGCACGGGGTGATACGATTCCTTCGAGCGCCGCATCCCCTCGTCGCCAACGTCCTCTTCGCGGTTGATATAGCGCACATCGGGCGTGACGAAGCACTTGGCGTATTCGTTGACCAGCACCTGATAGATGCCCTCGTAGGCGATGTCCGCCTTTTCAATGTGGATGATGAGCGTATCGCCCACGATCTCCCCGGCGGAAAAACCGGCCACGCGCCCGTTCACGCGCAGCAGCCCCGCCAGCGGAGCGTAGGCGTCAAAGTCGCGCAGGAATTCCCGCACGCAGCCCTCTTCCGCCTGCGCGCTGTCGCTGTCCTTGTGGTAGCGGCGGGTAAAGCCGTCGAAAAACGCGCACACCTCCGGCAGGTTCTCCGCCGTGACGCGCTCAAACGCCCAGTCGGGGTACAGGCGCTGGAAATGGTGGATGTGGTTGCGCTGGCCGTTGAAGCGCCGGCCGCGGAACGTCACCATGTCCTGCGCGTCGTAGAGATAATCGAACCAGTCGCGCACCGGCGTGACCTCCACGGAGCCGAAGCGCGCACGCAGGTTTTCCACATTGGCCGCCGTGGCGGGGAAAAACTGAAGCAGCTGCCCCACTTCCCGGCAATATTTCACGAGAAAATCGTATGCGTTTCCCACATTCTTGCCGATCGGTGTGGAAAACACCGTGCCGAGACCGGGGAACTGCTCGCGCAGCAGCAGCGTGCCGTCGAGTTCGAGGGCCGCATCCTGAAAATACGGCTGCCAGAGCACGGCCGCGCCGGCCGAGGCATTGCACAGGCGGGTATCCTGCCGGGAAAAATAGCTTGTGAGCAGCGGAATGTCCCGCACGCTCAGCGGGTGAAACGGGTCTGTCATGCTTCGGGCTCACCCTCCTGTGCGGCGGCCTGCGCCGCCTGCTCTGCCGCAGTCTGCTCGGCGAGTTTCGCCTTGAGCTCTTCAAAACAGTGCTTGATGATGGCGTATTCCTGCTCGTTTTCGAGTGCGAGCAGCGCCAGCTGGCCGTCTTCGCGCGTGTCGTACCGGTTGGCGAACAGCCGCTGCTGCGCGCCCTCGCCGGTCGTGAACACGACATATGAGCGGCCGTTGTCCTCACAGTCATAGGTGAACAGTACGTCGCACTGCACCTGTTTTCCGTCCGGGCCGAGGCCCGCGAACGTTCCGTTTTCAAACATGATCTTGTGCTCCTTTTCGGGGTTTGCCCCCATCATAGCATATCGCGCGCCATTTTGCCACTGCGTTTTCCGATGCCCGCCTGGTCACCAAATTGCGGACCAGATGGTCGACCGGAATGTGATTATTCACCACTCTGTCCGCTTTTTCTTGAAAACTTCGTGAAAATTTCGAAAAAAATCACAATTTTTATGCAACGAAATGTTGATTATTGTTCGTTTTGGTGGTACCATGTATGTAAAGATCACAAAAAAAACAGGTAGGAGGAATCGGCGAATGGAAGAAAAAGTTGTAGACCGCAGAGTGCGAAAGACGAAACGGCAGCTTCGGCTTGCGCTGATGAAGCTCATGTCGGAAAAGAGCGTCAAGGACATCTCCGTGCGCGAGCTGGCAGCGATCGCAGACATCAACCGCGGCACCTTCTATATCCACTATAAGGACGTGTACGACCTGCTGTCCAGTCTCGAGGATGAGCTGGCGGACGGGCTGGTCGCCGTGTGCCGCCGGCACAACGCGAAAGACTCCGAGGGCAAGACTTACCCGTACCTGATGGAGCTGTACCAGTACATCGAGCAGAATTCCGATCTGTGCCATGTGCTGCTGGGCAAAAACGGCGATATTGCCTTCACTGACCGCATCTGCCACATCCTGCGCGACGAATTTTTGTATGACTTTCTCGCGTATTACTATCCGAACGATCCCGAGATGCTCGACTACTTCTGCTCGTTCATCGTGTCGGGCAACATGTCCCTCGCGCTCACGTGGATCGACAACGGCATGAAGCAGACGCCCGAAGAGATGGCCGTGCTCGCCGGCGAGATCATCATGCACGGCGTGAAAGTGCTCGAAACGAAAGCGTAAAGCGCGCAGGGCAGCAAAAAGTCCCGGAAACCATAGTTTCCGGGACTTTTTATCGTTTCGGGCATATCACCTCAGGCGGCGCACGCCGCCCCGCAGCCCGCAGGAAAATCGATCAGAGCGCCGCGCGCATGGCGGCGAAGGCTGCGTCCACCGCGCGGTAAATGTCCTGCACCGGCTCGCCGACGAAAAACGCGCCGTTTTCATACAGCACCCGCCCGGCGACCATCGTCAGGCGCACGTTCTCCTTCGAGCCGCTGTAGACCAGGTTGCGCGCAACGTTGTGCACCGGCTGCATGTTCGGCCGCTGCAGGTCGATAACGATCAGGTCCGCCTGCTTGCCGGGGGCGAGCACGTCGCAGTCGGTCAGGCCCATGGCCTGCGCGCCGCCGACCGTCGCCATGCGCAGCACGTCGTCCGCCGGGAGGGCGGCCGCGTCGCCGCAGCGCAGCTTTTGCAGCACGGCGGCCAGATACATCTCGCGGAAGAAATCGAGCGCGTTGTTGCTCGACGGGCCGTCGGTGCCGATGGCCATATGGATGCCCAGAGCCCGCATCTGCTCGAGCGGGGCGATGCCGCTGGCGAGCTTGGCGTTCGAGCCGGGGTTCGTGACGGCCCAGAGCCCGCGGTCCCGGAAGATCTCCAGATCGTGCTCCGTCATGTGCACGCAGTGAAAGCCCCCGCCGCCGTAGTCAAAGTGGCCGAGGGAATCAAACAGCTCCGTCGGCGTCTTGCCCCAGCGGGCCTGGCACTCGGCCACCTCGCGCGCGGTCTCGGCATTGTGCGCGAACACCGGCGCGTGCAGCGCGCGGGCCAGCTCGCCGGCCTCGGTCATCTCGGTGAGGTTCGAGGTATACTCCGAGTGCAGGCCGAGCCGGTAGGAGATCAGCGGGTGCAGGGCGTTGAATTTGCGGTATTCCGCTTCCAGCTGCTGCGCGCTGCCGCCGCCCCCGCACAGCACCGTGCGGAAGCCGCAGTCGATGCTCGCCTGGGCGATGGCCTCGCGGAAATAGTACATGTCAAAGCCGGCCGTGATGCCGCTCGTGAGATACTCAAGGATCGACAGCTTGGTGAACGCGTACACCGCCTCGGGCGTGAGCTTGGCCTCCAGCGGGAAGATCTGCTCGAACAGCCACGGCTGCAGCGGCACATCGTCGGCATATGAGCGTACAAAGCTCATGCCGGCGTGCGCGTGCGCGTTCTTGAAGCCCGGCATGACGAGATCGCCGCCGAGATCGATCTGCCGCTCGAACGCGGGCAGCGTCTCCGGTGCGGGGCCAATGTAGGCGATCTTGTCCCCGTCGGTCCAGACTTCGTCCGTCGTGACGGACACGCCGTCCGCCATTGTGAGCGTGCGGCCGTTGAAAAAGCGGATCATAGGCTCAGCCTCCGTTTCCTGAAATGCTCCTGCATTATACGCCGGATCGGCCCGCTTGGCAATCGATTCCGAAAAAATTCACAAACCGGTTGAAGCCCGGCCGGTTTTTCGCTATAATAGATAGAAATCATCTCCCATCAGGAGGCAGGATCATGACCAAAGAAAACATCTATTACATGGACGACAACGCATTCGACCGCTTCTATAAGCGCGCCCGCTATCAGGCCAACAGCTTTGTGGCCGGAAAACTCGGCAGCAAGGCGGCCGATTATCTCACGACGCTGCCGGACTTTGCCTACCTTATCTGCAAGCTCATGCTCGACCCCGATGTGCCCTCGAGCCGCAAGCTCGACCTCGGCTTCGCGCTGCTGTATGTCCTCTCGCCGCTGGACCTCGTGCCGGACTCCTTCCCGCTGCTCGGCAAGATTGACGATGCGTACGCCATCCTCGTGTCGGTGGCCAAGCTCCTGCGCAGCACCGACCGCAATATCATCCTGCGCCACTGGCTCGGCGATCCCGAGACAATCGACACCGTGCGCGCGTGGCTCAACTACTTCGATGAGAAGTTCGGTTCCGGCCTCATGAAAAAGATCGCCGGCATGGTCAGGCACGCCTGAACAGAAACAGAAAAATCCCGTCATCCGGTCGGATGACGGGATTTTTTCATGTTGTCCTTACTTCTCGAACCAGTCAAACACGTCCAGCCGCTTCCAGAAGCTCTGCTTCGGCGTGAACACGGCCGCATAGTCGATGCTGCGGAACTTCGGCTCCCAGCTGATGTCCGCCTCGTCGACCCAGCCCGTCAGCAGACTGCCGAGCTGATCCTGCGCCACGAGCATCTGCAGCGTCTGCTGGCTGCCGTCGCTGCTCATGACCAGATCGTCGCCCTGCGTCGGCATGCGCAGGATAACATGATAGCCGTGCTGGCTCTCCACCACGCCGGACACCTCGTAGGGCTCGAGCGCCTTGCAGGCGTCCTCGAACTCCGTGACCATGGTGCCGGAGGTGAAGCAATAGCCGTGCGGATAGCTGCTCTCGCCGGTGTCCTCGTTGTACTGCTCCATGAGCTGGTCAAACAGCTCCACGCGCTTGTCGGGGTCGGTCACGGCACGGAGCTGCGCCGCGACCTGCTCGGCCTGCTGCTTCTTGGCGGCCTTGTCCGCGTCCGAGAGGGCGGTGCCGCTGCTGTCCGTCGTCTTGAAGAGGATGTGCTTTGCCGTCATGTAGCTGTTGGCATCGGCATATTCCTGCACGTCCTCGTCGGAGATGTTCGCGCCGTTCTCGCCGAAGAGCTTACTGGCCAGACCGTTATAGAGATACTGCGTCTTGGTGAAATACTTGAACAGGTCCAGATCCATGTAGTACGACTGGAGCTTTTCGTTCAGCTCGGCCTCGGTGCCGCCGTCGCCCACAACGTTCTGAATGGTCTGGTCGATCGTGTCCTGCACGTACTGCTCGCCCGCCGCGTCAAACGTCACGTCGTTTTCCGCCGCCTTGACCTCGATGAGGTGGTTCCAGGCGATGTTGTTGGTGACGCTCTTGGTCATGATATCGGTGTACGTCTCGCCCGTGCTCTCGTCATAGACCGCGCTCCAGTCCGTGATCTGCATGCCGTAGCGCTCCATGTTCGCCATGATGGCGCACAGGAAATAGGCATACTCGTTCCAGTACACGGGGCTGCCGTTGATGGTCATGACTTTTTTGCCGCTGCTGTAAGCATGGAGCGCGGCGGCATACTTATCGGCCGAGGCATCGCTGCTCTCTTCCGAGTAGCTGCGCACGCGGGTCGAGGTGCAGCCGGTCAGACAGCAGACGGCCATTACAAGTGCCAGCAGCAGGGCGGTGATTCTGGTTTTCATCAGCAAACGCTTCCTTTCGTTTCGTTGCACATGGGTGTCATGCGCGGTCTCCCTGGGCGTCTGCCCATGCGGAAACAAACGCTCTTGCCTGTTCGATCACGTGGGTGCGGGTCTTGAGGCGCAGAATGACGCCCGGCTTTGCCCCCGCATCCACCTTCAAGCGGCCCTTGAATTCCGGCCGGGCGTACAGTGCCGATACCTTCTGCATATCGAACTGTGCCAGCTGGAACTTCAAACAGCCGTTTTTCTGCGAAATATCCGTCACGCCGACCTTGCCCGCATCGCTGCGCAGCAGCGCCACCTGCACGAGCGTATACACGCTCGGCGGCGGATCGCCGAAACGGTCGATGACCTCGTCCATGAGGTCGTCGGCCTCCGCCTCCGTGCGCACGAGCGCGATGCGGCGGTAGAGATCCATGCGCTGCTCCTGACTGGGCACATAGCTCTCCGGGATGTTGGCCGACACGGCAAGGTCGGCCGCGCACTCGGCGCGCTGCTCGGGCTTTTCGCCGCGCTCTTCGAGCACGGCCTCCTCGAGCAGCTTGAGGTACATGTCATAGCCAACGTCGATCATATGGCCCGACTGCTCGGCCCCGAGCAGACTGCCCGCGCCGCGGATCTCCAGATCGCGCATGGCGATGCGGAAGCCGGAGTTGAACTCCGCAAACTCGCGGATGGCGCTCAGGCGCTTTTCGGC
>JABLTN010135896.1_pt1 | contig 10964 bp, 9 predicted proteins | sample 7160141 | NCBI WGS metagenome assembly JABLTN01 (sample SAMN14651226, study PRJNA627086) | human gut metagenome | isolation source: feces | host: Homo sapiens | reverse complement strand
CATCCTCCAATAGCAGCTATAATTTTAAGACTAGGTTTTGAGTTTTTAAGAGAAAGTAAATAATTTAAATAATTAGGAGTTGGGACTAACAAAGTTCCATCTGGATTAATTTCAACGAAGGCATAAATAACAGCATCTAAAAATCTAGGGTCAACATTTTTAGGATTACCAAATACATATTCCATAACTATAGGAGAAAGATTAGGGCAATTAGGATTACCTTCTTTTTGTTCACCAGGTGCATTTATCGGAGGTCTATTCATGTAATTCATAGCCTCACAAGTAGCGGTTTTTTTAGAATTAGCCTCAGGCATAAAACATAAGTACCAATCCATGCATTGATATTCTTTGCTGCAGGATTTAACTCTGTTTTTTAATTCTTTACATGTCTTAGGTGGAGGTAATACAACAGGCAAACCAGGTAACCAGTTAGCTGGAGTAACTACGTTGTCTCTGTCTGATGTTTGCAGTGCATCAATAATTCTTATTATTTCTGGTATGTTTCTACCTGTAGTCATAGGATAATAAAGTATAGTTCTTAGAACTTGTTTATCATCTATAATAAATACGGAACGAACAGTGGTTGTGTTGTTAACTGGTTCAGAAATCATACCATATAATCTAGCGACCCTCGTACTAGAATCATCTATTATTGGAAATGGTATATCGATACCAGTAAGAGTACATATATTGTAAATCCAAGCTAGATGAGAACTATTACTATCTACACTAAGACCTATAAGATCAGTATTTCTTTTTTGAAACTCGTCATAATACTTTGCAAAGCATATGAATTCTGTAGTACAAACTGGTGTAAAGTCACCAGGATGAGAAAATAATACAACCCATTTACCTTTATAATCTGATAATCTAATAGGACCCATAGTTGTATTGGCTTCGAAATCAGGAGCAGTTGATCCTAAACTTGGAAGACTTGGCATAAAAATCACCCCTTAATAAATAAAATATAATCTATTTCATAGTATTAAAAAATATTATTTTATGTTACTGTACCAAAAAGTCTATAAAAAAATATAGTAAAATTACCGTAATAAATAACAAAATATTACAATAACAATTGCTATTTTTAGATAAATTTGGTATAGTTAATGATAAATACAGATGTTCATAATTGTTATTATAGGGGTGAGTAATTTGAAAAAAGTAGTAAAAATCCTTATTATGTCACTCATGGTATGTTTTTTTGTAACTTCTACGCTATTTATTTCAAATATTTTTATGGGGGTAGCTGTAGGAATTAGATATTATTTTATGCTTTTCCAGTTTGGAACTTTGGCATTATTCGGAACTTTATTCTTATGTAATATGAATCGTATATTTGCTAAGAAAAGAAGGGTACCTCAAGCGAGAGTTGCTAAAAAGACAACTAGTACTAAAAAGCAGAAACAAAATATATCACGAAGAAAAGTATCTTAAAGTGTGCTATAATAAGTGTATATAAATTTAATGACATTAAATTTAGAACTTATGATATGTAGAAATGGGACTATAAATGATAATAATCATTTGTAGTCCCATTTTTATTTATGAATAAATTATAAATGGGAATAGTTTCTAATCTACAATAATAAAGAATAAATAAGAGGTAGTGAATTATAGGAGGTTAGGGATGGAATTTGATGTATTTTACAGCAGTGTAGTAGGTTATAAGAATATATTAAAGGGTAAGTCTTCACAGGATTATTGTGAATATAAGAAAATTAAAAATGGAATAATTTGTGCCTTAGCCGATGGTCATAGCACTGAATTTTTTGAATATAGTGATGTTGGTGCAAAATTTGCTTGTAAAGCTGGAATTTTTATTTTAGAGGAATATATAAATAAAAATGGATATGGACTTAATAAAATAAGAGAGGACTTAGACAAGGGAGTGTTTCAGAAAAATATATATAATAAATGGATAGAACTAGTAGATAATCACTTTAAGAATGGTATTCCTATAGTATTTAGAACTCAGTATGTAAAGTATTCAACAACCTTAGTTTTAGTTTTAGCGTGCGATAAATTCAGAATATATTTCAATATAGGTGATAGTACAATTTTAATAAAAAGGTTCAATAAATATGCAAAAGTATTAGGTAACAACAATGGATATTTAGTAAAATCACTAGGAAAAGAAGAGGCTTATAAAGATATAGAGTATTATATAGAAGAAGTAAATGAAAATAACAAAGACGATTGTATAATTATATTTAGTGATGGGTATAGTGATGGATTTGAAAGTTTTAAAGATATGACAAATGACTTAGAAGAAACAATTAGGATATATGATAAAAATGTCTTTTCAAAATTATTTATAACTAAAAACTATAAAAAACATCTTGAAAAAATCACTAAAGAAAAAAGTTATGACGATATATCAATAATGTTTATTAAGAGTATATAAAACATAAATGGAATATAACTAATAAGAAAAAATAATTTCCTTCTAATTATATTTTATAAAAACAGTATTTATAATATATTTATACTATATTTATACTATATTGTTTTTAAATGTAAATATTAGATATAATATGCTATAATAAAAAAGAAAAAATATGAAGTTCATGTAAATATTTTTATAAAAAATAGGAAGGAAAGAATAATGAAACTTAGGGAACTATTAGATAAATTTGCTGACTTTATAGACAATAACAGAGAGAATATAACTAAATTCTTATTAGTAATATTAGCTTCTATTTCGTTAATGATAGTGTTTTTTATTAGTAGTGATGAGATGAGTATAAGTAAAGAAGTTGACCATTTAGTAAAAAATATAGAATCAAGAAAATATCAGATTGCTTATGATTATTATGAAGGTTTAAAAACTAATTTTTCTGATTCGAAGATGAAAAGGTTTAATAAATCAGTATCTAAGAAAATCAACTCTGTAATTATAAATAATGGAGATAAATATATAAATGGTCAGATAACAAAGGAACAATATATTGGTTTGATAAATACAACAAATGCTTTAAGTGAAATTAGTATAAATGTAGAAAATTTAATAGAGCAAGCTAAAAGAGTAGATGAAATGTATTTACAAGAAAATATATCCTATGATGTAGCGTTATCTTATATGAATATTGCATCTAGTTTAAATGGGGTAAATGAAGAGTTAGATGATTATAAACAAAATATTAAAGATTTTTATGAATCGAGAGCTGTTTATGAAGAGGCAACAAATAATCAACAAGTAAAAAAATATCATGAAGCTATAGAGGGTTATAATAAAGTTTCAGATAAAGACAAGAAATATTATAAGCTAGCTAAAATGGCAAAAGAAGAGTGCATAAATATAATGTATGATTATTATATACAAAAAGCTACTGAAGCTAATGAAAAAGGTAATTATGATGAGGCTATTAAGTATATAAGTTATCTTAAACCTTATTACCAAGATGACGAAAAAATAGCATCATTGGAAAGTGAATATCAAGAAAATTTAGAGCTATATACTATGAGTACAGATGATATTATAGGCTTAATATCTAAAAAAATGGAATCTGGTAGAGAAGGTCTTAGTATAAATTCTTATCAACAAATGATAAATGGAGGTAAGTTTTATTACGTTGAATTATATAAGTATGACACATTAATTGATGAAATTTTAGTAGATTCTAAAACTAAGAAAATTTACTCTTATAAATCAAATGATAAAGATTATAATGCTACATATAGTGACGGATACTTTAAAGTAACGCCAAATGGAGAATTTAGATTTGCTCTTAGTGAAGGTGAATGTAGCTTTGCATTAGAAAATAAGTTAAAAGAAAAAGATGAGACATTTAAAAGTATAGAAATAGTATCAGATCAAAATAGTAATAAATACGTAAAAAATAATCAAGTTTTAAAAGGCTTTTTAAAAAGCAATAAAAATGCATACTATTATGCATTAGTAAATAAAGGTTTCTTTAAGAAAAAAGAATTATACCTTATAGATATGTACACTAAGAACATATATAAAGTAGAAAATGATAAGGTTGTAAATTATTAAAGCGTGTTTATACACGCTTTAATAATTAGCATAAAAGTTCGAATAAAAATTTTCCATGTAAATTTAAAGGATAATTTGTGATAATAGATAAATATATAATGAGTACAAAACATAATTTAAGTAAGGAGAATTAGTAATGCACAAGGCAAAAAATAATGGCTACATAGCAGTAGGTATTTTAGTAGCGACTTTGGTATTATTTTTAGGAATAATATATAGTCAGATTAATGGAGGGAAAATTGCTAAAAATACATATGTAGGAGATGTCTGTATTGGAAGCTTGAGTAAAGAAGAAGCAAAGAAATTATTAGAGAGTGAAGTAAATATAGGAACTATAGAATTATCTTATTTAGATAAGAAATGGGATATAAATCCTTCTGATATTGACGCAAGTTATGATATTGATAAAACTATAGAAAAAGCATATAACTTAAATAGAAATCAGAATGTATTTGAGAATTTATCAAAAACTATAAAAACTAATTTTGGAAGTAAAAACAATTTAGATATGATTGTTAATTACAACAAAGAAAAATTAAAGGATAAGCTAGAAGAAATAAAGCAGGAGATTGATGTAGAAGTAAAAAATGCAGAATTAAGTATAAGTGGGGATAGCATAACAGTACTAGATGAGTCTAAAGGACTAGAATTAGATGTTGAAGCAAGTTTAAAGAAAATAGAAAGCCAACTTGAAAATGGAGTTTTATCTGATGATTTAGTCGTAAAAACTGTAGAGCCTAAAGTTACAAAATCAGAATTAAGTGAAGTTAATACCGTACTAGGAAGATATACAACAATTATTAAAGCATCTTCTGCAGGTAGAATAGCTAATATAAAGGCTGCTGCAGAAAAAATGAATAATTACTTGTTGATGCCAGGAGATGAATTTTCATATGCTAGCGTAACGGGACCATATACAGCGACAAATGGATATAGCAATGCTCCTGTAATAGTTGAGGGTGAATTACAAAATGGAATAGGTGGGGGTGTTTGTCAACTATCTTCTACTTTATATAATTCAGTTTTATACTCAGGACTTGAAATAGTACAATTAAGGAATCATACAATACCTTCATCATACGTGCCAAAGGGTAGAGATGCTACTGTAACGGATAGTGGAGTTGACTTTGTATTTAAAAACAATTTAGAACATCCAGTATACTTAAAAAGCTATGTATATGGTAGTTCAGTAGTTACAGCAATTTATGGTAGCTCAAAGGATAAGCAAAATATAGAGATACAAACATATACTGATGGTGTATCAGCAGCTCCTGTGAAAAAGGTTGATGATCCTTCTATTGAAAAGGGAACTGAAAAGGTATTAGAAAAAGGTAGAGATGGTTATACTGTATCAACATATAGAGTATATAAGGATAATAGTGGAAATGTATTAAATAAGGAAAAAATATATACTTCATATTATCCAAAGAAGCAGTCTGTTATAGCAGTTGGTACTAAAGAAGTTAATGAAGAAGTTGAAAATACAACTACAGAAGGTAAAGAAGAAAACTCACAGGATTCAACAAAACATGAAAACACAACAAAACCAGAATCATCGACAAAACCTGAAAACACAACAAAACCTGAAAATACAACGAAGCCTGAAGAAAATAAACCAAGTGAAAATGGTTCAAATAACGATCAAACGACTACTCAATAGCTAGTTGGTTAAGGATATGCTTTTATTAAAATATTGGGAGGTATTAATTTGAACTTAAATGATATAACCAATTATATTCAAAGTATTTGTGAAAATATTTCTAATGTTTTAGATGTGGATGTAACATTAGTTACTAAAGATTTAGTTAGAATAGCTGGAACAGGTATATTTAAAGATAAAATAGGGGAAAAAATATCAGAAGAAGCAATTTATTATAATGTATTAAAAGAAGGTAAATCTTACTTAATAAATAAGGAAATAAATAAGGAATGTAATAAATGTTGCCATAGGCAGCAATGTAAAGAATTAGCAGATATATGTACACCTGTTAAATTAGGAAATGAAATATTAGGCGTTTTAGGTATTGCAGCTTTTGATGAAGAACAAAAAAATAAATTTATATCAAAAAATAAAGATTTAACTGAATTTATTTCTAGTATGTCTGATTTAATTTCTTTTAAATTAGATGAAATGTATAAAGAAGAAGTAAAAACTATGGATGACTTAGAAAAAGAAGCTATTTTAAAAGCTATAAAAAAGTACGGGAGTAACACAGAAAGTATGAAAAAGGTTGCGGATGTACTTGATATAGGAATAGCTACACTATACAGAAAAGTAAAAAAGTATAATATCAAATAATATAAAAATATACCTTGTATGGTGGGGCTTGGGCTGGGATATAAATTTCTCTTACATGTAGCAAAAAACGCTGCAAATGTTAGAGAAATTTATACTCCAGCCCTTTGCTTTATCATAAATGAATTGATTTTTATATTATTTAATTTAGGAGGGAAATGTATGAAAAATTTTAAGAGTATAGATGAGATATTTGAATTACAAAATGAGTTTTTTAATAGTCAGGTAACTAAAAATATTGATTTTAGAATTAAGCAGTTAGATACTTTAAAAACTGCTATTGAGGAGTATGAAGGTAAAATAATTGAAGCTATTAATATGGATTTTGACAAGTGTGAATTTGAGGCTTATGAAACAGAAGTCGGTATAACTTTATCTGAGATCAAACATGTGAGAAATAAGATTAAGAAGTGGGCTTCACCGCAAAAAGTTAAGACACCTCTTACTAATCCAGGTGCTAAAACATATATATACAAGCAACCTTATGGGGTTTGTTTAATCATGTCTCCATGGAATTATCCTTTCTATTTATGTATATCTCCTTTAATTGGTGCTATTATAGGTGGAAATTGTGCTGTCATAAAGCCTTCTGAATTATCTTTAAATACTTCAAAAGTAATTAAGGAAATGATAGAAAAGTATTTTGATAAAAAGTACATTGCTGTAATTGAAGGAGAAATAGAAGAAAATAAATATTTATTAAGTAAGGATTTTGATTATATTTTCTTTACAGGAAGTCCAGCAGTAGGAAAGATTGTTATGGAAACAGCATCTAAAAATCTAACTCCTTGTACCCTAGAGCTTGGTGGGAAGAGTCCTTGTATTGTAGATAAGAATTGTGACTTAGATTTAAGTGCCAAGAAAATTGTGTGGGGAAAAATTTTAAACGGTGGTCAAACTTGTATCGCTCCAGATTATATAATTGCTCACAAAGATATTAAGAACAAGCTTATAGAAAATATGAAGAAATATATAGTTAACTTTTATGGAGACGATCCAATAAAAAGCAAGGATTATGCAAGTGTAATTAACGAAAGACATTTTAATAGAATATTAAATTTAATAAATTATGATAAAGTAGTGTACGGTGGTAGAAATGATAAAAAAACTTTAAAAATAGAGCCTACAATTCTAGATAATGTAAATTTAGATGATGATGTAATGAATGATGAAATATTCGGTCCAATAATACCAGTACTAGAGTTTCAAACTACAGATGATATAGTTAAAGTTGTTAATGCAAATAAGAATCCACTAGCTCTTTATTTATTTACTAAAGATAAGAACTTTGAAGAAGATATTTTAAATAGAATATCCTTTGGAGGAGGATGTGTAAACGATACGATAATGCATATATCTAACCATAATGCTCCTTTTGGGGGAATAGGAAATAGTGGCATAGGTTCTTATCATGGGAAAAGAAGTTTTGATGCCTTTACTCATGAGAAAACAGTACTAAAGGCATCTATGATTGATATACCTTTTAAATATCCTCCATACACAAAGAAAGGATTAAACTTGCTAAAGAAATCTTTTGAAATGTTATAATAAGCATTATGTAAATAATTAGCAAAATATGTATAGTTTTGACTAACAATAATAAATATGATATCTTAGATATATAGTAGAAGTATAAATTGGAGGCGATTGCTATTTTAGGTAACAATATAAAAAATGATATTCTTAGTATGCCTAGAAAGTCAATGGATATATCTTTAGTAGAAGAAGAAAAAAGTGATTTAACATTTTTTAATATAGAAGAAGAAGAAGAACATGAGACATTAAAGGCATTAAAACAAAGTTATGTAACCACAAATTATAAAGATGAAACAATATTAAACTTACAAAATGAGTTAAAAAGTAATAGCGAAGAAGTATCAAAAGAAATTAAGTTAAAGTCATATAACGCTTACAACAATGCTCTTGAATTAGCGAATAAAGGATATATAACAAGAGCAGTAGAATTGATTGAAGAAGCTTTAGAAATAAATCCAAAGGATATAGATATTTTAAATCTAAGGGGATTATTAAAGCTATTAAAATGTGACTTTTCAAAGGCATTTGAAAGTTTTTATACTGGATTATGTTATGGTAACAATAAATTATCAAAGAAGTATGTAGATATACTTTCGGCAGAAGATTTTAAAGTATTCTTAGGAAGGTATAATCATTCTATAAGATTTATAAATGAAGAATTAAATCAAGAATCTATACATATTCTCGACAATATAATAGATGAAGATCCTGATTTAATAGAGCCTTATGTAATACTTTACTTATTATATAATAAGTTAGGTAATGATAAAAAGAAAGAATTCTATTTTGCAAAACTTAAAGAAGTGGATAAGGATAACCCTTTGTTAGAAGAAAAAAAGGAAGAGACACTACTACCAGCTAAAGTTGAAGAAAGTGTTGTTGTAGATAAGAAGGTTAAAAAATCTACTAAAAAGAACATAGTGCCATATATAATAATAGTGTGTCTTGCTGTAGGGATTGGAATATATCATGTTAAAAATCAAGCTAGGATAGATAGCTTAACTTCAGAGTTAAATAGCAAAGAAGAAGAAATAAATGAAGCTGATAAACAATTAAGCGACGCAAATAAACAATTAGATGAAACTAATAAAAAACTAGAAGAAACGAATCAAGTTTTAGATGAAACAAAAACTAAAAAAGAAATAGCTACATTAGGCGAAGAAGAACTATATAGTAAGGCTTTAACTCTTAAAAAATCAGGGAATACAGATGAAGCTATTTTATATTATAAAGGTGTAATTAAATCTGGAAAAACTAAAAAATATATATCTTCATCTATATATGAATTAGCATTTTTATATGAAAAGCAAGGTAATTATGATGAGGCTATAAAGTATTATAAAAAATATATAAATACGTATACTCCAGAAGATAATTATTACGACGATGCTTTTTATCAATTAGGTATGACCTATTATGAAAAAGGTGACTTAGAGAGTGCTAAGAAAACATTCTACGGTTTAAGAAGTGAAGTGCCTAATAGTATGTACAATAATTCAAAGGTAGCTGAAATATTAAAGGAAAAATAATATAGAAGTACTATAAGTTTATTAATAACAAGAGTAAGGGAATTAACTATTTTCCTTACTCTATTTTAATATATAGAAAGATAAAAATAAAATAGCTGAAAGTTTAAATAGCTTTTGCATAGTATGTTAGTATTATAAAAAAAGTAAATTAGCTTTAGGAGGATTAGAGATGTTATTAGATATTCATGCAGATATATTCTCGGATATTTTTAGTAAAAGTTTAAAAGGAGAAACAAATATAGTAAGAAACTATCATTTAAATAAATTTAAAGATGGTGGGATAAATGGAGGAATTTTTGTTTTTTGGCAAGATCCAGATTTAATTAAACATTATGACTATAATGGATTAAAATTAATGATGGAATATGCCAATAAAGAAAAAGAACTATCTAAAGACTTTTTATCAATAGCAAAGAATTATGATGAGTTTGTTCAAGGATTAGAAGGTAATAAAATAACGGCTATGATGCATTTAGAAGGGGCTAAAAGTTTAGAAAATAATTTAGATAAGGTAAGAGAAATTTATGATTATGGTATAAGAACTGCATCATTAACTTGGAATGAAGAAAATGAATTAGCAAGTGGAGCTGGTGTAGATAATAATGTAGGTCTAAAGGATAAGGGGAAAGACTTTATAAAAGAATGTGAGGATGCAGGAATAATTATAGATGTATCACATGCAAATGATAAAAGTTTCTATGATATATACAATGTAAGTACAAAGCCAATAATTGCAACTCATTCTAATGCTAGAGAGTTATGCAATGTAAAAAGGAACTTAACTAATGAGCAAATAAAACTAATAAAGGAAACTGGTGGAATAATTGGAATTAATGGTTATATAGGTTTTATTCATGATGATGAAGATAAAAAAGATTTATCTCACCTTGTAAATCATATAGATCACATAGTAGACCTTATAGGTATAGATTCTGTATGTTTTGGATTTGATTACTGTGATTATCTAAGTTTAGATGACGGAGAGTGTACTAGAAATTTAGAAAATGCATCTAAATCTCAAAATATAATAAAAGAATTAAAGGATAAAGGTTACAAAAATGAACATATAGAAAAAATTGCATATAAAAACTTTTTAAGGTTTATAAAGAAAAAATTATATAAATAGAAACATTGACGGTATAAAAAGCATAGTATAATGAACAGAATAATAATATATAGTAATGATGATTATTATGGATTTATTATTAATAGGAGGGGATATACTTTGCCTACTGAACTGTTTCTTCCAGTTCTGAAAGATGGTAAATATGGCTTTATAGATAAAGATAAAAACCTAATAATAAAGCCAAAATATAAATATGTTTCAGATAGATTTCGAGATGGTTATTGTGTAATAACTTATATAAAGAAAATAAGAAAGTCGGCTAAATGGGTATTTGGTTATATAGACACTCTTGGTAATGTGCGAATAATGCTACACCTAGAAGGTGCAACTGAGTTTAATGAAGGTATGTCTAAAATAAAAATAAATAATAAGTACGGATATATAAACACATCACTAGAAGAAGTTATTAAGCCTAGATTTGACTGTGCTGCTAATTCAAGCAATTAGCAAATGAAAAATGTGATAGAGCAGAACGTT
>JABLTN010099953.1_pt1 | contig 10992 bp, 8 predicted proteins | sample 7160141 | NCBI WGS metagenome assembly JABLTN01 (sample SAMN14651226, study PRJNA627086) | human gut metagenome | isolation source: feces | host: Homo sapiens | reverse complement strand
GCGGTATGCTGTCGCCCTGTCCTCCGGGACATCGGCGCTGCATCTCGCCATAAAGCTGGCGGGCGAGACCATTTACGGTAAGCCCACCCCCGGCACCGGCGCGCTCTGCGGGAAATACGTTGCGGCGAGCGACATGACGTTTGACGCCACGGTGAACCCAATCGTCTACGAGGGCGGCACCCCGGTATTTATCGACACGGAGTACGATACCTGGAATATGGATCCGGTTTCGCTGGAAAAGGCTTTCGAGCTGTATCCGGAGATAAAGCTGGGCGTCGTAGCGCACCTTTACGGCACCCCCGGCAAGGTGGACGAGCTGCGCGCGGTTTGCGACCGTCATGGCGCTATCATCGTGGAGGACGCCGCGGAATCCTTCGGCGCTTCGTATAAGGGCGTTCAGACTGGCTCCTTTGGCGCATACAATGTAATTTCCTTTAACGGCAATAAGGTCATTACCGGCTCCTCCGGCGGCATGCTCCTGACGGATAGCGAGGAGGCAGCCAACAAGGCCCGCAAGTGGTCCACGCAGTCGAGAGAGAACGCGGCGTGGTATCAGCACGAGGAACTCGGCTATAACTACCGCATGAGCAACGTCATTGCGGGCGTTGTGCGCGGACAGATCCCGTACCTGGAGACGCATATCGCGCAGAAGAAAGCCATTTATGAACGGTACAAAAAGGGTCTGGAAGGCCTGCCCGTGCAGATGAACCCGATCGACTTCGCCAACAGCGAGCCGAACTACTGGCTCTCCTGCATTATTCTTGATAAGGACGCCATGTGCAAACAGGTGCGGGGCGAGCGGGATGCGCTGTATGTTCCCGAGCATGGCAAGAGCTGCCCGACGGAGATTCTGGAAGCCATTTCCAGCATCAATGCGGAAGGCCGCCCAATCTGGAAGCCCATGCATATGCAGCCGATCTTTCGGATGAACCCGTTCGTCGTTCGCGACGGAAACGGCAGAGCCCGGACGAATGCCTATATTGCGGGCGAGGCGGCGGATGTCGGCATGGACATTTTCGACCGCGGCCTGTGCCTTCCGAGCGACAATAAAATGACCGCGGAGCAGCAGGATCGCATCATTGAAGTGATCCGCGCCTGCTTTGCGTAACGGGAGACATTGATGCAGCAGGAACTGGGAGAGAGAATAAGCACGCACCTTCCCTTGCAGAGAAGGTGCGGCTTCTATGAGCGGTACATAAAGCGCTTGCTGGACATTTTCTGCGCTCTGGCGGCGATCATCGTGTTCGGCTGGCTTTATATCATTATCGCGGTTCTCGTCCGCGTCAAGCTGGGCTCGCCGGTGCTTTTTAAGCAGCCGCGCCCCGGAAAAATCGATCCCAAGACCGGGCGGGAGAGAATTTTTTCTATGTATAAATTCCGCTCCATGTCCGATGAGCGGGACGAAAACGGCAATCTTCTGCCGGATGAACTTCGTCTGGGTAAGTTCGGGAAGGCGCTCCGGGCAACCTCTCTGGATGAACTGCCAGAGGCCTTCAACATCCTGAAGGGCGATATGAGCGTGATCGGGCCGCGGCCGCAGCTCGTCCGGGACATGGTGTTTATGACGCCCGAGCAAAGAATGCGCCACACCGTCCGCCCCGGTCTTTCCGGCCTTGCCCAGACCCGCGGGCGCAACGCCCTTTCCTGGGATGGCAAGCTGTCCGCCGATCTGGAGTATATCCAGAACGTTACCTTCCGGGGCGATGTGAAAATCATCTTCGATACCGTTAAGCAGGTGTTCCTTGGCCAGAAGGGCTTGGAGAACAGCGATGTTGACGAGGTGGATATCACGGACGACTTTGGGGATTATCTGCTGAAGGCCGGTAGAGTCGGCAGAGAAGAATACGAGGCAAAGCAGGCGGAAGCCAAGCGGCTGCTGGGAGTATAAAAATGGAAAAGTACAGCGTTTTAATGTCTCTATATAAAAAGGAGAAACCTGAATATCTCCGGCTTGCGCTTGACTCCATGCTCAACCAGACAGTCAAGCCGGATGAGATTGTGCTTGTTGAGGATGGCCCGCTGACAGATGAACTGTATGATGTCGTGGAGGAGTATAAAGCCAATCTCCACATTGTGAAAAATGAAAAAAACCTCGGATTGGGTTTGGCTCTTAACAAGGGGTTAAAAGTCTGCCGGAATGAACTCGTAGCGCGTATGGATACAGATGATATATCAAAGCCGGATCGCTGCGAAAAACAACTTGCCTTTTTTGAAGCACATCCCTCTGTAACGATACTTGGAGGACAGATCGAGGAGTTTATTGAAACCACTAATCATGTTGTTGGCAGAAGGATAGTTCCGGAATCCGATTCCGAACTGAAGGTATATCTGAAAAAACGTTGCCCGTTTAATCATATGACGGTTATGCTTAGAAAGTCTGACATTTTGGACGCTGGAAACTATCAGGATTGGTTCTGGAACGAAGATTATTATTTGTGGGTAAGGCTCGCTATGGCGGGGTTTGAATTTGCAAATCTCCCAGACGTTTTAGTACATGCTCGTGTTGGCGCTGACATGTATCAGCGTCGAGGAGGGAGCAAGTACTATAAGAGCGAAATAAAGCTCCAGAAGTTTATGCTGGAGAAGAAGGTAATTGGGTACGGAACATATCTTGGAAATTGCGCTAAGCGATTAGTCGTGGAAAAGCTGATGCCCAATAAAGTAAGAGGCTGGATGTTCAGGAGATTCGCAAGAAGCTAAGAGAGGGTGATTGAGAATGATTAAGCTAAGTTATCTATTGGAAAGAATAAAAGATGTGAAACTGGCGGACTATTTGTCAATCTTTCCTATGACTTTAGCTTTACTTCTGAGACCATTTTTTAAGAACAAGTATCGGGGAACTTGGCTTGTCTGCGAAGAGCCTGCGGAAGCAAGGGACAATGGCTACCACTTCTTTAAATATATGTGTGAGAAACAAGCACAGCAGAAGTGCTTTTATGCAATTAAAAGAAAATCTGTAGATGCAAAAAAGGTACAGGTTCTTGGTGCAACAGTAGAATATGGAAGTATTCAGCACTGGCTAGCTTATTTTTTATGTGATTATAACATTAGTTCTCAAAAAGGTGGAAAGCCAAATGCTGCAATGTGTGCTTTTATGGAAATGAATGGAAGATTTAAACCACAGAATGTTTTTTTGCAGCATGGGATTACAATTAATAATGTAAGATGGTTATATGCAGATCTTTCAAGATTCAAGTATTTCATAACGTCGACGGTCGATGAAACTAAATTTATAGAGAATAACTTTGGCTATCCGGTAGGAACTGTGCAGATGACGGGGATGCCGAGATTCGATTCATTGCATGAGAATATAACTAAGCCCAATAGAATAGTAATTATGCCAACATGGAGGTACTGGTTCAACCTAAAATCAAAACAGTCATCAGAAACAGATAATAATTTCTCCAACTCGGAATATTTGCTGAAATGGAGAGAAGTTATATATAGCAAAGAAATCAATGAGATGATTAGAAAATATAATCTAGAAGTTATTTTTTATCTACACAGAAATATGCAAGAATATATAGATGAGTTTTACGAAGGGGAAACGCAAGTTAAAATAGCATCATGGAAAGAATATGATATACAAGAGCTACTGAAGTCTTCCGCAATGATGATAACAGATTATTCTAGTGTTTTTTTTGATATGATATACATGAAAAAACCTGTTATCTTTTACCAGTTTGATGCTGAAAAGTATAGAAAACATCAATACGAAAAGGGGTATTTTGATTACGAAAATAATGTATTCGGAAAAACGGTGAAATCATATGAAGAGCTCATAGTTGAGCTCTTGCAGACTGTTGAATCGGGGATGAAGCCGTCAGAAGCATTTTTAGAAGCTCACAAAGAAATTTTCCCCTTTTGGGATGATAGAAATTCGGAGAGAGTGTTCAACTTACTAATGAATTCATAAGAGGAATAGTAATGGAGTCAATGCATAAGGTTCACAGGGGTTGGATACTATTCTTGTTCTGTTGTTTTATATATCCACCGATGCTGAAAGCGTCAAGCCTAATTTCATATATTTTAATTTATGGCATTCCTGCTGCATACTTGCTATTGAATTATAAGCTTATCTCAAAGATTACAATAAAACAACTTAGGATGATAGGACTGGCATTACTACTTGTAGTATTCAGCGTCCTGTATCCGACTGCACATGGCACAGGAGATTTTTCCTACATTAAGACATCGACCTATATTTTTAGAAAATTACTAATTTTCATTTTTTTGAGTTGCATCGTAGTAAAAGAATATAAGGGCGATTGCACATCTGAAACTTTTATGTATTATTATGCTTGCACTCACGCAGTTTATGTAATTGGAACATTAATTTTAGTTGTTTTTCCGTCGTTTAGAAGTTTGTGGTTCAATATATTTCGTGAAGTAATAAGTTCTGAGCAGTTTTTACAAGTATATGGCTATACCTTACGAATTGGATGGCGAGGGTTTTCTGGTTTTAGGTTAACACTACAGTGTTCTATATCGTGTATCTTTCTGCTCTATTTGTATTTTGTCGGTGGCACTAAGGGAAGAATAAAGGCATCAAGATTTATAGTCCCTTACATTTTATGTCTTGCTGGCAATATGTTTTATGGTAGATCGGGATTAGTAATTACCATTATTTCAAGTATTGCCGCTTTTTTGATTTGGAATAAAGCCGATTTTAGGAGAGTTTTAATCTTTGTTGGGATAGCTATAGTTGGTTTTATTGTATTATTTCAACTTAGAGACGTTGCTTTTTTTTCTGATTGGTACTATTGGGTTACCACGCCTATAAAAAATCTTTTTACGACAGGGAGCTTTAATAACTATTCTTTCTCGGCAACTATGGATATGATCTTTATGCCAGAATTGAGTACAATTCTATTTGGTGATGGCTATTATACTATGGGTGGCCATTACTATATGGGTACAGACTCGGGCGTGATGAGAAATGTTTTATTCTGGGGGCTGCTGGGGGCTACAATTTCATACGGCATGACTATTTCAGCAATTCTAGAAACAAAACACAAAAACCTGCTTCTTTGCTTATTGTTATTATTATGTTTCGCGGCTTTTGAATTTAAGGGAGATGTTTATTATGAATTCAGTTCTCTATTTATAGGTCTCTCTTTTTTTGAAAGCATACATAATAGATTTCAAGGTAAACAGCTTGCCGATACCAAGGAGATAAATCGGAGGGGAAATTATGGTAAGTGTAATAATGAGTACATATAAAGAGCCCAAAAGCTATGTTAAATTATCTGTGGAATCAATTCTAAATCAATCATACAAATCCATAGAGTATATCGTCATTGTTGATGATCCAACGAATATAGATCTAATTGATTTGTTAAAAAGCTATGCAGAGAAGGATAAAAGGATTAGATTCTTTATAAATAATAAAAATTTAGGGCTTACCGCAAGTTTGAACCGAGCATTACAATATGCGAACGGAGAATATATTGCTAGAATGGATGCAGATGACATTTCTTCTGCAAATAGAATTGAAGAACAGTTGGCATTTTTGCAGAGACATAACCTTGATTTGGTTGGCGGGAATGTTCAAGATATTGATGAAAACGGAAACATCTTATCTAATCCGACGGTATATCCAGAGTTTTCTTCGAGCATAAGTAAAAAAGCCGAATATAGTAGTCCGCTTGCACATCCTACCTGGCTTGGCAAAAAAGAAGTATTTGAAAGACTTAATGGATATCAGGAAATTGATGCATGCGAAGATTATGATTTTCTTGTCAGAGCTATTCTAGCTGGGTTCAAGATAGGAAATGTTCAGGCCACAGTATTGCAGTATAGAATTAATCCTCATAGTATTTCATCTACAAAAAAAGCTAGGCAAAAGACCGCATTGTTTTTTGTTCGTGAAAATTACAGACGAGGAAGAGTGACAACCGAGGCAGAGTATTGCCAGTTTATGGAATCTCCAGCGGGACAAAAAAAACTGTCAGATTTAGAAGAGTATTATAGAAAAACTTCCAAAATGAAAAAAATGTCAAGAAATAAAATAACGAAAGCGCTTTATATGGCTACAATTTTTGTGACCTGTAATGAGGCGCGATTATTGTTCGCTAATACGATAAAAGAAAAGTTATACGTTCGATAGATAAAATATAGGAGGCCGTGTTACATGACAAACAAGAAGACAGTTGCTGTCATGACATCATACTATATAAACAATTATGGCTCGGTTCTTCAAGCTCTAGCTACGAAAGATTTCCTTTCGTCACTTGGATTCCGCGTTGTCTTTATAAATTACATAAGAGAAAATGTCCGTTCAAGAATTGTTATAAACGAAAAATGGAATTCAAATGTCGTCAAGCGTTTAATATACAAATTGTATAAAACAATTGACAAAAAATCTAAGGATAAAGTGTTTAAAAAGTTCGTAAATAATCATTTAGAGTTAACGCGTCCTTTTGAAACAAAAGAATCCTTATATAATATGCCGATTGAAGCGGATGTTTTTTGTGTCGGTAGTGACCAAATGTGGAATTCTGAATACAATGGCGGCGTGATAGGAGAGAATTTTCTTGATTTTGTTCCTTCCGGAAGGATTAAGATTTCGCTAGCAACGAGCATGGGAATGGCATCATATTCAGATGAAGAATTGAAGCAAATGAGTGGATTGCTTGAAGATTATTCGTTCATTTCTGTTAGAGAAAAGGAAGCTGTAGACATACTGACTGCGGCGGGAGTAAAAAATGTCTACCAAATGTTGGATCCAACATTATTGTTATCCGGTGAGCGGTGGAAATCCTTGTGTTCAAAACACCCAAGTGGCAGAGATTATGTATTAATCTATCAGCTAAATGATAATCCGAAAATGCAGGAGTTTGCCAAAAGACTGGCTGCTGAAGGAGAATTGGAAGTAAAACAAATTACATATTATATGTCGCAACATTGGGCGGGTATTAAGTCTATTTACGATCCGCCAATTGAACAGTTTATTTCATTAATCGCAGACGCCAAGTATGTTGTCACGGACTCTTTTCATGGAACTGCATTTTCTATTAATCTCAATAAAGATTTTTATGCGTTTAAACCTGCCAAATATGCAGGAAGAATCATTTCAGTTCTTTCATTAACTGGCTTGTCTGAACGGCTTGTTGAGGATATTGACCAATATGATTCTCCTGATAAAATAAATTATGCTCCGGTAAATACAATCCTGGATAGATATAGAAGTGAAGCGAGAGAACTCGTGATGGATGCTTTAAAATAAACTATTAAGGTTAGTGGAAATTGTAATGGGAAGAGGAAAATATCTGGCAAAGAATACGGCCTTATTTGCCCGAAATGTTGTTGGAACTAAGCTAATTGCTTTTCTGCTGGTTCCTTTATATACCAATGCTTTTAAAACAGAGGAATATGGTGTAGTAGACTTGATTAATACTATCGCCGTTATTTTGGTGCCTGTCATTACGCTAAATATCGGTGAAGCAGTTATGCGCTTTGGTATAGATGAGGAAACGGATAAAAATGATATCTCTAGCATAGCCATTCTCTTTGCCATATTTTCCCTTTTTCTTGGCTTTCTTGTCATCCCTATTATGCGGTTTTTCCCGGCAATGCAGACAAGTTCTCCTTTAGTATATTTGTTTTGTGTGTCGCAGGGACTATATCTAACCTTTTCATATAACCTTAGAGGACAAGAGAAGTTGGCCCAGTATGCTATAGGGAATATCCTCTGCACATTTTTTATGGCCGGATTTAATATTCTTTTTTTAGTGGTTTTTAAACTCGGCATCGAAGGCTATTTTTATGCATACATAATTGCTTATTCGATTTCTGCTTTGTACTGTGTAGCAGTAGGAGATGTATTCAAAACCATTAGGAATTTTAGAATTAAACCGAGTCTTGCGAAGCAAATGGTTAAGTACTCTATTGTTCTGGTTCCGAACTCATTTATGTGGTGGATTATGAATTCTTCAGACCACATCATGGTAACTTCTATGATTGGTGCTGCTGCAAATGGTGTATATGCGATTTCCTATCGTATTCCATCTATACTAACAGCGTTTTCTCAGGTTTTTAATCAGGCGTGGAGTTATTCAGCCATCCGTGAGGATAAGAGCAATGATCGTGCGTCTTTTAATAATAATATGTACGATAAGCTTGTTAGATCTCAGCTCCTTATTACTAGTTTTCTCATTTTAATAATGAAACCATTCCTTAGAATATATGTTTCCGAAGCTTATTATGAAGCATGGAAATATACTCCATATTTATTAGTAGGATACTTCTTTCTCACGATGGGAACATTCCTTTCTACTTCGTATACTGTAAACAAGGATAGCAAAGGGTTTCTTATATCAGGAACAACCGGAGCGCTTATCAATGTTGTGCTGAACGCGCTTCTAATACCGCTCGTCGGAATTCATGGCGCTGCGTTTGCTACATGCATCAGTTATATCTTTGTGTTCCTCTACAGGGTACACGACACAAAAAAGTATATAATTATTGATGTATTTAAAAAAGAATATGTTATTGGATATATATTGCTAATAATTACAGGGGCATCAATGTTTATAGATGGCAATATAGGCTTGGCAGTACTGGCGACAGAATTTATTCTGTGTATAATCCTTAACATGAGATTTATACGTGAGTGTGTCGAAATAGGAAAGGCGTCAGCAAAAATGATCTTTGGAAGGCTGAAAAAATGAGAAAGACCGTTTGCGAGAAAGATAAATGTACAGGGTGTAAGGCGTGCATAGACACCTGCGCTAAAGAAGCGTTGACATTTGAAGATGCAATTAATACGATGAATGTATTGATTGATGAAAGTAAATGCATGAATTGTAGTGCATGCCAAAACGTTTGCCAAGTAAATCATCCAGTAGCTCTCGCACAACCAATATTCTGGAAACAGGGCTGGGCTGAGGAAACTGTAAGACGTAGCAGTTCTTCGGGTGGTTTTGCAACTCAGTTAATGAACAGCTTTATAGAAGATGATAATTCTTACATATGCTCTTGTGTGTTCTCTAAAGGGAAATTTAAATACTACATAACAAACGACAGCAACGATGTGAAACTATATAAAGGGTCAAAATATGTTAAGAGTGATCCGCAGGGAATCTATAAAGAAGTAAAAGCTTTATTAAAACAGGGAAAGAGAGTTTTATTTATTGGTTTACCATGTCATGTCGCTGCTGTGAAAAGATTCTTGGGGGACAGGGGCGATGAAAAGCTCTACACAGTAGATTTAATATGCCATGGCTCTCCGTCCCAGAAAATTATAAAGAGTTTTTTAACCGAACACAAATATGATATAGAAAAAGTGCAAGATGTTCGTTTCCGAATTAAGAATACATTTAATATTATTTTAGATGCGAAAAGTATAACGCCAATAGGATCTCTAGATAGGTATATGATAGGTTTTTTAAAAGGGCTATTTTATACAGAAAAATGTTATTCCTGTGATTTTGCTAGATTAGAAAGATGTAGTGATATTACAATTGGGGATTCATGGGGAAGCGAATTTGTTGCAGAAGAAAAAAATGGGATTTCAATTGCTTTATGTCAGACAGCGAAGGGAAAAGAGTTGCTTTTGCAATCGGGTTTGGAGCTAATGGATGTAGATATTAATAGAGCGGTAGATGCAAATCACCAATTGCATCATCCATCAGAGAGAATTTCGGAAAGGGCTCGGTTTTTTGATGAGTACAGGAGAACAGGGAGTGTTGACAAAGCAGTATTCTCATGCTTTCCAAAAGTATGCCTGAAACAAGGTTTAAAGCAGATTTTACTTAAGCTTCATATAATTAGACGAGGAGCGCCAAGTGATAGTTGCCCCTAACAGGTATGATAAAGGTAACCGATAAAAAGTATTCTCATACTGGTTTCAGTGTGTTAACAGCTTTTTACTTTTCATTGGAAAGATAAGGTCTATACGAGGGACCTGTTCCGAAGAGACTAAAAAACAAAGGAAGTACACCAATGAACGAGAACTACGTAAAAGACCAGACGGAGATCGATCTCCGGCAGCTCTTCTGGGCGATCTGCCGGCGATGGAGAATGGTGCTGTGCTGGATGCTCGCCGTGGCAGTCGCCGCCGGGGCGTTCAAGGTTGTTTCGACGTTCCGTTCCCTGCGCAACACGGAGGAGACGGCTACGGCACAGGCTACCTATGAAGCGCTGGTCGCGAACAACCGTCAGGAGCGGAGCGACATTCTCAAGCGTCTGCGCAATATCTCGGAGGAGATCAGCGAGCGGCAGACGTATGAGAAAAACTCTTATTATATGTCGATCGATCCGTATAATGTTGCGGTCGCAAATCAGACCTATTACGTAAAAACAGATTATCAGATTCTGCCGGATATGACATACCAGAACCCGGACTATACAGATGCGATCGTGAACGCTTATATGTATGTCCTGACGGGCGAAAGCAATCTCCAGACCGTCGCCGGAAAGTGCGATATGGAGCTGCGCTATCTCAATGAGATTGTGTCGGCCTGGAGCAATGGCTCGGGCATGTTCACCGTGCAGGTCATCGCAAAGGATCTGGAGGATGCGGAAAAGATCCTCGCGCTGCTGGACGGCTGCGTTCCCGCCACGCAGGATCTGATCGAGTCGACGATCAATAGGCATGAGATCGCGAAGCTTGCCTACAACGCCTACACGACGGTCGACATGAGCCTGGCACAGGCGCAGAGCGAGAAAGAGGACGCGCTCTCGGCGCTCCGCACGGAGTACGCGGATCAGACGGCGCGCTATGAAACGCTCAAGGAAGAGTATAAGGATTTCGAAGCGCCGGTCAGCGACACGGACGGCGTGCTGCGCGGCAGCGTCAAGATGATCGTCCTGGGCGCGATTCTTGGCGCGGTGATCGCCTGCGGCATCATCTGCATGCAGGTGGCTGTCAGCGACCGTGTGTACTCGGCGGACAGCCTGACGCAGCGCATGCGGATACGCGTTCTCGGCGCGCTGCCCACGAACGCCGCGAAGGTCGCCGCCATGGGCAAGCTTGACCGAAAGCTGCGT
>JABLTN010132058.1_pt1 | contig 10994 bp, 8 predicted proteins | sample 7160141 | NCBI WGS metagenome assembly JABLTN01 (sample SAMN14651226, study PRJNA627086) | human gut metagenome | isolation source: feces | host: Homo sapiens | reverse complement strand
CGGCACCACGCAGGAGTAACCGGCGGATATTTGAACAATATACCAGCCATTATGTATTAGAAGAAGCAAAGAAAGGGGAAGTGTGTGCACTTCTTATATTGGATATTGATAATTTTAAACAGATTAACGATACCAAGGGACATCCATATGGAGATAAAGTATTACGTACTTTTGTGGATACCATTCATGAAAGCTTCCGCCGTACCGATTATATAGGAAGACTTGGTGGGGATGAATTTGTAGTATTGTTTAAAGGATTTGGCTCAAAGAAAACCTTGGATAAGAGACTCGCACGGATGCAGGAACAGCTGCGGGAGAAGCTTCCGACTCCGGTATCCTGTAGTGTTGGAATCACCCTGATTAGAAAAGACAGCTATAACTATGAAGATAGTATCAGGCAGGCAGATAAAGCTTTGTATACAGCAAAGCATAAAGGAAAGGATACCTATTGTTACTGGGAAGAGTCAGAAAAATAGGCATTGACGGAGAAAAAAGGTATATGTTATGATGATGACGTATCAGGGAGTAGTTCGCACCGGATAGCCGGTGTTGTATTTTTCGTCATCACGTTATCTGAAGAGGGATAACCGGAATATACACTGCAGAGGAACGAGACTTTTACCGTATTATTTTGATGCGGTAAAAGTGCTCGTTCCTTTTTTGCTTTACAGGAAATTGCTTTCCTGTAAAGTAAAAAGCGCTCCGCGAGGATACACACTGCGGCGTATAAGGTAGATGTCGCAAGCGACTGCCGCAGGCGCGGGAATGTGCCAAGGCACATTCTTTGTTGCGCATAGTTGATACCCGGTAACATAAAAAGCAGGAGGTTAAGCGTATATGAAAGCATATTGGAATTGTACGAAAGAGCAGTTAGAAGAAATGTTTGGCTTTCGGGAAAAAGGATTAACAGAAGAAGAAGTAGAAAGAATACGAAAAGAGACAGGCGAAAACCGGCTGAGCGAGGGCAGACATAAGAGTCTGCTGCAGGTGTTTTTAAGCCAGTTTTGTGACTTGATGGTAATAATCCTGATTATTGCAGCAATTATTTCCATGTTTTCCGGAAATACCGAGAGTACCATCGTAATTTTTCTGGTATTGCTTATGAATGCTGTTCTTGGTACGATACAGTATAGGAAGGCAGAAAAATCACTGGATAGTTTGAAGGATTTGGCGGCACCAGCGGCCCGGGTTATCCGGGATGGAAAACGTCAGGAGATTGCATCCAAAGAGATTGTGCCCGGGGATTATGTAATCTTAGAAGCAGGGGACATGATTGTGGCAGACGGAAGAATTCTTCGCAATTATTCCCTGCAGGTCAATGAAGGCTCACTGACAGGAGAGTCTGCCAATGTAGAAAAAAATGAAGAAGTATTGCCGGAAGAAGTACCGTTGGCAGACCGGAAAAATATGGTATTTTCTGGAAGCTTTGTAACATATGGAAGAGCGGAGGTACTTGTAACAGCAACAGGAATGGAGACGGAATTAGGAAAGATTGCCGGGTTGATGAATCAGACGAAGGAGCGGAAGACACCGCTTCAGATAAGTCTTGATTCTTTCAGCAAAAAGCTGGCAATACTGATTATGGCAATCTGTGCACTGGTCTTTTGCCTTGGCATTTACCGGAAGATGCCGGTCATTGATGCCATGATGTTTGCTGTTGCACTGGCAGTAGCGGCAATACCGGAAGCATTAGGCTCCATTGTTACAATTGTGCAGGCAATGGGAAGCAGGAGAATGGCAAAGGAGCACGCCATTGTCAAAGAATTAAAAGCTGTGGAAAGCTTAGGCTGTGTATCGGTAATCTGCTCCGATAAGACGGGAACACTGACACAGAATAAGATGCATGTGGAAGAGGTTTATCTGAATGGTATGACTTGTAAACCGGATGAGATGACCTTGGAGTCCAGCCTGCAAAGGCATTTTTTATACAATGCTATTTTAAATAATGATGCCAGCATAACGGATGGAAAAGTACTGGGAGATCCGACAGAATCTGCCCTGTTGGAAATGTTCCACGAAGTCCGCCTGAATCAGGACAGAACGGAAAATGTAGGGCAGCTTACCATACAGGAAGAAACGATTCGAAATATGATTCCGAGATTAGAAGAAATTCCATTTGATTCTGAACGGAAATGCATGAGCAGTAAATACCGGCTGCATGGCGAAGAAGAAATTATTTTTACAAAAGGAGCAGTAGATGTCCTTTTAAACCGTTGCATAAATGTGGCATATGAAGAAGAGATAAGACCGATGGATAATGTAGAAATCGCAAAAATCCAGAAGCAGAATCAGCATTTTTCTGAAAATGGACTCAGGGTACTGGCATTTGCATGTAAGAAGTCCGGGGGAGAACTGACGGTGGAAAAGGAAAATGGACTTACCTTTTTAGGATTAGCTGCCATGGCAGACCCGCCAAGGGAAGAATCCATACAGGCAGTAGCAGATGCGAAGCGGGCGGGAATCCGCACCGTAATGATTACCGGAGATCACAAAATCACAGCCGTTGCGATTGCAAAGCGTATTGGAATCTATGAAGAGGGGGACCTGGCATTAACCGGAACAGAGCTGGATGCCTGCCCGGAAAAAGAACTGGAAGAAAAGATTGATAAAATATCTGTTTATGCGAGAGTGTCACCGGAGCATAAGATACGGATTGTAAAAGCCTGGCAGAAGAGGGGCAATATCGTTTCCATGACCGGAGACGGTGTAAATGATGCACCGGCATTAAAGCAGGCAGACATCGGAGTAGCCATGGGAATAACCGGAACGGAAGTGGCAAAGGATGCGGCAGCCATGATATTAACAGATGATAACTTTGCTACGATTATTAAAGCAGTAACGAACGGAAGAAATATTTACCGTAATATAAAAAATGCTATTTTATTTTTACTTTCCGGCAACATGGCAGGAATTTTATCTGTATTGTATACATCCCTTTTGGGGCTTCCGGTTCCATTTGCTCCGGTGCATTTACTGTTTATTAACCTGCTGACAGATTCCCTTCCGGCAATTGCCATTGGCGTGGAACCGCAGGATGCAAGTTTATTGGAAGAAAAACCAAGGCAGGCATCGGAAGGAATTTTATCTGGAGAGACATTCCGGCGAATTATGTTGCAGGGCTTATGCATTGCGGCATCCACCATGGCAGCATTTTATATCGGAAATGGAAAAGGTGCGGCAATGGCATCCACTATGGCATTTGCAACACTGACATTGGCGCGTCTTTTCCATGGATTTAACTGTCGTGGAAACAAGACCATTTTTGCATTGGGCTTTACCGGAAATCCATACAGTATCCTTGCATTTGTGTCTGGAAGCGTGCTGCTGGGACTGGTGCTTTTTGTACCGCCGCTGCGGGGGTTATTTTCAGTAGAATCATTGTCCTGTCCTGCTGTGATTGAGATTATTCTGCTGGCAGCACTTCCGACCGTTGTCATCCAGATGGTCAGAGGAGTGAGAGAGTTAAAGAAATAAGCCAAATTTGCGCCGGTTGCCAGCCGAAATCAAACACAATATCGAAATTCTTATGTGCCCTTGCAGATTCCAGTTCGCATCCGCTTCCGACGGACAGACGGGGTGAGCAGGCAAAGCAGCGGAAAGACAATTTATTATCAGAAAAAACACTTTCAAGAACGATAACGCATTTCATCAAAAACTTCTACCCGGACACCGGCTGCAAATTTGTGCTTGTATTTTTCTCTCTGTCCTTAGCCCATCTAGCTGCATCAACTCTTGACGGAAGCTGTCCTGCGACATATACTAAGTTTAATCACAAGGTAAGGAATGAGACAGATGTATCGGAAAAAGATAATCAGGCATTTGGCACTGCTGTGGAGCATCCTGTTTCTGGTAGCCATTGCAGGCGCATCCACCAGAACAGAACAGGTTTCCCTGGCAGAGAAAGAAGCCTTTGCAGTAAATTACATAGAATTAAAGAATGTCCGTCTTTTAGATACTCCGGATAAGATGTTATCCAGAGAGGAGCAGATGCAGAATACAGGCATTGCGGCATTGACACTAGGCTGCAGCGGTGGACTGGCGAACCATAGGAGAAATATTGGAATGATGTTCTGGCTGCTGTTGGTGGTACTGCCACAGCTTTTTATGGGACGCATTCAGAGGAACCGGAAGAAGCATGGCGATAATGTACTAAGGAGCCTGATGTTAGCAAGGTTTGAGCGGAAGGCGGACGGAAAGAAGGAAGCATTGGCACCCGCATATTAAATACATAAAATAATAATATGCGAGGTGTAAGAAATGAATATTTTTATCTGGATTATGATAATCTTAGGTGGTGGAGTAGGAATTCTTTCCTGTGCTTATCTGGTACTGGCAATGCCGGTACTTCTGGTATGGAAGATTTGCCGGAAGGTAAAATATCACATTGGATTATTTGATTAGAAGATAAAGAAAAAGAAAAGAGGATTCTGGAATCTGGCAGCAGGTCAGAAAACAGAGTCCTCTTTGTTATGCATTTTCTAAAATTTTTATGAAAACCATGATATTTTTCGAAAGTGAGATGTAAAAATGTTCGGAATAAGGTAATATAAAAAACAGAGTGAGAAAGAAAAAGTAAAATAGAAAAATAAAAAATGGAAAACGAGAGAATATCATATGCTTCAGATTCAACACATTTATAAGGAATATAAGACCGGAAGTCTGGTGCAGAAGGCACTGGATGATGTCAGCTTAAATTTAAGGGATAATGAGTTCGTGGCAATTCTCGGGCCGAGTGGTTCGGGAAAGACTACATTGCTTAATATAATCGGAGGACTCGACCGTTATGATAGCGGAGATTTGATTATCAATGGAATATCCACGAAGAAATACAAGGACAGAGATTGGGATTCTTACCGGAACCATACCATTGGTTTTGTGTTTCAAAGTTATAATCTGATTCCCCATCAGACGGTGCTTGCAAATGTGGAACTGGCATTGACCATTTCCGGTATCGGCAAGGCAGAGCGGAAGAAACGAGCCGTTGCGGCATTAGAGCAGGTGGGACTTGGAAACCAGTTACACAAGAAACCAAGCCAGATGTCCGGTGGACAGATGCAGCGTGTAGCCATTGCAAGAGCTTTGGTCAATGACCCGGATATTCTGCTGGCGGATGAACCGACGGGAGCATTAGACAGTGACACCAGTGTGCAGGTCATGGATTTGCTGAAGGAAGTGGCAAAAGACCGGCTGGTAGTTATGGTAACTCATAACCCGGAATTAGCAGAGCAGTATGCTACCAGAATTGTTAGATTAAGTGATGGAAAAATTCGTGCTGACTCCAATCCTTATGAAGTGGATGAGGCAATGTTGAAGGAACCGGAGCATAAAAACATGGGAAAATCCTCCATGTCATTTCTTACGGCATTGTCCTTAAGCTTTAATAATTTAAAAACGAAAAAGGCAAGAACCCTGCTGACTTCCTTTGCAGGCTCTATTGGAATTATCGGCATTGCACTGATATTATCTCTTTCTACCGGTGTAAATAAATACATCAAAAATGTAGAGGAAGAGACCTTATCCGAATATCCGCTGCAGATTCAGAGTACGGGATTTAGTCTGGCATCCATGAGTCTTGGAATGGCAGATTCTGAAAAGAATACGGAAAGTGATGACGGAAATGCCAAAACAGATAAAGAAAATTCCGGGGATAAAGTAAAAGTCATTAAGATGGTAACCAATATGTTTTCCACGATGGCATCTAATGACCTGGAGGCTTTGAAAAAGTATCTTGATGAAGGAGACAGTGGAATTGAGCAGTATACTACAGCGGTGGAGTATACTTATAATATCAGTCCGCAGATTTTTAAGGAAAATGAAGACGGGATACGTCAGGTAAATCCGGACAAATCTTTTGATGCAGTAGGTCTTGGATCTTCATCTGGTCCCAATAGTCTGATGTCATCCATGATGAGCACGGATGTTTTTTATGAGATGCCGGAAAACAGTAAGTTATATGAAAAGCAGTATGATATTAAGGAAGGACGCTGGCCGGAAAATTATAATGAGTGTGTGGTGGTGCTTACTTCCAATGGCGGAATTAGTGACTTTTTACTGTATACATTAGGTCTTCGTGACCCGCTGGAATTAGATGAGATGATACAGCAGTTTGCCAGTGAGGAAAATATTGAGACACCATCTGATTTTGGAACTTATACTTATAAGGATCTGGTAGGAATCCAGTTTAAACTGGTGAACAGTGCGGATTATTATACTTATGATGAAGAGTATCAGGTCTGGAAGGATAAGTCGGATAATGAAGACTTTATGAAACAACTGGTGGCAGACGGAGAAGAGCTTACGATTGTAGGTGTGGTGCAGCCGGCAGAAGGAAGTAATGCCGCATCTTTAAATGCAGGAATTGCATATCCAAAATCTCTGACAAAGCATGTGGCAGAGGAATCGGCAAAGAGTGAGATAGTAAAACAGCAGCTTGCAAATCCATCCGTAAATGTCTTTACCAATGAAGCGTTTGGTGAGGTAGATAAGGAAAACGGATTTGATATGCAGTCATTGTTTACCGTAGACAGTGAAGCATTGGAAAAGGCATTTTCCTTTGATGAAAGTGCCTTAAGCGGGTTGGAAAATTCTATGGGGGATATGGGAAGTGCCGATTTGTCCGAAGAATTTTCCATGGATGCTTCTTCCATTGGTCAGTCAATTTCTGCGGAAGAAATGCAGGCAATTGCAGGCAGTCTCTTAGAGGGCTACCAGCAGTATGCAAAGGATAATCCCCAGGCAGATTATTCGAATCTGTCCCAGTATTTTATGAACTATTTAAATACGGAAGAAGCCCGGAAAATTTTATCCGATAATATCAAAGAGATTATTACAGCAAATGGCATGGTAACTATTACACCGGAGCAGATACAGAGCCTCATCCAGCAGATTATGGGTGGATATCAGCAGTATGTCATAGACCATGGTTATACCTACCCGGAGAAATTTGATGAGTACTTAGCAGAATATTTGCAGACAGAGGAAGCCCAGGGAATCATAACAGCGTGGGCATCTGAGATATTTACAGGTAGTGGAAATATTGAGATTACGCAGGAGCAGATGCAGAAATTGTCTTCTGAATTATTTGCAGGTTATCAGACTTATGCACAGAATAATGGATTACCTGACCCGGCAAAATTGGGAGATTCTTTTGCGGCATATCTGAATACAGCAGATGGTCAGCAGAGAATTGCAGCCGGACTTTCGAATGTTATGAATGTGGACGCAGTACAGCAGCAGATGATGACGGCAATACAGCAGTATATGCAGCAGGCAATGACACAGATGGGAAACAAGCTGCAAAGTGCCATGGCATCCGGCATGCAGGTGGATGAAGAAGCATTTTTAAATGCATTTCAGATTAATATGAATGAGGATGAGCTGACAGAGCTTTTGATGTCTATGGGTTCTGCAACCGGAACAACCTATGAGAATAACTTAAAGAAATTAGGCTATGTGGATTTTGCAGTGCCAAGCGGAATTAATATTTATCCGAAGGATTTTGAAAGCAAGGAGCATGTGGTAGAAATTTTAGATGCATACAATAACCGCATGGAAAAGGAAGGCAGGGACGAGCAGGTGATAACCTATACCGATATGGTAGGAACGCTGATGTCTTCCGTAACCGATATTGTGGATATTATCACATATGTACTGATTGCATTTGTGGCAATTTCGCTGGTGGTATCTTCAATTATGATTGGTGTCATTACTTATATCAGTGTGTTAGAGCGAAGAAAAGAAATCGGAATCCTAAGAGCCATCGGAGCATCGAAGCGGAATGTTTCCCAGGTATTTAATGCAGAGACCTTTATTATCGGACTGTGTGCCGGACTGATTGGAATCGGATTTACGCTGCTTCTGATTATTCCGGTCAATGCGATTATCCATAATCTTGCAAATACAACCGATGTAAGTGCGGTGCTTCCGGTAGTTCCGGCACTGGTGCTGATTTTACTCAGTATCCTTTTGACACTTCTGGGTGGTCTGATCCCATCAAAGAAAGCATCGAAGAGTGACCCGGTAACAGCACTCCGGACGGAATAATGAGGTTGACATTTTTTGAAAAACATTTATAATAAGTAGCAAAGCTACCTAAAAGGAGTGAAATTATGGCAGTGAAGATGCCGCTTGGACTTCGGATTGCAATTATAGACCGGGCATTCCGTCGCAAAATGGATGAATGGGCAGAAGAAATCGGAATTACTGCCGTCCAGCTTCGGGTATTAGGAGAAGTCAGTCTGATGGAAGATAATGGAGTGGAAGAAGTAAATCAGAAGGACTTAGAACATATTGAGCAGGTGACACATCCGACAATGACGGGAATTATAAAAAGGCTTGAGGCAAAAGGATTTTTAATCTGTGCACCAAGTGAGAATGACCGGCGTTATAAGAAAATATCCTGTACGGAGAAATCCCGTGGAATTCATAAGGAGATTGCGAAGAAGGAAGCACTGGTTGTAAAAGATATGTGTAAGGATTTTACACCGGAGCAGAAGGAAGCATTTCTGCAAATGACAGAGATGATGTTACAGAATATTTCCTAAGCATAAAATAAAAGTGAAATCGGAAGAGAAGGAAGTTACCGTGTAAATTTTCTTTTCTGATTTCACTTTCGTTTTGAACTAATAGGTAGCTTTGCGACTTAATAAAAGAAAAATGGAGGTAATGATTATGCCAATGCATAAGAGAGAAAGTTTGATTTATACGGTGTTAATGTGTTTTACCATGGTATTATGGATGAGTATGTATAATGTAGCACTGCATATGGGAACACTGAATATGGAAGTAATAAGAGAAGGCTGGCTGGGATTCCCGCTGGCATATGTATGCGCAATGTGTCTGGATTGGCTTCTGGTATCTAAAATTGCAAAGGGATTTGCATTTCGTTTTCTGGTAAAACCGGAAAGCAGCACAACGAAAAAAGTGATTGCAGTTTCCTGCTGTATGGTAGTTCCGATGGTAATTTTCATGTCCTTATACGGTGGACTGGAAGCCTGCGTAAAAAGCGGAGCATGGAATATGCTTCTGATTATCTGGCTTACCAATATTCCAAAGAATTTTATTATGGCACTGCCGTTTCAGCTTCTGATTGCAGGTCCATTGGTAAGAAAGATTTTCCGGACAGCATTTCCGGTTGGAACCGTATTATTAGAAGCAGAAAGTGGAAATCCTGTATGAGAATTCCTCTTGTAAAATCCAAACATATGTGCTAATATAAAACAAGAACAAATGTTCTTGAAAGGCATTGATATGAATGGAAATAAAATCTATTTATGTATTGATTTAAAATCTTTTTATGCATCGGTGGAGTGCGTGGAACGGGGATGGGATCCGCTGACTGCCAGGCTGGTGGTCGCAGACCCGGAACGCTCAGAGAAAACCATCTGTCTTGCCGTATCACCGGCGTTAAAGCAGATGGGAGTTCCCAACCGGTGTCGTGTCTTTCAGATTCCCAAAGAAATTCCATATAAGATGGCACCACCCCGTATGCAGCTATATATTGATTATGCAGCGGAAATCTATGGCGTATATCTAAAATATATTGCAAAAGAAGATATTCAGGTCTATTCCATTGATGAAGCATTTTTGGATGTGACGGATTATCTGCATCTCTACCAGATGACAGCAGTGGAACTGGGCAGAAAAATTATGCAGGATATCTTAGATACCACGAAGATTCCGGCTGCCTGTGGTGTAGGAACCAATCTCTATTTAGCAAAGGTTGCTTTAGATATTCTGGCAAAGCATGAAACAGACCGGATTGCCTATCTGGATGAAGCACGCTACCGGGAGAAGCTCTGGAAACATAAACCGCTGACTGATTTCTGGCGGGTGGGGCGTGGAACGGTAGAGCGTCTATCGAATATGGGCATCTGCACAATGGAAGAGATTGCCCATGCCAGAGAGTCTTTATTATATAAGTCTTTTGGCATAGATGCAGAGCTGTTAATTGATCACGCATGGGGAAGAGAACCGGTAACGATAGCGGACATCAAGGCTTATCGTCCGAAGAATACTTCTCTTTCCAGTGGTCAGGTACTGCCGAGGGACTATAGCTATGAGGAAGGCATTCTGGTAGTGAAAGAGATGGCAGATTTATTGTGCCTTGACCTGGTAGACCAGGGCCTTGTAACATCCCATATCAGTCTGGTAATCGGTTACAGCAATCAGAAATGTTTTGAACCTGCCAGAGGAAGCACAACGCTGCGCAGTGCAACCAGCTCCAACCGCCGGCTGCTGTCTTATGTAGAGCAGCTTTATCGGAGAATTGTAAGACCTGGAGCATATATCCGGCGGATTACATTGACTTATACCGGCGTAATGACAGAAGATTATCAGCAATTTGATTTGTTTTCAGACCCGGAAGAGACAGAGAAGGATGTGAAGGCACAGCGTGCAGTAATCTCCATCAAGCAGCGCTACGGCAGGAATGCTATTTTAAAGGGAATGAATTTGGAAGAGAGTGCAACTACAATAGAACGAAACGGTCAGATTGGAGGGCATAAGAGTGGCGTATAGAAGAGACACCATGGGAGCCGGACAGCAGGAAACAGCATCCGGCTGGAATGAGAGAGAGAATCTGAGAAGAGAGAAAATGGACATCGAAGACCGTGCCAAGCAGTTTATGCCCTTCGATGCCCTGAAGGGCTTTAAGGAAGCTCTGCGGAAGAAGGAAAAAGAAGTTAATTCGAAAGAGAATCCCACCCCTTGACACCCATAGTATAATAAGAAGAAAACCAAGGATGAGAGGATGATAATTATGAGGCGTTCCAGACAGATGTCGGAATCAATAGAACTTGGAATCGTGCTGGCGTTGGCTGGAGGATTTATGGATGCATATTCCTATATGTGCAGGGATGGAGTATTTGCTAATGCGCAGACGGGAAATATGTTATTGCTCGGAATCAATTTATCGGAGAGAAACTGGGGAATGGCATTGCATTATCTGTTCCCGGTCTGCACAAAAAGATTTGCAATTGCAAAGATTGCATTCT
>JABLTN010077453.1_pt1 | contig 11000 bp, 7 predicted proteins | sample 7160141 | NCBI WGS metagenome assembly JABLTN01 (sample SAMN14651226, study PRJNA627086) | human gut metagenome | isolation source: feces | host: Homo sapiens | reverse complement strand
CAGTTTGAAAATTCATTATATAAAGTGTCATTATCTATGACTTGAGCTGATATTTCTATAGCTTCTGTTATTTCTATACCACTTTTAATTAGTATATAGAATGCTCTAGAAAATTTAGTTGTGATTACTAATTGAGTTATATTTTTTATGAATGGTATTTTTAATTGAATTTTTTCTATATAAACTTTAACTTTACTGCTCGTTTTTATTTTATATAATATCATTATCGAAATTGATAAACTAATTGATATTATATACATATAATAATTTCTAATAAATATAGACATACTTATTAAAAATCTTGTAAATGAGGGTGGTTCCACTCCATTATTAATAAATATAATTTGAAAGTTTGGAATTATAGAAATGAACATAAACAAAGCTGCCGCCATAGCTAAAATCAATAAAAAAATTGGATAGGTTAATATTGATATCAATTTAGACTTTAACTTATATTCCTTATCATAATAATCATATAAACGATTCATGACCATATCTAAATTTCCACTTATTTCTCCTGCCTTAACCATGCTAACGAAAAATAAAGAGAACTTATTTGTTTTCTTAAATGATTTACTGATAGAATTTCCTTTTTGAATATTACTAGATACTTCTTCCAATACATTAACTACCTTTTTATTAAAATTAAGTTTAACCATTTCAAATAATTTTGTAATTTCACATCCAGATTCAAGTAATATCTCCATTTCATTGCATAAGATTCTAAGTTCCTTATAGTTTATTTTCGTACTTTTAAACGAGAATGGCTTAATATTTTTTATAGATGCAATTTTAAATTTATTTTTAGTAGCATAGTTAATTACATCTTCTTCTGATTCTAAGTTTACTTTAAGAATCTTCCTCTCGTTATCTTCATTATAAAATATACATTTATATGTATTCACTGAGTATATCTCCTTATATCTGAGTACAATTTGAAATCAAATATTCTTCTATTGTTATTACTTTTTCCTCTAATAATTTTTTATAAGTATCTTCAAATGTTATCATTCCATTTTTTATTGCTATATTTTTTATTTCTTCAGAGTCTTTCATTTCACTTACTGCTGATCTTACTTCATCATTAAATTCTAAAATTTCATATATAGCTGTTCTTCCCAAGTATCCTTCGTTACACTTATCACATCCAATTGCTACTTTTGTATTAATTTTATTATTACAATCATCAGTTATTATAATATCATGGCTACAATATGTGCAAAGTTTTTTAACTAACCTTTGAGATATAACACCTATAATGGAGGCATTTATTAGATATCTAGGAATCTGCATATCTATTAATCTTGCAATCGATGATATAGAATCATTAGTATGCATTGTACTTATTACTAGATGTCCAGTTATTGCCGCTCTAATAGCTATTCTAGCTGTTTCTACATCTCTAATTTCACCTATTATTATAATATCAGGATCCTGTCTCAAAATAGCACGTAACCCCTCTTCAAATGTTAGTCCAATTTTAGAATTTACCTGTATTTGATTTATTCCGTCCATTTTATATTCAACCGGATCTTCTATCGTCATAATATTTTTACTAATGTTTTGTAGTTCATTTAAAATGGAATATACAGTAGTAGTTTTTCCACTTCCAGTAGGCCCAGTAACTAATAAAATTCCAGATTTTTTATTAATTATATTATCTATTTTTTCTATTGCACCCTCTGAAAATCCTAAGTCGGATTTTGTCTTTAAAAATGAATTTCTATCTAAGATCCTTAAAACGATTTTTTCCCTATATATTGTTGGTATAGTCGAAACTCTAATATCTACTAAATTACCTTCAACATCTATATCTACTCTTCCATCTTGAGGTAATCTTTTTTCCGTTATATCCATGTGAGCCATTAATTTAATAATAGTTGCCAATGCAGGATATAAATCGATTAAAAATCTATAAACTTCTCTTAATTCACCGTCAACTCTTGTTCTGACTACAAAGAAATCATTGAAAGGTTCTATATGTATATCACTAGCATTCACCTTTACTGCATTCGATAGTATATCATTAAATAATTTTTTTGCGTATTCTTCATCAGATTTTATATGATTTTTATAACATTCATCCATTTTAATTTTAATTAAATCAGCATCTATCTTTTTTAATTCAACATTCATTCCTGTAGCCAACCTTAAATCTTGCATAGCATGAATATCATCATTTTCTATTCCTACTACTAATTTATCATCCTCAATTTTCATGGGAAATAAATTATATTTTCTAGCTAATTTTTCAGGAATAATGTTTAATATTCCATCTCCTTGACTTATATATTACCCCTCCCTTATATATCTTAACTTATTCGGTATTTCAATTTTAGGCATATTTATACTTTCTTCAACTTTATACTCTACTTTCATAGGATAATTTAATATTATATTATCTATATAATTGTTTCCTTCATTTACATATGAAGACAACTCGTCGATATCCCCTATGACTTTAATTTCATAAGGTTGTGCTATAGGAATAGAATTTACATTTATATGACTTCCCGCCAGAATAATTGCTGAATATTGGTTTATTCTTTGTCCATTTATACTTATAAATTTACCACCATTAATTTTTAATTCATTAACTAAATTTATAAGTATTTTATTATAGTCTACTGTATTTGCAATATTCCCTATGTCTTCATTTAATGCATCTATTATTATGGTTATCCCTTTTCCTTTTATGTCAGTATAAGATAATACTTCTTTCATATCATCCATCTTTTTAATCTCATCTATGTCAGTGTATTTTTCTCTTAAAATATTTATCTCTTTATCTAAATCTTTCTTTTCATTTTGGAGTTTCTTTATAGACTTATTCGTCATTTTTATTTCTTTTTTAGCTATATCATCCTTACTTGTATATAATCCTTCCATTGATTCTAAGTCCTTTATCATACTTCCAATTAGTACGCCTAAAACAATACTCGCTAGTATTATCAACACATATTTTTTTTTCATACAACCTAACTCCCTATAAATTATTTTTTATATTAAAAATAAATTTTATTTCAATTATTATATTTTATATCTTATACATTCTATTTTATTTTAACCTCATTAAAATATCCATTAATCTTTTCTTCTATTTTCAAATAATAAAAATAAGCACTTTGTAAAAAACAATTAATAAACCACTTATTTTTACATAGTACTTATTTTATATATTTATTCATTTTTGTATTTTAAAATTTTTTGTATTAACTCGTCTTTTAACTTATTTATTTCATCAAAATACATATTAGGCACATAGTATGACTCAACTATATCATGTTTAGATTTAGCCCTCTTTAAATTAGATATAGCATAATTTATTAATTCATCAAATATATGCTTATCAAAATCTATGTCATCTTCATACTTTAATAATTTATCTTTATCTAAAAATTCAGTTAGGTCAATAGCTTCTTTGTCCTTATATATATTGCTTGTAGTTATACCTATTTTTAAATCATTTATCAATATAGTTTCTATCTTATCCGGTATTAATGGATAATGATAGACTTCAACCTTCATTCCTTTTTCTACTGCTTTCTCGTATACTTTTCTTAAAAAAGTAGTCCTTCCACAGCCAATTTCTCCATTCAAATAATACACTCTATCAGCTTCACTTAAAAGACTATCCGCATAATCTATATGGCCAATTGGTGTTATAGCTGTTCCAAATAAATGTCTTGGTCTTTTATATTCTCCTTTATTTTCTATATCTTTAAAAATATTTTCTATAAAATTTTCGGTAAGTTTATTTACCTTTCCAAAATCCATACAATCTTTATATTTTTCTTCTATATCATAATATATAGACTCTGCAGACTTTAAGAACTTATAACATCTACTAAAGTAACTACTTATTTCTTTATTACACTCTATTATTTCTTTTTTATTTTTTTCTAACTCCTCTTCATTCCAATATTCACCTAAATTTATTATTTCATCGATAGCCCCTGGATTTTTAGGATCCACAATATGTGGTGCAGTTCCATCTAAAAAAACAACACCTAGTTTTTTTATGACAATTGCATCTAGTGAACTTGGATCTGATGGACAATGATGTAGTTCAACATCATAGTTATTTTCTATAAATTCTTTTGCTATCTTTTTCATCATTGATGATTTACCTACACCTGGACCACCTTTTAAACAAAAAATTCTATTTACATTTTCAGGTATTACATACTCAAATAATGGTTTTGAACCATTTGATGTATTTCCTCCCGGAAATATTTTTCTAACTTTTCCTGACATATAAATACCCCCTAAGATTTCTATTACTTTAAGATATTATTTTTATACATGTTTTGTTACTATATAAGAATTAACAAACACATATAAAATATATCTTTTCTGAAACATAGAGGGTATCTATTTCTATTTTATTTAAGCTGTTTTATCTTGATCTTTTTTATTCTTAACTGTAAGTGAATATACAGGTAAACCTACTAAAGTTATTATTATTCCTAGTAAAGCATTTTTCGTTTGACTCATAATAGTACTTATTACAATGAATATACCTCCTAGTGTAGCTACTATAGGGATTATCGGATATAAAGGTACCTTGTATGGTCTATCCATATCTGGTCTAGTTTTTCTAAGCTTCACAACTCCTATAAATAACATTGTATAGAATATCCATATTGTAAACATAGCTAAGTCAGATAGTAAGTTAAATTGTCCTGTTAAAGAATATAACACAGATAATCCAACAACTAACCAAGTTCCATTTATAGGAACTCCATTATTATTTAATCTTGAAAATACATTTGAAAAAGGTATTTTACCTTCACAAGCCATTGTATAAGGTACTCTTCCTCCTGTTAATATAAATCCATTTAAAGTACCAAATACTGATATTAATATTCCTACACTTATGACTTTAGCTCCCATACTTCCAAATAACTTATTTGCAACTAAAGTAGCTGGTGCATTCGACATAGCAAGCTCTGATGCTGGTACTACGAATAGATAAGCTACATTTATTAATAAGTATACTGCCATGACAACAGATATCCCACCAACTATAGCTATCGGTAAATGCTTCGATGGATTTTTCATTTCTCCTGCTAATGCACCAACAAATATCCATCCATCATATGCAAATAAAGTAGCTAAAAGAACTTGAGATATAGCTGATACCATGCTTATTCCTTCCCCTACCATGGGAGTCATAATTTCAGATGTAGAATCACCCCTCATAAAGCCAAATATTATAATAACCGCTAATGGAACTAACTTGCATATAGTTGATGCTGTTTGTATTCCTCCACCAAACTTCGCTCCTAATGAGTTAAGTAATGCTAAAAATACTATTACTGATATAGCTATAACTATTACAAAAGTTTTATTTTGCATTCCTAGTAAAGAAGCGGCCTCTTGAGCAAATATTATTCCTAATGCTCCCGCTATTGCAGGTATGAATAACATACCTTGTACCCAACCAGTTAAAAATCCTATTTTTTCTCCATAGATTTCTTCCATATATACCATCATTCCACCTGGTTTAGTTACACTTGCTGATATTTCAGATGCAGTTAAACCTGCAGCGATTGTCATGATTCCACCAATTACCCATGCTAATATACCTAATCCTGGTCCTCCATTAGTAGCTGTATATATAGCCTGTGGTTTAAAAAATACTCCCGATCCTATTAATATTCCAACTACAGTAGAAAGAGCAGCACTAAGTCCAATAGTTTTTCTTAATGTTTGATTATTATTGCTCATATCCTTCTCCTTATTTATAAATTTATATTATTTACTAAAATTATTTCTATGTTTAGACATTTTACCACATATATAACAAAAGTTAAACAGATTATATACATTTTATTTTAATTTTCTGACATTTTCAATTTAAATATTTTTATTTTCAAAGCTTCATAGTGTGTTTTTGATATTCAATATTAAAATATTACAAACAATAGAAAAAAATTTGCTTCGCTTGAGTTACGATCAAGGAAATATTTTAAGCATATAAAAAAGGTTAAAACTAGAATTCAGTCTAGTCTTAACCTCTAAAATTATAACATTATATAATCAATCAATTGTTATTTCATAACCAGCTTGATTATATTGATTTACAATTTCATTCCATACATCTTCTACACCAGTTTTCTTTAGTGAAGATATAGGTATTATTTTTTCATCCTTATCCAACTGTAATTTTTTTCGTATTATACTCATATGTTTTTGATATTGTCCTCTAGATATCTTGTCTGCTTTTGTTGCTATTACTACACAGTTATATCCAAAGTGCTTTATCCATTCATACATCATTACATCATCATTAGTAGGTTCATGTCTAATATCTACAAGTAAAAATATCGCACAAAGCTCTTCTCTATCTTGTAAATATCTTTCCATTATTGTGCCCCATTTTTCTTTTTCTGATTTTGCAATCTTAGCATATCCATACCCTGGAAGGTCTACAAAGTAAAATTCATTGTTTATAAGGAAGAAGTTTATAGTTCTAGTCTTACCTGGAGTCTGGCTTGTTCTAGCAAAGTTTCTTCTATTTAATAAAGTGTTTATGGTAGAAGATTTACCTACATTTGATCTTCCTACTAATGCTATCTCTGGTATTCCTTCAGCTGGATATTGATTTCTATTTACTGCACTCACAACCATTTCTGAGCTTCTAATTTTCATTATTTGTCACCATTCCTTACTAATGCCTCATCTAATACTTGGTCCATGTTTTCAACAAGAACAAATTCCATCTGTTCTTTTATATTTTCAGGTATTTCATCTAAATCAGCTTCACACTCTTTAGGTAATAATACCTTTTTAATACCAGCTCTATGGGCAGCTAATAATTTTTCTCTTACCCCACCTACAGCTAAAACTCTACCTCTAAGAGTTATTTCACCCGTCATTGCAACATCATTTCTAACTGGTATCTTAGTTAAAGCAGATATTACTGCAAGTGCCATAGTTATACCAGCTGATGGTCCATCTTTTGGAGTTGCACCTTCTGGCAAGTGGATATGTATATCTTTCTTTTGGTAAAAATCTGGATCTATATCAAATTTATCTGCTATAGATCTAATATAAGATATAGCTGCTTGTGCAGATTCTTTCATCACATCACCTAATTTACCAGTAAGAACAACTTGTCCTTTACCTGGAAGAACATTAACTTCAACTGTAAGTGTAACTCCTCCTACTGAAGTCCATGCTAACCCTGTAACTAGTCCCACTTCTGGCTTAGTACCTGCAAGGTCATATCTATATTTATCTTTTCCTAAATAATCTTCTAGATTATTTTGATTTACTTCTATAACTTCTAATTCTGGATTTTCAACATATTTTTTAGCTACTTTTCTGCATACTTTTCCTAAAGTTCTTTCTAGAGTTCTAACTCCAGCTTCTCTTGTATAATAATTTATCACATCTCTTATTGTAGATTCGTCCATTTTTACAAAATCTTCTTTTAAAGCATGTTCTTTTATTTGTTTTGGAAGTAAATATCTTTCTGCTATTTTTAACTTTTCTTCTTCTATATATCCAGATACTTCTATTATTTCCATTCTATCTAATAAAGGTCCTGGTATTGTACTTAAACTATTTGCAGTAGTTACAAATAATATTTTTGATAAGTCAAAAGGTATTTCTAAATAGTGATCTACAAAAGTTTTATTTTGTTCTGGATCTAACACTTCTAACATAGCTGATGCAGGATCACCTTTATAGTCAGATGCCATTTTGTCTATTTCATCTAATAAGAATACTGGATTTTTAGTTTGAGCTTCTTTTAATCCATTTATTATTCTACCTGGTATAGATCCAACGTAAGTTCTTCTATGACCTCTTATTTCAGCTTCATCTCTAACTCCACCTAAAGATATCCTTACAAAATTTCTACCTAATGCTTCTGATATAGATTTTGCTATAGAAGTTTTCCCTACACCTGGAGGTCCTACTAAGCAGATTATAGGCCCCTTCATTGACTTGGACAATTTTCTTATCGCTAAGTACTCTAATATTCTTTCTTTAACTTTTTCCAGACCATAGTGATCTTTATCTAATATTTCCTTAGCCTTAACTATATCTAACTTGTCTCTAGTTTCTTTATTCCAAGGTAAAGAGAACACTGTATCTAAATATCCTCTACTTACAGATAAGTCTGGAGACATTGGAGATATTTTTGAGAACTTATCTATTTCTTTAGCTATTTTTTCTTTTGTCTCCTTTGGAGCTTTTATTTTCTTTAATTTTTCTCTATATTCATCAGCTTCAGAATTTATATCTTCTTCTTCGCCTAATTCCTTTTGTATAGCTCTTAGTTGTTCTTTAAGATAATACTCTTTTTGAACTTTGTTCATCTGTTTTTTTACTCTTAGAGTTATTTTCTTCTCAATTTTTAATATGTCTATCTCTTCTAGTAATATTGTATATACTAGTTCTAATCTTTTCTTAATATCAAATTCTTCTAATACATCTTGTTTTTGATTTGTTTTTAAATATACATTTGAAGCTACTGTATCTATAAATCTATCTACATTTTCTGTTTCAGATAAAGATATTAGTATTTCTGGTGATACTCTATTTCCAATATTTATGTACTCTTCAAATGCATCAAATACATTTCTTACAAGTGCTTCTACTTCTTTATCATTTTCTGCATTTTCATGATCATAAACAATTTCTTCTATGGTAGCTTTAAAGAATCCTGATTCTTGATCTATCTCCTTTACTCTACCTCTTGATATACCTTCGACTAATACACGAACTGTATCCCCAGGTAACTTTATCATTTGCTTTACTTTACATATAGTCCCAACATGATAAAAATCGTCTTCTGTAGGTTCATCTGTCTCAGCTTCTTTCTGAGATGTTAAGAATACTAACTCATCTCCTAACATTGCCTCGTCTAATGCTTTTAAAGATATTTCTCTACCCACATCAAAATTTAATATCATATATGGAAAGATTGCTAATCCTCTAAGAGGAATTAACGGTAATTCACGATCTATCTTAGTATAATTCTCTTCCACTATTATCACTCCTTAAAGTGCTGTATTTTGTTGCTTTTTATATTATATATTTACAAAACCGAATTTTCAATATTAATACTTTTGCTAATGAATATTTTAACTTTATTTTATTATTATGTAATAATATAATATTAATACTATTTGTATGAATATTAATTAAATATCTCCTTATTTAATTATAACACATTAATATACTATATTATTTTACCTAAAAGCTTTAATTTAAAACATTATTTATTTTAAATTAAAAAATCATTTTGAGCAACTTGTTTGCGAATCTTTTAGTTAGATATTTCTGCATATAATCTTTTCAATTCAAAAAGGAGCTTTAAAAGCTCCTTCTTACTAATTATGCACTTTCTTCTTGATCTTTAGGTATCATAATAGGATTTGATTTTCCTTCTACTGATTCTTTAGTTACTAATACTTTTTTAATGTCAGTTCTAGATGGAACTTCATACATGCTTTCCATCATAACACTTTCAACTATACTTCTTAGACCCCTTGCTCCTGTATTTCTTTCTATAGCTTTTTTAGCTATAGCACGAAGAGCATCATCTTCGAATTCTAGTTCAACATCATCTAATTCTAGTAATTTCTTATATTGTTTTACAAGTGCATTCTTAGGCTTTTGTAATATACTCATTAAAGCATCTTCATCTAATAAATCAAGCGTTGCTACAACTGGTATTCTTCCTATAAATTCTGGTATTATACCAAACTTTAATAAATCTTCTGGAAGAACCTTAGAGTATACTTTACCTAAGTCTACTTCTTTCTTACTTTCAATCTTAGCTCCAAATCCTAGAGTTTTTTCTGTTCCACGTCTTTGAATTATTTTTTCAATACCATCAAATGCTCCACCTAATATAAATAGTACATTTGTAGTATCTATTTTTAAGAATTCTTGATGTGGATGTTTTCTTCCACATTGTGGTGGAACATTAGCAACAGTTCCTTCTAATATTTTTAAAAGTGCCTGTTGGACACCTTCACCACTAACATCTCTAGTTATAGATGGATTTTCAGATTTTCTAGCTATCTTATCTATCTCATCTATATATATAATACCTCTTTCAGCTTTTTCTATATCAAAATCAGCTGCTTGAATAAGTTTTAAAAGTATATTTTCAACATCTTCTCCAACATATCCTGCTTCTGTTAATGATGTAGCATCAGCCATTGCAAATGGCACATTTAAAGTTTTAGCTAAAGTCTGAGCTAATAAAGTTTTACCTGAACCAGTTGGACCTAGTAAAAGTATATTACTCTTTTGTATTTCTACATCTTTGCTAGTAGCCTTTTTGCTATATATTCTTTTATAATGATTGTAAACAGCCACTGATAAAGCCTTTTTAGCTCTTTCTTGACCTATTACATAATCATTTAATATTTCCATCATTTCTTTTGGCTTTGGTAGAGATGTTGTATCTTCATCAATAGTTTCTTCTATTTCTTCTTGAATAATCTCATCACAAAGTTCAACACATTCATCACAAATATATACATTTGGACCTGCGATTAATCTTCTTACTTGATCTTGGCTCTTGCCACAGAATGAACATTTTAACTGTCTTTTATCTTCGTATTTAGACATATTAAGCACCTCTTTTCATCTACGGTCTTTTTGCTTTTGTAATCACTTCATCAATTAGACCATATTCTTTAGCTTCATCTGCACTCATAAAGTTATCACGTTCAGTATCCATTTGAACTTTTTCTAATGGCTGACCTGTTCTTTCAGCAAGTATTTTGTTTAATTTATCTTTGATTTTTAGTATCCATTTAGCATGAATCTCTATATCAGTTGCTTGACCTTTTGCCCCACCTAAAGGTTGATGTATCATTATCTCACTATTTGGTAAAGCAAATCTCTTGCCTTCAGCTCCTGCGTTTAATAAGAATGCACCCATTGAAGCTGCTAATCCTATACATATTGTACTTACATCTGGCTTTATGTATTGCATAGTATCATAAATAGCCATACCTGCTGTT
>JABLTN010115288.1_pt1 | contig 11008 bp, 13 predicted proteins | sample 7160141 | NCBI WGS metagenome assembly JABLTN01 (sample SAMN14651226, study PRJNA627086) | human gut metagenome | isolation source: feces | host: Homo sapiens | reverse complement strand
TGATGGAATAACATCATTTTTAGGATTAAATGAGGATATAAAAATTATATTGTGGATATTGTAGAGGATAAGGATGGATATATATGGGTTTCAACTACAAATGGATTAAATAAAATAAACCCAAAAAATGATAACATTATTAATTACTTCTCAACATCTAAAGATGGAAATCTATCAAATAATCGTATATGTGAGATTTTAGTTAGAAAAAATAATGATATATTAGTTACAACATCTGACGGCTTAAACTTATATAACAAGGATACAGATTCATTCGAAAGAATACTAGCTGGTAAAGACGATCTACCTAGCCAATACATACATTCTATCGAAGAGGATTATTATGGTAATATCTGGCTAGGAACTCAAAGCGGATTAGTCAAATTAGATAAGAACTTAACTAAAATCCAAGAATTTACTAACAAAACCATTGATTCAATTTCAGATAATCCTATATATAGAGTATATAGTGATGGTAGTGATAACATATGGGTTGCAACTTTAGGTTCTGGACTTATAAATATAAATTCTAAAACTAATAATATCAAAGTATATAAAAATAGTAATTCAGAAAAATCTCTTCCTAACGACGTAGTTCGAGATATATTAAGAGATTCTAATGGAAATCTATGGATAACAACTCAAGGTGGTATATGCAAGTATAATGAAAAAGATGATAACTTTACTACATATAAAAATAAGATTTATGATCAGAATAGCCTTATAGATGACAAGGCTTATTGCATGTTAGAAGATAAAAGTGGATTAATATGGGTAGGTACATATAAAGGGATTTCTCTATTCGACTCAAATAATAAATTTGAACACTACAGTTCAGACCCTTTTTATAAAAATTCATTGAGTAGCAATATGATACATGGTATTTACGAAGATAATAACAATAATATTTGGGTAGGTACTAGTTTAAAAGGAGTTAATATAATTGATAAGAAAACTAATAACATAATAATTTTAAACACTGAAAACAGTGATTTATGTGATGACTCTATCAACGATATTACCGGACTCAAAGATGAAATTTTTATTGGTACAGGTAACGGACTCTCCGTTATAAACAAATCTTCTAAAAGCATAAAAAATTTTACCTCAGAGGATGGATTGCCTGTAGACCCTATAAAATCTTTATTTGTTGATAGCACTAATCACCTTTGGATTGGTACAAATAAGGGCTTAGCCATTATGAATATTAAGACTAAAGAAATATTAAATATTACTCCTATTCTTGAAAATAATTCTATTAATGATTTATTTATAAAAGATATATACGAAAGTAAAAATGGGAATTATTATGTCGGTTGCTTTTTAGATGGTGGATTAGTACAATTAAACCCTACTAACAAAAGCATTAAAATTTATAAAAATATAGAGAATGACAACTCTAGTATAAGTAACGATTCAATACGATCAATATCAGAAGATAATTTAGGAAATTTACTTGTAGGAACTAGCCATGGTTTAAATATTCTAGATATAGATTCAGGTAAATTTAAACACTATACAACTAATGATGGTTTACCTAATAATACTATTTATGGAATTTTGGTAGATTCATATAATAACATTTGGATGAGTACAAACTCTGGACTATCAAAATTTAATCTATTTACAGAAGTATTCCAAAATTTCACTATAATAGATGGTATTCAAAGCAATGAATTTAATGGAAATGCTTATTTTAAAAGTAATGATGGGAAATTTTATTTCGGAGGAATAAATGGTTTAAATGCATTTTCCCCAGAGGAAATAAATGTATCAGAGTTTATACCTAATGTAGTTTTTGATGAATTCAAAGTAGAAGGCTTAAGTTATAATATTAGTGATAATTATGAACTTAAATCAAATGAAAATAATATCTCCTTAAGCTTTTTCGTTAATGATTATAAAAACTTAAATGGAGTTCAATATTATTACATGTTAGAAGGTTCTGATGAAAGCTGGAATATATCTCATAATAACGAAATAATTTATGGGAACTTATCTCCTAGTAACTATATCTTTAAAGTAAAAACTTTGAGCTACAACGGAGTTATGAGTCCTGAAAATAAAATTTCATTTACAATAAAACCTCCTTTTTGGAAAAGTAACCTTGCTATTTTGATATATATAATAATATTATTAATTACAATATACTTTAACCTCAGTAAGGTTAAAAGGTTAGATAAATTGGTAGAAAAACGTACAGAAGAGCTTGTATATGAAATGAATAAAAATAAAAAATTATTTAATAAGTTAATAAAACTTGAAGTAAGTAAAAATAACTATTTTGTAAATTTATCTCATGAATTAAGAACACCTTTAAATGTATTAAATGGAACAATCCAGCTTATAAAAGATTTTAATAAAAAAGGCGAGATAGAACCGAATAAACTAGATTATTATATGGATATAATGACACGAAATTGTAATAGATTATTAAATATAATAAATAACATAATCGATACTAGTAAACTTCAAAGCGATAACTATGTAATAACTAAAAAAAATGAAGATATCGTTTATATTGTTGAAGAAACCATATTAGGATTAAAGGATTATATTGAAAGCAAAGGAATAGAATTTACTATAGATACAATGGTTGAAGAAAAGATAATAGAATGCGATAAATACGAAATCGAAAGATGCATAGTAAATTTGGTCGGAAATGCAGTTAAATTCACTCCAAAAGGTGGCAAAATAGATGTATTTATAAATGATTTAGGCAATGCAGTAGAAATACGTATAAAAGATACAGGTATAGGAATAAGTAAAGAAAATCAACTAACTATTTTTGATAAATTCAATCAAGTTATAGATTCTCATTCAGAATCAAAAGGCGGTAGTGGCTTAGGTCTTACTATAACCAAACATTTAATAGAGCTTCATAATGGACACATATCTGTTAAAAGTAAATTAGGAGAAGGTAGTGAATTTATAATCATATTACCTAATAATAGTAACGAAAATACACATTAAATAAAAAAGTGAACTGATACCTAAAAAGTAGACAGTTTAATAAAAGACTATCTATGAAATCATATGGCACCTGTATTCTGCAGGTGTCATATTTTTTAATCCAGCTTGAAATCTACAGTTATTATACCAATATATATAATCATCTATTGATTTAATTAATTCTTCTTTAGAATTATATGAATTTTGGTAAATTAATTCAGTCTTTAGGTGTCCGAAAAAATTTTCAATACATGCATTATCATAACAATTTCCTTTTCTTGACATACTTTGTCTAACGCCAGATTTCTTAAGTATAGACTTATAGATATTTGATTTATAATGAGATCCTTGATCACTGTGTATAATCAAATTTTTAAATTCACTGGTTTTAACTTTTTTAAAGGCTTCGCCTAAAGTTTGCTCAACAAATGACATATCTAGAGTATCACTAATCTTGTAAGCTATAATTTCTCTATTATACAAATCCTCAATAGCAGATAAATACATTCTTTTACGACCATTATCATATTTTAAATAAGTTATGTCTGTAGCCCATTTTTGATTAGGAGCATTACAATTAAATTCTCTATTTAATAAGTTAGGCTCAACTTTACCAATATCAATAGTTTTAGGTGCATAGTATTTAAATCTTTTTCTCCTTATTACAGAGTGAATATTTAAAGATTTCATAAGTCTAATTATCTTTTTATGATTTACAATTAAGCCGTAGGCTCTAAATAATCCTATTTTAATTCTTCTATAACCATAAACTTTCTTTGAATCAGTGTATATTTCTAATATTTTATATTTTAAATCCAAATCTTGGTCGTTATTTTTATTGGAATGAAGCCATTTATAGTAACCACTTCTAGAAACCTTACCTATTTTACATAGAATATTTATATTATATATATTTTTTAGTTGATGTATCGTTCTAAAAATATTAGATTTACGAATCACTCCCTTTCTAGAATTAATAACTTTTTTAAAAATTCAACCTCTGCTTTTAATCTTTGATTTTCTTCTTTAAGTGAAAGCTCTCGCTTTCTGGGTCTACCTTTTTGTAATCCTCGAGTAGCTCCTCTACGTTCTTTTAATCCATCTTCTCCGAATTCATTATATCTTTTTACCCATAAAAGAACTCTTTTATTAGAACTCAAACCAAGTTCCTTTGCAATTGTAGGACTTCCAATTCCTTCTACTAAATACATTTTTACAGCTTTAAGTTTTATATCAAATGAATAATTCGTATTTTTTCTATTATTTTTTTGCATAAAAATCACCCCTTAAAGTATCATTTTACAAGTCTTTTTTGCTTGTGCCTACTTTAAGGGGTTCAGTTCAAATAGATTTCACCTTTTTATTATTACAATTAAATAAATATCTTAGAAATACCAAAAGAACAAACTATAGAGAAAGTTATTCTTAGAATAATTTGACATGATGTGGTAAGAAAAATATAATATAGTTAACAAAGTAAACTATATTGAATATACTATAAAGTAAGTCATCTTAGGAAGTGGAGAAGAAATATGCAAGATATGAATTGGATATATATGATGGAAAAAATGCAAGAGATACATTTATTTAGTAGAACAATGATACATAGAGCAATAAAAGAATATGAATTGTCTGGACAACACTTAGAGTTATTATCTCAACTTTTATTACATGAAGAGGGTATGACCCCAATGAAACTTAGTAAAATTATGGGTGTAAATAAAACAATTATAAGTAGAATAATAGATTCTTTAAATAAAGGAGGATATGTAATTAAAACACCGGATGCTAAAGATAAAAGAAGTTATTCAGTAACAATTACTGAGTTAGGAAAACAAATAATGGATAAAGTATACAAAAACTATTTGGGACCTATTTATGAATTACGTAGAAAATTAGGCGATGTAGAATTTTTAGAATTAATGACTTATATAGAGAATGCAAATAAAAAAATGAGTAAAGATTAGGAGGAGATGATTTATTGACTTTTTATCAAGCTATGCAAGTTGGAGTAAATGTAATGAAGCCCTTGATTAAAGATACACAAAGTAAAAAATTAAAACAAAAATATATTACAGCTTTTATTTTAAAGAATATATTATGCCTTATATTTTGTATACTTGTTGTAACGAGTTTTGCGAAAGTGTTTGGAAATGAAAATAGTATAGTAGGGGTTGTAACTATTTTAGGAGTATTAACTTTTAGATTTTCTAATATAGATTTTGATGTTAAACAGTCTTCATTTACATTATTTAGTGTGTTCTGTATTTTTATGGTTGGCCCATATGTATCAAATTTAGTAGGACCGGTGCTAAGAAGTATTATTAACTTCATTTTTATAATGATAATACTTATATTAACATGCCATAATGTGATGCTTTCTAATCAATCAATACTTGTATTATCATATTTACTTTTATGTGGGTATGAAGTTAATGATATAAATGCATTAATTAATCGTGTATTAGGATTAGCAATTGGGGGAATTATCGTAGCAAGTATTTTTTATATCAAACAAAGGAAGGTAAAATTTGAAAATAAATTATCTGATATTATCAAGGATGTAAATTTAAGTAATGATCGAACAAAGTGGCAATTAAAGCTTGCTTTTGGTATTTGTACATCTATGCTAATTGGAGAATTATTGCATTTACCTAGAACTATGTGGATAGGGATTGCGTGTATGTCAATAATTCAACCAAATAAAGAAGTAGTAGAATTTCGTTTTAAAAATAGAATCTTATTTACTTTTTTAGGATGTTTACTATATTTTATTATTTATTCTGCTATACCAGTTAAATTTAGAGATTTAATAGGAATGCTTGGAGGGATAATGGTGGGATTCTCTGCTACTTATCAATGGCAGGTTATATTTAATGCTTTTGGTGGATTAACTTCAGCAATACCAGTTTTAGGTCTAGAAGGTGCTTTAATAATTCGTTTACTTAATGGATGTTTTGGATCTATATACAGTAGAGTTTATGATAAAATATTTGATATAATCCATGAAAAAATTACATTTAGAAATAAAATTGAGCAAGTTACTACAAATGGAGAGATTTAATAGTTTATAATATTTAAAGTTTATATAAGAAAAACACCTTTAAGTAATTAAATGTTAAAGGTGTTTTTTAGTTGAATAGAACTTAATAATCAATTTTACGTAAAAATTTTAAGTTAATATATAATGAAGAAATAATAAATATTGTAAATATATGGAAAATATTATCAGAGAATGTAACTTTTTTGTAACTTTTTCACAAAATGTATTTACATTGTTGAATTTTTCATATAAAGTTACATATATGGTATATATTTATCAATATACCAATTTTTTATCATAATAAATAAAAAATGGGAGAAATTGAGTAATGAATAAGAAAGTAATAATGTCATTAGGTCTAAGTGCGGCTGCCTTATCTTTAAGCACGATAGATGCAAGTGCAGCGCAAACTGCGATAGTAACAACATCAGTTTTAAATGTTAGAACTGGAGCAGGAACAAATTACTCTATAATGTCAAAAGTATACAAAGGTGACACTCTTGAGGTTATAGGAAGTTTAAATGGATGGTATAACATTAAGCTATCAAATGGAAAAACAGGATGGGTAAGTGGAGATTATTTAAGTATAAGCGGTTCATCTACTAACACAGAAAGTAAAAAAGGAACAGTAACTACAGATACACTAAATGTAAGAAGTGGAGCAGGAACAAGTTATTCTATAATATCAAAAGTACATAAAGGTGATACTGTAAATATAGTAGGAAGCTCAAATGGATGGTATAAAATAGAATTATCAAGTGGAAAAACAGGATGGGTAAGTAGTGACTATGTAAGTATAGGCAGTTCATCAGGAAGTTCAAATGGTTCTAGTTCTGCAACTACAAATAAAGCTCAAGCTATTGTTGATTTAGCAACTAAGCAAATTGGAAAACCTTACGTATGGGGAGCTGAAGGACCAAGCACTTTTGACTGTTCAGGTCTTACATATTATGTATTTAAAAATGCTGTAGGTATATCTTTACCAAGAACATCTACTGAACAATCGAAAACTGGAACAACAGTAAGTAAATCTAATCTACAACCAGGTGATTTAATATTCTCTAGTACAAATGGAACTGGAAATGTAAGTCATGTTGGTATATACATAGGAAATAATGAAATGATTCATGCTCCTAAGCCTGGAGATGTAGTTAAGAAAACAAAAATAAATAATTCTTATTGGGAGAATGCGTATCTATGGGCTAAGAGATATATATAATATAGGAAGAGAATTAGAGAACTCTAATTCTCTTTTTTATAATTATTTACATAAATGTTTATTAAAATCCCAATAAACTAATTTATTATAAGCTTCCCAAACTTTAGAAGGTATTTTTTGTTCAATTTGAAGTCCATTTTTACCATATAAATAAATTCTTTGGATATCTCCTACCATAATACTTATAAATTCATCTTTAGAGATTTCACCCTTAGAATAAAAATCACAATATTCTTCATAAGTAAACTTTGGAGAAGTTATAACAAAATTTATTTCAGGCCATTGTTTTTTGAGAGTGGCGAAGGTCCTTCTTTCTCTATAAGGTTTATCAACAACTATAAAAGATGAGGGAGAAAGATTGATATTTTTTAGTATTTCTTTAGTATTACTAATGTTTTCACCAGTATTACTAGCCTTATCTTCAATAATAATTTTATTTTTAGGTACTCCCATTTTTATTGCGATTTGCGCAAATTTCTCAGCTTCAGCCATATTCCATAAATTTTCGGTGATTCTACCATAACCACCAGTAAAAATAATCATATTACCATATCCATCTAAAAAAAGTTGGGCACATCTTTTTGCAACATGTAAGTCATGACTGCCAAATCCTAAGATAACATCTGACTTTTTTACATCCTCATTTAGTCGATGATAATTCCAAAGAATTTTTCCGTAGTAATCAATATTCATAGTATATCCTCATTTAAAACTCTACTAGAACTCTAGCTGGTTGAGCATAGATACCTTCAACTTTTATTGGTAAGCAATATACTTTAAAATATTTAGTTGGTATGTTTTTAAGTTACATAAATTTTCTATACCATATATTTTATTTTCAGTTAAGTAGTCATCAATAACACCATGGTTTCTTCTAAGTCCTAAGCCTAAAGTGTCTATGCCAATCATATTTACTTTTTTAGTTACTAAGTATTCTATTACATCTATATGAGTACCCATATTATGTATATCACAAGAAAAATGTGTAGTAGTATATTCACTACCACTTTTAGAGTAACGTTTTACGATACTTACTTCTAAAGGCTTGGAGCCGGTCCTATACTCTTTTCTAATTTTAGTTGTTTGTGTTATATCTGCTATCATCTACTATACACCTTTCTAATTATTATTGATTTTATGTTATATAATACCATTACTTACAGATGAAAAATAGGATAAAATAATAAATTTTTAGGATATTTAAAACATTAATATTTTATTAGAATTTAATTAAGAAAGAAAAAGGGTACTTGGAGGTAGTATATGAAATCGAGATTACTCTTAGTTATGATTTCTATTATGGCTTGGTTAATTAATGGTATATTTGTTTATATTCAAATAAAAGACTTTGATAAAAACTACATTGAGATGAGAAAGAATGGGGAATAAGAGTGGAATTAATATTAAAAGAAGAAAAGCTAGAGACGTATTCAGAAAATCAAATACATAGATATTATTATATTGATGGATTACCTAAGAATATACGATGTAAGCTTAAAATTATATATGGATATGATTTTAGAGATTTTAATATATCACCAAATAAATATTATCAGACTTTTGTAGACATAGATAATGATAGTCTCTTTATATCATTGTGGTATGATAATTTTTCTATAAATTATTATAGCCAAGAATACTTTGAAGAAATTATAAACGTAATTATGAAGTATATTATAAAAGAATTTTCAAGTTATAATATATACTTTTATGATATACCAAATGATGTAGAAAGAAAAATAATAGAAAAATATACTCAGACAATATATATAGGAAAATATAAAGCTACTATTTATTATATAAATAATTTGTCAATAATAAAAAGAGTAATAAATTTGGATGAATTTCCTAGTTTACTACTCTTTTTTAGATATATAATTTTACAAAATAGGAAGAATATATAATGGCAGTAGTGTATGATAGGAGGTAATAATGAATAAACTAAAAAATCAATTTATGCTATCAACATATATAATGATATTTCTTTTGTTTATAATAAAACCAATGCTAATACCTAATATAATAAGTAAAATTTTAATAGCCTTTAAGCCATTTATAATAGGTGGAGTTATAGCATTTTTAATTAATATACCTATGAAAATAATAGAAGAAAAATTAGTTAGACCTTTATTAATGAAAAATAAGAAACTTGAAAATTTATCAAGGATAGCAGCTTTAGTAACTACCTTAATAATAGTAAGTATTATAATAGCTGTCTTTATAAATTATGTAGCACCACAGCTTATAGATAGTATAAGTACCCTAGCTAATATCATACCAGAATATATAAACTCAGTACAAAATTTCATAATAGAAAAAATAAATAGTTTAAATATAGAAGAGGAAATTAAAATAGATATACCTTTGATGATTCAAAAGTCAATGTCCTATATAGGAAATTTAATAAATATATTTATATCGAATTTATTTAACTTTACACTTGGTATCACAAATTTCTTTATTAATTTTTTCTTAGGAATAATAATAGCTGTATACATATTACTAAGTAAAGAAAAACTGTCATCACAATTTAAAAAAGTGATATATGCTTTTTTTAATGAAAATAGATATGAAAAGATTATATATGTTTTACATTTAACTCATCAAAAATTTTCTAGGTTTATATTAGGCCAATCAACGGATGGGTTAATACTGGGAACTACTTTTTTTATAGTTTTTACATTAGTAAAAATACCGTATGCTTTGCTTATAAGTATATTAATACCTATACTTAATTTTATACCTATATTTGGAACATATGTAGGTATTTTTATTTCCGCATTTATTATCCTTATGGTAAAACCAACAGTAGTTATTTTATTTTTAATATTAATTTTTTCAATACAGCAATTAGATGGTAAGTTTGTATATCCGATAGTAGTTGGAAATTCATTGGGACTTCCTTCTTTATGGATATTGCTTGCAATTATTGTTGGAGGGAACCTTTTTGGAATTATAGGTATGGTAGTTGGTATGCCTCTTGTTAGTGTTATTTACGAATTGTTTGGACAATATGTTAATAAGAAAATAGAAATCAAAATAAATGATAAAACTATAAAAAGGTAAATATACCTTATAAAGTAAAAAGAATTCCTACCCGTATAAAATATATATTGCCATACATAAATGATAAAAATATTATTTGGTTAAGTGGTATTGATACGGGCTTAGTTAAATATCACAAGCAGAATGGAGTAATAAAGCAGTACAAGTATGATTCATCAAATAAGAATTCTTTAATCACTAATTATATAAAAGGTACAGGTGCGAGTAGTAGTAGAATAGTGCTAACCCTTGTAAAGTATGTAGCAGAACTTCATGATGGATATGTAAGACTTGATAGTGAAATTAATAAAGGGGATATATTTACAATAGGTCTTCCTAATATAGTGCAAGGCTCTGTATGTAATGATTAGAAAAACAAGCTAGATGAAGTAATTCCATTTAGCTTATTTTATTTTTATCAAAGATAGTAAGAATGAAGTGAAATTTAATTACTATTTAGTTGCATGGGTTTATAGTTGTTCGCATTCTTTTGGGACTCTGCAAAACTTACATACAGGACATATGTAAGATATAGCATCTCCCTTATTTGGAATTGTAATATATCCGCAACAAGGACATTCTGAGTCACCTATTACTTCACTAGAATTATTATCTTCGTATTCTTCAATTTCTTTATAATTTATTTCAGGTAAAAACTCATTTTCAAAATAAGTCATATATTTAATCTCCTAAATCAGTTAAAAATTTAATAAAAATATTCATTACTTCATATTTTTATTATACATAAT
>JABLTN010088197.1_pt1 | contig 11009 bp, 1 predicted proteins | sample 7160141 | NCBI WGS metagenome assembly JABLTN01 (sample SAMN14651226, study PRJNA627086) | human gut metagenome | isolation source: feces | host: Homo sapiens | reverse complement strand
CGGCATCAAGACCTTTTACAAGAACTTTACCATCAGCATCAGATACAATTTTTGCAGAAGTAAAGCCTGTTGCTTTAGCTTCATCGGCTGTTGCCTGACGGTATACGCCGTTTCCTTCGTCTACAATATTAATCTTTGCATTTGTATCTGCTGCATCGCCAGCTTCGTTTGCTTTATAAAGCTCGAATTCTGCATTTGCCAGTCCAGTCTGAGTCTCATCTTTTAAATAATATTTGAAGATTGTGAAATCAAAGGTATGTACATCTACGATGCTTGGCTCAGATTTACCTGTTCCATCTGACTTCGGATCATTACTGTACTCAACGACCGCCTTGTTGGTATTTGGATTCATACCGATTACAGCATCTCTGTTTAAGGTTGCAGTGTAAACAACTGTGATTGTATCGCCTGTACGATTCTTATAGGAATTATAGAAATCATTTAAGGTAACTGTTAAAGTACGGTTAGATTTGTCATATGCAAGTGCATATGTATTTGCTCCTGTACTTTTAGCTGTAACTGTTGTATTTCCAACTTTTACAGACAGTACTTCTTTTAAGTCCAGTCCTTTGGACAAAGTATCGCTAAATTTAAAAGTATAAGAATTATATCCTGTCATATCCGGCACTTTAGAAGTCAGCTGGTAAGTGACGGTATCGCCAATTCCAAAATCTCCGACTTTCTTTTCATCTGTTGCGCCATGTGGTGCGATGGTATCCTCAGACTCATTTTCGTCATCTAATTCCATCTGGTGATTGCCTTCCCAGTTACCATTCACAATAGCACCAATTGTAATTCCGCTTCCACTCTGTGCCGGAATGATTTTCTTGTCTACTGTCGGGTAATTACTCTTCATGTTAACTGTAGCATCAATACCTGTAACGCTAACTAAAGAGGCTACAGATTTTACTTTTTCATTTCCAGGTGCTGTAGATGTATCTGTTGCACCTAATGGATAAACTACATAGTATCCATAATCCAGGTTATTAATTACCGTAGCATCAGCGGTTGTAGTTGCATTTGTATGAGTAGCAGCTACAGTAGTATTATTCTCAAGAATCCAGCCCAGGATCGCTTTTGCAAATTCTGCACCATTACTTCCATCTGGTCCGACCTGTGTTTTAACATAGTTATATGCCGCGTCACTTAAAGCTTCACCTGTTAAATCTTCAGATCCTGGAATTCTAGTATTATTCTTAAAAAATCCTTCATATGCACTGTTCAGTGTATATGCTACATTCTCGCCACTTTTTGTTGCTGTAAAAATCTGATACAGATCCAGAGTCTTTCCTGCCACTGTATTGTTGACTGTCAGGGTTCCTTTTGGAGCATCTGCTGCAAATGCAGTCATGCTCATGGACAGTATCATGGTCATTGCCATCAGAACTGCCATAAATCTTGATACTAATTTCTTCATGTTCCTCTTCTCACTTTCTTTTGATTTTTTATTGGTTTGCTGGGGATTCTTTCAGCCTTTACGGTGGAAGTTCCCCACGCAGCCATATCTCTCTCATGACCCTGCTCCCCCTTTCCTACATCGTCTGTTTCCGTTTCCTTCTGCGTCCGGTATAAAGCAGGAACGCTAACAACAGGCCACCTGCTATGATAAACATCATAATGCCCTCGCCGCCGGTATCCGGAAGCAGTGCAAAATGCCGGTTGATAATCGTGAAGGTAAATCCATCTTTAGAGGTTTCGATTGTAGTTGTATATCCTTCTATTTCCTTTTCGGTAATAAAATATTTATAATAATGCGGAATTTCGTTAGCATCTTTTATATAGGCCGAGAGCAGCTTATCCGGTTTTTCTGACTTAATAATTTCCTGCCATGTGGATTTTGAGATATCGCCTGTTATTACATAGTTTTCATATCCCGGCACAACTTCTGTATGTTCCGTTCCATCTGCATCTGTCCAGCTTCTGGAAATCTTGACCGTAATGGAATCAGGTCTGATACCATCCATATTCCGAAAATCTTTCCATACCTTATTAATGGTCAGATTTACATATTCATCACATGGATCCTGTGCATCTGATGGTTCCGGTGATGTGCTATCTTCTGTATTGACTGTCGTTTTGGTATCTGACATCAGAACGGCTTTTGCATCTGATACATAAGCATTCAGATCTGCTGTTTCAAAAGAATCTTTTGTTGCCATAACTGCATTCTGCAAGGTGTTATACTCATCTACCTGCACTACATGTTTTACCGAGAAGATACTCCATCCATTTTCCTGACTGAACGTATCTGTCAGAAGTTTCGAATTCTTTTTGATCTCATCAAAACTAATCGCCGGTTTTCGGTAAATACGATAATTGTTATTCTCACCTTCTACACCTGCTTTTGTATTAAAGTCATATACAGATTCCAGATCACTTTTTCCGCTAAATGGTCCCACCAGTTTAGATGTTCCACGGACCACGTCACAGTAGTACATGTTGTTATTTTTCAGTAGTCCTTCGTCGTTGTATCCTACAAAGCCTCCGCTTCGTCCATCTGTTGCAGTACCGTCTGCATCATTTCCGGCACCGCCGGCATAGACATCGTATCCGGTACTGATTCCATATACATTGCTGTCTGTGATTTTTGTCCTGTTTGCCTTAATCAGATTGACACTGATGTTGGACTTTACATCATTATCTTTCGTTATGATTCCGTTTTTGTCACATGGAAGCTTAATAGAGGAATCTCCGATCTTAATGATTGCAAAATCTGTCTGCTGATTGTTATCATCAGACTTTTTAGACAGCCCAACGGAAATATCCAGTCCCAGAAGATTCACATGGAGAAGATTTCCCTCATACAGTGCATCAACCTTCACAATTCCAAGATTAATATGCAAAAGATTGGAATCCTGAATCTTATCCAGATACAACGCCTTTACAAGGTTATTCAGAACTACGAGCAAAGCGTCGACTACTGTGGAATCCAGTTTTACATCCGCTAGATAGGCAAAGCTTGTTCTTCCGGCGAAGCCTCCTGCTGTTCCGCCTGATGCTACCTGTTTCAGGCTATTTTCCTGATTTTTAGCACCTCCGGCATTGCATCCTGACATTCTGGTAAGATTTGCATAGCCGATAAATCCTCCTGCAATCTGTTCCTCTCCACCTTTACTCTGAACCGTATAACCACCAGGCACTCCTGTCACACTGCTGTCATCTATGTGGGAACCAAAAATATCCAGGACACCGAGGGCACCGCCCAGAAGCTGTCCGGTATTATTTCCCAGCACATCCAGCTTCTCCAGTTTCACAACGCCGCTTTTTCCGGAGTAACCAATAAAACCACCGACGCTGTTCAGACCTGTTACATAATTTAATCCTGTTACGCTGCTGTTTTTGACAGATCCATTTAACAGTGAACCACCAAATCCGCCAGCTGTTCCGCTGTATGTAACCTGATTATTCTGTCCTGCATCTGTTGCTGTGTTAGCACTGACGCCAAGCCCTGCATCGAGACTGCCTGTGACATTTCCGTAATATATATAGCTTCTAAACGTATCCAGCACATCGGTTCTTCCAAGCTTTAAAAGATACTGTAATACCGAGGTTTCATTGCCTGCACTGATATTTGCGGCACCGGAAACATCCGCAATACCGAAGCATCCACCGGCATATTCACCGGCCACTACGGAGCGGATCTTATCCGCATGGATTCCGCTTCCCGGCTTATCCTTCTCGCCAAGGACCGCTCCACAGAGACTTCCTGCGAATCCTCCAGCTGCTTTTGCGTACCCGGTATTGCTGCCGCTTTGACAGGTTCCGTTTACGATCACGCCCCAGTCATCCCAGGCTGAAACAGATGCACAACGGATGGTGGAAACAGTAGCATTCAGAACCTTAATCAGCTCTGCCGGAGCATTTACCATAAGAACATCCAGAAGCTTATTCAAAAGTCCCTGCTTTGTAGCTGTATCAATAGCTGCCACACTGCCTGGATCTACTTTTCCGGCAAAACCGCCTACATAGGAAGTTCCATCTACACGCCTTAAATTTGTGATACTGCAGGAGTTGCTTCCATCTCCCCAGATTTGGCCGCCGATCATCCTTCCCACATAGCCTCCGGCAAATCCCGCCGGGTCTTTGTCTGCAGTACCAGTTGCTTTAATCCTTGCTCCGGAACGATATCCTTCCACATGGGACTGTTTTACAACCGGCACAAAGGTTTTTAATGCTGCCAGACTGTCTGCACCTATAATCTTAAGACCTGCCAATGAAACGTTACCTGTGTTTGCCACAGAACCGGTAAGCATCTCACCTGCAAATCCACCGCTACTTCTATAAGCCTCTGCCAACTGAAGATCTACAGCAGTACCGTTCGTAACGGTTCCTCCTTCCATCCGGCCTACATAGCCTCCTGCAGAACCGCCCTGTGTTGCTTTACTTGCCAGAGTACTCCGGCCTGCTGTGACTGCGTATCCATATGCATACTGAGAAATGATCTCATTTAACTGACCCTGATCCGTTACTTTACCAAGTGCCTGTAATTTATTACCGTAACTTCCATAAGAACCGACAGCACCAACCCATTTGTTCCAGGTATCCGTATCCAGTCCGCGAAGCGGTCCATAGACGGCTGTATTCTTTTCTGTTGGATACACCGCCTGAAGAAGCGTCAGCGGATTACTCAGTTTAATAAGACCGAATAAAACTTTTAAGTTTCCTGTATCTGCAACATTCGCACACCGTATCAGTCCTGTATAGCCTCCGGCATATTCCGTTCCATATACGGATCGGATACGATAGGCTGCACATTCCCTTACGGTTCCTGTATATGCAGAGCCTTTCCACTTATCCTTATTATTTCCCCAGATCTGACCGCCGTAATTGTAACCTGCATAGCCTCCGGCAAGCCCACGGTAAATGCCGTCATCACTCTCAGCCTGAGCCCTCACAGCACCTCCACAAGGTACACAGGTTGTTTCGCTGTTTTTGATCACAGGAACAAATGCCTGTAAAACGCCAAGAAGATTATCTGCCTTGATCAGTCCTCCAAGAGCACTTAATCCATTTACCACATCTGCCGCACTCCCCGGCTCCATGGTTCCAACATATCCACCGGCACTTTCACGCCCTATGATATGTGCAAAATTATAAGAATTACTATTCTGAATCTGCACTCCAAGAAGTTCTCCTGCATATCCACCGGCTTTTCCGGTATCACCGTCTCCATCTGTTGCAAGAACATGAAATCCGCCTATCGCTCCGTAAACATCTGAACTGTCTATGATAGATGCAACTACGGTCAATGCTGATAACAGATTTGTAGCAGAAAGTACATGATCCAGAACGCTTGCACCTCCGATAGCCGCCGTACTTCCCATAGCAGCTTTCCCAATATAGCCGCCGGCATAACGATAACCACTTACCGCATATGCACTGTCGCTTCCGTAATAACTGCTACCATCTTCCTGCTGCAGATTCTTTGGCTCACTGACACCTGTATGCTGCAATTTATTTACATCGGAATTGCTGATCTGTACACCAGTTCCGCATCCGATAAAGCCTCCGGCACTTCCGGCATCCGCATCGTTGGTGCTGTCTTTTTCAAGAGTACCTGTAACGCTAAAAGTAAACCCTTTTTCTACAGAATTAACACTGGCATTACTGATCACCGGAACAAAAGCATTGACCAGGGATAGTAATCCTGTTAGATCAACCAGTTTTGTAAGAATTGATGATTTAGCTCCAATCTCTGCAACTGCTCCAGCTTTTACAAGACCTCCGAACCCTCCAGCATAACGAAGGCCTTCTACTTTTAGAAGATTTTCTACTGCCGTTCCTTTGCCGGAATCAACAGCATTTGCTGAATTATCTACATGACCGCTCTGCATCTCTCCAACGAAGCCACCTGCATAGCCTTCTGCGTTTTCAAATCCGCTGTCAGCCGTAACAGTCAATCCATCTGCGGTACCAGCAACTTTGCAATTTGTAATTTTGCTGGATGCAGCCTGCAAGACACTCGCCAACTCTTTCAGACTCAGAATCTTACCAAGGACACTGTTCAAAAGATCTCCTGTGGCATCTCCTGCCTCCGCCGCACTTCCGGAACGCATGATTCCGATATAGCCACCGGCATGATACGGTGCTGTGACTTTTTTTACATTGGTCACATCAGAGTTCTTAACCATGACTGCTTTTCCATTACCGATATATCCTCCAGCGTCTCCAAGTGCCACATCATCATTCTTTCCGGATGCTGTTACAACTAAGTTGTTTCCCTCAATAGAAGAATCGGAAATTCTCGGATAAGCCACATCCATGACACTGAGAAGTTGATTTACATCCAAGAGACCCAGTAACTTAATAGAACCTGTCTGTGCCACATCACCAGGCATCAGCCTTCCTGCAAAACCACCGGCATAGCTGGTTCCCTTTATATAAGAGAGTCCGGTAATATTGGTGTCTGTGTCCGCTTTGAATCCGGAATTGTTGTTTCCATAGTTGATATCTACTGCCTGTCCATCTCCCACAAAGCCGCCCGCCATATCAGCGGATACCTGAGGGTCAGAACCATTCGAAACATAGGCAATAGACGTATTATTGAACTCCGGTCTCAGGGCACTGACAACTCCAAGCAGATTCTCTAATTCAATTCCTGTCAGTTTTGATGTAGTGGAATCTCCGGCACTTAATGCATCTCCGGCTTTGGCAAAACCTGCAAAGCCTCCGGCTTTTCCGGATGTTGCAGCTGCAGTAACCGTTTTCAGGTTGCTGATCTTTGTGTCCCTTGCTCGTCCACTAATACATTCTCCAATAAAGCCACCGCTGTAACCTTTCTCATTTTGGGTAGACACACTATAGCCTGATGTGACACCTGAAACAGTACTGTCAACTGTAAACGTCTCAATCATTTGACCTACAGAAAGAAGGCTGTCAATTTTCAAAAGCGGTAATCCAAGAAGTTTAATACCACCAACATTAGCAAGAGTACCACTTCCGAAATATCCGGCAAAGCCTCCTGCACACTTTCCAGCCGTTACAGAATTCAGATTTGTGACGGATGTTTTCCTTACTTCTCCACCTGTTCCATAACCGATAGCACCCCCAGCACGACCATTCTCCTGATCTGACACAGTAACTGTAAGTCCCAAAGAGCCTCCGTTTACGGAACAGTCTTTACATTCAAAACGCATATAGTCTGCTGCTGTAACTGTTCCGCCAAGGACATCACCGACACTGGTCATTTTCGCATAGCCTAAGATTCCTCCTGCATTCTCTGTTGCTGAAACCTTCATAGAGGAAACTGCATTGATTTGATTCACACGGTCTGCAAATTCATAGGTAACGCCAGTCTTATTAAGCATTCGCTGGATGGCTTTAGTAGTTGATTTTGAATCGTCTGTAAGTTCTAAAGTATTGGAAATCTGGACAGCACCTGCATATCCCACAAGTCCACCGGCATTTTTACCGTTTGCTGTTACAGAAATATTATCTCCTGCGATGGTGCATCCGCTTATAACAGAAGGTCGAAGTCCCACAAGATTCAGAAGATCCATGTTGGTAAATTTACCATTTAACAACCCTGTAAGAAGATCCTTTACAATTACCAGAAGTCCCTGGCTTTCATCAATATCCGCTACATCACCAAGAGTTGCTATACCGGCAAATCCTCCGGTATAATCTTTTCCAGATACAGTGCCAAGAGAGGAAATACTGCAGTCCACCGCATAACTATTTCGCATTTCTCCTATAAATCCGCCTGCATAACCACTTTCTTTAGATGGTTTAGATTGGGGTCCCTGTGCAGATACGTTTACCGCTCCGTCGATTCTACAGTTCAGCATAACTGTATTGACCGGGAAATTTCCCATTAATTCAATACCAAGGCTGCTTAATGCACCTGCTACGACTGCATTCGCAGAACGTCCCACAAATCCACCGGAACAGTCATTTCCAGACACTGTTGTACTCCCGCCTACGGAACAGTTTTTCATCACTGCACCGATGGCTTCCCCGGCGAATCCACCGGTACTCTTCTGACCTGTAACAGAAGTGTCACCGCTTACAGAACAATTCTGGATACTTGGATTGACATAGCCTATCGGAATAAGATTTTTTACACTGAGTAATCCTCCATTTAAAAGGAGAGTCAGCAAATCACCGGCTCCAAGCAGAGGAATCAGATTCAGAATTTTGGTTAAAGTAGTAACCAGACCTCCTAATCCATTTGATATGAGGTCGTACTGTGTCATACCACTGACATAACCTGCGAAACCACCGGTTCGGTCATTTGCATTGGAAACTCCATGTAAATTTTCCACATTGCAGTTTTCAATCTGGATATTTCCTTTTACAACGCCAGCAAAGCCACCTGTTGCCAGAGATTGCGGATCCGGTTTCAGTCCACTTAAATTTCCAAGCAGGAGATTCAGCACACCTCCAATCAAACTGATATTCTGTTTAACTTTTGTTGTAGTAGTAGAAACCGTCACATCAGAAAGGGTAATATTTTTCACAGTGATTGGATTTTGAGATATTGTAAGGGATGTAGAATATGACGTTGTCAGATTTCTGAAAAATCCAATACCATATTCTGCCTGATTGTCCTGATTGACTGCATTAGCCTGTGAAATGTTGATATGGCTGATGGTTATACTCTGACCTTCAACCATTCCCTTTCGGCCTTCCATGTTTCCCTGATAATTGTCAATAGGATTCCAATCATCATCTTCTCCATTAGAATTTGTCCCCTCTTTGGAAAGATCAATATCACGAAAGATGATGTAATTCGCATCCTTACTGTATTTATATCCAGATCCTGCAATATTGGTATTGCTACTTTTGGATGTATCATAGGTAAGGATGTAAGTTTTATTCTCGTCAACCGTTATACTTTCCGGATTTGTATCATCAGTAAAATCACTTTCGTCACCATCACTTGTAAAAGCGTCTATATCATCACTTTCTGGCTCAGCTACTTCCTCACTTTCTGCCGGAATCATATCAATCGAATCACTGTCTTTTACAGTTTCATCTGCTTCAAAGTATGCTGCTTCGGAATCACTGGCAGTACTTTCTGTTGCAGTTACTGTCATATCGGCTGACTCCTGAATCGTACTACTCACATAGTGATATCGTTTTGTGGCACCAATTCCAAGTACACCATCCTGCTCATCTTTTTCTCCAAGCTTGTGCTCACCTTTTTTATTTCCATACAATTCCTTGCCTGACCAGTTATATGTATCATTAAACTTTACAATATCCGCATCCCCCGGATAATACAGTTCTGTTTTGTATGTCTGTGTATCAGCTGCTGGTTTCCAGATATATAGTAATCCATTTTTCTCTTTTGTTTCATACACCCGCCAGATTGGTTCTGTCACTTCCGTATCTGTTCCGATTGCCCGAAGCTGTGTTTCGTTTCCAATCAGAATGTAATTTTTATCACCGATCTTTTTTACTACCTGACCAAAATAATTTCTTCCTTCATAATCAGATGGATATGCACTAGTAATATCCTGAGTTGTCTCCTCTGTTCCAGCCTTGTTGGCAAGAAGCTCCGGTGTTTCTGTTGTAAATGAAGAAGCAAGCACATAATTATGTGTTTTGCTGTAAGTAAGATACGAACCATCTTCCAAAGTGAAAACCTGTCCCATTCCAACTTTTTCAGCAATATAATCCTCACTCATTACAGGTTCGCTGTCTGAGGTTTCCCCTTTCATCAATTCAAGCTGATATCGGTTATATACATAAATCGTATCAGTTTCTGAATCATATACCGTATTACCCGTGCGCTCTGATGATGAAGTGATGCTGCCTGTAAAATCAGATGGGAAGTTCCAGATATTTTCGTTATCGATTGGAATATCATTCATCAGACAATAGGAAGCATCCGTCGCATAGGTAAGTTCTGTACCGTCTGCAAGAACCAGATCCCCTTCACCAATATTTCCGTCTTTGTCTCCGGAAAACATCTGTGCTCCTGTCCCAATCTGCAGAAGTTGCTGGTAATTGTAGATACATATTTTTCCATCTACATAATCTGGATTTACTTCTTCCAATGTGTCCGATGTGTTTTCGTCATCCATAATTGTTTCTTCTTCATCTGTAAATCCCTGATCTTCAGAATTGTCGAATTTTTCTGTCACCTCAGAACTAATATCTGTATTTGGCTCTGATTCGCCTTCAAAAGAATCAGGAATATCACTTTCTGTGATATCAGATGTTTCAGATGTATCACTGCTGAAACTATCCTGCTCCGATATATCTGTAATTTCACTATTGGTCTGCACATCCATTCTTTCTGAATCTTCATCATTCGCAACTACGACTTGCGAAGATAATAATGTAACACACAGAACGATTGCTGTAATTCGCCTTAAAACACTCAATTTTTTATTCATAAAAATCGCCTCAAATTTTCTGTCATGGTTAACTTTTTGTTACTTTTAACCACTCTGGCCGGATAACTGCCGCCGTCAAGCACTGGATCATTTTTGTGGAAAACGCCTCACATTCGCCATTTGAAATCATCCGTATTGCTTCTTCCGGTTCATATTTTCTGCGACAATTCTGATGTAGATACCATCCGTTCTTGTGCTGCTAAGTAACATACAATTCTAATTGCGTAATCTGTCAAATTTTTCAGTTGCATCGTTATCCCTCTAATCTAAACCCTGCGAGGTCTTAGTTTATATCAAAAAAAATATCAAAAATTGATATCTTCATTGTTTTTCGCTGATAATCTTTCTTATCAGGTATCTTATCAGGTACGATGTTATACGCTATTAAACTTAAAAATATAATGTGCAACGGATGAAAAATTTTTATCGTTTTTTTGTTCAAAGTGTTCCATTTAAGACTAATATGCAAAAAAAACGAACCACACTAACCATGTGATTCGTTATCTTTTATAACAATTTCAATATTTTTAATATTATGAATCTCATCTTTGCCTCTCTGAAAACTCCATAAAAATTCTACATTACTTCAAGAGCTCGAAGTGCTATCAATCCATTTCGAACACTAAGCACTTCTGCTGCATTATTAAAATCTATATTCGTTAT
>JABLTN010039386.1_pt1 | contig 11013 bp, 7 predicted proteins | sample 7160141 | NCBI WGS metagenome assembly JABLTN01 (sample SAMN14651226, study PRJNA627086) | human gut metagenome | isolation source: feces | host: Homo sapiens | reverse complement strand
CCCAGCGGACCGCGTCGACGGCCCAGCCGGAGACGCTCGCCGCGTCCGCGAAGGCGGACAGCGAGGCGCTGGCGGTCGTCTGCAGGCCCTTATAGGCCGCGTGGCGGTAGAGAATGGTGACGAACTGCTCTCTGGTGATCGGCGCGTTCGGGCGGAACAGACCACCGCCGAAGCCCTTGAGGCTGGCCGCATCGAGGGTCACGGAACCGAGCGCAGTGATCAGCTCGAGCTTCACGTTCTTGTCCGCGAGCTTCCTGACGTCCGCGCTGGGGAGTGTGAAGCTCAGACCGGTGGAGGAGGAATTGCTTGCGTCGACGGTGAGCAGGCCGTTGTCCGCCAGCTTATCGAGCGCATCGGACATCTTGCTGCTGTCGACCGTGGCGTTCGTACCGCTGATGACGGCGGGGACCGTGATCTGCGCGTCCTTCTGGACGTCCATGGTCACGACGATCTTCTGCACGCGCTGCAGCATACGCATGGCGCTGCAGACGTCGCCGGTCTGCATGCTGTCACAGTCATCGAGCGCAGTGTAATTCGCAGCGCTCAGGCCGTGGGCGAAGCGGAGGTTCGTGGGCTTATACGCCGTTCTGGCGACCGCGTCAAGCGCGCTGCTGTCGGGCGTCGTTTCGATCTTGCCGGTGTTCCATTCCAGCGCGATGATCGCCGGGACGGGCGTCGCCGGGCTGGTGACCTTGCTGTTCGTATAGCTGCTGGCCGGGAAGAAATAGGAGTTCTGCTGGAGATCTGCGCCGGTCGCGGAATATGTCGCACCTTCGCCCGCATAGAGCGTGATCGTATCGGTGCCCGTGAGCGGTTCGCCACCGATCAGATCGTCGATGGTGACATATTCGGTCGCAGCCATGACGGCCCAGCCCTTCATGCCGACGTACTGATAGCCGGCCAGCGTGGTCTGCGCCATGCCTTCCAGATCAGAGAGCGTGTACTCATAGGTCTCTGTGATCTGGTTGGTCTTCTTGTCCCGAACCTCGACGGTGAGCACGGTGGGCAGGGCGCTGTAGAGCGCGCTTGCGCGGGCAGGCGCAAGATTTGCAAGGGCCGCGCCCTGATCTGCTGCTGCATAGTGGAAAACTGCGTTGACGCTGGGCGACATGGTATATTCGGCCATGCCGTCTGCGCCCACGGCTCCACCGCCGCAGCCGCCACCACCGCAGCCGCCGCTGCTTGCCGCCTTGAAGTGGTAGACAAGCTCGCCGTTATTATACGTGGTATTCGTCCAGATGTAGGTGATCTCGGTCTTTTCCTTGTTCTCGCTGTCGAACTGCTGGTTGCCGAGGTCGATGAAGCAGGTGTCGAACTCGTTGCGGAAGAAGTATTCCTCCGGCTGGTTGCAGTAGACGTCGGCCTTCATGCCGTTGCTCCAGCCCGCCATGTAGAGGGACAAACCCTCGGTCTGGCTGATCCCATCGCCGAGATGGACTTCCTTCAACTTCACGCACTCATAGAACGTGCCCTCGGGGAGGCTGGTGACGTTTGCGTTGCCCACAAAGGTCACGGAGGACAGATTGCCGCAGTCGGCAAAGACGTACTTGCCGAAGCTCCGGACGCTTCCCGGGATGGTCACGGCGGTCAGGCCGTGGCAGTTGCGGAACGCGCCGTTGCCGATGGAGGTGACCTTGGCCAGCGGCAAGCTGGTGAGCTTGACGCAGTAGCCGAGGGCGCATTCGTCGATCTCGGTCACGTTGGGCGCAATCAGCGTGGTGAGGCCGGTGCAGTACCAGAACATATACCGGTCGAGCTTCGTGCCGTTCACGGTCGCGGTGGTGAGGTCGGCGCAGTTCATGAACGCGCCGTGCCAGTCTTTGCCGCCGCGGGGACGGTGACGGTGGTCAGCTTGGAGCCGTAGAAGGCGTAGTTGCCGATGTCGGTGACCTTGTTCAGATCGATGCCGGTCAGGCCCGTGCGCTCGAACGCGCTCACGCCGATGGCGGTGACCGAATCGCCGAGGGTGACGGAGGTCAGCTTTTCGCAGCCCCAGAAGGCCTTATCGGGGATCTTTGTCACGCCGGGTTCGGTGGTGACAGTGGCCAGGGTCTTGCTGCAGTCAAAGATATAGCTGCCGAAGGTCACGTTCGCGGGGCGCTGGACGCTGGTGAGGCTGGTCTGGCGGAACGCGCCGCTCTTGATCTGCTTCAGGCTGCGCAGGAAGGTCACGGTCTGGAGCTTGCCGGGCTTCTGCTGCATACCGGTCGCGGTCTGCATGAAGGCACATTCCTCGATGATCTCGGTGCCGTCCGGGATCGTATAGGAGGTCGCGGATTTGCCGACCGAGTAGCGGACGAGGGTCTTGCCGTCCTTGGTAAAGAGGACGCCGTCCACATCCTTGAAGCTGGGGTTGCCGGCCGCGACAAAGATGTTCTACAGGCTCTGGCAGCCCATGAAGACGTTCTCGGTGTAGCAGACGGACTCCTCCTGCTTCCCGTCGAACTTCTTGTTGGACTCGCTGCCGCCGTCGTAGCCGCCGGTACTGGTGTCCTTATCTGTGGACTGACCTGCGTTTTCCTTCGTCTCGGTCTTCGTCTCTCCGCCGAAGGTCGCGAGCGTCGCGGGGAGCTTGATGGTCTCGAGGCTTTCGCAGTTATTGAACGCAAAGCTGCCGATGGAGGCGACCTTCGTATTGCTCAGGTCGATCTCGGTGACACCGGCAAGACCGGAGCAGCCCCATTTGCCGATGTACTGCAGGGTGCTTGGGAACTTGACTTCGGCGAACCAGTAATCGCTGGACGAATAGCCGTTCTCATATTCATACAGGGCCTTTTCGCCGATGCCGATGATCGTGAAGGTGAAGTCCGTGTCAGCCTTCGTGATGGTGACGGTTTCCGGAATGGTGAGCGTGCCGCTGGCACCGTTCAGCTTGCTGCCGCTGGTCTTTTTGACCTTGCGGACCTCTGCTGTGTATTCGGAGCCGCTCATGCTGATGACGTTGTACGCAATATCATCTGTTTCGAACTGAGCAAAGTAGACGCTTCCGCCCGGCTCCTGGATGGTGATGTCGCCGCCATTGCCCTTGTAGCCGGTGATGTAGGCGACCTGCGTGCCATTCTCCGTGCGCAGGTCGAAAGAATACTCCGCCTTCGGCGCTGCGGCCGTGGTCAGGGTGACGGTCTTATTGGCCGTGACATTTTCGACCTTATACAGGCCGTCATAGCCGTCAACTTTCACCGCCGTGCCGGAGGATTTGATCATGTAGCCGCTTTCGACCTTGGCAAGGAAATAGAGATTCTTGCCACTGCCGACGGTGTAGCTCGTGCCGGTCTTGCCCTCGGCCGTGAAGGTGAGGTGCTCACCGCCAAGCGTGACAGTATAAGCCGGCGTCCCCTCGCCGCTGCCCGCGACGACCGTCGTCAGCTTGCAGACTGAACAGCTCTTGACCGTCGCCTTGCCGCCATCGACCGCGACGTTTTTGCTCTCGTCATAGGTGTGGCTCGCAGGGATGATCGCCTCGGCATCCGACATCGGAGTCGTGCAAGCCTTATCCTTGAACTTGCCTTTGCAGACAAGGCATTCATAATACAGGTTATTGCCGTCCTTCGTGCAGGTCGCGGCCTCTGCCGCAACTTCCTGACTCAGACTATGCGGGCAGGTCTCGTCCATCGTGATGTCAGTGATCTCGACATAATAACTGTCTGTCGCATATGTATAGCTGGAGACGGTGAACGTAATCACGTCTCCATGCTTGACTGTTGCTTCAAAGGCCGTTGTCGTCGGCATATAGCTCGTGCTGCTCAATGTGCCGACCATCTTTTTGTTTGCGTCGGTGGCCGTGACCTTTGCCATCGGCTGGCTGACCGTGCCCTTGACCGTCAGATAGCCGCCCTTCTTCATCGTCAGCGTGAAAACCTTTTCCTCGCTGCCAGAAGCCTTGAGCTTATACTTCAGGCCGGACGGAAGCGCCGTCCATGCCTTGTCCGTGCTGTTCACGGCCGTCATGTCGGCTGTCCTGCTCTCGAAGAACTTCTGGAAAAGATCTTCCTGTGCCGGTTCCGTATAATCGCAGCCCTCGCGGGTGCATTTGCCGGCCACAATGTTGTGGCCGAGGGCCTTGATCTCAACATTGTTTATAGTATTGCTGCATCTTGTACAGACAACATTCTTGCTGCCTGCCGTCTCGCAAGTGGCAGCGGTAATGATCTCATCCTTCTCAAGATGACCAAGAGCAGGAATCGTCACAGTCCGAAGTTCTGCACCGCAGTCTTCGCAGGTGATAACCTTGCTGCCCGGCGTAGTGCAGCCAGCGGAGGTGGTCACGTCTTCCGTTTCATTTTCGTGCGCACAGGTTCCCGTCGAGCCGCCTACATCTCCTTTAATGTAATCTTCGGAGAATCCCTGATAGCTATACCAATCCACATCCTCCGCGCGGCAATGGACTTCCATAATGTCCATGTCGTCAAAAGAGAATGCATCGATATCTATGCATTTACCGAGGAATGTGACCTTGGTCAAATACTCGCAACCACTGAACGCATATTCAGCAATCGTAACGACGCTTGCGGGAATCGTTACGGATTCAATAAACTCGTTGTAAGCAAATGCACCTTCATCGATCCGTGTAATTCCATCCGGAATCACAACATCCGTATCGGTGCCTGTGTACTGATATAGTTCAGTACCGTCAATGATCTCAAAATCACTGTCACCTGCCAGCGCGGTCACGCTCAGGCCGGTGAACAGGGACAGGGTCATGCTGCAGACGAGCAGCAGACTCATCAACCGTTTCTTCATACATTTCCTCCCAAAATATCATTGTTTTTCCGGTAAAACCGAAAAAACAGGCGGGGATCCCCGCCTACGTGTTCGTGCGCGCATGGCTGCGCGCTGGTTCCACGCGTTATATTTTATAAAAACGAACGACTGTGTCAAATCGTTTGTCTGATATTATCGCATTTTATTTCGTCCATGTCGAATACAAAGGTTTTCTGCGATTTAGCCAAATACATCGTGGTATTTCTGCACGAATAACCATATTTTTTGGATTGCGCCTTCCAGCCCGGCAGGCTATACTGAATAAAAAACCACGTTCCGGCCCGGCCGGGAGAGGAGGCAGTATGGAAGACCTTCTGCAGCTGCAGCTGCTCGCGCGGCAGCAGCGCACGCCCTACGCCGTCGCCACCATCGTGGAGGCGACCGGCTCCACGCCCCGGACCGAGGGCAAAATGCTCGTCTACGCGGACGGCCGCAGCGCCGGGACCATCGGCGGCGGACTTGCCGAGCTGCGGGCGAAAAAAGACGCCGCCGATGCCATCCGCTGCGGCAAAAACCGCCTCGTGCGCTACGAAGTCGTGCCGCAGGCGGCGGCGAGCGGCATGGCCTGCGGCGGGACACTGCAGGTGTTCATCGAAGTGTACGGCACACGGCCGCTGCTCGTCGTCTGCGGCGGCGGGCACGTGGGCACGTGCGTGCTGCGCGCGGCGAAGCTCACGGGCTTCGAGCTCTGGCTCTTTGACGACCGGCCGCAGGAGGCCGTCGCGGAGGCCGCGGCGCTGGCCGACCGGTTCTTCCCGGTCGCGGGCGATTTTTACGAGGGGATCGCCGCGCAGGCGGTCTCGCCCGGGGCGTTTTTCGTGATCTGCGGCCACAGCCACACGCAGGACGGCGAAGCGCTGCACGCCGCGCTGGGAAAGGACGCGGCCTACGTCGGCATGCTCGGCAGCCGGAGAAAGATCGCCGCGCTGTTTGAGCGGCTGCGCAGCCTCGGCGTCCCGCAGGCGCAGCTGGACACGGTCTGCACGCCCATCGGCTTCGATCTCGGCGGCGAGACGCCGGAGGAGCTGGCCATCGCCATTCTGGCGCAGATCCTGCTGGTCAAAAACCGCGGCCGGCGGGCGCTGACCGACGCAAAGGAGGACAAGGCATGATCTGGCTCACCGGCGACACACACGGACATTTTGACCGCGTGGAGGCGTTCTGCCGCGAACAGCAGACCACGACGGACGATATTCTGATCATTCTCGGCGACTCCGGCTTCAACTTCGGCGGCGGCGAGCGCGACCGGTTTTTGAAGACGCGCGCCTCGCAGTTCCCCATCACGATCTTCTCCCTGCACGGCAACCGCGAGAACCGGCCGCAGAACATCCCAGGCTACGTGGAGGGCAGCTTCCACGGCGGGAAGATCCTGTACGAGCCACAGTATCCGAACCTGCTGTTCGCGGTGGACGGTGAGGTCTACCGGTTCGCGGGGACCGACTGCCTCGTCGTAGGCGGCGCGTACTCCACCGGCAAGGAATACCGGCTGGTCAAGGGCCTCGGCTGGTGGCCGGACGAGCAGCCCTCGGACGAGACAAAGCGGCAGGTCGAAGCCCTGCTCGCGCGCCGCGGCTGGCAGATGCCCGTCGTGCTGACGCATACCTGCCCGCTGCGCTATAAGCCCCTCGAAGCCCTCAAGCCCGATCTCGACCAGTCGACCGTCGACTGCACGACCGAGCTCTGGATGGACGCGATCGAATCCCGCCTCCGCTATGACCACTGGTTCTGCGGCCACTTCCACACCGATAAACAGATCGATAACCTCCAGATCCTCTTCCAGACCTTCGTGCCGTTCCCGTCGGAAGGCTGAGCGCCCGTTCTTCCGTCGAAACCGGCACCAGCGGGCGGAGCAGAGCCCCGCCCCTACAAGGTGCAAAGCAAATAATGAAATCCAATGCAAAAAGGTGCAGCCCGGCAAATCCGGCCTGCACCTTCTATTTATAACAGTTGTTCTACGGCAGCTAGTATCAAACTTGATGCCCCCGTATCAGGCGGCGCGTACCAGGACGCCCGTAAGGTGAGTCTCGTGTGGAACGACAGCCAAAAACTAGGGCCCCACCTAAATTCAGAGGCAGGAAGCACCCAAACCGTAACCCAGCGCCCTTTTCTCCCCTATCTTTTCCCGCGCAAGGGAAAAGATAGGGCCGCCGGATGCACGTCCCCTGCCTTCCCCTATGAGGGGAAGGTGGCACGGCGAAAGCCGTGACGGATGAGGTGGAGGCACTTGCGTCTACACAACACCGCCCACCTCATCAGTCGCCTGCGGCGACAGCTTCCCCTCATAGGGGGAAGCCTTTGGTCCGCTGCGGCGGGATAACAATCCCTCAGTTCCACTGGGATGGCCGTGAGACTTCAGCTTGCACAAAAAGTTGACTGAATTTTTGTGAGGCAAACTGATTTTTTGTCTTGCTTTACGGATTCTTAACGACTATACTGGTTCTGAGGCCAGAATAACGGTTGGCGCGGGTCACTTTTCCCTTTTCGGGCCCGGCGTCTGCCACCGGAGTCCCGGTTCCGGCCATCAAATAAAAGGAGATTTTACAAATGAAAGACCAGAGATCCCGCGCACCGGCCTCCGTCGACAACATCTACAGGCTCGACGGACGCGTGCCGGTCGGCAAAGCCATCCCCTTCGGCCTGCAGCACGTGCTGGCCATGTTCGTGGCAAATGTCACGCCCGTCATGCTGATCGCGAGCGTCGCCGTGTACAACGGCCAGGCGTTCACCGCCATCGACACGGCCCTGCTCATCCAGGCCGCGATGCTCATCGCCGGTATCGGCACGCTGATCCAGCTCTATCCGGTCTGGCGCATCGGCTCCCGGCTGCCCGTCGTGATGGGCCTGAGCTTCACCTTCCTGTCGGCGATGATGACGCTGGCCGCGAAGGACTACGGACTGATGATCGGCGCGGTCATCGTCGGCGGCTGCATAGAGGGACTTCTCGGTCTGACTGCGAAATACTGGCGGCGGTTCGTCAGCCCCATCGTCTCGGCCTGCGTCGTGACGACGATCGGCTTCAGCCTGCTGTCCACGGGCATTTCCTCGTTCGCCAGCTCCGCCGTCTACCCCACCGGCGCGTGGCAGAATCTGCTGGTCGCGGTCATCACGCTGGCGGCCTGCCTGGTCTATAACTCGCTCGCCAAGGGCTTCTGGAAGCAGCTGTACGTGCTGTTCGGCCTGATCGTGGGCTATATCGTATCCCTGTTCTTCGGCATGGTCGACTTCGCGTCCATGAAGGAGACGGTCTCCGAGCTCGGGATCATCGCGCTGCCGAAGCTCTTCGCCTTCACGCCGAAGTTCGATCTCGGCGCGATCATCTCCGTGACGCTCGTGTTCCTCGTCTCCGCGGCGGAGACCATCGGCGATACCTCCGCGGTCTGCACCGGCGGTCTCGGCCGGGACATCACGGAAAAAGAGGTCTCCGGCTCTCTTGCCTGCGACGGCTTTATCTCCGCCGTGTCCGGCGGCGTGTTCGGCTGCCCGCCCATCACGTCCTTCAGCCAGAATGTCGGCCTTGTCGCCATGACGAAGGTCGTCAACCGGTTCACGATCATGTTTGGCGCGCTGACGCTGATCCTCGCGGGCCTGTTCCCGCCGGTGGGCGCGTTCTTCTCCACGCTGCCCGACTGCGTGCTGGGCGGCTGCACGGTCATCATGTTCGGCGCGATCATCGTCTCGGGCGTCACGATGCTCGGCGAGTGCGGCTTTGACCAGCGCAACACCATCATCGCCGCGACCTCCTTCGCCATCGGCATCGGCGTGACGCAGGTGCCGGAATTCTTCTCCGGCATGCCGCAGATCATCAGCGACATCTTCGCGGGCAACCCCGTCGCGGGCGTGTTCGTCGTCGCGATGATCCTGTCTCTGACGCTGCCGAAGAAGGTCAAGATCGAAGAGGTCGGCGCGCTGACCGAGGACACGATCGAGCGCAAGCCGGACGAAACCAACTGAGGTTTTGCATCTGCATGCAAAGCAGCCTGCCGCGACCTGCGGCAGGCTGCTTTTTCGGTATCGGCGAACGCCGCCTGGTTTTACTTTCTTCCGGTAACGTGGTACTCTAGTCAAGCATTACATCAAGGAGAACCTTTGAACATCATGGAAAAGAAAGCGAATCATTTTTCCGGGCAGCTCGGCTTCGTGCTCGCGGCTGCCGGGAGCGCAGTCGGCGTCGGGAATCTCTGGCGCTTCCCCTATCTCGCGGCGAAGGACGGCGGCGGGCGTCGTGGTGGGCGCGCTGTTCTTTGTCACGGCGATCTTCGCCACGCTGACCTCCTGCATCTCGGTGCTCGAGTCGATCACGGCCAACTGCGTCGAGATCTTCCACTGGGAGCGCAAAAAGGCCGTGCGCATCCTGTCGGTCATCTATCTTGCGGCCTCGGCCGTGATCGCGCTGGGCTACAGAGGTGCAGCTGCCCAACGGCTCGGCCGCGCAGCTACTGGACATCATGGACTATGTCAGCAACAGCGTCATGATGCCGTTCATCGCCCTGCTGTCGACCATCCTCATCGGCTGGATCAAGACGCCCGACTATGTGATCGGCGAGATGGAACGCAACGGCGAGCATTTCCGCCGCAAGAGCGTCTACCGCGTCATGATCCGCTACATCGCGCCCGTCATGATGCTGATCCTGTTCCTGCAGTCCACCGGCATTCTCTCCTGATATGGCGAAGCCCCTCTGCATGCGTATGCAGAGGGGCTTTTCTGTCTCTGGTCGTTCACTCCGTGCCCAGCTCGACCAGCACGGCTTCTTCCGGGGCAAAGTAATCGTCTGAGTTGCTGCTCAGACCGGCGGCCTTCGCGGCCCGCTCGAAGGAGATCTCCGGCACGTTGCTCAGGTAGACGAACACGGAATCACAGGCAGCTCTGCTCAGCCTGCCCCGGATCTCCAGCCGGTAGGCGTAGCTCCTGCCGTCGCAGGTCCAGGTCCCGTCCGTCATCTCGGCGTAGGTCTTCATTCCCTCGATTGTCCGCTTCACCTTCGGTTCTCCGGCACATCCGGCCAGCAGGAGCAGCAGGCAAAAAACTGCCGCAAAACATCTGATCCTTTTCATGCTCCGACCCTCCTGTCGATCATACGCGAGTATAGAGTTGTGTTCCTGTTCCGATCATAGCAGAATCCATGGAAAATTTCCACTGTAAAAACCCGCCCGAACCACAGTTCGGGCGGGTTTTGCAGCATATTTACCGGGCGGCAGACTTTTTGGTCAGGTGGAGCGTCCGGTCGCAGAGGGCACAGAAGACCAGGCCGCAGGCCAGCGCCTCCTGCTCCGTGCCGCCGAGCTCCGGCGTGAAGGAGAACAGGTCACGGCAGGCCTCTGCCAGCGCCGGCGCTTTGCCGTCCGGCTTGCCGAGCAGCGACTGCACGTCGTAGACCGTCCTTCCCTCGCCCGCGCAGCCGATCCCGGCTGCGGGCAAAAACGCCAGCTCCTCCGACTGAAAGAGGACGAGCGGCGCGCGCTCGCCGAGAAACGCTTCGATGGAGGCGGCGACTTCGGCCGCCGCGGGAGCAGACGCGACCATGGAATCTGTCACACCGGCCTCCCGCGCATAGCGGGTCAGGCCCTTTTCCGGACGGATGGACACCGTGAGGATAGTCTCCGGGGCGAAGCGGCGGAATTTCAGCGCGGACAGCTGCACCAGCTCGTCCCGGCCCGGGTGCTTGCCGGTGGTCTTGAGCGCGAGGACGCAGAAGGTATCCAGCGTCTGCAGCGGTGTATCCGCGCGCAGGGCGGACGGCTGCGGGAGCGGCCCCTGCACGGCTTCTCCGGCAGCACCCTCCTGCACGGCAGGCTGCACGCGGCGCAGCTGCCTGCAGATGGACTCGAACCACTGCTCGGCGCGCAGGGCGCTCTGCAGGGCGCTTTCCTGTCGGGAGGCGCGTTTTTTGACGGCGGCAGTCAGATCGTCCAGCAGCTCGCCGGAGGTGCGGCGGCCGCGGATGCGCCCGCGTTTGCCGAAGCCAGGCAGGAGAAATTCGTCGGTATAGTCGGTGTAGCGCGCCTTCGCGCGCACAAAAGACGCAAAAACGGGATCCTTCACCGCCGCCTCCCACCGCTCACAGAACGCGCGGCACAGGCGGATGTCCCGCTCGAGCATCCACGCCGGGCCGCGGCAGGTCAGCTCGTCGATGCGGGTATAGGCCTCGGCCAGCGTCCCGAACAGTGTCTGCGCGTCGGCCGCGGGAGGCGGCTCGGGCTTTTTTTGCGCGGGCGGGTCGGTCAGGATGTCCGGCAGGGCCTCGGGCCGGAGCT
>JABLTN010046312.1_pt1 | contig 11021 bp, 10 predicted proteins | sample 7160141 | NCBI WGS metagenome assembly JABLTN01 (sample SAMN14651226, study PRJNA627086) | human gut metagenome | isolation source: feces | host: Homo sapiens | reverse complement strand
TGCTAAAGTAAAATCAACTATGTGCAATTGTGGTGCTAAGAGTATTACTGAACTACAAGAAAAAGCTAAATTAACTCTTGTATCTGCTACTTCAATTGTTGAAGGTGGCGCACATGACGTTATTGTTAAAAACAAAGAAAGTGAATACAATAACCACTAATTAAAAAATAGACCTTAGCTTAATGCTTTGGTCTTTTTTTGTATTCTTTTAAAGCTTGTTTCTCTCCAACAATACTAATTCTAGTTAATATTTCTAACATAAGCTTACTAGTATTTTCATTCATCAAGAAGGAATCACTTCTACTAGTAAAATACTTCAAAGCACTTTCTTTTGTATAGTTTTCTTTCTCATAAGTAATACATGCAGCTATACGGTCACAAACACTCTCTAATACATATTTATAAGGCATTTCAATAGGTGTAAATTTACCATCTTTAATATCTATCCAGTATTCAAAATGATGCTTATTTTTGCCTTTATGATGTAACCACCCTAAAGCATAGCCATATAGTTCTTTTTCATAGGAATAAGGTGATCTATAACCTTGATAATACTTAATACTTTCAAATAATTCGCTTGGAGAATATTTACTTAAATCATGAGTTAAACCTTGATAGTATAATCCACATTCAAAACAATACTTTCGTACTAATTTACGATGATGATGAACAGTTTTTAAATGGCCGAATACTTTTTGCATTAGTGTTAGATTTTTCATATACTTATTTTATGTCAATTTGACAAAAACTTCATTTGTAAATTATTACATATTATGCACAAATTATAGCTTATTCATGATAAAATACATAAAGTGGAGGGAAAAAATGAACCGTCACGAGAATAGAAAAAATGCAATGTTTTGCACGTATCAATACTTAATTCAAGAAAGAGATATTAAGGATTTAATTGAAGCAAATTTTAACGTAAATTTACATTTAGATGATCCATATATCGAAAAAGTTATTCATACAGCAATTGAAAACAAAGATAGATATGCTGGTTATATTGATCAGGTATTAGATGACTGGAAATTCTCACGTTTAGGATATGTTGAACAAGCTATTCTATTATGTGGATGTGCTGAATTTGATTTAAAGGAAGTTGAAACTCCAGTTGTTATTGATGAATATATTATTCTTACAAAAGAATATTGTGATCCAGAATCTTATAAATTAATTAATGGAGTCTTAGATAGAGTATGAGCCAAAATGTTGTCTCTGTTTCAACATTAGTACATTATTTAAAAAGTAAACTTGAATCTGATAATTTAATCCAAAAAGTACTTGTTGAAGGGGAGATAAGTAATTTTAGCAATTATCGTTCGGGGCATTGGTACTTTTCTTTAAAAGATGAAAACAGTCTTATTCGTTGTGTTATGTTTTCTTCTTATAACAAGAAAGTACAGTTTGCTCCAAAGGATGGAGATAAAGTTATTATCCAAGCTGACGTATCTGTATATGAGCAAAGAGGCGATATACAGCTTTTAGTGTATGCAATGAAGTCAGACAAAATTGGTGATTTATATTTGCAATTTGAAAAGTTAAAAGCAAAACTATATGCTGAAGGGCTTTTCGATGATAAATATAAAAAACCGATTCCACTTTACCCTATGAATATTGCTTTAGTTACTGGAGCTAATACGGCAGCGAGAAGTGACGTATTAACTACACTTAATAGAAGATGGCCTATTGCTGAAATACATGAATATAGTGTTTTAGTACAGGGAAATGAAAGTGCAGGGCAAATTATAAATGCTCTTAAACAAGCTGATAACAATCATCATGATGTTATTTTACTTGTTAGAGGAGGAGGATCAATTGAAGACTTATGGTCATTCAATGATGAAACGCTTGCAAGAACGATATTTAATTTAAAAACACCAATTATTACCGGCATTGGTCATGAAATAAACTATACAATAAGCGATTATGTAGCAGATTTACGGGCTCCTACACCAACAGGTGCCGCTGAAAGATGTGCTCCTGATCAAAAAGATGTATTAAATATGCTTAATGTATATCAAACACGCTTAAATACAGCAATTACTACTAAAAAAGACCATGCAAGTCGTGAATTAAATAAATATTCTTCTTCATTTGTATTTTCTTCACCACAGCGTTTATACAGTGAAAAAGAAATGCAGTTAGAAAATCTAAGTAATGCTTTGTATCATTCAGTTCATACATATGAAATGAATTTAGAACAGTCTTTATCAAGGTACGCTAATTTATTAACTTCTACAATTAAAGATAATTTATCTCAATTAAATTTAGACATAAATAAATATAAAAACAAACTCAATAATTCTGTTAAGTTTATTAAAGATAAAAAAGAAAACAGCTTAAAACAAAATGCCAGTTTACTTGATGCATATTCACCATTAAAGTCTTTAGCTAGAGGTTATGCTATAGTAGAGAAGGATGGAGAAACAATAAAATCTACAAATAATCTTCATACAGATGATACATTGTCTATTCAGATGTATGATGGAAAAATAATTACAAAAGTAGCAGAAATCATAAAGGAGAAGCAGCATGGCTAAGAAAGAACTAACTTTTGAAGAAGCGATGAATCGCTTGAGTACAATTGTTTCAACTCTGGAACAAAATGATCAACCATTAGATACAACGATTGATTTATTTGAAGAAGGATTAAATCTTGTTAAAAGTTGTGAAAGTAAATTAAAGAATTTTGAATCTAAAATTGAAGAAATACAGAAAAGAAGTGAAGATCATGAATAAATTTGAAAATTATCTGAATGAAAAAATTGATTTATTAACACCAAGTGTTACCCGTGAGGCAATGCGTTATTCTTTACTTGCTGGAGGTAAAAGATTACGTCCACAGATGGTTTTTTCAGTTATTGAGGGATATCACTTAAACAAAGAAATCGGCTATGACTATGCTGCTGCATTAGAAATGATTCATACATATTCATTGATTCATGATGATTTACCTGCAATGGATAATGATGACCTTAGAAGAGGCAAGCCAACTTGTCATAAACAGTTTGATGAAGCTACAGCTATTTTGGCAGGTGATGGTTTATTAACATATGCTTTTGAAGTTTTAGCAAAAGCAGATTTACCTTATAATGCACTAGCTGTACAAATTCTTGCAAGATGTGCTGGTTCTAGTGGCATGGTACTAGGACAAACATTAGATATGCATGAAGATAATCGTGTAGACTATAAAGCTTTGGAAGATATTTATAAATACAAAACAGGTTGTTTATTTTCTGCTGCATTAATGTTGGGTGCTTTAGCAAGTAATAAAGTTGATGATAAAACACTTTCTACATGGGATTCAATTGGTAATAAAATTGGTATTGCATTTCAAATCCAGGATGATTTATTAGATGTAAGAATGGACAGTGCTGCTCTAGGAAAGAGTAACTCAGATATTAGAAATGAAAAAGTTACTGCTGTCTCTTTATTAGGCGAAGAACAGGCCGAAAAACTAATGAATGAGTTATATGCAGAATGTGATAAAATGTTAAGTAATATAGAAGATTTTGATAATTGTATATTAGCAAATCTATTAAATGGAGTGAAAACAAGATTAAAGTAGGAGGAATGTAAATGAATCTCGATGATATTCAAAATCCTTCATTTCTTAAAGATTTATCTATTTCAGAATTAAATGATTTAGCTGAAGAAATACGTACTTTTTTAATTGAAAGTATATCTAAAACTGGTGGTCACTTAGCCAGTAATTTAGGTGTTGTAGAATTAACAATTGCTTTACATTATGTATTTAATTCCCCTGAAGATAAAATCTTTTTTGATGTAGGTCATCAGTCCTATACTCATAAAATATTGACTGGTAGAGCAAAGGATTTTCCAAAATTAAGACAATTCAGAGGCTTGAGTGGTTTTGAAAAAAGATCAGAAAGCGTTCATGATGTCTGGGAAGCAGGACATAGTTCTACTACTTTAAGTGCGGCTTTAGGTATGGCTGTAAGTAGAGACTTAAATCATAAAAACTTCTATGTTGTACCAGTAATTGGAGATGGTGCATTAGGGTCAGGTATGGCCTTAGAAGCATTAAACTGTATCGGCAGTGAAAAAAGAAATATGATTATTATTTTTAATGATAACAATATGTCTATTTCTAAAAATGTAGGTGCTTTGTCTAAAGGTTTTGCAAAGTTACGTGCCGGTAAAGGCTATAATGATTTAAAGCGCAATATGAAATCCCTTTTAAACAAGAATGAAATAGGAAAACATGTCTTAGAAGGTATGAAATACATGAAGGATTCTGTTAAGGATTCTGTTGTTGACAGTGGTATTTTTGGAGAATTCAACCTTGAATATATGGGACCGGTTAATGGACATAATATAGCTGATTTAATTAAAGTTTTAAATGTAGCTAAACTTCATGAAGGACCTGTTGTTGTTCATGTAATTACTAAAAAAGGAAAAGGATATGCTCCATGTGAAAATGATAGAGAAGGCATATGGCATGGCGTAGGTCCATTTAATATTGAAACAGGAAAACAGTTAAAAGGAACTGCACCCGGCTTTATGAGCTGGTCAAAAGTAGCAAGTGAAGCTGTTGTAGAACTTGCTGAAACGAATAAGCAAATCGTCTGTTTAACTCCTGCTATGATAAATGGCAGTAAACTTGAAAATTTCTTTTCTAAATATCCTAACAGAAGCTTTGATTGTGGTATTGCCGAAGAACATGCAGTAACTTTTGCGGCAGGACTAGCAATAAGCGGGTCTAGACCTTTCTTATCTATTTACAGTTCCTTTATGCAAAGAGGATATGACCAGATAAATCATGATGTATGCAGAATGGATTTACCGGTTGTTTTTGGTATAGATCGTTCTGGTCTTGTTGGTGATGATGGAGATACACATCATGGTGTATTTGATATAGGTATGTTAAGACCAATACCTAATATTATTTTAAGTGAACCAAAAGATGCTAAAGAAGCTAGAGACTTGTTCTATACTGCCTTTTCACAAAATCATCCTTTTGCAGTTCGTTATCCTAGAGGTGATGTTAAGGAAAGTAAAGATCCTATGGAACTTGTTCCTATTGGTAAATGGACTACATTTAATGATTCTTTGGACCATAAAGTGGCGATACTAAGTTATGGACCTGATGTAGATAGAATCTTACAGAAAGTAATGAATAATAATTTAAAAGTTACAGTTGTAAACTGTCGTTTCTTAAAACCGCTGGATAAAGAATTATTAAAAGATTTAGCTGATAGAAATATGTCTATTATTATTTATGAAACAGATATGTTAGCTGGAGGATTAGGTTCAGAAATACTTGAGTATTATAATGATATTCAAGTTAAGCCAGATATTATTCGTATTGGTATAAAAGATAATTATGTTCCTCAAGGATCAATAAAATTATTACGTGAATATGAACATATTGATTTGAATACACTATTTGATAAAGTAATTGAGCAGTTAAAGAAATATGATTAAACACTTATATATACAAAACTTTATATTGATTGATAAATTGAATCTTGATTTTGAAGATGGTTTCAGTGCGTTTATTGGTGAAACGGGTGCTGGTAAATCAATTTTAATTGATGCAATTAGTTTACTATGCGCTGATAGAGGAAGTGCTTCATATATCAGTAAAGGTAAAGACAAGGCAATTATTGAAGGTACATTTGATTTATCTAAAGATAATCATGCTAAAAGAGTATTAGAAGAAGCTGGCTTTTCTGTAGAAGATGACGTTACTTTTACTCGTGAATTATCTATTTCTTCAAAAAGTGTTGCCAGAATTGATCACAGAATTGTATCACTGTCTTTATTAAAAGACGTTTTAAAATATGAAATTGATATTCATGGTCAGAGAGATAATCAATATCTTTTAAATGTAAATGAACATATCCACTTATTAGATGAATATCTAAATTTAAAATCATTAAAAGATTCTGTTAGAGATTTATATGGTATATATAAAAAACTTTGTGATGAAAAAGAAAAAGCATTGCAGGAAACATACAATGAAAGTGATTTAGAATATTTTGAATATCAGTTAAATGAAATTAACGTTGCTGATCTTAAAATAGGTGAAGATGAAGATCTGGAAGAAAAAGAAAAACTTTTCCATACTTTAAAAGATTCCTATACAAAATTTGATGAAATTATCACTGAATATGATTCGATTGATGAAGCTTTTTATAAATTAAATAAACTCGTTCAATCATTAGATGATAATGCTTCTCTAGAGGATATTAAAAACACAATAAACGATGCATATTATTCTTTTAATGATTCTATAGCTGACCTTAAAAACTTCTATTCTAACGTCGATATAAGCGAAGAAGAAATAAATGAAGTAGAAGAACGTTTATTTGTTATTCAAAAATTGAAACATAAATATGGTCATTCTATTAAAGAAATACTTGAGAAAAAAGAAACATTACAAAAACAAATTGCAATGTTTGAAAATAGAAGTGAATATTTAAGTACATTAGATAAAAAAATAGATACAGCATTTAGTAATTACAAATTACAAGCTGTAAAACTATCTGATGCAAGAAAAAAAGGAAAAGATAAACTGGATAAAGAAATTATCTCTAACTTAAAAGACTTATCTTTGCCTAATGCTAAATTCTTTACTAGTATTGAAGAAACTAAACCATCCGCAAATGGTATCGACAAAGTTGAATTTTTAATCAGCATGAATAAAGGCGAAGATTTAAAGCCATTAAGCAAAACTGCAAGTGGTGGTGAATTATCTCGTTTAATGCTTGGTTTAAAAGTGATTTTCACGCGTTTACAGGGTATTCAAACAATCATCTTTGATGAGATTGATACTGGTGTTAGTGGACCGGTGGCTGGTTCTATCGGCAAAAAAATGAAGTTATTATCTAATGACTGTCAGGTATTTACGGTAACCCACTTAGCCCCTGTAGCAGCTTATGCCAATAATCATTATTTAGTGAAAAAAGAAACTTTAAATGATTCTACAAAGACGGACGTTACTTTACTAAATCGTGAAGATACGATTAAACAGTTAGCTTTAATTTCTTCAGGAACAATTTCAGATTTATCAATTAAAGCGAGTGAAGAATTATTAGATAGAAGTAAGTAAAATATGGCACATGTATATTTTCATATTGACCTAAATGCATTCTATGCAAATGCAGAAATACTCTTAAATCCTGAATTGAAAGGAAAACCTATAGCTGTTTCAGGAATGAGCAGAAGAAGTGTTATTTCTACTGCAAGCTATGAAGCACGTAAATATGGTGTTCATTCAGCAATGCCTGTTTCTGAAGCATTATTTCTATGTAAAGATTTAATTATATGTGAACATCATTTTCCTTTTTATCGTGAGTTATCTGAAGGTTTTATACGTATTATTAAAAGCTATACAGATGAGTATGAACAAGCTTCTATAGATGAATGTTATGTTGATATGACGGACGTTATTGCTAGATATGCAAAACCGTTAGATTTAGCTTTTGAGATACAAAAGAGAATACTAAATGAACTTAAATTACCTTGTTCTATTGGTATAGGACCTAATATGTTTTTAGCGAAAATGGCAAGTGATTCTAAAAAACCTATGGGAATTACAGTTTTTCGCATTCGTGAAGTAGAAACAAAACTTTGGCCTTTACCAATAGGAGATATGCGCGGTGTGGGTGAGAAGACCGTTCCTTACCTATTAGATCTTGGTATCCATACCATTGGCGATTTAGCTAATTATCAAAATCTAGATGATTTACGTATTATATTTGGTAAAAATACAGAATCCATAATTGAAAGAGCAAAAGGTCATGATAACAGGGAAATCATAAAAGAATATGACTCTAAATCTATGGGAATCAGTGAAACATTAGATGATGATGTGACTGATTATGAAGAATTAAGAGGATTAATACGTACATTATCAAGAAGATTATCAAACCGATTGAAAAATGAGCATAAATATGGCTATTCGTTATCCATAAGAATTAAATATTCTGATTTTAGAAATGTTAACCGGTCTATCCAGTTAGATAAACCAATTTTTAAAAGTGATGATATATTTGTTAAATCAATTGATTTATTTGATTCCAACTGGAATAGTGATCCAGTACGTTTATTAGGAATATCATTGTCTGATTTTAAAGATATCAATGATTCTGAACAATTATCTATCTTTGATGAAACTGATTATGATATGAATTTAAAAGCCTTGCTGCATGAATTAAATCATTCACTAGGCAGTAATCAATTGCTACTCGCAAGTGAACTAACAAAGGATTAACATGAAAATTGAAGAAGCTTATCAAAAATATACAACTGAAGTAACTGTAAATGAAGGATTATCAAAACATACTGTTAAGTCTTATTGCAGTGATTTGATTATCTATTTTAATTATCTTGAATCTATTCACATAGAAGACACAAAAGATATTACTTCTAATATTTTAGATAACTTTTTTACAAGTTTAAAAAGTACACATAAACAGACTTCTATTTATCGAATTTCTGCAAGTATTCGTTCATTCCATCATTTCATTGCATTTTATTATGATGAGAAAGATCCTACAACAAATATAGAGATATCAAAAGGACCTAAAAAATTACCTGTATTTTGTTCTGTAGAAGAAATAAATACATTAATGAATAGCTTTGATGACAGCAAAAATGAGGATTTATTGCATCATGCTATATTAGAGTTAATTTACTCTTGTGGCTTAAGAATTTCTGAAGCTACTACTTTAACAGTTAATAGAATTGACCTCGATATTGGCAGTTTAAGGGTGCTTGGAAAAGGAAATAAAGAAAGAATAGTACCTATACCAAAAGGGTCTATACCTTTACTAAAAAAATATCGAGACCTTGTTAGACCGTTATATATAAAAAAGAAAACTAACTTGTTTTTTATCAATCATTTAGGACACAAAATTACAAGCCAATCAATAGAACTCGTGTTAAAATCTAAGTGTCTGGAACTAGGGTTAAATACAGAAATTACACCTCATAAACTGCGTCACAGTTTTGCAACACTTTTACTACAAAACGGTGCAGATTTAAGGAGTATACAAGAGTTATTAGGCCACAGTGATATACAAACAACTGAAATATATACTCATGTTCAAAATAAGCAATTATTTGACAGTTATATGAAATTTCATCCAGGTGAAAAAGGAGAAAAACTGAAATGAATAAGAAATTTAAACGTGTATTTACAATCGTAGTAGATTCTTGGGGATATGGCAGTATGCCTGATGCTAGTAAATATGGAGATGAAGGTGCAGATACAATGGGGCATATTGCTGCATCTGTAGATAGCTTAAATCTTCCAAATCTTCATAAACTAGGTGCTTTCAATTTAAAACACATTAAACAATATGCACCAGTAGATAATCCGAGTGGTTACTATTTAAAAATGAGAGAACATAGTAACTCTAAAGATACTATGACAGGTCATTGGGAAATGATGGGTTTATATATTGAACAACCATTCATTACATTTACTGAACATGGCTTTCCAAAAGAACTAATTGATGAACTTGAAGCAAAAACAGGTCATAAGGTAATTGGTAATAAAGCTGCAAGTGGTACAGAAATCTTAGATGAACTAGGTGAACGTCATATTGAAACAGGGGAGATGATTGTATATACATCTGCAGACTCTGTCCTACAAATCGCTGCAAGTGAAGAAACATTTGGTTTAGAAGAATTATATAGATGTTGTGAAATTGCAAGAGAAATCACAATGAAACCAGAATGGAAGGTTGGTAGAGTTATTGCTCGTCCATTTGTTGGTAAGACTAAGGGTCATTTTGTCAGAACACCAAATAGACATGACTTAGCATTAAAACCTACAGGAAAAACTGTATTAAACAGCTTAAAAGATGCTAATTATGATGTAATTTCTATTGGTAAAATAAACGATATATTCGTTGGTGAAGGAATTACTGATGCATATCACTCTGAATCAAGTGTTCATGGTATGGAACAAACATTAGATGAAGCTTCAAAAGATTTTAATGGTGTATGTTTCGTTAACTTAGTAGATTTTGATGCTAAGTGGGGACATAGACGTAATGTAAAAGGGTATGCAGAAGAATTAGAAAAATTCGATGAAAAACTTGGTCAATTACTACCACTATTAAAAGAAGACGATTTGGTAATGATTACAGCAGACCACGGTAATGATCCAACTTGGACTGGAACAGATCATACTAGAGAAATGGTCCCATTATTCTTATATAGTCCATCATTCACTGGCAGTGGCTTATTAAGAACAAGTGACACATTCTCTGATATTGGTGCAACAATCGCTGATAACTTTAATGTAGAAGCTCCTGAATGGGGAACTTCACTAATGGAATACCTTAAATAAATAGTAAAAAAGTACAGATATAAAGTAATGATAATATACTTAATTCTGTACTTTTATGTGTAATTTGTTTTAACATAGTTTTCACTTATATTTTATATATGTATATTAAGTAATCTAAATAGTAAATAAGTAATGATGATTTATCTTGTAATTAATATTCATAATAATTAAACTAAACAAATATATAATATATAAAAATTGCATAACATACATTATGCGAAGTAGTTTTTATTTCTTGTTTCTGTTGATGTATTTCTTTATTACATAACTATCATTATAGTTGGGATTATATGCACATATAAGAAGAGAATAATATAACTTTTGTTATGATATCAAATGATTTTTTCATTTAATATAACATTGCATTGGATGAAAAAATGTGTTTGGAGATGAAAACATAATCGAATTGAAGATTGACGATTCAAACATAAAAAGAGCTGGGTGGCATCTACCCAGCTCAATCTTCTACATGCATTAAATGCAGATGTTTTGATCTGCGGTAGAAGCTTTTATCAATGAAACACTTGAGTATAATCCGGATGGATTGATTATTTTTCTTTCTCTGCTTGTCGAAAGTGATGGATAGAATGTATAATATTGTTAATGATCCAGAGATATTTATTTTGGAAACAGCTTAATCAATTTGGAGGTATAAAATGAAAGCACATAAATATTGGTCAATCGGAGC
>JABLTN010016190.1_pt1 | contig 11026 bp, 10 predicted proteins | sample 7160141 | NCBI WGS metagenome assembly JABLTN01 (sample SAMN14651226, study PRJNA627086) | human gut metagenome | isolation source: feces | host: Homo sapiens | reverse complement strand
GCGAGCGATGTACCCGTGTTGTATTCGCCGATCGTCATGCCCAAATCGCCCACGATTTGCGCCTGAAAAAGCGACATGCAGTTCACGAAGGCCGTATAGCACGTTGCCATGATCATAAAGCCGCCGATGACGATCCACCAGCCGTAGAAGAATCCCTTTTTCTCTTTGCCGCCCGTTTTCGGCGCGCCGTCTTGCGCACCATTCGCGACTTGTTCTTCCGCCATTGTTCTTCCTTCCAATATGGCCCCCGCTTGTACAGAAAGCCGGAGATATAACGTGTAAAGGTACGACGAATGGGCACTTTAGTCAACTAAAGTTTTCAACTCATTTGCCTTTTAGCTGATTTTTTTGACATTTGCCATGAAACGCGTAGAATCGCTCGCCGAACTCTTCAGAACTTCAGCTTGCCCAAGGCTACGGCCCAGGCGGAAAGCGAGGCACCAATGCCGACATCCATCAATTTCTTCGAAGAGGCGACCGCGCTCAAAGAGCAGCTCGTCGCATGGCGTCGCGACATCCACCAGATGCCGGAAATCGGGCTCGAAACGCCCAAAACGAGCTCGTATATCCAATCGGAACTCACCAAACTCGGCATTCCCTTCCACACGATCATCAATGGTTCGGGCGTTGTAGGGACCATCGGAGAGGGCGAGCCGTGCCTTATGCTACGAAGCGACATCGACGGTCTGCCGATGGCTGAAGAATCGGACGAGGAGTTCGCATCGACCAACGGGAACATGCATGCCTGTGGCCACGACATGCACGCGGCCACTTTGCTTGGCGCCGCCCATATTCTGAAAGCGCACGAAAGCGAACTGAAAGGCACGGTGAAGCTGTTCTTCCAACCAGGCGAGGAAGGCTACAACGGGTCTGACGAAGCAATTGCTGAAGGCGTGCTCGAAAACCCACACGTCGACCGCGCGTTCGCGATGCATGTGGTCTCGACGGTGCCCACAGGCGTTATCGTATACGGCGAACGTCCCATGGCTGCGGCGTACAACTGGACAATCGTCGTTGAAGGCGTAGCGGGCCATGGTTCCATGCCCGACTCGTGCGTCGACCCCATCACCGCCGCCGCCCATATTCATATCGGACTTCAAGAGATTCTCGCCCGCGAGATTTCTCCCATGAGCGAGCTCGTTATCACCTGCGGTGCATTCAACGCGGGTGACGCTGGCAATGCAATTCCGCAGTCGGCCACGATGCAAGGTACCATTCGAGTGTTCGACAAGAAAACCGAGGAGCTCGCTAAAAAGCGTATCGCCGAAATCGCAAGCGGTATCGCGCAAACCTACCGCTGCACGGCCACGACGACTTTCGGCCGCCCAAGCCCCGCGGTGTTCAACGACAGCGAATTCATGAAGCAATGCGTCGAATACACCAAGCAGACGCTTCCCCAGGCGCAACTCTACGGCGGCGCGCACGGCATGGGTTCTGAAGACTTCGGCAGCATCTCTCAAGCCTGCACCGCAAACTACATGATGATTGGCGCAGCCGCCGGTCCGATCAACGAATGCTATGGCCAGCACAACCCGCATGTTCGCTTCAACGAGAATGCACTTCCCATGTCATGCGCGATTTACGCAAGCGTCGCGATGAACTGGCTGGACGACAACATGAAATAGGCGAATCGCACCATATCGCTTTAGATGAATGGGCTCACGCAATGTGAACTGCCTCCCATTTCTTGGACACGAGAAATGGGAGGCTTTTTGGACTGGGTATGATGAACTGGACACCAAGTTAAGAGCGAAAGGTGGACCGCACGCAAGCATAGGAGCAGCATGAAGCCGATAGCGCACATCCGCACCGACCTTCCGCAGAAGTTCGGGATCCCCCGCAACAGCTTCCTTGCGCCCCATCTGCGAGGACGCATCGTATTCGAACCCGAGTACGCCCTCGAATCGGCCGTTTCGGGAATCGAGAGCTTTTCACACCTCTGGCTAATCTGGCAGTTCGAGAACGGCGTGCCTGGCGGCACCGCCGAGGACATCGCAGCCGATTCCGCGACGCCTTACAGGAACGGGGCAGACGCCAGATGGACTCCGACCGTGCGACCCCCGCGACTAGGCGGCACCGAGCGGGTGGGCGTTTTCGCATCGCGCAGCCCCTTTCGCCCGAACCCGCTGGGCTTAAGCTGCGTGAAGCTCGATCGGGTGGAGCGCACCGACGCCGGGCCCGTGCTCCACGTCCTCGGGGCCGATTTGCGAGACGGCACGCCGATTCTCGACATCAAGCCCTATATCCCCTTCGCCGACTGCCATCCCGATGCCCGCGGCGGATGGATCGAAGACGCGCCGTGGCACGAGCTTACGGTCGACTTCCCTGACCAGCTTCGCGAATCAATCGAGCAAGACAAGCTCGCCAGCCTCGTCGAGGTTTTGAGGCAAGACCCGCGGCGCGCGGGAAGCAAGCACGATCCGTCGCGCGTGTACCATCTCGCCTATTCCTCGCTCGACGTCGCCTTCACCGTAGACGGAGACGTGCTGCACGTGGTTTGCGTGAGCTAGGCTTCGCTCGTCTGCGTCTTCCCAACGAGTTGCGTACCATAAGCCCGCGCATCACGCGGTCGGGCGGCACCTCCCAACTGGAAGCTCCACACGCATGACGGTGCCGTCCTCGGAGCTCGCCTCGACCTCCACCGTACCGCCGTGAAGTGCGGCGATTTCCCACACGAGCGAAAGCCCCAACCCAACGCCGCCGTATTCCCTGCTGCGGGACGAATCGACGCGGAAGAACGGCTGGAAAATGCTCTCCTTGAACTGCTCGGGAATCCCAGGGCCGCTATCCTCGACCCGCAGGATAACGCGCCCGCCCTCCTCGCAGGTGGAGACGCGAACCGCCGTGTCGGGTCGACTGTAACGAATTGCGTTCTCGACCAGGTTGAACACGAGCCGATATACCAACGTGTCGCTGCCAATCAACTGGGCATCCCCGTTACGCTCAAGGGCGATCTTGCGCGCCTCGGCGAGGGGTGCAAGATCGGCGAGAACCTCCTCGACCATCGGCGCTAACTCAATCCGGTCGTTGCAGGGCACGCTGCGAAGCTCGCTCATCTCGAGCAGCGTCTTCGTCATCTGCGACATCTTCTCGGTCTGCTCCTGCAGAAGCTCGAGAAAGGCAGCCTCCTCAGACCCCACGTCGGGGTGTTCGACGGAGAACAGTTCGACCTGCGCCTGCATGAGTGCAAGCGGCGTCCGCAGCTCGTGCGCGGCGTTCCCCGTGAACTGCCGCTGTGCGCTAAAGCCTTCGTCGAGGCGATCGATCATGCTGTTGAACGACTTGCTGAACTGCTTGAACTCAGGCAGCACGTCCTCGCTAATCTTCATGTCCGCGAGGTTGCTCGGTTGCACGTTCTCAACCTGCGACGCAAAAGCCCGCAGCGGCCTGAGCGCGCGGCCGCTGACGAAGTACGCCAGCACACCACCGAGCAGCGTCACCGCAATTGTGATAAGCCAATTGGTCGTGCTGAAGGATTCCTGCGCGTTGCTCACAACAATCGCGAGCTCTTCGTCGAGCTCACGATTGTCGGGGTTGAACGACGCAGCGGCACCATCACCGATGTCGCCGCATGCCGATATGCCGCTGCCGATCGAGTCCATATATCGCATCCCCGAATACCCGATCAGGCAGTTCATCAGCACGCACATTACGCACACGAGAAGGGCCGTCATCAACGTGATGCGCCACTGCAGCGAGAGCCTTCTCATTCGGCCTCCTCCATCACGTAGCCCTCCCCAATGCGATTGCGTATGGGGTCGTGCCCCAAGGCAGCGCGCAGCTTCTTCCTCAGAGCGGAGATGTGCACCCTGATCGAGTTGCTGAAGTTGTTCACGCTGCTGTCCCACACGTGTTCGAGCAGCTCCTCCTGGCTGACCGGCCGCCCCTGGTTGAGCATCATGTATTCGAGTATCCCGGTCTCCTTCCGTGTGAGAGACAAAGCCTCATCGCCTGCAAAAGCCCGACGAGCCTTTGTGTCAAATGTCAGATTTCCGCAGGTCAGCAGCACATCATTTTGCGTAAAGCGCCTCAGTGTGAGGCTGCGGATCCTCGCCGCAAGCTCTTCTAGGTGAAACGGCTTCGTCAGGTAATCGTTCGCTCCCGCATCAAGCCCGGCTACCTTCTCGGCGACCTCGCTGCGAGCCGACAAGATGAGCACCTTGGTCTCACGGTCAACTTCCCTCAGTGTCCTAAGCACCGTCATGCCATCCGCTCCGGGAAGGTTCAAATCGAGCACGACGAGATCGAAGCGCTCGACGGCGAGAAAATCCATAGCATCTCGCCCGTCGTGGCAATAGTCAACGCTGTAGGCAAGGCGCCTCAAGCTGCGCACGATCGCATCGCAAAGCGACCGCTCGTCTTCAACAACCAAAATGCGCATACGGGCCTCCTTGCGCAGACGTCACCTCTCTTAACACGGATTTTATAGGCGATATGTTCCAATGGACCCCGAAGCGGAAGGAATAGCCTGATTTCTCCCGAAAGGAGGACAAGACCATGCGTCGAAAAGCACTGCCGCTTCTGCTCGCAGCGACATTGGCGCTGGGTGGATACGCCGCCTTTCAGCAGGTCGCCTCCGAGGAGAGCGGAGCGAGAAAAACTGACTCGATCGAGGGGCCCGCACATATGGAAGGTGAGAAAAGCATGTACAAGGAAACCACGGAAAACGTCATCTACCTGGCAGGTGGCTGTTTCTGGGGCATGGAGCAACTGATGCAGTCAATCCCCGGCGGCTACTGCCACATCCCGAAAGCGAAGATGGAGCTGTTCTCCAAACTACGCATCGACCCTGGCGATTCCCATCTCGGACACGTGTTCACCAATGACCCAGAGTCCCCCAACGGCGTGCGTTACTGCATCAACAGTGCGTCTTTGCGCTTTGCACCGTACGCGAAGATGCAATCCGAGGGCTACGGGTATCTCCTCGACCTGTTCGATGAGTAGGTTTTCGCAGGCCATACATTAGAAAGCGAATGAAAGGAGCGATTGGATTGTTCAAAGCGATAAAGCCTGCAGCGCAAGTTGCCTTGGTGGCAGCCGGAGTGGCCATGGTATGCCTCGGCGCAATGAGGGGCGAAGCAGATGCCGTGCTGGCCAAGGCAATTCGACTGTGCTTGGAGTGCATTGGAATTGGATAAGAGAAGAAACCCCATATCGCAGTTTTTGAGCCGCTTCCGTAGCTGGATCCAAGCGGGCGCGACGCTGCTCACCAATATCCACCTGCCGAACTTCTTCAAGGGCACTATCTATCAGGGGCAGGGCAAAGCGGTCTGCGTACCCGGCCTGAACTGCTATTCCTGCCCCGCGGCCACAGGCGCCTGCCCCATCGGGTCGTTTCAGGCAATCGTGGGCTCGTCGAAGTTCAGCTTCTCGTACTACGTGACCGGGTTTTTGATTCTCATCGGCGTGCTGTTGGGGCGTTTCGTGTGTGGATTCCTTTGCCCCTTCGGCTGGCTGCAGGAGCTGCTGAATAAAATCCCTGGCAAGAAGCTGTCCACAAGGAAACTCAAACCGCTTAGGTACCTGAAGTACGTCGTACTGCTACTCACCGTGGTTTTGCTGCCCGCACTGCTTGTCAACGACGTCGGGATGGGCGACCCATACTTCTGCAAGTACCTCTGCCCGCAAGGAGTGCTCGAAGGCGCGATTCCGCTCGCCATCGTCGATAGTGGCATACGCTCCGCATTGGGAGCGTTGTTCACCTGGAAGCTCGTCGTTCTAATCGCTGTGGTCGTCTTGAGCGTGCTCATCTACCGCCCATTTTGCAAATGGGTCTGCCCGCTCGGCGCTCTCTATGCGCTCATGAACAAGGTATCCCTGCTTGGAATAAAGGTTGACCAGCACCGATGCATCTCGTGCGGCACGTGCGCGAAGACATGCAAGATGGACGTCAAGGTCACAGAGTCGCCCAATCACACCGAGTGCATCCGCTGCGGCAAGTGCATAAGGGCCTGCCCGACCGACGCCATCGGCTTCAGCTACGGCCTGAGCTTACCGGAAAAGCAACCGAATCAGCAATGCGAAGAGAACTGAAATTGAGAAAACGACAAGCAAAGCAAGCGATTGCAAATGGAGGAATGATTATGAAACTAACGAAAATTGCGGTAGTGCTGGTGGTCTCCCTTTTGGCGTTCAGCCTTGCAGCCTGTTCGTCTCCTAAGGATAGCGAGGCAACCTCGACAAGCAGCAACACCGATATCGCGACTTTGCTGGCAACGCAGCCGAAGAACGCCGAGGAGGCAGCCGAGCTGCACCAAAAGCTCATGCAGAAGGAAAACGAGATCCTCTCCAGCAACTCGAAGCTGTGGGAAAAAGTGTTTCTGTCAGCCAACAAGGACATGCCGATGATCGAGGACGGCAAGAACTACGGCGACTTCCTCCTCGACACGATCGAGGGCGCCAAAGACCAGTTCTCGGCCGAGGAATTGAAGACGCTCAAGACCGGAGCGCAGCAGGTGAAGGAAATCGAGGACAAGCTCGCGGCCCTCGAGAAGGACTTCCCCGAATGCGGTAGCTCCCCGAGCTCGGGGGAGAGCGTCGAGCGCCGGCATGCCGAATAGCGCAGGCGCCGCTACCAGTGCGGGCAAGTTCCCGAGTTTCCAGGGGAAAGACCTCGACGACAACGAAGTGACCAGCGACAAGCTCTTTTCGGGGAGCAAGGTGACCGTGGTCAACTTCTGGTTCACCACCTGCAAGCCGTGCGTGGGCGAGCTGGGCGACCTGGAAGCGCTCAATAAGGAGCTCGCAGGCAAGGGTGGCCAGGTCGTGGGCGTGAATTCCTTCACGCTCGACGGTGACGCGACCGCGATCTCCGAGGCAAAGGACATCCTCGCGAAGAAGGGCGTCACGTACAAGAACGTCTGGTTCGCGTCGAGCAGCGAGGCTGGGAAGTTCACCTCCGAGCTGTTCTCGTACCCGACCACCTACGTCGTCGATAAGAACGGCAACATCGTGGGCGACCCGATCGTCGGCGCGATCACGTCCCCCGAGCAGCAGAAAACGCTCAGCAAGCTCATCGACCAGGCAATCGCGAACAGCGAGGGATAAGCTCGAAAGCAAACACTACGGAAAGGCCCCGGCATTGAGAACCACCGGGGCCTTCCTGCGTCTTGCGAGCAGTCGACCAATTGAGCGAGCCGCACGCCCGAACAGGGCCCCTGGCAGCGAAGAGAGCCTCCGACGTTAAGCCATCAGCTCCCTGCGTTTCAGGAAGTCTTTTTTGATACGGTCGCCCATTTCCTCAGCCAATTCAAATCCCTGGTCGCAAATGGCTTCGACAGAGGCCTGGAGAGCAGCGGGGAACTCCTCGATCGTCTCATCAAGCTCCATAAGACCACGTTTCTCCCCCACACCGCAAGCTTTAGCCGTCGCCGCAACCTCACTTCGCGTAACCTGGTCCACGCGCCGAGATCCACCGAACGACACGCCCATCTCCCTGTCCACTTCTGGATACACGGTAGTGCTCGTCACGTCATAGAGCGGCGCGAGGCTCTTCCTCGACCAATCATCGCTCCAAAGCATCGAGTGATTCTTCAAGTGGTTGTCGGCGTTTCCAACAGCCCAATCGAACACCAATCTCGAAAACAGCATCGCCCTGTCCCCAAAGGGATTAGCGCTCTCTTCGTTTATCAGCTTGGCGCAATTATTCGCGTAGTTCCCGTCTGTCGGCTCGTACTTGTCGCCGAACTTCGGCAAAGCTTGGAAGAAATCCTCTTGATGAAGCCGATGGAGGAATTCACTGCCCGCATCGATTCGATCGAATCGCTTCACAGCAAGCAGCGGATCGCTGCCATCGATGGGAATTAGCCTGCATTCGGCAGCATCAAAACCGAGCCTCACCGCGGTCGCCATACAAACAGCCTCGTTGATTGTCTGCAGTGGGAAACTTCCGTCGCACGCTTTCACGATATGGCTCGACGGAGCCGCACCTTTCGGGTACTGCCATGCGCCGGTAGCAGCATCGAAATGAAGACCAACCTTCATTTGCGCTCCAGCCAAAGATAGTCTCGATCGAACTGCTGCATGCGGAGCGAACTCCCTCGGGAAGGCGGCAAACCGTTCAAAATCGGAATCCCCCATAGGCTCATAGCCCCGTCCCCATGCGGGGTCTTCGCCAGCAACCTTGAAAACCAGCGCACCAGCTGACTCATCATTGAGCCTCGATATCAGCTCATGCAAGTCATCTTCCGACGTATGGAACGAAGCGCTTAGGACCCTTCGCATGCTTCCCTCTGGGAGAAGTCCGTCGAAAAACGATTTCACCGCAGAAGGGGGCAATTCGCCCGCGCCAAAAGGAAGGGCATGCGAAATGGACTGGGCGCTGTCGTTTCGCCGGTAAGAATCAGAATAGGAGAATGTCGGGGCAACCTCCGACGTGCCGACGAATCCGACCTCTTCGAATCGGCCAAGACGCTCTCGGTATACGACAAGCTCTCTTCCAGACATCGCCATCACCTTTCGAGTGCAACGAGATCGATTCCGAGCGCCAGAGCGTAAGACAAGACCTTGTCGATGCCGACCGTTCCTCGCCCACGTTCGATTTCACCCACGAGTCTGGGGCTAAAGCCAAGCATTTCGGCAACCTCTTCCTGCGTATACCCAAAAGATTTCCGTCGTTTTCTCAGCAACGATCCGAGGGAAGCGCACTCCATAACCCTTGTTCCGCACGCCATGATTTGGTCGCGACTGATTGTCATCACTGCTCGATTCTTACGTATAGGTGCAGAAACTCTGATTTGAAATATTATCATACGAATACGTAAGATTTTTATGAAATCGAGAAAAACGTACTTATAGGTAAGAAATCCACTAAAGCACCAGGTAGCGGCCGGTGATGCTTTCCGGGTTCGCAACAATTTCCGCGGGCGTGCCGCACGCCACGATGCGCCCGCCGTCTTTCCCGCCATGAGGTCCCATGTCGATCACGTAATCGGCATTGGCGATGAAATCGAGGTCGTGCTCGACCACCACCACGGTGGCGCCCTGCTCCACAAGCCGCTCGAACACGCCGAGCAGCGTCTCGACGTCGCGCGGGTGCAGGCCGATGGTCGGCTCATCGAACACGAACACGGCGTCTTCCTGCCCCCGGCCCATCTCGCTTGCAAGCTTCAGGCGCTGGGCCTCCCCGCCGGAAAGCGCGGGCGTTGCCTCGCCGAGCGTGAGGTATCCCAGCCCCAGGTCATGCAGGGTTTGCAGCTTCTCGTGCGCCTTCTTGACGTCGGCAACATGTGGCAGCGCCTCATCGACCGAGAGCGCGAGCAGCTCAGGCAGGCTGAGCGCCTGGCCACAGGGCGCGCCCTTCTCGGGGCGGCAAATACCCTCGGCCGCGGCGCTATAGCGAGAACCGCGGCAATCGGGACAGGCGATGTCGACGTCGGGCAAGAACTGCACGTCGAGCGAAATCTGCCCTGTGCCGTCACAGGTGGCGCAACGCAGGCTTCCCGTATTGTACGAGAAGTCGCCCGCCTTAAGACCCGCCGCCTTCGCCGCCTCGGTGCGAGCATAGGCGCGGCGCAAGTCGTCGAGCGCACCGCAATACGTCGCCACGGTCGATCGGACGTTAATCCCGATAGGGGTCGCGTCAATCAGGTTCGCGCGCCTGATACCATCTGCAGCAAGCGCCGTCACATGCTCGGGGAGCGCCTCGCCCGCCGCCGCATGGGTTAGCGCGGGGATGAGCGTCTCCAGCACGAGCGTCGTCTTGCCCGAACCCGACACGCCCGTCACGGCAATGAGGCGGCCCCGCGGGATGTCGATGACAAACGGCTTCACCGTATGCAGCCCGCTCGATTCCAGGTGAATCCGCCCCAAGTCGAACATTTCCCCAGCTTGTGCCCGCGAGCGAGCCGTCACGCGCTTCGCGCCAGAAAGGAAGGGGCCTATGATCGAGGCCTCATCGCGGGCAACCTCGTCAACCGATCCTTGAGAAACCACCGTGCCGCCGCCCGCACCCGCGGCAGGGCCCATTTCCACCAGATAGTCGGCGTCGCGCAGGATGCGCGTGTCGTGGTCGACCATCACCACGGAATTCCCGTCGGCAATCAAATCGCGCATCACGCCCAGGAGGCCGTCGATGTTGGCGGGATGCAAGCCGATGGAGGGCTCATCCATCACGTAGAGCACGCCAGTAGTTCGGTTCCTCACCGAGCGTGCGAGCTGCACGCGCTGGCGCTCCCCTGTGGAAAGCGTGGCGCCCGCGCGGTCGAGCGAGAGATACCCCAGTCCCAGCTCCATCAGGCGCCGAGCGGTGCCTGCAAACGAGTCGCAGATGGATCTCGCCATGGGGCGCATCTTATCAGGAAGACTCCCGGGCACGCCTTCCACCCATGAAACCGCCTCGGCAAGCGTCATTTCCGTCGCCTGTGCCAGGTTTATGCCGCGCACAAGCGGCCCGTGCGCGGCATCCGAGAGACGCGTGCCACCGCAATCGGGACAAGGCCCCTCGGTCAAGTACTTCGCGACGCGGCGCAGCCCCTTCTCGTCCTTCGCCTTCGCAAGCGAGTTTTCCACGGTGCGCACGGCGTTGTAGTAGGTGAAATCGAGCTCGGCGAAGTTCTCGCCCTTCTTCGCCTTGTACAGAATGTGTCTCTTCTCGGCTGGACCGTTGAACACGATGTCGCGCTCAGCCGGCGAAAGTTCGCAAAACGGCACGTCCGTGCGCACGCCCATGGCGCCGCACACCTGCTTCATGAGGTCCCACATAAGCGAGCCCCACACCACAACAGCACCCTCGTCGATGGTCTTGCTCTCGTCGGGCACGAGCGCCGCGCGGTTCACGGTGCGCGCGATACCGGTGCCTCCACAGGTAGGACAAGCGCCCTCGCCGTTGAAGGCGAGCTGCTCAGCACCGGGGCCGAAGAACTCACCGCCGCAGTGGGGGCACGAAATCGCCAGTTCAGCAGCGACATTCAAGCTTGGCGGCACATGCTTGCCGCAATGTGGGCACACATGGCTGCCGACGCGCGAGAAAAGAAGCCGCAGGCTGTTCAATAGTTCGCTCGAGGTGCCGAACGTGGAGCGCACGCCG
>JABLTN010000528.1_pt1 | contig 11035 bp, 10 predicted proteins | sample 7160141 | NCBI WGS metagenome assembly JABLTN01 (sample SAMN14651226, study PRJNA627086) | human gut metagenome | isolation source: feces | host: Homo sapiens | reverse complement strand
TCCCACAAGCTGAAAACGCCGCTGACCATCATCGAGGGCAACGCGGAACTGCTGGCAGAGGATGACGGCCTGACCGCAGAGCAGAAAGCGCAGGTGGAGTCTATTTTACAGGGAGCAGAGCAGACCCGCACCTATCTTGGCAAGATCCGCGCCGAGGTGCAGACCCCGCTGCGGTATAAACGGAATGTGGAATGATGACGAAAGCGGAGGATATTTCTAATCGTCCAACGCGAAAGGGCTGCCGCATGCCCTTGCCCTGCTCGCCCACAGGGTCGGCATCGCCGGAGAGGAAGAGCAGCGGCAGAATGACCGTGCGGTGATGGATGCTTACGGCTTTGTAAAGGGAACCGAAGCCCGGACCAGTGAAAGTGCCTGTGTGGCCGAACGGATGAAACTCTATCAGAAGCTGACCGAAACAAAATAAAAACCGGCCCCGCAGTATGGAAACTTTTCCACACGGCGGGGCCGCTCCTGTTTAAAACTTTTCTGCTTTAATTCTTGGTGGCAAACACGATGCCGATGGTGCCCGGGCCGGAGTAGCCACCAATGGTGGTGCCAATGTCCGTCTCGTAGACCTGCTCAAATTTGCCGTATTTTTTCAGGCCGGCTTTCACGGCCTCCATGCAGCCGGGCTTGGGCTGGCAGGAGGAGATGAACACCATGCTGGTGTCGATGTCGTCCCGGCCGTCCAGCTGGTCGGTGATGTACTTGCCCACGCAGATGGGCAGGCTGCCGCGGTACTTTTTCATCACTTTCAGCTCACCGCCCACCACGGCCAAGCTGGGCTTGATGCCCAGAATGTTGGCGCCAAAGGCCAGCACGCCGGAGCAGCGGCCGCTCTTGGCCATATAGTCCAGCTGGTTGAGTACAAAGCTCAGCTGCACCCGCTTGGCGAGGTTCTGCAGCCGCATGGTGATATTGCGGGGCAGCAGGCGGCCATCGGCGGCCCACTTGGCGGCCTGCAGGACCAGATAGCCCTGCCCGGTGCAGATGTTCTGGCTGTCAACAACGGAGACGTTCTCAAACTGCTGAGCGGCCAGGCAGGCGTTCTGGTAGCAGGACGAAAGCTTGGAGCTGACCGAGATGTGAATGACAGCGTCATACTCTTTGGCAAAAGGGTCAAAAAAATCCGCATACTCCACCAGATTGGCGGCGGCGGATTTGGGCATTTTGCCGCCGTTCTGCACATGGGCAAATACATCGGCAGGGCGGATGCTCACACCGTCCAGATAGCTCTCCTCGCCCATGAGAATATGCATGGGCATGAGCGAAATGTTCCACTCCTGCAGCAGCGTCTCGGACAAATCACAGGTGCTGTCAGCGGTGATCTTAATGTTCAATGGGGTTCTCCTCTTTTCCGGCCGGGGCGCCGCCGCGGCAAAATAGCAAAAGATCTTGCTCTAGTATATCACAGATTGCTCAGGATTGTTAGCTAATAAATGTAAATCTTTTATGAAGTGCCGGAAAAAACAGCCCGGTTTTGCGGTTTCTGTACAGTTATCACAAAAGAATGGCCGATTTTATGGTTCTTTCCGAAAATTCGCTCGGAAGTGTTTATTTTGTCTTCTAAAAATTATATAATATGGTATGTACCCTGAATATTAAGATGGATGCGGTCTGCCTTGCGGCCGTTTTATTTATTGGAGGTTGCCTTTTATGTTCATTACCGATTACAACCAGCACCTGCTGGACAATGTAAAAAAGATCCACTTCATCGGCTGCGGCGGCAGCGGCATGTACCCGCTGATCCAGATCCTGGCCGCCAAGGGCTATGAGATCTCGGGCAGCGATGTGCTGGACGGCAGCATCATCCGCTCGGAGCGGGAGATGGGAGTCAAGGTCTCGCTGGGACACAGTGCGGACAATGTGATCGGCGTGGACATGGTGGTGTACTCCGCCGCCATTGCAAAGGACAACGTGGAGCTGAACGCCGCTGCCTCCTACGGCATCCCCACCATTGAGCGCAGCGTGCTGCTGGGCTACGTGAGCCGCCTGTACAGGGAGAGCATCTGCGTTTCCGGTACCCACGGCAAGACCACGACCACTTCCATGATCACCACGGCGCTGGAGCTGGCGGGCAAGGATCCCTCCGCGGTCATCGGCGGCAAGCTGCCCCTCATCCACGGCTACGGCAAGGCCGGCAAGGGCGACGACATCGTCATTGAGGCCTGCGAGTTTGCAGAGACGTTCCTCAAGCTGACCCCCTACCTCTCTGTGGTGCTGAACATCGACAATGACCACCTGGATTATTATGGCAGCATGGGCGAGCTGAAGTTCGCGTTCAAGCGCTTTGCCCTGATGACCCAGTTCATGATCTTCGCCAACGCGGACGACAAGAACACTATGGACGTCATGTACACGCTGGACCGCCGCGTGCGCACCTTTGGCATTGAGAACGATGGCGATTATCAGGCCATCAACGTGCAGGAATACAAGCCCGGCTTCTTTGAGTTCGACCTCAAGGAGTGGAGCAAGGTCACGGGCCATATCCGTCTGGCCGTGCCGGGCCGCCACAATATCTACAACGCGCTGGCCATGTGCGCTGTCTGCCGCTTTGCGGGCCTGACCGTGGAGCAGTGCGCCGAGGCTGCCGCCAGCTTCAAGGGCGCGGGCCGCCGCTTTGAGGTCTACGGCGAGTGCAACGGCGCGGTGGTTGTGGACGATTACGCACACCACCCCACCGAGCTCCGCGCGACCCTGAACACCGCCAAGGAGCTGGGCTACAAGCGGCTCATCGCCGTCCACCAGCCGTTTACATACAGCCGCACCAAGATGCTGTTCAACGACTTTGTGGATGTGCTCAAGATCCCCGATATCGCGGTTATCACCCCCATTATGGGCAGCCGCGAGCCCAACGACCCCACCATCACCAGCGCGAAGCTGGCGGCACAGATCCCCGGTTCCGTGCTGGTCAACAGCCTGGAAGAGGCTGCCGACTGGGTGAAGCAGAACGCCCGCGAGGGAGATCTGGTCATCACGCTGGGCTGCGGTGATATCTATAAGGCCAGCAAGATGATGGTGGCCGGCAACCAGTAAACGGACATAAAAAAATACGTCTTGCAGACGCAAGGCGTATTTTTTTATGTCTCAGTGGCCGCGGCGCTTTAAAATTTCGTCCAGGATGGCGTCCGCCACGTCGGCTTTGCTCATCAGGGGCAGCTCCCGGGTGCCGTCCGGGGTGATGAACGTGACCACGTTGGTGTCCACGCCGAACCCGGCACCGGAGACCTTGAGGTTGTTCGCCACCACCATGTCCAGATTCTTCTTTTTCAGCTTGGCGGCGGAATTCTCTACCATGTCGCGGGTCTCCATGGAGAAGCCGCAGAGGAACTGCTTGGTCTTCCGGGGGCCGATGGTGCCCAGAATGTCGGCGGTGCGCTCCACGGGGATGGAGAGGTCGCCGTCCTTTTTCTTGATCTTATCGTCGGCCACGGTGGCGGGGCGGTAATCGGCCACGGCAGCGGCCATCACAAGGATGTCCATGTCCGCAAAGCGGCTGGTGACAGCTTCATACATGTCCTGCGCCGTGGTGATGGGCACGTCCTCGGTAAACTTGACCGGGGGCAGGGCCGTGGGGCCGTGGATGAGGGTGACGTCCGCACCCCGCATGGCGGCGGCGCGGGCCACGGCATAGCCCATCTTGCCGGTGGAATGGTTGGTCAGGTAGCGCACGGGGTCCAGCGGCTCCTGGGTGGGGCCGGCGGTCACGGCAATGTGCAGGCCTGCCAGATCTTTGGGCTTGGCGATGGCGTGCAGGATGTGCTCAATGAGCACCTCCTCCTTGGGCAGGCGGCCGCTGCCCACATCCTTGCAGGCCAGCAGGCCGCTCTCGGAGGGGATGACCGCAAAGCCGTAGTGCTCCAGCGTCTTGAGGTTGTCCTGGGTGATGGGATTTTCCAGCATCCCGGTGTTCATGGCCGGGGAGACCAGCTTGGGGCATTTGGCGGCCAGCACCACGGTGGTGAGCATGTCGTCGGCAATGCCGTGGGCCATTTTGGCAATGACGTTGGCCGTGGCCGGGGCAACGAGAATGACGTCGGCTTTCTTGGCCAGCGAGATGTGGGTGACTTCAAACTTGAAATCGCGGTCAAAGGTGTCCACCATGCACTTGTGGCCCGTCAGGGTCTCAAAGGTGAGGGGCGTGATGAACTGGGTGGCGTTCCGGGTCATGATGACTTCCACGTCGGCCCCCAGCTTTTTGAGTGCGCTGGCCACGTTTGCCATTTTATAGGCGGCAATGCCGCCGCTGACGCCCAAAAGGACGCATTTTCCGTGCAGATCCATCCAAAAAACCTCCTGTGTTTTGGGATTCCTCTCCTTAGTATAATGCAAAAGTTCCGCCAGCACAACAAAATCTTTGCATGGGCTTGTATCTTGCGGGAAAATGCGGTAAAATAACTTGAATTAAAAACCCTTGCTGAATGAGGTTTCAATATGATTCTTGCCATTGATATAGGCAACACCACCGTCGCCCTGGGGGGCATCAAGGACGGACGTGTATGCTTTGTGGCCCACATGGACACGGTACGCACCCGCACGGCGGCGGAGTACCGTGCCGAAATGGAGAAAGTGTTTTCCCACCGCCGCCACCCGGAGCGGCCCGTCCGGTTTGAGGGGGCCGTGCTGACCAGTGTCGTGCCCCAGATCACGGGGGCGCTGGCCGAGTGCGCCCGCCACTACACGGGCAAAAAGCCCGTCATCGTCTCGCCGGAGATCCGCACCGGGCTGACCATGGGGGTGCCCGACCCCCACGCCGTGGGCAAGGACCGCATTGTGGACGCGGCCTACGCGGCGGCCAATTTCCCGCTGCCGGTGATCACTGTCGATCTGGGCACCGCCACCACCTTTAATGTGGTGGACGAGAACCGGGTGTTCCGGGGCGGCGTTATCTGCCCGGGGCTCTCCACGGGCCTGCGGGCACTGGGGGAGCGCTGCGCCCAGCTGCCGCAGGTGCATCTCTCCTCGCCCAAAAACGCCATCGGCACCAACACCGAGAGCTGCATGCTCTCCGGCTCGGTGCTGGGCACGGCGGTGCTGCTGGACGGCATCGCCGCCCGTATTGAGGAGGAGCTGGGCCGCCCGGCCACGCTGGTGGTCACCGGCGGGCTGGCAAAGTATGTTACCCCCCTCTGCCGCCACCCGCTGACCTATGACCCCGAGCTGCTGCTCAAGGGGCTGGCGCTGCTCTACCAGCTCAACGCGCCCCAGCAGCACCATCACCCCGCCGGAGGCCGCAAGCCTCACGGGCAGAACTTCCGCCGCCATCGGCCATTCCGCCGGGAGCGGCACGAGACGGAGGCCAAGGCGGGCTGACACGAGCAAACAGGATAGGAACTAGGAAGAATGGAACAGAAGATGAAGCTTGGCATCCTGGGCACCGGGATGATCGTCAAGGAGTTTTTGCCCTGGCTGGCCGGGGCGGACTCGCCGTTTCAGGTGCAGGCGCTGTGCAGCACCCAGCGGAGCGCGCCGCTGGCGGCGGAGCTCTGCGCCCGGTACCATGTGCCCCAGTGCACCACCAACTACCTGGAGCTGCTGCAGTGGGTGGATGTGGTCTATCTGGCCGTCCCCAATTTGCAGCACACCCGCTATGCCAAAGTGGCGCTGGAAGCGGGCAAGCATGTCATTGTGGAAAAGCCCATGGCCCCCACGGCGGCCCAGACCGAAGAGCTGGCCGCCCTCTCCCGCCACAAACGGGTCTTCCTCTTTGAGGCGCTGACCACCCAGTATCTGGAAAACTATAATAAGATCCGGGAGCTGCTGCCCCGCATTGGCACGGTGAAGCTGGTGCAGTGCAACTTCAGCCAGTATTCCAGCCGGTACGATGCATTCTGCGCGGGGCAGGTGGCCCCGTCGTTTGATCCCAACTGCGCCGGCGGTGCCCTCATGGATCTGAATGTCTACAACATCAGCTACATCGTGGGCCTGTTCGGGGAACCCAACCGGGTGAACTACGCGGCCAACATCGACCACGGCATTGACACCAGTGGCATCCTGACCATGGATTACAGCGGCTTCAAGGCCGTGAGCATGGCGGCAAAAGACTGCGGGGCCCCGGCCCGGTATGTCATTCAGGGCACCAAGGGCTATCTGCTGCAGAAATCCACGGCCAACTACTGCGGCGGCCTGACGCTGCACCTCAACGACGGCAAAGAGGAGCACTACAACCTCAACGGCGGCCGCCCCCGGCTGGCCGCGGAGTTTGAGGCCTTTGCCCGCGCCATTGAGGGCGGCGACCAGGAGCTGTGCAGCCGGATGCTGGATACCTCCATTGCTGTCAGCCGGGTGCTGACCGCCGCCCGCCGCTCGGCAGGCATCCGCTTCCCGTGTGATCAATAAGTTCTCTCCCTTTGGAACGTTCCCTGACAAAGCATTCCAAAGTAAAATAGAAAAACGGCCCCGCACCTTTTGCGGGCAGGTTTGCGCCGTATCCGACATCTAGGGCGGAACGGCAGCAGGAGGAAATATTTTTATGAAAAAGAATAACGATCTTCGTACTCTCACCCGGCTGGCACTGCTGGTCGCCATTGAGCTGGTCATGAAAGCCGTCGGCCTGGGCAGCGTGCCCATGGGCCCGCTTTACATGAGCTTCCTGACGCTCCCCATCGCCGTGGGTGCCATCACCATGGGCCCGGCGGCTGGTGCCATCCTGGGCGGCGTGTTCGGCGCGGTGAGCTTCTATGACGCGGTCACCGGCGCTTCGGCCATGACGGGCGCCCTGTTCCAGGTGAGCCCTGTCAACACGTTCATCCTCTGCGTGGGGATGCGTGTGCTGATGGGCCTGTGCGTGGGCCTCGTCTTCAACGGCCTCAAGCAGCTCGACAAGCCCGGCACCTGGAGCTACATCGTTTCCGCCATGTGCGCTCCCGGCCTCAACACCCTGTTCTTCATGGGCTACATCGTGCTGGCATTCTACGGCTGCGATTACATCCAGAACATCGTGGCTGCCAAGGGCGCGGCCAACCCGTTCATGTTCGTGGTGCTGCTGGTCGGCGTGCAGGGTGTGATGGAGTTCCTCGTCTCCGGCATTCTGGGCGGCATCGTGGCCCGCGCGGTGGCAAAGTTCCTGAAGTAATCTCCCGGCGTGCGCACAGTCAGGGACGCCCCGAGAGATCAGATAAAAAACCCAATAAAATCGCAGGCTCCTCCGGCGTTTTGCCGGGGGAGCTTTTTGCGTTTGACCGTGCGGAAAACGGCGTGGAGGCCCCGGGGCGAAACTGGTCATATCGCTGTTTTCTCACCGTGCCGATTGGTAAAAATGATGAAAACGCAGTGAAATCTTGACAATTGCCACAAAAAGGGGTATGCTGAATTTAACATAGCAAACTGTCCGCACAAGGCGGGCCGTTGCTGGGGAACTATCTGATTACGGAGGATACAACAATGAAAGCATTTAAGAAACTGATGGCTGCTGCCCTCGTTTGCGTTATGGCTCTGACCATGCTGACTGGCTGTGCAGTGAGCGACAACCTGGTTGAGAAAGCTCTGGTCAACAAGCTGAACGCTGTCAGCGCTGTCTCTTACAAGCACAAGACCGATCTGGACGACGAGGCTCAGAAGGCTTGGGACGAGAACAAGGATAAAAAGGAAAGCAACGGCATCATTCTCATTGGCAATGATAAAGTTGCTTATAACTATGTGATCGTCAAGAAGCCCAGCGATGCAACCAAGAAAGACAGCTGGGGCGAGAAGGCTAAGAAGGCTGATACCCTTCTGGCTACCACCTCTGTGAAGAACAGCGACAAGAAGATTGAGATCGGTGTCAAGGTTGTTGGCGACGATTATGTTGCTATTGTTGCTAAGGCAGCTACTAAGGCAGCAAAGTAATCAATCCACCAAAAATTGCACATTTGCCCCGGAGTAAGCCTTACGGCCCCGCTCCGGGGCTTTTTGTTTGCGTCCGTCACCCTCCTCCCTACCTGTGCATAGAATGGCGCAGGCTTTGGGGAGGAGGGCTTTTGGATGGAACGACAAAAACGCTTTGCGGTGATCGGCAGCGATGCCCGGCAGCTGGCGGCAGGCCGGGCGCTGGCCCGGGCGGGGTATGCGGTGGAGGGGCCGGAAGAGATCGCGCTGGCAGACTATATCCTGCTGCCGTTGCCGCTGGACGCGGCCCGCACCCCGCTGGCGGAGCTGCTGCGGGCGGCACGCCCCGGGGCGCTGGCGCTGGGCGGGATGCTCTCGGAAGAAGCAAAGGCCATTGCAGCGGAAGCCGGGGTGGAGCTGGTGGATTACTTTGCCCGGGAGGAGCTGGCCATCCGCAACGCCATCCCCACGGCGGAGGGGTGCATCGGCGTTTTGCTGGCCCAGCGCAAACGCACCCTGTGGGGCAGCGCGGTCCTGCTGCTGGGATTTGGCCCGGTGGGGCAGGCGGTTGGCACCCGGCTGGCGGCATTGGGGGCGCATGTGACAGTGGCAGCCCGCCGCCCGGCCCAGCGGGCACAGGCGGAAAGCCTGGGGATGCAGGGGGCAGAGCTGGCCCGGCTGGCCCGGCTGGCCCCGGCCTTTGACACGGTGGTGAATACCATCCCGGCGCAGGTGCTTACGGCCCCGGTGCTGGCCCGGCTGCGGCCCGGGAGCCTGATCGTGGATCTGGCTTCCCGCCCCGGTGGGACGGATTTTGATGCCGCCGCCCGCTGCGGCCACAAGGCCATCCATGCATTGAGCCTGCCCGCTGCCTGCGCGCCGGAAACAGCCGGGGAGATCGTGGCCCGGACGGTGCGCGAGATGCTGCGCGAAAGGGAGGGAGCACGATGAACGAGAAACGACGCTGTGCCTTTGCGGTCTGCGGCAGCTTCTGCACGCTGGAGACCGCGCTGGAACAGGCACAGGAACTGACGGCCCGGGGCTGGGAGCTGCTGCCCGTCATGAGCAATACCGCCGCCCGGTGTGATACCCGGTTTGGCCGGGCCGGGAGCTGGCGGCAGCGGCTGGAAGCCCTGACCGGGCACCCGGTGCTGGACAGTTTGCAGGCCGTGGAGCCTCTGGGGCCCCAAAACATGGCCGAGGCGCTGGTGATCGCCCCCTGCACGGGCAGCACGCTGGCCCGGCTGGCGGCGGGCCTCTCGGACACGCCGGTGACACTGGCGGCCAAGAGCCTGCTGCGGGTGGGGCGGCCGGTAGTGATCGCCGTCTCCACCAACGACGGGCTGGGGGCCTCGGGAGAAAACATTGCCCGGCTATACCAGCGCAAGCACTATTACTTTGTGCCCTACGGCCAGGATGACCCGCAGGCAAAGCCGCAGAGCCTGAAAGCCCGGTTCGCCCTGCTGCCCGCCGCACTGGACGCGGCGCTGGAGGGGCGGCAGCTGCAGCCCGTTCTTTGCCCCGCCGCCGGGCACGGAATGTCTTTTCAGCAAGGGAAAAGTGTGGTATACTAAAACAGATTAAAGGAACAACGGAGTATACCAGATGAAAAAACAGATCGCCGTGCTTTGCACGGTGCTGCTCTGGGTCTGCGCGGTGTTTGCACCCATGGCGCGGGCCGCGGGCCCGGCGCTGTCGGCCACGGAGGCGTACTGCATCATCGACGCGGACACCGGCCTTGTGCTGGCCCAGCAGAATATGGACGAAGAGCTGCACCCGGCGTCCATCACCAAGGTGATGACGCTGGGCCTTGCCTGTGAAAAAGCCCAGGGCCAGTGGGACGGTGTGAGCCTGGAAGTGACCCACGAGGATGTCTATTCCCTCGCGGGGACGGATTCCAGCCACATTGCCCTGCAGGAGGGGGAGCATGTGCCCCTGACGGATGCCCTCTATGCCACCATGATGGCCAGCGCCAACGATGGCGCCAACCTGCTGTCCGAATATTTCGGGGATGGCACCATTGCGGGCGGCGTGGCGGCCATGAACGCCCAGGTGGCGGAACTGGGCCTCAAGCACACCCACTTTGCCAACCCCCACGGCATCAGCGATACCGACCACTATACCAGCTGCTATGATATGGCGCAGATCCTGCGCTGGGCCCTGACCCAGCCGGGGTTTGAGACGCTGTTTACCCGCAACGAGATGTATGCCATGAAGCCCACGGACATCCAGCCCAAAGAGCGGTATTTCCACCAGCAGGACAAAATGCGGGTGGGTTCCAGCCGGTATTACATCCCAGCCATTCAGGGCTCCAAGATCGGCTACACCAACATTGCCCGCTACAGCTATGTCTGCCTGGCGGAGCAGAACGGTGTCCGGCTCATCTGCGTCACCATGCAGAGCAATATCAAGACCGACAAGTACAACGATGTCCGCACCCTGCTGGATTACGCCTTTGCCCACTACACAAACTATACCGACATCCCGGCCCAGGGCCTGACCCGGGAGCTGACGGTGGCAGGAGGCGGTGCCCCACTGGGCATGGTCACGGTGACCGACCCCGGCACCCGGCTGCTGTTGGCTGACGGCCTGACGGCAGGGGATGTGTCCGTGACGCTGGAGCTGCCGGAACAGTATGTCTTGGGCACCAGCCCGGCGGTGTACGCCGTGTATACCGTCAACGGGCAGGACAAGCAGGAGTCCGCCAGCGTCCGGGTGCCGGCCACGATTACGGGACTGGAGGAGCTATTAGAGCGGAACACCGGTGTCCAGCTGGGCAGCGGCACCCGCAGCCCCGGCAAGACCGCGGGCCTGCTCATCGGCATCTCGCTGGGGTGCACGGTGCTGGCGGCGGGAGTTGCATTTGTTGTGGTAAGGCTCCGCTCGAAAGCGAAGAAAAAATCGAGGCACTGACCCTCTTTGCCAAGGGCTCCCCTACAAGGGGAGCTGTCGCGTAAGCGACTGAGAGGTTGTATGACATCCGCATATGGACAAGGCGGTGCTCTGTCCAACCTCTCCGTCATTGCTTTGCAATGCCACCTCTCCTAGTAGGAGAGGCTTTGGCAATCCACGCAACGTCTTTTCTAACACTGCGCAAAAGCCATTCCGGCTTTTCCAAATAAAAAACAAAATGTCAAAAACAATAATGAAAAAACAGAGAGGAAAATGAAAAATGGGTAAATTTACGTTTACGGAAACTGAGATCCCCGGCTCCACGCTGAACTCCACG
>JABLTN010120392.1_pt1 | contig 11053 bp, 10 predicted proteins | sample 7160141 | NCBI WGS metagenome assembly JABLTN01 (sample SAMN14651226, study PRJNA627086) | human gut metagenome | isolation source: feces | host: Homo sapiens | reverse complement strand
TTTTCTTGGATTATATTGCATGCGGTAAAAATGAGCCGGTGAAATTGCACACACAATAATATCCGTATCCAGGCAGGACTGCTTAATTGCCTCTAACATGTCACGGTACTCACTTAACATATTACTAATCTTCTGATAATGAATCTCGTTCATACCAAGCATCATATACACGCGGTATGGTTTGGCAGCAATCAGCTTCTGAAGTCCGGTTCTTCCATGAAACACTCTCTTTGTATGGAATGTCACCGTATTCAGTCCCCGGTATGCAATCGTCCTCTTTTTACCACCAATCGGCATATGGGCGAAACCACCTTCGTATGTCAAGCCTTCCGTAATCGAATCGCCGGCAAACACTGTTGTCCTCACATAAGTTTTCATCTTCTTAGAAACAACTTTAGAAGGATTGCTATCGGTCTCCGACAGCTGCTTTTTCTTTCCTGCCGTTATGTAAAAATAATATTTTTTTTTGTTTTTCAGTTTTTTCACAAGGCAGACATTATTTTTTGTTGAAAGCTTCTTTCGATATTTTCCATCTTTCTTTGTTGAAACAAAAACATGATAATACTTTGTCTTCTTTTGTTTCTTCCATGTCAGCTTTACACTATGGGTAGAAAAACGAACTACCTTTACTTTTTTTACACTAGGTAATTTCTTTACCGGTACGGCCGGTGTTGCCGGAATTTCAGTCGGCACCGGTGTACTCGTTGCCCCTGCATCCGGTGTCATCTCAGGCAATGCTGTCGCCATCTCCTGTCCCTTCACCATCGTAGCACTCGGCAATGACCGAAATGGCACAAGGCTAACAATAGCTGCTGCTGCGCATACCGTCAAAACAACTCGTTTCTTTTGATTCATCGTTTAAACTCTTCTTTCTGTTTTTTTTCACATCCGTATGTATTATACGCTTATCTATTATACTAGTCAATTATTGTTGATTTTTCCAAATTTTAACCATCTAAAACAACACCATAAACGCAAGTGCATAAGTCAATACATCTGGATGAATCGACTCTTCTATGGCCGAGTACACATGTTTTTCCATAACCTTGGTATGCTCAAAAATTCGCCCTAACTCAGCCATAAGTGGAAAATAATCATCTTTTCCATCCTCTTTCCAAATACACGGCAGAACCTCCGAAAGGATTATATAATTACATGCACTGCTAAGCAAAACCTGCAAAAAATCTGCTTCATTACAAAAATACAAACATTTCGCAAGATAGCTGGCATACAACTTTCGTTTTGCAGAAAATCGATGATCCGAACAATTTTTATTTTTCTCCCAAAGCAGACGCACATACCTTTTCCGCTTGGCATCACTCAATCCATACACCGCCTCATTCCATAAGATACGATTTTTCACCCGAAGATTTATCTGACGGATAATATGACAGAACGTATCCACAACAGAAGAAATCACTTCCCATGCCGAATTTTCCAAGTCTTCCTTTGACATACTGTTTTTCACCAATTCAAATTCCTGTAAAAGAGAAGAAATCGTCCCCTCATTCGGAATTTCAATACCTCCAGCCTTTTTCTTTTCCTCAGAAAACGCATCCATGTATAGATATAAAACTACTCCCAGACCAATTCCAAGCGGAATGGATTCTTCCTGTAAAATATCCATACTAACACTCATAAATTCAGCCATTTTCTCCCCAAACGGAAGAGTTTCTTTCTCTCCTTCCTCAACCAGATAAAGTGGACCTTCATGCTCAAAAATTCTCTTAAGTACCTCTTCACACGAATGATTCAGCATAGAAAAAACAGTCTTTCCTTCAATATTCAGGCAGGTCCTCGGAAAAAGTTTACACGTATTTCCCATGTGCTCCGGACCATATTCTTGATAAATCTTACAAAGACCCATTTCATCTAAAAAAGGACACTCTTTTTTTTCCGTCATTTTTATAAAATAATTTCCATCCGTCTGCCCGATATTCTTCTTTACATATTTACTAAATGCCCCATGAGAAGCCTCGTAAAAATCATAGGTTTCTTTGTCTAACGCAATATCCCAGCCACTGCAGCAGGTATTTTGGCACGCTGAACCAGAACAGACAAAAGAATCAAAAAAATCAAGTTTGTAGGACACTGTACCTTCTCCCCTTTTACTATTTCATAAACTCTGCTAATTTCTGCGGTTCTCCATGTCCGGGATAAACCATAATTTCTCTGTCAAGTGACTCCAGATACGGTAGTGTAATACCGGCAAAATCTTTTTTACTGCCACCCGGCAAGCGAAGAATCGTTTCGTGCCCAGTCACTAAAGTATCACCGGAAAATAGAATCTCTTCATCCACTAAAATGCAAATACTCCCCTTTGAGTGTCCGGGCGTTTCCTTCAGAAATATCTTATGTCCCTGCCAGATAAACTCATATTCTCCTTCAAATGTTTCGTCTGCCTCGCAAGAGTACGGCTGAATATCCATATTCCGTATATGCTCTTGTATTTTCTCTTCTTTTCCAATAAAAAGCACTTCCCAAAATTCAGATAAATTTCTATAGGGATTATCCAACGCACCTGCGCATAATTGGGAGCATAATACACTCACTTTTGCAAAATTTTCTTTCAACCAATTTACTCCTGATATGTGGTCATAATGCTCATGTGTCAAAATTACAAGAATACGGTTAATATTTCTTTCCCTTAGGTATAAGAGAGCATCCTTTGAAACACATGGGTCTATAATCACTACACTGTCTTCTTCCTGCCAAATGTACATACAGGAATCAATTGGGTAAAACACATAACTTTGAATTTTCTTATTTTCCTTTTGCATTTCAAATATCCTCTAACACCAATTGTATTTTATATACACCTTTATTTAACTCACACTGATAGGTATGCAACTGTTTTCCTGCTATAAAACCCCCATCCTTGTAAATCGCATAATTTTTTATTCCATACATCTTACCACCAAAACGAAATCTAAGTACCCCCATTAACGCTAAGACACCATAATCATATGTTCTCAGCATTCTGGAAATCAATTCTCCATCATCCGTTTCACAAATTTCTGCATTATGTGGAAATTGTGAACTTTTATAAAAATGTTCACCTTTTCCATTTTTAATTCCACTTATTCGTTCATTCAAAAATTGAGGCATCATCTCTTTAAAACACTGAATTCCCAATTCCATTCCTTTTTGAACAATCTGTAATGCCACACTAGTTTCGTCAAGAATTATTTTTTTCTGGCATATAATTTCTCCTGCATCCAGTTCTGCATTTACATAATGCCATGTAACACCTGTAGATTCTTCTCTGTTAAAAATCACCCAGGAAGGTATATTTACTCCTTTGTAATCCGGCAAAAAAGAGTAATGAAAATTTATAATTTCCACCGTATTACTCTCGCATATTTCACTCGGAATAATCACAGAATTATTTGCACTTATAACTAATGTTTTGGGAACTATTGCTTGGCTCAAAGTAGTAATAACATCATTGGCAGGAAAATATCGCACATTGTTTTTATCACAATTTTTTTTCAACAATGAGACAGGGCTATATTGGCTTTCTATTACAAAAATATTTGTCTTGTCAACATAATTTAATAGCTCATACAAACAGTCGACAGCTATCTTCCCATTGCCCAGAATTACAATACGTTGAAATCTCATTTCGTATTTTCCCTCCAATTTCCTCTGCAATTTTCCCAAAGTCTTTATTGGTCATTAAACGTGCATCATATCCATCAAATCTCCTACCGTCTTACATACAGCGATTTCTGACGCATGAAAAATCTTATCAAATTTTTCATTCATAAATGCAATAAAAGAAAGTACCGCCACGGAATCCCATGTCTCTACTTCTTCTAAAACCGTATCCCGATCAAATTCTCCTAAATCCATTTCTAATACATCTACTAATTCTTCCATTTTTTCCTGTTCTGTCATTTTAATATCCTCCATTTTTATAATTAAATTTCTCCGCCATTTTTCTTTACAACTTCACAAATTGTTGTAATATTCTGAAAATTCTCAGGAATGATGTCAAGCCCATCAATCAATATACCAAACGCTGCCTCAATTTCTGAAACCACCGTTACGATATCAAAGGAATCCAAAAGGCCATCTTCGATATAATCATTGCTTTCCTTAAAATCAAATTCCGGAATTGAAAACGCTGATTTAATTATTGCGGTAACAGCTTCTGATGAATTAAACCTGTTATGCTGTACAGTTGCCAAACAAGTCGGAGACTGTGCTGCGATTGCCCGTGTCCGCACACCGGATTACAGCAAAGAAGCCGGATACCTAAGAGAAAAACTTGGTCTCACCATGATTATTAATCCGGAATTAGAAGCTTCCCTTGAGACAGCCCGTATTCTTTATCTGCCAACAGCGTTAGAAGTAAACTCTTTTGCTCATGGTCAGGCAGAAATTGTAAAATTTAAAATTCCGGAGGGAAATTTATTAGACGGAATGACAATTGCCACCTTAGGAAAAAGTATTACAAATGATATTCTTATCTGCGCCATCGAACGTGATGGTGAAGTTTATATCCCAGGCGGTAATTTCCAAATGGCAAAGGACGATATTGTTTCTTTTGTTGCTCCAAGACGCCATATCCGCAGTTTTCTGAAAAAAATCGGCTTTAAAACCAAACAGGTAAAAGATGCTATGATTGTCGGTGGTGGAAAAGCTTCTTACTATTTAGCCAAACAGTTAATTGCCATGGGAATCGATGTAAAAATCATTGAACAGAACAAGGAACGTTGCGAGGAATTAAGTATTTTACTGCCGGAAGCAATTATTATTAATGGAGACGGCACGGATGAGGAAGTTTTACGTGAAGAGGGAATTGAATATGCACAGGCATTTATTCCATTGACCGGTATTGATGAGGAAAATATTATGCTGACACTCCATGCAAAACAAGTTTCCAATGCAAAATTGATAACTAAAATCAATCGAAGCACTTTTAAAAATGTAATTAGTAAGCTGGATTTGGGAAGTGTAATATATCCACGTTACATTACATCCGAAGCAATTATTGCCTATGTACGTGCGAAAAAGAATTCGACAAACAGTAATATTGAAACTTTATATCATATGTTTGATAACCGCGCAGAAGCCATTGAATTTTGTGTTGATGAACCATCTTCTGTTACCGGTATTCCACTAAAAGATTTGATGTTAAAAAATGATTTGCTGGTTTCCTTTATCTATCGAAACGGCAAGGTTCAAATTCCAAGTGGTTTGGACACCATTGAAGTTGGTGACACCGTTATGATTGTTACAACCCATACCGGTTTAGATAATATACAGGATATTATAAGGAGTTAATGAATTATGAATACATCAATTATCCGCTATATTGTCGGATATATTTTAAAGATTGAGGCAGCACTTTTACTGATTCCTTCCATTGTAGCTGCTATTTACCGCGAACCGGAGGGGTTATGTTATCTTTCTGTTTCCGCTCTGTGCATCTTCCTTGGTGTACTCCTCTCTTTCCGGAAACCGAAAAATCATGTTTTTTATTTAAAAGAAGGCTGTGTTGCCACATCCTTAAGCTGGATTGTACTCAGTTTTTTTGGTTCCATTCCATTTTTACTGACCGGTGAAATCACATCCGTACCGGATGCTTTGTTTGAAACCATTTCCGGTTTCACAACAACCGGAGCCAGTGTTTTAAATAATGTGGAAGCACTTTCCCACTGCTCGCTTTTCTGGCGCAGTTTCACACACTGGGTTGGCGGCATGGGTGTTCTGGTCTTTTTGCTTGCTGTCATTCCACTGAGCGGCGGTTCGCATATAAATCTGATGCGCGCAGAAAGCCCGGGACCATCTGTGGAAAAACTGGTACCAAAAGTCCGTTCAACTGCACGGATTCTTTATGTTATTTATTTGACACTCACCATCATTGAGATTGTTTTACTTCTCCTTGGTAACATGCCTTTGTTTGATTCCCTCACCATCAGTTTTGGTACAGCAGGGACCGGTGGTTTTGGAATTAAAAATGACAGTATGGGCAGTTATTCGGCTTATTTACAATGGGTTGTTACTATTTTTATGATTTTGTTTGGTGTGAATTTTAATGCCTTTTACCTGATTTTATACCGTAAATTTAAAAAGGCATTCCGCATGGAAGAAGTCAGATATTACTTTTTAATCATCTTCGCTTCCATCGCAATTATCACTATGCAGATTCTCCATACCTCTGCCGGTATTTTTGATGCACTGCGCCACGCTTCTTTCCAGGTGGCATCCATCATTACAACAACCGGTTATTCAACCATTGATTTTAACCTATGGTCACAGACATGTAAAACGATATTAATTCTCTTGATGTTTGTCGGTGCTTGTGCAGGCAGTACCGGAGGCGGAATCAAGGTGTCACGTTTTGTCATTCTTTGCAAGACTGTAAAAAAAGAATTGAATGCTTATATTCATCCAAAAAGCATCAAAAAAATCAATTTTGAGCACAAAACAGTAGAACATGAGGTAGTACGTGCGACAAATGTGTATTTTATTACCTTTATGATTCTGTTCGCGTTTTCTGTATTTGCAATTTCCTTTGATGGCAATGACTTAATTACGAACTTTACTGCCGTGGCAGCTACAATTAATAATATTGGTCCCGGTCTTGAACTAGTCGGCCCTACCCAGAACTTCGGATTGTTTAGCGGATTTTCCAAATTTGTCCTGATGTTTGATATGCTTGCCGGACGATTGGAGTTATTCCCGCTTCTCCTTCTGTTCCATCCTACTTTGTGGAAGGAAATTGCTTCCGGGAAGATAAGGAAGTTAAAGAAGTAAATTCATATTATATATTTCCGTAATTTAACAGAATCCGGTTACCTTCTCGTGGGCGCTCTCGCTTGTTGAGATGCGTAGCAGCAGGGGTACTGAAACTACCAGTACCTCCTGCTGACGCACTCAAAACCCACGTGAAGATAACCGGATTCTGTTAAATTACTGGAACGCTAATGATATGAATTTTAGAAATAACTTACAAACTTTTGTCTGTAAATTTGTTAAAGTAAATGAGAGGAACTTGTCAAAACAAATTGACAAGTTCCTCTCACTATAATTTATTATCTGTAAATAATATTTCCAGAATTAGAATTTACCAGCTTCTGCTGCTTCCTGGATGGAAACGGCTACGGCTACTGTCATACCAACCATTGGGTTGTTGCCGGCACCGATAAGTCCCATCATCTCTACGTGAGCAGGTACAGAAGAAGAACCAGCAAACTGTGCATCACTGTGCATACGTCCCAATGTATCCGTCATACCATAAGAAGCAGGACCGGCTGCCATGTTATCCGGGTGAAGTGTACGTCCTGTACCACCACCGGATGCTACGGAGAAGTACTTCTTGCCCTGTTCAATACACTCTTTCTTGTATGTTCCTGCAACCGGATGCTGGAAACGGGTAGGGTTTGTAGAGTTACCTGTAATGGATACGTCTACGCCCTCTTTGTGCATGATAGCAACACCTTCCTGAACGTCGTTTGCTCCATAGCAGTTAACTTTAGCACGAAGACCTTCCGAATAAGATTTACGGAATACTTCTTTTACTTCGTTCTTATATGGGTCATACTCTGTCTCAACGAATGTGAATCCGTTAATACGGGAAATAATCTGTGCTGCATCTTTTCCAAGACCGTTCAAAATAACGCGAAGCGGTTTCTTACGAACTTTGTTTGCCTTCTCAGCGATACCGATAGCACCTTCTGCTGCGGCAAAGGACTCATGTCCTGCAAGGAAACAGAAACACTCTGTCTCTTCTTCCAAAAGCATTTTACCAAGGTTACCATGTCCAAGACCTACTTTACGTGTATCAGCTACTGAACCAGGAATACAAAATGCCTGAAGTCCGATACCGATTGCTGCTGCTGCATCTGCTGCTCTCTTGCATCCTTTTTTGATTGCAATTGCAGCACCTACTGTATATGCCCAGCAAGCATTTTCAAAACAAATTGGCTGAATACCTTTAATCTGGTCATATACATTCAAACCAGCGTCTTTCGTAATCTTCTCTGCTTCTTCGATAGAGGAGATACCATACTCAGCTAATACGCCATTGATTTTATCAATTCTTCTTTCATATGATTCAAATAAAGCCATTATTCTATCCTCCTCTATTTATTTAAGAACTTCATCTGTTCTAGGGTCGATGATTTTAACTGCATCATCTACACGGCCATACTGTCCGCAAGCTTTCTCGTAAGCAGTATTTGGGTCATCACCTTTTTTGATGAAATCTGTCATTTTACCAAGACTTACAAATTTGTAACCAATAATCATGTCTTCCTCATCGAGAGCGATTCCGGTAACATAACCTTCTGCCATCTCTAAGTAACGAGGACCTTTTTTCAATGTACCATACATCGTACCAACCTGAGAACGAAGTCCTTTACCAAGGTCTTCCAAACCAGCACCAATTGGCAAACCATCTTCTGAGAATGCACTCTGTGTTCTACCATATACAATCTGCAAGAACAACTCTCTCATAGCAGTGTTGATAGCGTCACATACAAGGTCAGTATTCAAAGCTTCCATAACCGTTCTTCCCGGAAGAATCTCAGATGCCATAGCTGCGGAATGAGTCATACCGGAACATCCGATAGTCTCAACCAAAGCTTCCTGAATAATACCCTCTTTTACATTCAATGTAAGTTTGCATGCTCCCTGCTGAGGTGCACACCAGCCTACACCATGTGTCAAACCAGAGATATCTTTAACTTCTTTTGCCTTTACCCATTTTGCTTCTTCTGGAATCGGTGAACAACCATGGTTCACACACTGAGCAACTGGGCACATGTTTTCTACTTCTTGTGAATAAATCATGTCATAACTCCTTTCAGAATTTTGTTCCTATACTTAAAAAGCATACAATATTTCGACATCTTTGTCAATGTTTCGAGACGACTTCGCCCTGTTTTTTGTAAATGCTGCCAGCCGGTATCACTCCTCGAACACTGGACAATGGATATACATTGCTGTTTGCTCCGATAATAGAACCCGGATTTAAAATACTGCCACATCCAACTTCCACACAGTCTCCCAAAATCGCTCCCATTTTTTTCAGACCGGTTTCAATTTTTCCCTCACCGGATTTAATTACAACCAAAGTTTTGTCCGATTTTACATTGGATGTAATGGAGCCGGCTCCCATATGGGACTTAAATCCCAAAACCGAATCTCCTACATAGTTATAATGAGGAACCTGAACCTTATCAAATAAGATGACGTTTTTCAACTCGGTTGAATTTCCAACAACTGCGCCTTTTCCAACAATGGCATTTCCTCGGATAAATGCACAGTGACGGATTTCCGCCTCTTCATCAATAATCGCCGGACCATGAATGTATGCAGACGGTGCAACACTAGCAGATTTCGCAATCCAGATATTATCCTCTCTGCACTCAAACTTATCTGCCGGCAATGTTTTTCCAAGTTCTAAAATAAACTCACTAATCTTTGGAAGCACCTCATACGGATAGGTCACTCCCTCAAAAATTTTTTCTGCAATTGTATGTCCTTTTTCAAATAAAACATCACATGCAATTTCTTTCATTAATTCTGCCCCCTATGGATTTATTTGTTTTCGTATTTCTTCAACAAGTCACGGTTCTTAATTTCATACTTATTAAAGAAAAAGGTATCGCCTTTTTTATCCCACTGTTTCGGAGAATATTTTGGAACATACCAGTCTTTGCTTTCAAAATATTCCTGAAGTTCCTTGGATTTGAATTTGCGTCCATGTCTTGCATATAATTCATTTTTTGCAAGATTGATTTCGGATTTACTCATACCGCTTAAATCACTTTTTGTTAAATACTCAGTATCACTGTTTGGAAATATGTAAGTATCATCATCAACCGCAGTATCATCATCCTCAATGTCCTCATCCGCATCATCAAAGTCTTCAAATTCTTCACTATCTCCAACATCAGATGGTGCTTCTGTCGGTTCTGTACCCCAGAAAGAATCCTGTGTCGGTGTAGGCGTTGGCGATGGACTTGGCGAAGGTGTTACTTCAATCTGGTTCGGAATCTGATGAGAAATATCCTGACTAAATTGCAATTTAACATTGTCATTGCCAGTCATCGAAAACTCGTTATCGTTTTCAAAATTTCTGGTATATATTACACCATCGCAAGTAATTGTATAGCGATCATCTGATTCGGTCCAATTCAAAGTCTTACTTCCTTCTTCTCCGCCAATCAACTGTCCTGTACCATCTTTATTAATTGTCATCGTCAAACGAATATCCGCATCATCCTTATCCTGCAAAACAGCAAGGTCATGAAGAGAGCGCAGTCCGTCTTCCGGCGTCGTCGCTGCAAACTCATACCAGGTTCCTTCTAACTTTTTCCCGGAATTCATAAATGGAAGTTTAATTACACCAGTAAGAATTAGAATAACAGCAATGCCAATCAAAATCACAGGGATTGTTATTCCAAGAATTAATCCAAGATGACTTTTCTTTTGCTTTTGCGGTTTCTGTGGCTTATTGAAAGATGTTTGTGCTGCCATGTTCTGTTTGGCTGCCTGTACTCTTTGCTGTGCCTGTGCTTCCTGTTGCGCCTGCGCTTGTTGCTTCGCCTGCGCTTGTTTCTGTTGCTGCATTTGCTGTGTCATCTGCGCTTCTTGCTGCGCCTGTTGTGCCCTTGCCGCCTGAATCAAATCACAGCCACACTCTTCACAGAATCGTGAACCCGGCTGGTTTTGATGACCACAATTCGGACAAAATGTAATCTCCATAATCCTATTTCCTCTTTTCTTAATTATTAAGTTAAAATAACATAAAATATTATATCACTGCCGGTCTAATAATGTCTAGCAAGAAATTCTAATCAATTGAAACACCTAAAATGAAATTTTAAATTCCACTGCCCGACAGGGTGGTGGAATTGAGTCCTGCACAGTAGATATTTACTCTTTCATACATCCGTGTTATTGTAATAATTCCTTCTGACAGCAGTCGAATGAGAATCATCATGAGTAAATATATCCCTGGAAACCAAAAACATTTGACACTTAATGACCGTATCTACATCGAAAACGAATTATCCAAGGGTGCAACTTTTAA
>JABLTN010024991.1_pt1 | contig 11053 bp, 12 predicted proteins | sample 7160141 | NCBI WGS metagenome assembly JABLTN01 (sample SAMN14651226, study PRJNA627086) | human gut metagenome | isolation source: feces | host: Homo sapiens | reverse complement strand
TTATCTGACGAAGACAAATCTTATTATGAAGGATTAATGAAAATAACAGTTATGGATAATGTAACTATTTCAATTAAGCCGGGAAAGGCTAATAGTCTTATTGGTAAAAGATTTATTCTTTCAGCGACAGATAATAATGGCGATAACCACTCTTCTATCGTACTGGAGGTGGAAAAATGGTCAGAGACATAAAAAATATAGATAGGAATCTTGAGGATAAAAAGAACAATGATATTATTCTGAAAAAACATTTATTACTGAAAATGTTTAACGAGGACCCAGATCTAAATGAAATTTTAGGTAAAAAAGATAAGCGTCCTTTAAATAAATATGAGGATAAAGATCATCCAACAAATACAGAAATCGAAGAACGTCACTTAATTGTTGAATACAACAAGAGAGTTGATAAAAAACAAATTATTCCATTCTTAAAACTAAATGGCATTAACAAAGAAGTATTAAATTTTATTATGTTTGATATTGATGATGATTCTGTATCTTATTCAAATGAAGTAATTAAGTCACAGATACTCAGTGTTATGTGCTTAGTTCATGAAGATGATATGGAAACCGAATACGGAATAATGCGTACAGATCTCTTAAGCTATATAGTAAAAGACTTATTATGTTGGACAAATGTTCTTGGCTGTCATTTAAAATGTAAGGCTGATTATTGCGATATTGTGGATTCACGATATTATTGTAGAACTATAAAGTTTTTAATTGAATGTCCAAATAATTTATATCAAGGTATGACTAACAGATATGACCGATTTAAATAATGAATTAGAAATAGATGCCCTTCAATTATATTTTGGAGAGCCTTTTATTATTCATGATGATATTTTTAATGACATTCAGATACTTCAGCCTACGATTGGTGATATTATAAAAGAAGGCGAAAGGAAAGTCTATTCTGCAGTTAATATCTTTGTTACCAACCCTACATCTTATAGAGTTCAATTATGGGATTTAGGAATTGACTGGAACAAATTATCTGATTTTAGTTTGTTCTGTATGTTAGCTCCTACTCTGTCTAAAGATTCTACAAAATTATTATTCAATGATTTAGATTTTCAAAAATTTCAAGTATTGCAAACTACAGACGATGAGCCTGTAGTTTATTTATTTAATGAAGAAAGTAATGTTCTAATCGATGAAAAAAAATACACTACTATCTCTTCTTATATTAGATCTATGTTCAATATTCATCCAAAAGTAGAGAAAGCTAAAGGCAAATCTACAAAAGAATGGATAATATTCGAGGATCGTCAAAATCAAGATCTCCATAAAAACGATTCTTATCAATCTACACTTCTTCCGCTCATCTCTGCTTGTCTTAATCATCCCGGATTTAAATACAAGAAAAATGAATTACGCGAAGTTGGAATAGTTGAATTCATGGACAGTGTTCAAAGACTTCAAATTTATGAATCTTCTACCGCTCTCATGAAAGGAATGTATTCCGGATTTCTTGATACTACAAAAATTAATAAGGAAGAACTCAATTTTATGAGAGATATCTCGATTAAAAATTGATTTCACATAAATTTTAAAAATTTTTAAAGGAGGAAAAGAATATGGCTTTTACATTAGGCGATATTATTATTGATCGACTTCAGTATGGATATACAGAAGATTTTTCTGGAAATCCGCTATATACTTTAACACAGCTTCAGGATGCCACTATCAACATTAGTGCCGAATCAACAGACGCAGTTGATAATACAGGTGCTATTGTAAAAAGATTCTGGAAGGCAAAAACAGGTGAATTTACAGCTAACAATGCTATGATCAACCTGAACATTATTGCAGCAGGTGCTGGAGAAGGTTCTGCTACTCTTGCAGAAACAACTGCTTTCAATATGCCAAAAATTATTACTGCAAAACAGACTGAAGCAGGAAATGCTACCGTAGAGCTTAAAGATGCTGTAGACGGAACCATTAAAGTAAATGTGTTTAACACAAATGGTTCAATGGGCGCAGCATGTACAAAAGCAGAAGCTGTAGATGTTGCTAAGTATACTTATTCAGACACAGATCACACACTCGGTCTTCCTAAGACTGCTGGTACATATATCATTAAATATGATAGAAAGGTTTCTAAAGATGGAGTTAAGATTGTAAACGAGGCTGATAAATTCCCGTCTACAGTTAAGCTTACTCTTAAAGCTCTTGCTGTTGATCCATGTTCACCGGATGTACTTCGTGGTGTATACATCGTTATTCCATCATTCCAGGTATCTCCAGAGGTTGAGATTTCTCTGACTACAGATGGACAGCTGCAGTATTCTGGTTCTATGCAGATGAATTACTGCTCTGACACAAAAGCACTCTACGAGGTTTACTTCGCAGATGGCGACGAAGAATAATTTGATATAATAATTATTCGAAATTTATTTATGGTCGGTACGGGTCAAATCGTACCGGCTATTTTAATGCCATTTTAAAGGAGGCAAATAATGATAAAAAATAATAAAGTATGTATTTTATGTGGAAAAAGATATAGTTTTTGCAGTCGTTGTGAAGAATTTGATCATTTGCCAAGATGGATGGCTATTTATTGCAGTGATAATTGCAAAAAGATTTTCGACACAATTTCTGCCTATAATATGAAACTTAAGACTAAAGAAGAGGCAGCAAAAATTCTTAAAGAATGCGATCTTTCAAGGAAATCAGAATTTAAAGAATCATGTCAGAAATATATTGATGAAATTCTTGATATTAAAGAAGAGCCTTCTCAAGAAGTTGTTGTAAATACGATTTTGGGGACTGAAAAATCTGCGGAAATTATTACTGAGCCACAAAATAAACCAAAACGCATTAGAAATGTGAAACGTAAATAGTATTTGAATAGTGATTTTATAAGGGGTATAGACTATTCAAGTTATACCCCTTTTTTCACTTTTAAGGAGTAAAAGGAATATGGAAAAATTTGATGTTGGACCAAATGAACTTAATTTAAAACCGAGACCATATAATACGCACGAAGTTGTAAGAATTGTAAACCCAAAGCAAAGAGATCTTTATATTAAACATCGTGTGTACCCGATTGATATGTATCCAAGTGTTAATGAGGAAGGAAAAGATATTATTGTATATATCTTTTTAAAAGAAGAAACTAAAGATCTTTTTCAAAAATGGATTGATCATACATTGGAGTAAATTATATGGATAATTATGAAAAAATTTTAGATAAACAAGAATTAAAATATGTACTTGGGACTGCTGTATCAGGCAAAACTACATATCTAAAAAAGACATTAGCAAAAGCAGAATATGAATTTGTAACAGATATTACAAAGGCAACGAAAACAGTTTCTGCTAAGATTGCAAATATTATACTTGAAAATTATGTTCGGGATACTGGAGATACAACTTCCGAACTTATTGTTATACCTTTATTAATTAGTTATGAACTTATAAAAGAGGTATAGATATATAGGAGTAAAAGGAATATGGAAAATACAAAATATTATTTAGACAAACTTGATCATGTAAAAATGATATTTGATGATGAAGAATTTTGCATAATAAATAACATAAAAGATTATGAGATTGATTTATATAGTGATAGACCAAGCTGTATCAGAATAGATACTAACCTATTTGATCCATTAATTAAAGAATATTTTGATAATAGGAAATATGTAAATAAGGTAATGTTATATTTTGTTGGTGTAGGTTCAAATGATTTATGTGCAAATTCATCATATTTAATATACAAATATAATGTTAACGCTCTTATTCAAAATATACGAATAACAGATCTTGAAGTCAGTTTCACAATAGAAGGTGATTTTCATGTCTGAAATATTAAAACTAACATTAGATAATGATGTTGTAGAAAAATATAATAAAAAATATTTTTTTGAACATCCAAGAGCCAAGAAAGAGCCTATAACAAAGCCATACCACCCTTCTATTAATACATGGATGATACTACCACGTATTCAGATGAATGCATTAAAACAAAAATGGAAAGACTTCGTTGGATTTTGGGTAAAACTTAATAAATTAGAAAATAGACAGTTAGACAATTTTGATCTTGTCGTGACTGTCTTTTTTGATACCAGAAGACGCCATGATTGTGATAATCAAATACCTAAATTTATTTTAGATGGGTTTACTGAGTCTGGGTTAATTGTTGATGATGATGAAAAACATTTGCACTCTCTTACTTTAAAAACTGGATATGACAAAGAAAATCCGAGAACTGAATTTGAATTTTACATATATTCTGATGAAGAAAGTAAATCAGAATAATTTATTATATATGGAATAAAAGGAGAAATTATTATGTCAGAAAATATTATTAATAAATCTAATAAAGAAGCCGTAGAAAGAAAACTTACTGTAAAAGAGTTTTGTCGTAGATATGATATGTTAAAAACTGACGAGCAGAAATCTAATTTTGTGCAGTCTATGGTTTATAGAACATATTGTCCGGTTCTTGAGAAAAAAGTGATTCTTCAGACTATGCTTGATAAAACAATTGTATCAGATAAAAACGGCGTGGAATATATAGATATGTTTTTATCTAAGATTAACTTTACTACTACTATTCTTCTGCTTTATACCAAATTTAATATAAGCAAAAATGATGATAGTGAAACAACTGCGTTCCAGGATTACGATCTTCTTATTGAGAGAGGATTCTTAAATGTTATCAGTGCTGCCATAGGCGAAGACGAACTTAATGAACTGACGACAATCAATGGATTGCTTATGGATAATTTTTACGCAAAAAATAAAAATATTGAAGCATTTATTGCCAAGTATACACAGGCATTTGCTACTATATTCGGCATGTTTGCAGATGAGGGCATCTCTGAATTAATGAAGTACATCAAAGAGTACGGAGACGTATTAGGCAAGTAAAACTTTAAAAATAATATATGAGATTTAAATAAAACTATGGAGGTGAATATTATGAAGCAGATTGAAATTACTTATGAAAAATTGATGAAGTTGCATGATGAATTTGTTATTGGTACAAAAAAAGAAAAGAAAAATATAGAAAAAGAAATTGCTGAATTTTTAGCGAAGGATATTCTTGAAGATGTAAAACGTGCGTATACACAAATTATAAATAATTGGTACGCTTCGTATTCGCCTTCAATTTATGACAGAAAAGAAACTCTTAAAGATACCGGAAAATTTATTTTAAATGGAAGCAAAATAACAATTTATGCAAGCTCTGATCCTATGAACGGTCATAGATTAGATAATGATCGTTTGTTTAAATTAACAATGTTACAAGGATATCATGGCGGCGCATGGCATAATGGTACTCCTATGTATCGTGGTCCAGTGCCTAGTTATTATATGTGGACTAGACCGGCTGAAAAAACATTTTCTCCAGCAAGAGCAATGGCTAATTGGATAAAGTCTTATCAATATAAGCCAGTAACAAAAAAAATAAATAAAATTGAAGAAATATTTCGAAAATATTATTCAAAATATGACTATTTTAAAATGTTTTTTTAGTATGTATTAAGGAGGAATATAAATGAGTGATATGAAATTAGGAGAGATTAGTCTTGATCCTGTTGCTGAAGCAATTGTTAAAGGGGTCAATATGAAAGCAAATTCTAAGGCTAATAAAGAATTTCAAAAAACAATAGATCAAATAAAAGAAGGCACAGACATGCCTGTTAGATTTAACCCCAATACTTCCGAATTTGATAAAGCTAAAAAAGAAGCTGAGAAACCAATAAAGACTCCGGTTAAATTAGAGACAGAAAATGTTGATCTCCCGCTTCTAGGGAAAACTCCTGTAAAATTATCAATTGATAAAGATAGTCGAACTGCTATTAAAAAAACTTTAAAGGATGCAGAAAAAGCATCAAAAAGTTTAATTGATTCTGCGGCAAGAACTGTAAAAAAAATAGGTTCCGCAAATTATTTAGAAGAACTTACAAAAAATGAACGACAAGCAATTTCTACTGCAGTGTCTAAAGTAAAACGTAACCATCCTGAAATTTCAGATGATAGGTTAAAAACATTTGAGCAAAATCTTATATTAGATAGACGAGCAAAAAAAACACATGAAACATTATCAGAAAATTTCAAGCTTCCAGATTCTTCTTCTAAATCATATGGACAAGAGATGTATGAAGCTGCTATTGCAGCTGCAAAGATTCAGGCTGCTGTTAAAATCAGAGAAGATCTTCATAACGATGAAAGCTATACACAATTTTTATCAAAAAATGATAGAAGCAAAAGTTATAATGGCAACACTCTTAAGATACCAGGAAAATTTATAGATCAAATACAAACTGGTTTGTACGAACATTTAGGGGTTACAGAATTAGGCAATGCTCTTACTTCTGGAAATAGCTGGACTGGAATACAGGATCGTATGGCACGATCAATTGATTCTTTTAGTGCAGGTTTAACAGATGTTATAGAAGCTTCTATTCCAAAGACTTCTTCTGGAGATCGTATCACTAAGAAATTTCAGAAAAGAATAGATTCTGCTGTTAAAATGGCTGTTGGTATGTCTGTAGATGATGCCATTAATTATTTAACAGGGAAAAGGGGCATTAAAGAAAATAAAGAGGCGTTATCTTTATTAGGAAAGAAAAAAAACGGAGAATATGAATATTCTGTTGATGATATACTTGGCATATTATCAGAGAAGGCGCCAACAGGTGGATCTGAAAACGGTGGCACTAATTATAAAGGATTTAGTCAAATTTTAGGAGCCTTACAGGTATATAACAGAAACGGAGCGTCTGGATTAAGTGCAAATCGTATTGAACGATTATCAGAACTTGTTGATGTAATTACCTCTACTTATACAGGCAATGACGGTTTCGTTGATTATGATGCAAAAACCGTAATTAAGTCAATCGATACAGCATTAGATAAAGTTCAGGACGAAGCCGAAAAGGCGTCAAAAGAATCAAAAGAACAACCTAAAGTAGCGGAAAAACCTAAATCTAAAAAATCTAATGAGAAGTCCTCTTCTACAACTTCTAAAAAAGAATCTGCAAAGACTGAGACTAAAACGGTTGAAGAAAAAGAACCGGGAAAAATTGAAAAATCTAAAGAAAAATCTGTTTCTTCTACTCCAAATAAATCCCATCGTAAAGTAATAAAACCTCCTAAAATTTTAAAGAATAACTCCCAAGCCAGAGATGTGAATGGTAATTTATTATCTTGGGATGGACAAGATTGGAAAATAAAATCAAATTCAGAATCCGATTCTTTATGGGAAAATATACCAGAGAATCCGTCTCCTGAATTTTTAAAAAGATTTGAAAGAGCTAAAAAATTTACCAAAAATCATCCTGAATTATTTGGTCCAGATGCTCTCCCTATAGAATTTGATGAGGAAGCTTTTTTGAAAGATTTTTTGAAAACATTGAATGATGCTCCCCCTATAAAATTTGATGAGGAAGATTTTGGGAAAACAATGAATGATGGAGTAAGTGTTAAAGTTCCAGATGCATCCAAAGATATAAAAGATGGAGCAAAGCAAATAAAACAGGCGTCAGATACAATAGAAAAAACTTCCAAAACCGATCAAAAAATATCTGATGACAAGAAAGAATCTTCTGATTCTATAAAACCAAAAACTCATTCATCTTCACATTCGAAAAAAGGAAATAATCAACAAGATGACGATCAAGATCAAATAAATACTGGAAATGATGTAAAAAAAACAAAAAAAAAATTTACATCACAATATAAAGAAGCCATTTCTGATATTAAAGATCTAGGGAAAGCATATGTTAATCTTCAAAATGCTATTTTAAATCCAACAGGTAAAACTTATAAAAAATCAAATGGAAAAATAGGATCTTCATATGAAGATTTTATTGATCAGCAATTATCTGATATTGAAAATAAGGAAAATCGAATTAGGTCATTTAACAAAAATGTTCATAATCAAAATAAGACAAATCCTTCTCAAATTAAGGATCAGAATATTTTTGATAGTTATGAGAAAGAGTTACAAGATAGCCAGTTACAGCAAAGTCAATTCGATGATAATTTAGTTAACCTTATGAGGTCTGCATATGAAGTTCGTAATAATGCTCAAAACGAAATGCTTAAAACGATTGGCAGTCCTACACGAAAAGGAGAAATTAATTTAGAAAAACTTGCAAAGCAGCAAGAACGTTTTGATAAAAGTGATTATGTGTACAATTTGCTTAGTGATAAAGTAAGTAAACGCAAAGGAAATGCATACCAAGAATCTGCCATATCTGATATTGCGGAATCTTCAAAAACAGATAGAGAGTCTATTTTACAAACGAATTTTGGTACGTTGTCTCAACAAATCAATGATTATGTATCATCTATTGAAAGAGCTGGACGCGCAAGCGAACAATTCAAATCAGATTTTGGAAAAATACAATCTGATTTGAATAAAAATGATCCTTCTCAATTTAAAGATACTGAATCAGGTATGAAAGAATATCTTGACTTTATGACAGATATTCGCAGTCGTTTTAACAGCAATAAAGATTTTTATGAAAATGGCATCGGAAAATCTACTTTAGATTATGAAGCTATCAAAAATAAATTAATTAAAGCAGAAAACTATAATACTAAAACAAATGAGTATAAATCAAAAGTTTCTGGTTTTCAAGAACAATGGGATGGTATTATAGATAGTTACAGTTCCGGAGATATAGAGAAAATGAAAGAAGCGGAACATGCCGCCACTTCTCTTATATCCACAATGAATGATTTTTATAAAGAGTCATCTAAAAGTGACAAATATAAAAAAACAACATCAAAAGGTACTTTGGTAGAAGATACCGTAGGAAAAGTTCAAGATATTAATGATGCGAAGCAATCATTGAAAGAGCTTACTGACCATATGAAATTAACTAACAAAGTATCGGAAACTATTGATACGTCAACGGGTAAGATCACTCAAAAATTTAAAGATGATTATTCTGGAAATATAATTACTATCACAAGTAATATTGACAAACTTAACAATGCTCTTAGAACAACTCAAAAAATTCAATCATCCGGTTCAGGTGGTTCAGGCGGCTCTCTTCTGGGAGGATTAAAAAATCTCGTATCCGGCAACTTTAAATCAATTGTTGGTGAAATAGGAAGTAGCGTAGCTAATGTTCAAATTCTTGGCCAAGCTTTCCAGCAAATGAAAGATGGATTTAATACATTCCTTGATTTCAATAAAGGATTAACTAATATCAGTTATACCATGGATATGAGCAAAGAACAGCTCTCATCTCTCGGATCATCTGCTGTTGATATGGCCAAAGATCTTTCTATGTCCTTGGATAATACCATGGATATTTATCAGATCTATGCAAATATGAATACTACACCTAAGGAAATCCAGGAAACAGCGAAGCCTACTGCTATTCTGAGTAACTTAAGTGGTGTAGATGCTTCTACCGCCGCCGATCAGGTACAGGGTATTCTTCAGCAGTTCCATATGCTTGAAGATGGCTCTACTACTGCTGCCGATGCTTCCATGCACGTAGTTGATGTATTGGATAAGATTTCCGGAAATATCGGTATGGATTATGCTAAGGGAATCAAGGTTATTTCTGATGCGGTACAGGCTTCCGGTCAGGTAGCATTTGATGCTGGAATGAGCTACGAGCAGTTAGCTGCTGTATCTGCTAAAGTAGCTGAAAGAACTCGTGAAGATGGATCTTCTATTGGTAATGCAATGAAGACTATCATAACGAGAATCAGTAAAGTTGGTTCTATGCCAGAATATGCTGCAGATGTAAGCAATGAAGATCTTTCCCAAGCTTCAGAGTCTTTGCATAAAGTTGGTGTAGAAGTTTATAACACAGATGGATCATTCCGTGATCTTGATACAATCCTTTCAGAACTTAATTCTAAATGGGACGGATTGACAGACGCTCAAAAAGCAAATATTTCATACAATGTTGCAGCCACGAGGCAAACTTCAAAATTCAAGAATATACTTGAAGCTTGGACAGATTCTATGAATTTGGCAAACGAGGCCACTACAACCAGTGGTAATGCCGAAGCCAATCAGGAAAAATATATGGAATCTTTCTCCGGAAAGATCCAGGCAATAAAAACTCAGATGGATGAGTTTTGGTTAAACTTCTATAATTCAGACCAGGTATCTGGAGCTTTAGATTTTGTACAAGGTTTAACCGAAGGATTTACAGGGCTTGAAGAAGCCATTGGTCCAATTCCTACTCTAATCACGGCTGTATTCTCAGCATTGACCGTAAAAAATGCAGCAACAAAAGGATTAGAATTTTTAGTAGGGAAAGATGGACAAGCAAGTGGACTTGCAAATGCCGTGGGTTGACCCAAATTCGGGGTTACAGTTATTATTTCCGATTAATAATGAGCCTATCTACATAAAGATCGTGAGATCAATGTGTGGAGACGAGCGGCAATAAATAACTAGAGGATTAAAACGTTGAAACCTGCTATTCTATAATATAGTGAATCGGGCGAAAGCCTGCAGGTAACGCACGTGCCAACCTGGTTAACGTCTAGTAATATGTGAAACATTAGTAACAATTGCGAAAGCAATGATGAGGGAAGCATATGAATAATCAGGAAGTGTAGAGAGCGCACCCTTCCTCGGAGTATATACAGAATCCATACATGTATATGCTTTTAATGAATGTGCCTATAGTAATGATGGTGAAATCCATCCAGTACTCTTCTACTGTTATTTTGAATGAAGAAAAATCAAAAACAATTAAAAAACAGGCATAAAGCCTAATATATGAGCATAAGGAGCAAAGATGGATAATATAAGAAAAGATATTTATAATAAATGTAAAATGCATTGTTGTGGAAACTATCCAGAAGAATTAAAAAATGAGATTGTCAACAAAATTCTTGATAACAATCTCACTATTAATCAGTTTTATGATTTAATGGAACATATTATTGAAAGTATAGAAGATAACGCCCATATCAATCCCTAATATATGTGTTATCTAAAGCATCTTTGAATTTTTGATACTTTTCATTAAATACATTAACTATTTCATCGGGTTCTTTTTGATAAATTTCCGGTCGTTTTACCGCTCTCATTCTTTCTCCTTTATCA
>JABLTN010032581.1_pt1 | contig 11095 bp, 10 predicted proteins | sample 7160141 | NCBI WGS metagenome assembly JABLTN01 (sample SAMN14651226, study PRJNA627086) | human gut metagenome | isolation source: feces | host: Homo sapiens | reverse complement strand
TGGTGCTGCTGGACGAGGCTTTCAGCAAGATGACCAGTGACCGCATCCGCCCCATGATGGAGCTGTTCCGCCGCCTGCAGCTGCAGGTGCTGCTCATCTCCACGGTAGAAAAGAGCACCGCCATCCAGCCCTACTGCGACATCACCTATTCCATCGTGCGCCACGGCGACGCCAACGCCATTGCACCGTTTATCCGCCTTGCGGCGGAATGATGTGCGCATTGTATGCGCAATGATGTTCCGGCTGCGCCGGAAATGATGTGCCCTGCGGGGTATAGAAAAGGAGTACCGATGCGGGAAGATAAACTGGCAGAACGCTCCATGGAATTTGCGGTACAGATCATTGAATTGACAAAGACGCTGCGCATGAGAAAAGAATTTATCATGGCAAACCAGATCGGACGTTCCGGTACATCCATCGGTGCAAATATCTGTGAGGTACATTATGCGCAAAGCCGCGACGATTTTGTTTCCAAACTGGAGATCGCACTGAAAGAAGCAAATGAAACAGATTATTGGCTGGAGCTGTTATTTCGTACCGGCTATCTGCCTGACCAGCAGTTCCGGCAGCTGCGGGCACAGTGCGCGGAGCTGCGAGTGCTGCTGATTGCATCCTGCAGAACCGCCAAACAGAAGCCGCATAGTTGACCGTACTTTGAATGTGCGCCAGCACACATCATTTTGCGCGCAGCGCAAACATCATTGCGCAGCAACCTCATTTCTGCGCAGCAGAAACATCATGTAACAAAAAAGAAGCACGCTTTTGCGTGCTTCTTTTTTGTTATCTCAGCGGCAGAACATCTTCATCTTCATTGATCTCCTCCATGGTGCCGTCCGCAAAGTACCATGCTTTGCCGTACAGCGCCTCGCTGCCGTCGGCGCACAGGATATAGGAGCCGTCCGGCAGGGCGAGGAAGTGCCGCTTTTTGCTGTCGGCAAGGGCAATATCCTCCACCTTCTGCCCGTCGAGCACATGCTCCCGGATGAACTGATAATGCGGCAGGATGCGGGTCTCGGTGAGGCCCAGACCGTTCAGCCAGCGGGAATAGTGCGGGTCGGCGGCTTCGCCCGGTTCTTCCGGTGCGGCATAGACGATGCGGGCCGCGTTCATGCTGCCGGCGCTCACGCCCATCACGATGCCATGGTAGCTGTGGAACAGCCCGGCCAGCCCGATGCGGGCAAAGAAGTGGTTCTGGGTGGGCACATGCCCGCCGCACAGCATCACAAAGCCGCTCTGGGGCAAAAGGGTGCCGATCTCGTCCTGATTGCGGGCGTCGCAGGGGATAAGGTCGGTCAGCGGCAGGTGGGCGTCTGCGAAGCTCTGCAAAAACACCCGGCACATTTCGTCGTTTTCTTCATAGGCGTGGGGGTCTGCCGCAATGGCAAGGCCCAGCACCGCGTGGTCCGGCCAGACGGCCCGCAGGTTTGCCACAAGGTGGTTGCGGGTATCCAGCACCGGGATGTCCGGCCCCGGCTCAAAGGGGCAGCCGCTGGGGCTGCTGGTCAAAAACAATGTCATAATGGTTCCTCATAAATGGTGTGCATCAAAGCTGTGTCCATTCTAGCACGATTTGCCGTCCAGCGGCAGAGCCAGAATCACCAAAAAAATCCCCCGCTTTTCGCCGTTTCGCAGAAAAGCAGGGGAGAAACTTATGCCTTGCGGTAATGGAACACCTTGTCCTTGGTAAGGAGCATGGCGGCGCTCACGGCCAAAGCCGCCAGCTCAGCGGCGGTAATGGCCAGCCAGATGCCGTCGATGTCAAGGAGCATCGGCAGGACGATGATGGCGATCACCTGGAACAGCATCGTGCGCAGGAAGGAGATCAGCGCACTGGTCACGCCGTCGCCCAGCGCCGTGAAGAAGGAGGACGCATATATGTTGAAGCCCATGATGAGGAAGCTCAGCGCATACAGCCGGAAGGCCCGGTTGGTCAGCGCCAGAAGGCTGGCGTCGTAGCCCACGAAGATGCGGGAAACATAGGGGATGAACACCATGGAAATGCCGGTCATGACCACAGCCACCACGCCGATGAGCCGCAGGCTCTTGGAGTAAAGGTTATGCACCTCGGCGTGGTTGCGGGCACCGTAGTGGAAGCTGACGATGGGCGCACTGCCCACGGCGTAGCCCACGAACACGGCCACGAACAGGAAGGCAGCGTACATGATGACGCCGTAAGCGGCCACGCCGTCCTCGCCGCCCAGACGCAGCAGCTGGTAATTATAAAGGATGTTCACCAGCGACATGGAAAGGTTGGTCATCAGCTCGGAAGAACCGTTGATGCAGGCGTCCCGCAGCACACTGCCGTAAACTTTGGTTTTGCACAGGTGCAGGCGGCTCGTGTTGCTGTGGTCGATGAAGTAGAACACCGGCAGCACGCCGCCCACCAGCTGGCTGATAAAGGTGGCGATGGCAGCACCCTCGACGCCCCAGCCCCAGACGCCCACCATCAGCACGTCCAGCACCATGTTGGTGCAGCCCGCGCCCACGGTGAAGTAGAAGCCGAGATGCGGCTTTTCGGCGGTGACGAAAAAGCTCTGGAACATGTTCTGCAGCGCGAAGGTGGGCAGCGACACCATCAAAATGCGGCCATAGCGCAGGGCGTAATCCAGCAGTTCTCCTTTGGCACCCAGCAGCACGGCGATGGGCCGCAGGAACACGATGCCCAAAACGGCCAGCACGCTGACCGAGACAAGGGCTGCCAGCAGGAACATGGTAAAATAGCGGTCGGCCTTTTTCTGGTCGCCCTCGCCCAGGGTGATGCCCACGATGGCGCTGCCGCCGGTGCCCAGCATGAAGCCGATGGTGCCCAGCAGCATGGGCAGCGGCATGATGAGGTTGACCGCCGCAAAGGCCGTTTTGCCCACAAAGTTCGACACGCACAACCCATCCACGATGCCGTAGATGGAGGTGAACAGCATGGTGCCGATGCAGGGCAGCACGAACCGCAGCAGGCGGGAGTAGGTGAAATGGTCAGATAATTGGATTCTTTGCTTTGCCATGAAAAGTCCTTTCAATAAAACTTTGGTCATTCTTCGGGGCACTGCAAAAGGCCTTGCAGCTCCCGTTCAAAAAAGATGCACTGTTTTTCGCTCAGAGCAACCAGCGTCCTGCGGTCGGAATCGGCCAGCTGCAAAAGGCTGCGCTCCTCTGCCATCAGCAGCGGGGTGATCGCCTTGTGGCAGAAGGCCTCGCCCGCTGCCGTCAGCCGCACAGCTTTGCCGCTGCGGGCTCCGGGCCGCTGCTCCAGCTGCACAAGGCCCTTTTTCACAAGACCGGAGATGGTAAAATTGATGGTCTGCTTGGGGTACATCCACAGCGAGCAGATATCGTTCTGCGTGAGAATGGTGTCGGCCTCCCACAGGGAGTAGAGTACCCACAGCGCCGGGTCGGACAGACCGCAGTGCACAGCATAGGCGTGGTATTGCTCGTTCATGCGCTTGCAGAACTGGTTCAGCGCGATATTCTGCGCCTTTACTTCAGAGTCCATTCCCTCACTCCTTCCTATAGTCCAAGATTGGATTTTGCCAGCTGGGACAGTATAAATCCAAAATTGGACTTTGTCAAGGCTGATCTGCGGCAAAAAATAAAGTTATTGGGCCAAAGTTTAAGATTTGTCTATTTTCTAAATGCATCAAACCTGATAAAATGATAAATGTTCAAATTTGAAGGAAGGAGCTTTCCTGTTTTGCTGAAACGATTCTATACCGCCATCGTGCGCCGCCGCAAAGCGGTGCTGACGCTGTTCGCGCTGGCGGCTGTGCTGTGCGTGTTCGCCATGCGGCAGGTGCAGGTGGATTACGACATCAACGACTACCTGCCGCCGGATTCCCCCTCCACCACCGCCATCGAGGTGATGAACAGCGCCTTCACCGGCGGCATCCCGAACATGCGCGTCATGGTGCGGGATGTGACCATCCCTGAGGCGCTGGCGTACAAGGAAAAGATCGCCGCCATCGACGGCGTGGCGTCCGTCACCTGGCTGGACGACAGTCTGGACGTGACGGTGCCCCTGCAGATGCAGGACACCGACACGGTGGAGACCTATTACAAAGACAGCTGCGCCCTGTTCACCGCGACGGTAGAGGACGCCAAGCGTCTGGAAGCTGTGGATGCAGTGCGTGAGCTCATCGGCGAGGACAATGCGCTGGCGGGCACGGCGGTATCCACGGCCGTTGCCACCAACTCCACCGTGACGGAGGTGGCAAAAATTGCCGCCATCGCGGTGGTGTACGTGCTGTTCATCCTGATCCTGACCACCGACTCCTGGGCCGAACCCGTTCTGGTGCTGGCAGGCCTTGGGACGGCCATCCTCATCAACAACGGCACGAACCTCATCTTCGGCACCATCTCCTTCGTCACCAACGCGGCAGGCAGCATTTTGCAGCTGGCGGTGTCGCTGGATTACTCGGTGTTCCTCATCCACCGCTTTGCCGAGTGCCGGGCGGCAGACCCGAATGCCAGCCCCGAGGACTGTATGGTGGATGCCCTGTGCAGATCCACCGGCTCCATTTTGTCCAGCGGCCTGACCACGGTCATCGGCTTTCTGGCGCTGGTGCTCATGCAGTTCCAGATCGGCCCGGACCTCGGCCTTGCGCTGGCAAAGGGCGTGGTGCTGAGCCTTGTCACCGTGTTCACCTTCATGCCTGCGCTGACGCTGGCGTGCTACAAGTGGATGGATAAGACCCACCACAAGCCGCTGCTGCCCAGCTTTGATAAGTTCGGCCGCTTTGTCTCCCGGGTGATGCTGCCCATGGCGCTGGTGCTGGCCATCCTGATGGTGCCCAGCTATCTGGCTTCCAACTCGAACCAGTACCACTACGGTGCGGGCCATATGTTCGGCACCAACACCCGTCTGGGCGCGGACACCGCCGCCATCGAGGAAATTTTCGGCAAGAGCGACACCTATGTAGTCCTCGTGCCGGAGGGCGACACTGCCACGCAGGCCGAGCTTTCAGATGCGCTGCACGCCATTCCGGAGGTGACCGGCGTGCTTTCTTATGTGGACAACGCGGGCGCTTCCATCCCGCCGGAGTTCGTGCCCGCCGATGCCCTCAAGCTGCTGGTCTCCGGCGGCTACACCCGCCTTGTGCTTACCGTGGACGCCGACACCGAGGGTGACGCGGCCTTTGCGCTGGTGGAGACCGTGCGTGCCACGGTGCAGCAGTATTACCCGGACAATTATTATCTGGCCGGGCAGGGCGTGAGCACCTACGACCTGATGGACACCACCACCGCCGACATGGGCAAGGTGAATCTGCTGGCCATCGGTGCGGTGTTCCTGATTTTGCTGCTCATGAAGCGGCAGCTGCTTCTGCCCATCATTTTGGTGCTGAGCATCGAGACGGCCATCTGGATCAATCTGGCCATCCCGTATTTCCGGGGGCAGTATGTATTCTACATCGCCTATCTTATCATCAGCTCGGTGCAGCTGGGCGCCACGGTGGACTACGCCATTTTGTTCTCGGACCGCTATCAGGAGTTCCGGGAGATCTTGGGCCGCAAAGAAGCCGTTGCGGCCACCGTGTCGGCCGTGACCACCTCGGTGAGCACCACCGGCAGCGCCATGGCCGTGGTGGGATTTTTGATGGGGGCCATCTCCACGAACCAATTGCTGGGCCAGCTGGGCAACTTTTTGGGCGTGGGCAGTCTGGTCTCGCTGGCCATCGTGCTGCTGGCCCTGCCGGGCTTTTTGTACCTGGCCGACCCGCTCATTATCAAGAAGAAAAAACAGCCGAAGGAGGCTTGAACCATATGAAACAGCATTTTGTGCGCCGGGTGTCGGCGCTGGCGCTGGCCGGGTGCCTGCTGGTGGGCAGCAGCCTGCCGGCCTTTGCCGCGGCATCCACCGCGAAAGAAGAAGTGATCTATGCAAATCTGACGGCCTCCGGTGAGGTGACCGGTGTGTATGCCGTCAACAGCTTTGCGGTGCAGGCGGGCGACACCGTCACCGACCACGGCAGCTACACCGCCGTGCGCAACATGACCACGAACGATGCCGTCAGCCAGAGCGGCGACACCGTCACGGTGAACGTGACCGAGGACGGCAAGCTCTATTATGAGGGCACCATGGACGCCGCCACGGCGCTGCCCTGGGTCGTCAAGCTGACCTATACGCTGGACGGGCAGGAAATTTCACCCGACGAGCTGGGCGGCAAGAGCGGTGCCCTTGCCATCCGGCTGCAGGTGAGCCGTGACCCGGACTACACCGGAGACTTTTTTGACAAATACGCCCTGCAGGTGACCATGAGTCTGGACACTGACCTTGCCCGAAACATTGAAGCCCCGGGTGCCACCGTGGCGAACGTGGGCAGCAAAAAGCAGCTGTCCTACATCCTGCTGCCGGGCGCGGACAGCGATGTGACCGTCACCGCCGACGTGACCGATTTTGTCATGGATGCCGTTTCGCTGAACGGCGTGCGGCTGAACCTGAACCTCGACCTCGGGGACGTGGACCTGACCGGCATGCTGGACCAGCTGCAGAACGGCTCGGTGCAGCTGGACGACGGTGCCAACGCACTGGCCGACGGTATTGCACAGGTGCAGGCGGGCATTGATACCCTGAACGGCAATTCCGGTGCCTTGACCGGCGGTTCCGCGCAGGTGCGCGCCGCCCTCACCCAGATGCAGACCGCGCTGAACGGCATCTCGGCTTCCACCGACGAGCTGAACACCCTGCTGGATGCATCCACCCAGATCAAAAACGGCATTGCACAATTGGACGAGGGCGCGGCCCAGCTGGAACAGCAGGTGAGCTTTGAAGCTTACAAAGCCATCCTCAAGGAGAACGGCCTCGACCTTGACGTGGTGAAGGACGGCAATGCCAAAGCCATTGCCCAGCTGGAACAGCTCTCCAAGCTGATGCCGCAGCTGAAAGATGTCATTCTGCTGCTGCAGGGCTCCACGGCCAACATCGACGCGATGCAGACCTACCTCGACACGGTCAACGGAGGCATTGCCCAGCTGCACGAGGGCAGCAGCACCCTGAACAGCAGCTACGGCGAATTTGACGCGGACGTGCAGCAGCTGGCCGGTGTGCTCACCGGGACGCTGGGCAATCTCTCGGTTCTCACCGACGGCGTGAACCAGCTTGCCAGCCAGTACGCGAAGCTTGACGACGGCCTGAACGCCTACACCGGCGGCGTGGCCCAGTTGAAAGCAGGTGTTGCTCAGCTGGCCGAAGGCGCTACACAGCTGACCGGCGGCACCGGCGAGCTGCGGGACAACGTCTCCGGCATCGACATGGGCGATGAGCTGGACAGCCTGCTGGCAAGCCTTTCCGGCAGCGGGGAAGCAGTGAGCTTCACTTCGGCGGAGAACACCGACGTGAGCGCGGTGCAGTTTGCGCTGCAGACTGTTGCCATCACCGCCCCGGAACCGGCCGCCGAGCCGGAAGCGGAGCCTGTGGTGCTGAACTTCTGGCAGAAGCTGCTCAAGTTGTTTGGACTGTATAAGGGATAATAAGCAAAAAGAAGCCGTGCACTGCACGGCTTCTTTTGTTATTCAAAATGATATTCCACCAGCTCACAATTCTTGATGCCTGCCATGGCGTATTCTTCATTCGTCATGTCGTAGAAATAGGACTGCACCACCCGGGCGATGCCGTTGTGGGCCACCAGCAGATAAGTTTTATCGGTGTCGGCCTTCAGTTCGTCCAGCAGGTTATAGATGCGCTGGGCCAGCTGCATCATGCTCTCGCCGCCGTCGTACCGGTCGGCAAAGTGGGTCTTGGAAACGCGGAACTCTCCGCCGTTGCGGGGCGTGCCCTCGTATTTGCCAAAGCACTGCTCCCGCAGGCGTGGCTCACACCGGGCGGGCAGGCCGGTGGCGTCCGCAATGGCCTTGGCGGTGTCGGCGGCGCGGGACAGGGGAGAGTACAAAATTTCGTCGATGTGCACCCCGCTGGTTTTCACTCTCTCGCCCAGTTGGCGCGCCTGCTGGCGGCCCCGCTCGGTGAGGGGGCTGTCGGTCATGCCGCAGATCTTGTTCTCCACGTTCCACACGGTCTCGCCGTGGCGGGTGAAATAAATTTTATGCATGGGCACTCCTTACTTGCTGTAGCCTGCTTCGATCTCCCGGATGCGGGTGTAGAAAAAGTCGTTGGCAGGGGTGGGCAGGCCGTATTTCTTAGCCCGCTGGCGCACTACGCCTGCGAACTCGTCCACTTCGGTCAGACGCTTTGCCAGCACATCCTGCCGCATACTGGGCATTCCCTCGAGGTTAAAGGTGGGCATCATGGCGTTCAGGAACTTCACGTCATTGTCCGGCGGCAGGGGCACGCCCTCGAGGTTGGCAAGTTTTATCACTTCCTGCATGGCTTTGCGCATCATGTCCTGTGCTTCGCCGCTCTGGCGCAGGCCGCCGTAAGGCAGGTCGAAGGCAGCAGCGGCCTGATTCAGGCCGTCGTTCACCATCAGCTTGTTCCACTGCTTATAAAGGATATCACTGCAGGGCTCGTTGGAAATGCCGCAGGCGTCCAGATAGGCGGCTACGGCCTGCACGCGGGGCGTCATTTCGCCGCTGCGCTCGCCAAACTGAATTTTGCCCGCCTGATTGAACACCAGCGTGCGCCCGGTGCGGGTGGCATCCATGCCGATGGCCACGCTCCACAGGGTGTGGCCGGGGTAGGCGGCTTCAATGTGCTCCTCGCTGGTGATGCCGTTCAGCACGCTGAGGATGACCGTATCCGGGCCCACGAAGTTTGCCATATCCTGGATGGCCTGCTCCAGCACGGTGGCCTTGACGGCGACGAGAAGCAGGTCCACCGGTTTGCCCTCGGCGGGGGTGACGTAGGAAAATTTGCATTCCTCGCCGTTGCACACCACCGGCTCGGCGGCGTAGCGGACAATGCGGCCTTCGTCGGCAATGACCTGCACGCCGGGCATTTTGCGCCCGAACAGGATGCCCAGGGCGCCCAGCCCGATCAGGGCAGAAGTTTCGATCTTTTTCATGTGTTCCTCCTGATTTATGCTTTTTTCAGCGTGCCGTCTGCGGCAAGGGCAACGGTGTCGCCCTCGTCGATGCCAAGGCGGGTGAGCTCTTTGTCCGGGTAGGGCAGGATGCGGGTGTTCCCGGCGGCATCGGCCAGTGTGACGTCACACAGCACCGGCTGCCCGGCGGGCAGTTCTTCGCAGCCATACATCTGCTCGTCGATGCGCAGAACGCGGTAGGTAGTCTCCATAGCAGCTAAACTCCCTTTTGGAAATGATGTATTTGCTTTGCAAATATGATGTTGTCCTGCGGACAAATGATGTTTTGCCGCTTCACGGCAAAATGATGTGTGCCTGCGGGCACATGAAGAATTGCGAGGGGCTTGCCCCGAACACATCATGGCCGCCGCAGGCGGCTGCATCATTACCGCGTAAGCGGAAGCATCATGTTTGGCCGAAGGACAAATACATCATTTTTATTATAAAGCCCGCCGGTGGGCGCGTCAACCGCATTCGGCTTGACAGCCGGCCGACGAAATTGATAAAATGGTTGTAATTTGGAAAACGGAGGATGCACATGAATATCACGGAACTGCGTTATCTGGTGGCCATCCGCAAGTGGGGGTCGGTGTCGGCGGCGGCAAAGCAGCTTTATGCGGCGCAGCCCAACGTCAGCAAGGCACTGAAAAATCTGGAGGAAGAATACGGCATCCGCATCTTTGAGCGCTCCTCCACCGGCATGATCCCCACCGAACAGGGACGGCATTTTATCCGGCAGGCAGAGCGGGTGCTGGACGAGGTGGACCGGTTGGATCTGGATGCCCGCAGTCGGCAGAGCAGCTGTGCGGAGCTGCGGGTGGTGCTGCCCCACGCCACCTATGCTTCCTACGCGACAGTGGATTTCCTGCAGCAGGCGGCGGAAAGCGAACAGCTGCGGGTGCACATCCGGGAGACCGGTGCCATGGAAGCGCTGGACTTCGTGCTGCGGCGGGGCTACCATCTGGCCCTGCTGCGCTACGCGGAGGAGGACGAGGATTACTACCACCGCTACTGCGACCGTCACGGCCTGCACCGGGAGCCGGTGATGGAATTTGAATACCGGCTGCTGACCAACCGGGAAGGCCCGCTGGCAAAGTGCGAAGTGACCGACATCACCCAGCTGAACAGCTATATGGAGGTCCTGCACGGTGATTTCCAGCTGCCCGGCGGCGAGGACAGCGGCCTGCGCTGGCACACGAACCCGAACCGCCGCATCCATGTCTACGAGCGGTGCAGCCAGTTCTCCATTCTGCAGAACCTGCCCAGCGCCTATATGTGGGCTTCGCCCATGCCCAGGCGTGCGCTGGAACAATACCATCTGGTGCTGAAAAAATGCCCTGCCCAGCGCCAGCGCATGAAGGATGTTCTGGTCTATCCGGACAGGGGGACCCTGCGCCCGGAGGAACAGACCTTTGTGCAGCTGCTGCATAAGCAGGCCGCCCTCACCGTGAAGTGAGCGGAAAAGCGGCCCTTCGGGGCTCTGCACTGGCAAAGAACTGGCAAAACATTCGCCTGCGAAAAAACGGAAAAAGCAAAGAAACTTCACCGCAGACCCGTGCGCCTTTGACACGCGGGTCTGCTTTTTTGCGCACGTTCGACTGAAAAATACACGCAGAAGCGGCTAAAAATCTTTGCGGCCAGATGCTTTTTGATATGCCCCCATATCAGAACCATATTATCACTTTTATGAAAAATATGTTAACATGAAGGCAGAAAGTTGGCTGGGATAAATGGAAATTCTGGAGATTGTTTCCATTTGACTCCAGCAAAGAGAAAAAGGAGGTTTCTGGTATGATCAGTTTCTTACTCTGTCTGGCGATCCTGATCGTGGGCTACTTTGTCTATGGTAAGATCGTGGACAACACCTTCGGCCCGGACGACCGTGAAACGCCTGCTGTGCGCATCAATGACGGTGTGGATTACGTTGTGATGCCCCAGTGGAAGCTGTTCCTCGTTCAGCTGCTGAACATCGCCGGCCTTGGCCCCATTTTTGGTGCCATGCAGGGCGCATTGTGGGGCCCGGTGGTCTTTTTGTGGATCACCTTCGGCACCATCTTTGCGGGCGGCGTGCACGACTACTTCTCCGGCATGATGAGTGAGCGCAACGACGGCGCTTCCATCGCTGAGAT
>JABLTN010079602.1_pt1 | contig 11117 bp, 9 predicted proteins | sample 7160141 | NCBI WGS metagenome assembly JABLTN01 (sample SAMN14651226, study PRJNA627086) | human gut metagenome | isolation source: feces | host: Homo sapiens | reverse complement strand
TTAAGAGCTTTTTGGACTTCTTCACAGCTTCGCATTCCTTGACCTTTACGGCACGGAAATCACTCTTGGAGAAGGTGTCAAAATCGACCTGATCCTCAAACAAAGGCTCAATCTGAACATTGGAAAAATCAATTTTTTCTTCCACAACGGGAGCAGTCTGAGTAGCCTCCGCAGGAGCCGAAACTTCCTTGGAACCCTTCTTGTCAGCGTCCAGCGGCTTCATTGTGGGGAACACCCTTCTACCCTCTTCATCTGGTTTCATCACGCCTTGTACGGTCGAAAAAGTGCCGTTTTCACGAGGTTTTTCTAACTTTTTGGATTCCATAGTGTGTCCTCCTGTGCCGTCTGGTTCGGGGCAAAAGTTGTAAAAAAGTTGTAGAAAGTTGTAGGCCGATTTTCCGTCCTTTTTTTGGGCATTTTTACAAAAAGTCCCAAACAAAAATTTTTTGTAAAATATTTCCAAAAAATCGACTGATACATTGTAGAGCAATGGAGAACATCCCAAATGCTGTGTGCCTTAGAACAACGAAAGCCATTCAGAGCAATCAGCTGAACCCAATCGACAAAGCCTCCAGCCGATTCTTTTTACAATACAATAATAACATAAGCCCCCAAGATGTTCAAGTCAACGATTTTTTCGGTGGCCCTTCCAATTTCATACCTTATATATAAAAAGGAGAAAGCCATGCCAACCTATCAATTACAAATTAAACAGGTGGTGGACTACCCACGCTGCCGGATCTACCGGCAGTTCGTCCGCTTTCTGATGGAGGACCGGAGCATTCGCGTAAGCGGAGGCTCCGGCCTTTTTTATTTTACGGTACTTTGCAGCTACGCAAACTTCCGCACCTCATACCGCCGCATCGACGGCATCAGCTATACCGTCTACCCCGGCGAATGGGTCTGCACCCTCAAAGAACTGTCCCAATGGTTCCGCACCCGGTTCCAGTGTCAGGCGCTGGCCGAGCTGGAACGGCTGCAGAAGCAGCACCTCATTTCTTTCCAGACCCTGGGCCGCGGGAATGTAGTCCGCTATAAGATCTGCGACTGGGCGCGGCATAACACGGTCCTGGAGTACAATGCCCCCTGCCAGAAGGACACCGGCTTTTTCTTCCTGCCGGTTTCCGTTGCCACCGACCTCATCAGTTCGGATCGCTGCTCCGAGATGGACATTGTGCTAGACCTGTGGGTATCAGCCATCTACAACGACAATCAGGTGCAGGGGTCAGACCTGGGGCCAGTGGTCTATTTCCGCAACGGCACCGGGAATCCCCTTGTCACCTACACCGAGCTGGCTGCCCGCTGGGGGCTGTCCCGGGCGACAGTCGGCCGTGTCCTGAAAAAGCTGGCCGCGCTGGACTATATCTCCCTCATGTCCTTCCCCGGCCGGCATGGCAGCGTGATCTATTTGCAAAAATATCTGTCCACCATGTTCGAGATTTCGGATGTGATGGTGGACAAAGAGGAGGTCGCTATGACGCTTAACATTCGCCTGGAACTCCCGAAGGAGGACAGCGCAGGCCACGACGCCCCTGCCTTGGAGCATGAGGTCATCGTTTCAGATGAACTCGCCAGCGTTTCAAAATCGCACATTGAAATTATCCTTCAGAAAATGGCGCAAATCCTGATGGCACAAGGGATTTCGTGCTTTGGCTGCCCGCTCTCTCGCTACAAGTTATATCCCTTATCGGGCGACTGCCGGGAAGATTTACTCCCCCGCGCGCGAGAGCAGTCCCCGATGCGTTTTGGCCTTGCTGTTCTGTGTGGGAACAAGCAGGTCGCCACTTTTGAACTTACACTCTCTCCCTCGGTGGAGAATTGAACAAGGAGGTCTTACCATGAAGAAATTTGTTGAAAAAGATGTCGCAGAGAACCCTCTGTACCATGATACCTGGAAATTACTCAAAAAATACCGCGATGTGGTTTGGAGCTTGGAGATTTCCGTCCAGCATGTGCGGGCCAAGTTCGAGATCGAATACGGCACTTCCATCGAGGAATTTCTGGATTCCGTCTACCTGGCCGGCGCAGACCTGAACGGGAGCGACATTGAGCACCATGCCAAGTGCATTGAGCGCAGCCACAAGATGCTGAAGCTCCTGGATTCGGCAGTCGAATTGCTCCGCACCCGCCATAAGAACGGCGAGGCGTATTACTGGCTGCTGTACTACTCCTTCCTCTCTCCCCAGCAGCTGAAGAATGTGGAGGAAATCATCGAGAACCTGCGCCCACATATCCGGGACATCTCCTTCCGCACCTACTACCGCAAGCGGCGGGAGGCCATTGAAGCCCTCAGTTCTGTGCTATGGGGCTATACCTCCAAGGACAGTCTGGATGTGCTGGAGCAGTTCTTCCCGGAGCCGAAATCCTCCGAGAAACAGGCGGGCAAGTAATTGGCACAATTCGGGACTGAAATTGGCGCGTTCCTGCCCTTGAGCCGTAAATCACTATGTGTTAGACTGAATATGCTCAAACTTGCACCCAAAACTGAATACAGGCAGTGAACAGCACCTTTTTCGAGGTGCTTTTTTGCTGCCCAAACGGTCTTTGGCCTGAGAAGGAGTCCACATCTGCACAACGGATGCGGGCTCCTTCTTTGCTTTTTGAGCAATGAACATCACATTTGGATTGGAGGTCCGCAAATTGAAAAAACTGAAAATTCCTCAACAGCAGCGGCGGGAAGACGACAGCAGCCCGCCTCGTCGAGTTTCCATCGGCCGGATCGCCTACACGGCGTTCCTCTGCGTGACGATGGCGATGATGTTCTGCCAGCCGGCCTTTGCCGCAACCGATGTATGGACGAAGGCAAAGGAGATCATGCAGGATGTTTACACGCAGATCCTCGCCATCTCCACCATTGCGGCCATCGTGACAGCCTCGGTGGCGCTTCTGCTCATGAACTTTTCCCGCTCCGGCCGGACAGTCGATGAAAGCCGGGCGTGGCTGAAGCGCATCTGTATTACCTGGGCCGTCCTCAATGGTCTCGGATTCATCATGGCTTATGTGACGCCTCTGTTCTCTGGTGGTCAGTGGACAGGCTGATGGCCGCCGCAATATACCCACTGGAAGGAGGCGTAAGCTATGGGTATCCTGGATGGCATCGTTGAATGGATCGCGGAACAGGTAATGGCCGGCCTTGACCTTGTAACCACCTCAGTTTTGGGCGCTCTGGGCTGTGATATGGCTGTGTTTCTGCGGTACTTTCCCGCTGCCGAAACGATGTATAGCGTCTTTGTGGCGCTGGCTGTCGGCATTATCCTGCTGAACTGGGTCTGGCAGCTGTTCAAAAACTTTGGCCTGGGCGCAGGGATTGAGGCGGAAGATCCGGTCAAGTTGAGCATCCGGTCGGTCATTTTCATCCTGCTGGCGCTCTTTTCCGATGAAATCGTCAACATCGTCCTGACCATCGGCGGCACGCCGTATGGCTGGATCATGGATTCGGAGCTGCCGCCCCTCAGCTTTGCTGATTTTAACTCGGTCATGCTGGTAATCATCGGCGTCTGCGCCAATGGCGCTGTGGCGCTGATCACCTTGATCCTCGTCATTATCCTGGCCTGGAACTATCTGAAATTGCTGCTGGAGGCGGCCGAACGGTATGTTCTGCTGGGCGTGCTGGTCTATACGGCGCCGGTCGCTTTTTCGATGGGCGCAAGCCAGACCACATCGAATATTTGGAAATCGTGGTGCCGGATGCTGGGCGGGCAGATTTTTCTGCTGATTATGAACGCCTGGTGCCTGCGCCTGTTCACGAGCATGGTTGGCTCCTTTATTGCCAATCCGCTCTCTTTGTAAGGAGGGGCGCTTTGAAAAAATTCAAGAAAATTTTGTTCCTTGCGCTGATGGTTGCGGCCCTCTCCTGCCTGTTTTGTCAGCCGGCTTTTGCCATCTCCGAGGAAGAGGTGCAGGCTCAAGTGGACGCTGTAGGCAAGGAGACGGTTTCCGGCAATGTCCTGATCTGGTTCATGTGCGCGATAGGCTTTCTGAAAGTCTCGCAAAAGATTGACTCATTCATGGCAAGCCTGGGCGTCAATGTGGGCCACACCGGCGGCAGTATGCTGGCTGAGGCCATGATTGCGGCCAAGGGCATCGGCGGCTTTAAGAACTTTTCCAGCCACCACTTTGACGGCGGCCGCAGCAGCAGTTCCACCCATGTCAATGCCAGCGGTGGAGGCGGCCGGGGCGGCGCCGGGTTTGGCGCAGGCTTTGCCAGCGGCGGTCTGGCAGGCGTAATCAAGCGGAATGTCACGAACAACGCCATCAAGACGGCCACAACGCCCTCGGACGCCAAACCGTCAGGTCTCGGCGGTCTTGTGGGTGGTGCTGCTGGCGGTGTCGGCGGCCACATTTATTCTTCCTCGGTAAGCAAGGGCGGCAGTTTCGCCAATCATGTCATCGGTTCCGTGGCTACCGGGAACATCACTCAAATGGGCTCGATCACCGGCGAAAAGGCCGTTGAAGCCCTACACTCCTATATGGGCCACACGGCACTGGGGGCTGGGGCAGAGAATATCCCCACCTATCAGAATGTCGAGATCGGCGGCGGTCGCATCACCGGCACAGAGGTCACTCCGGAACACCCGGAGGGCATTGCCTTCGGTATGTACCATGCGGACCAGTATGTTGCGCCGGAGGGCCAGTACACGACCGTTCATGCAGTAGACGGTACCGCTTGGTATAAGCAGTATGCAGTGGACGCTGTAGACAAGACGCCCTACATGGCGCCGGACGGTTCGATTGCCTACAATGAGTCCATCGTAAAGAAGCTGCCGCCCACTCCCAAACGAAAGGATAAGATCTGATGGCTGAAGAACGCAAGGACAGCTTTGCTGAAACGGTAGACACTGCGGCCTCCGCAGCGCACACGGTCAAGGGCGCCATCAAGGCCGGCAAGGCGATTTCCGGTGCTGCCAAGGGCGCTGCTGCCGGCGGTCCCTATGGGGCTGTGGCCGGGGCAGTCTGGGCCGGACGCAAGCATATCGGCAAGATCGTTGCCGTCATTGTCATTTTGCTTCTGTTGCCGGTCCTGTTTGTTTTGATGCTTCCCGGGCTGATTTTCGGCGGTTTGATCAACGCTTTTTCACCGTCGGACACAGAGCAGCCTGTCCTCAACAGCGAAACTGCAATCGTGGAGAACGCCAACGACATCACTTTTACCATCAACTCCATCTTGGGCGAGGCGCTGGACGATGTGATGGCCCGCATTGAAGCGGACTTTGCTTCTTCCGGCGCTGACCAGATGGAAGTTAAAAATCCCTATTCCTCCGGCCCTGTCTACAACGCCAACCTCATCGTCTCGCAGTATTGCGCTGCCCGGGATGAGGATTTTGAGAGCATTTCGCTGGATGATCTGGCCGCTGTCCTGCGGGAGAACAAAGAGCATCTCTACTCTTATACCAGCGTGCGGGAGAGCCGCGAGGTCACATCCGAAGACCCGGAGACCGGGGAGGAAACCACAACCACCGAGATCTGGATGGTCTACACCATCCGCTACAACGGCGAGTCCTATCTTGCCGACCATGTTTTCGCGCTTACGGATGAGCAGAAAGAGCTTGCCTCCGATTATGCCTCTAACCTGAGCATGTTCCTGGGGGACGGCCTGCTGCAGAACCTGACAGAATGGACTGGAAACAGCATCCCCTCCCTGGGCGATGTGACCTTTACAGACGGCGTGACGCCGGTGGTCTATTTCAACCAGCTGGACGAGCGTTATGCCAGCCAGCCCTACGGCACCGACAATATCGGCGGCTACGGGTGTGGGCCTACCGCCATGTCCATTGTGGTGTCCTCCCTCACGGACGAAACTGTGGACCCGGTTGCGATGGCCCAGTGGTCCTACGAAAACGGCTACTGGTGCAAGAGCAGCGGCTCCTATCACGCATTGATCCCCGCCGCCGCTGAAGCATGGGGCCTGCCGGTATCCGGCTGTACGACTTCCGAGCCCCAGCGGATATTGGACGCCCTGGCTGAAGGAAAGCTGGTGGTGGCGATTATGGCAGAGGGCCATTTTACTTCATCCGGGCATTTTATCGTTCTCCGTGGTGTGAAAGACGGCCAGATCATGGTGGCAGACCCGGCCAGCTATAAGCGCAGCGAACAGCTCTGGGACCTGTCCATCATCCTAAATGAAGCAAGCCGCCGTGCAGGAGCGGGCGGTCCTTTCTGGATCATAGGCTGACCTGCCCCTCGGCTGCGGAAACGAGGTAATACATGAGCAACAAAAACGACCATGATACTTATATCATACCGCCGAATTTTATAGAAACAGGCACTTTTTTCGGCGGTATGTTCCGTGCGCGGAATGTGATCGAGGCCGGCATCCTGGTGTTTGCCATCGGGGCGCCGGTTTTTCTGTTCCTTCCGTTTGGGCTGACCACCCGCATCATCATTTTGTGCCTGACTGCTCTTCCGGTGGGGCTGGTCGCTTTGATCGGCATATCCGGGGAGAGCCTTTCGCAATTCCTGGTCATTTTTTTGAAATACCTGCGGAACCGCCGCGTTGTCGGCGGTGATGGTGCGCAGCCGGAGGAAAAAGCGGCGCCCTCCAAATCGGCAGGCAAGCATCTCAAACAGCGGCCTCCCAAGGAGAAAAAGCCCAAGGCCCCGAAACGCCGGCGGTCCGGTGAAGCGGATTTCCCGGCCGAGTTTGACGAAGTACGCGGCTATGAGATTCGTGAAAAGCTCCGGCCCAAGAAAAAAGCCAAAAAGGAGCGTCCTGCCAAGGCCAATAAGGCGAAAAAGAAAGCAAAGAAGCGTCCTGAACCTGAAAAGGAACGCCTGCCTAAACGCCCTGCCCATGTCAAGGAGCAGAGGCCCGCCTGCCTCAATCCGGTGGCGGATTATCTGCCCATTGAGAAGGTGGAGAACGGCATTATCTACACCAAAGACCATCGGTTTGTCAAGGTGGTCGAGGTCGTCCCCATCAATTTCATGCTGCGGAGCGCCCGGGAGCAGAGAAATATTATCTACTCCTTCGTTTCGTACTTGAAAATCTCGCCCGTCAAGCTGCAAATCAAGGTCCTGACCCGCCGTGCGGACATCAACCGCCACCTGGACACAGTGCGTCAGGAGATGGTCCATGAGGAAAACGAACAGTGCCGCTTGATGCAGGAGGATTACCTGAACTTTGTGCAGCAGGTCGGTTCCCGTGAAGCTGTGACTCGGCGGTTCTTCCTGATTTTTGAGTATGAGCCCTGGGCCAATACCCGGCGGTCAGAGCAGGAAGATGAAGCGATCCAGTCCCTCCAGAGCGCCGTCCATACGGCCTCCAACTACCTGAGCCAGTGTGGGAACGAGGTCATCGTCCCTGAAAATGAGGATGAGTTTACCGTTGATGTCCTCTACAATCTGCTGTGCCGGAACGAGAGCGCCGTCAAGCCGCTGTCGGTGCGGGCGCAGGAGGTGGTGGCGCAGTATATGGAGCATGGCCGGGAAAGTGAGATCGACCATATCCCGGCGGCGGAGTTTGCCGCCCCCCGAAGCATTGATTTTTCCCACGGGCGCTATATCTGTATGGATGGACTGTACTATGCCTATCTGCTGATTCCTTCGGACGGGTACAAAACGCAGGTGCCCGCAGGCTGGCTGAGCCTGATCGTCAACGCCGGCGACGGCATCGACATGGATATGTTCCTTGCCCGCCAACCTAAAGAACGCATCATCCAGCGGGTGGGCCAGCAGCTCCGTATCAACCGCTCTAAAATCAAAGACGCCAGCGACACCAATACAGATTTTGATGACATCGACGGCGCTATCCGGAGCGGATATTTCTTGAAGGAGGGTCTTGCCAACAACGAAGATTTTTATTACCTGAATCTGCTGATTACTGTGACAGCCCCCTCTGTGGAGGATTTGGAGTGGAAAGTCAGCGAAATGAAAAAACTCCTGCTGTCGCAGGATATGAATGTCAGCGCCTGCCACTTCCGTGAAGAGCAGGCGTTTCTTTCTGCCCTCCCGCTGGTTTCCATGGAGAAAGGGCTTTATGAGCGCGGCAAACGCAACCTGCTGACGGGCGGCGCGGCCAGCTGTTATCCCTTCACTTCGTTTGAGATGTGCGATGACAATGGCATCCTTTTGGGAGTCAACAAATATAACAGCTCCCTGATTATCGTGGATATTTTCAATTCCGCAATCTATAAGAACGCCAACATGGCGATCCTGGGCACCAGCGGCGCAGGCAAGACCTTTACTATGCAGTTGATGGCGCTCAGGATGCGGCGCAAAAACATTCCCGTTTTCATCATCGCTCCTTTGAAGGGGCATGAGTTCCACCGGGCCTGCGCCAATGTGGGCGGTGAGTTCATCCAGATCTCCCCGGCCAGCCCGCACTGTATCAATGTCATGGAGATCCGCAAGGTGGATCGGTCGGTCAACGAAATGCTGGACGGCCCCGGTATCCAACTCTCGGAACTTGCGGCGAAGATCCAGCAGCTGCACATTTTCTTCAGCTTGCTCATTCCCGATATGAGCCACGAGGAACGGCAGCTTCTGGATGAGGCTCTGATCCGCACCTACAATGCCAAAGGCATCACCCACGACAACGCCTCCCTGGAAGACCCGGCCAATCCGGGCTACTACCGGGAGATGCCGGTGCTGGGCGACTTGTATGAGATTTTGAAGGCCGCCCCGGAAACCACCCGCATGGCCCATATCCTTAACCGCCTGGTGAACGGCTCCGCCAGCACCTTCAACAAGCAGACCAATGTGCGACTGGACAACAAATACACTGTGCTGGATATTTCCTCCCTCACCGGCGACTTGCTGACTGTGGGAATGTTTGTTGCCCTCGATTTTGTGTGGGACCGCGCCAAAGCCGACCGCACTGAGGAAAAAGCCATTTTTATTGACGAGTGCTGGCAGCTCCTTTCCGGCGCCGGCGCCACAGGTACACGCCTGGCTGGTGATTTCGTGTTGGAGATTTTCAAAACCATCCGCGGCTATGGCGGATCAGCGGTCTGCGCCAGCCAGGACCTGAACGACTTTTTCAATCTGGACGAGGGCCGTTTTGGGAAAGGCATCATCAACAACAGCAAGACCAAGATTATCCTCAATCTGGAGGATGACGAGGCAGAACGGGTCCAAGAGACCCTGCACCTGTCCGATGCGGAAACGATGGAGGTCACCCACTTTGAACGCGGCAACGGCTTGATTTCCACCAATAACAACAACATCATGGTGGAATTTAAGGCCAGCCCGCTGGAAAAGGACCTGATTACCACCGACCGCCGCGAGCTGCGTGAAATTTTGGAGCGCAAACGCCGCGAGCAGGAATCTGCGTAGGTTCAAATGATATATATGCGAGGTGAATCCCATGTTTTGATGTACTGCGCTGGGTGTGCGTCTATATGACGCCTTCCATGAAGAAAAGCGCCGGTTTGACGCCCGGATGGCGTCTTTCCGGCGTTCCAATATTTGATAAGGCGTTCCAATGACGCCTTAATGACGCCATTTGATAAAGGAGGTGAGCCACCATGAAGACCAGGGCTGAAATCTATGGAAATGAGGCTGCGGACTTGCTGCGGACAGTCACAATGTACCCTGGCCTCAGTGAACAGCAGCTTCTTTGTTTTCACCCTGGCAAAGAAGATACGGCAAAGGCCCTGCTCTCCCATCTGGAGAGGCAGGGCCGCATTTTTCAAGCAGAGAGCGGCGGCTATTTCCCGGCCGGCCAGCCGGCAAAACTTGACCGGGCGCTTGTCCGGGCAGTGTGGGTCCTGCTGGACTTCATTCAGCGGGCCGAATACCATGCTCCCGCTGATTTTCCTGTCAAGCTCGTTTTCTTTGCCGATGGCGAACTCTACGAAGTGGCCTGCGTTGAGGACGGGCAGGAGGCGCTTGTCTGCCATGCCCTGCGGGGCAACAAAGGTGACAGCCGCCGCATTATTCTGGTCGATTCACCGGCGCAGATCGCCAAAATCAACTGCCCCGGCATTTCCGGGTTCTGCACCGTAGAGGAAAACGGCCAGACACACTATTTCAAGAAAGCAGGAGGCACATGATTGGACCGAAAACTTATATCCCGCCGGATCGGGAGCATTCTTGACGATATATCCCGGCTGAGCAATGCGCTGTATGCGATGGATACCACCGACATCCAGCGTTATCCCGATAACTATGAGACCCTTTCCACCGATGCCGCGCTGCGGGCGGAACGGATCGCCTGCCGGCTGCGGCATTTGATTTATTCCAGTACGACCATCCGCAAAGGTGACTACCTCAAATCTGCCAGTGTGATGCACGGCATCACCATCACCTATGAGAACGAGGTGCTTGCGGTGACGCTGCCCAGCCTGCTGCCAAAACGCAGGCAGCGGCAGAGCGCCGAGTTCCTGCTGGACCCCCTCTATTTCGCCCTGGAGCAGTACGCCAAAGAGAACACTTTGCCCCACTACCGGGAATGTGTTGTCTGCTTCGCCCAGGTGTATGACCAGACGCTCCCCACCAGGCGGGTGCGAGACTATGACAATCTGGAGGAAAAGCAGATTTTAGATCTGCTGTCCTCTTTTGTAATGGCGGATGATACCGGCCTGCTGTGTGATGCCTATAACACCGCCGAGCTGGGCGAGCAGGACTGCACGATGATTTTCGTCATGGAGAAGCACCGCTTTCCCGGGTGGCTTGCGGAGCATAAATCAAGCCTGAAATCCATCTCGGATTTTTGAGCATTTTAGGCCCCTTCCGGCCCGACATCCCGCGAAGCCGCTGAAAGCCCCGGATTTTCGGGGCTTGCGGCCATTTGGAAGAGGCTTTATTTTACCGAAGTTCTCAGTCATTACGGTAAAAATCCAGCACCGACGAGGAGGTGATCCCTTGGGAAAAACAGCCGCACTTTTCCACAGCCGGATACGCTCCCGTTCCGGCTTTTATCGCTGACCGCCATCTCTGGAGAGTTCCCAACCAGCCAGCTGAACCGTCTCCCGGCCAGCCCCTACTATTTGGAGGCGGTCGTGACCTCGCTCAAAAAGAGCGGGCTGCTGCGAACCTACTACCGCGACAGGCTCCGGGGCTATCGGCTGGGGGCAAAGGCCAAGGCCGCCCTGCTGGACGGCTGGCCGGAGCGTTTCTCTCCCTACCTGACCGGCGACACCGACACCAACCGCCTCAAGAGCGAGGTGAACCGGCGG
>JABLTN010139613.1_pt1 | contig 11124 bp, 6 predicted proteins | sample 7160141 | NCBI WGS metagenome assembly JABLTN01 (sample SAMN14651226, study PRJNA627086) | human gut metagenome | isolation source: feces | host: Homo sapiens | reverse complement strand
CGTACTTCATGTTTGTGTCCTTTCTGCCTTACGGCACCTTTACAGTTGTGACTTTTGTTATACGGTTCTTCTGATAAGGTTTTGGACACACAGCCATCGGGAAGGAGCCTTCATCTTGCTTTCCGAAGAAAACAAAAAATCCGAACCCTTCTCCTATCGAGAAAAGGTTCGGATTTTCATTGTTTGGTGCGATGGAAGGGACTCGAACCCCCGGCCTACTGATTCGTAGCGCACGCCGGGCGATTCCCTCAATTTTTGGAAGTTACGTTTTAACGTTATTTCTTTGCGATGTATCGCAGGTTTTGAACTTCGAGTTTCTGCACCCTTTGTCCGATTTTGCAACGATTTGCACCCTTTGCACGTTTTGAAACCGTGCAAAAACCGTGCAGAAACCGTGCACTTACTCCCGGACAAACTAAAAACCACTTCATCCGACAACGACTTGACGGCATTGGTTCGAGTGACCGCACACCAAAAATCAAGTCTTGGAGGAGCGCTCTCAGCAGGTCTCGGGATGAAGCAGTGCTTCCACCAGATCCATGTTCTTGGAAACGTCATTGCGCGTGCTTGCATAAAGCATCGTTGCTACGATCAGTCGATCCATCATGCGCGCCAGATAGACCCGGCCGATGCCCTTCAGACCTGCTTGCTCGAAAATACTCAGCAGGTCGTTGAGTGCCTTGACCATGTGCTCCGTCTGTTCCTTCGGAGCGCTGCTGCTGTCGATCTTTGCGATCTCCCGGAGGAGCCTTCCAGACTTCTTCGTGAACAGGTCTGCGTCCGGGTCCTCCTCATGCTCCTTTTCATATTCGACCAGCTTTCCCCAGTTTTCTTCGTTGAATCTGGCCGCAAGGATCATGAACCAGCCCAGCAGCAGGATGCCGTCATGATCCAGTACCCGGTTCGTGGGTTCTGCGCCATGCAGCGGTCTCAGCGTCTGGCTCACCTCATTCGGGAGAGACCGCAAGCGTCCATTCAGATACGCCCGGAGCTTTTCCTCCATTGCATCATCTTCCCGTTCCATGTGCTCCTCGTTGTTGTCATTCACACGGGTGCCCACATAGGCATACATCTCATTAAACAGCGCGGCAAGTTCCTCCGGCAAGCCATCCTTCGTCAGCACATACGGAGGGGCTTTCGGGAAGAGGATCACCAGTGCCTGCAGCAGCCCCTTGAGCGCCAAGCTTGCCGTGCGCGTGTACTCCCGTGTGTAATTGCTGGTATAATGCCCGGACAGCGGGTCCGTTCCGTCCGCATCCATAAGCGTCACATGGTCAAGCGAGTCGGCATTCTTCACCAGTTCTTCTACCAGTTTTGCATTGAAGGCACTATCACCAGCCAGGCTCTCCTCCGTATCCGGGACGGTATCGACCATGCGGAGGAGCGCCTGCGTGCCGCCGCTCTCCGTGCCCGCAGCAGCGTTCCGGGTGCCATTGGTCTGGTGCAAAAAGCCCTCAAGCACCTTCATCATGTCCCGCCATGTAAGGTTGTCACGGTAGTGCCTGCGCATTGCCAGAAATACAGCGTCCAGCAGATTGTGCGGGTTCCAGTTCTGATTGTAGAGCATAAACAGACGGTCGATCTCTTCATCGGTCAGATGAAAAACCGTTGCCATCTTGTAGATCTCGCTCTTCGAGCCAACACGGCTTTCCGTATAGCCGCGGTTCAGCACCGTACCCCATGCCGCATCATGCAGAGGGCCAATATTCGGCTTTTCTTCCAGCCGCCGGGCAACTTTACGGCAGACTGCCGCCGACCATCCCTTCGAATGATCCAGCTGCTTGAGATCCGGGCAGTCCAGCCCTTCCAGAATTTCAGGATAATGGGTCTGCAATGCACGGCAGACGCAGAAGCCGGGCGTCATCACCGTTCTCCAATCCGTCAGCGTTTCCAGCAGATTTTCTGCATTCATCAGCACCGCGTTTTCGTTATCCCGCGTTTGTTCGATCCACTCGTTCAGCTGCCGCTCCGATTCGTGCGTTTGGGGCATCATGTTGTCTTCCATTTTGTTGACCTCCTCTGAATTTCTGGCTGAAGGGTATACTTCCCCCATTCAACTGACCTTATTATATCACATCTTTTATATCTGGTCTCAAAAATCTCAAATAACCTAAAAGCCTTCCGACATTTTTTCGGGCAGCGTCTCTTTTGTATGCTAATCTGGTATCGTTCCCAAGGAACGCTCGTGATTCCAGACCATTCAAAAGGAGGCTGCCTTATGCCCACTCTCGAAAAAAGCCGCGATAAAATGTCCGAAAATTTCTCGAAAATGACCCCTGCCATGCGGCGTCATCTGACCATGCACCTGTCGTATCTTCAGTCCGACTGCAAAAAGGACACGTTGGACGACCCGCTTTTTCACCTGAACGTCAGGGCGTTGAATGAATTTTATCAGCTGAATGCGTTTTTGTATCCCTCCGACGTTCGGACCATTCTGGACAGCTGCGGCACGGACAAGATCCGCCGCGCCCTGATCCTTCTGGGGCAGTGCCAGAAGCCCCACATCCTTCGTCAGGTCGATATCGAGGCGCTGCGCACCGAAATGGAACAGGTGACCGGTTGTGAACCCGCCAAGCAGACCCTGCTGGATCTGGTAAGCCGCACCAACCGCACTGCCGTTCCTTTCCGTGTGCTGCTGGTCGGCCCCTCCGGCATCGGCAAGACCCTGCTTGGCGACATCCTCGCCGCACACTACAAGCCGCGCCGCATCGACTGCGGTTCCATCAGCACCCCCGTTGCGCTGGCGGGGGAGGAATCCGGGTATAACAGTTCCACCTTTGGCATGCTGGTGGATGCGGCGCTCGATCAGGCGGATTTTTTGCAGCTTACCGGGGTAGACCGCATTACGTTCGGCGGGCAGAACGGCAACCCGTTCCCTGCGCTGATCCAGCTGGTGCGCGAGCATACCGTGCACGACCTTTACCTTGGCACCTCCGTACATGTAAACGCCAACATCATCGCCGAAGCCGAAAGCACCGCTTCGCTGCCCGCCGACCTGCTCAGTGCCTTTGACGCGGTGATCGCCATGCCTGCACCCACGCGGGAGGAGCGTCTCGCATTCGGCAAGGCACTGTTCGACACCCTCAACACGCGCGGCAACCTTGTTCTGGAGCCGGAGGTCCTTCCCTGGCTGCTGGATCATTACTGCCCGGACGAGGGCATGACGAACCTGAAAACCAGTGTGGAGCGGCTTTTCCATGCTGCCTCCAACACGCCTGACCCGGCGCTGCCCATCACGATCCCTGCCGCAGAAAAGTTCCTTGGTGCGGCACAGCTGAGCGAATACGAGAAAAACGTGCTGGCATTCCGTCAGGGGGTCTATTCCGACAGTATGCGCAAGGTCGGTCAGGCGCTGATGCAGACCATCAACGAAAACCGCGGTTCTTTCTCTGAACGCAGCAGCACCAACCGTTCCAATGCCATGGAGCGCTTTTCCTACATTGCACACTTCCAGCGCTCTCAGCTGCCCTTCCGGTTCGACCTGCCCTCCTTTGAGCGCGGTGTGAAGCAGATCATCGGTCTGGACAATGTAAAGGACACGATGCGCGCCCGGCTTGCCGGTATGGAAGCTTCCAATGAGGCAGGCCGTCCGCTGCTTTTTGTCGGCCCCGCCGGTACGGGTAAGACGCACTTCTGCCGTGCATTTGCCCAGTCCCTGAACCTTCCGTTCGAGAAGATCAGCTGCGCCGGGCTTCAACCCACCGACCTGAAAGGCACCAGCATCGTTTACAACAACAGCTGCGCCGGTGTCATTGCGCAGGCGCTCAAGCGCGCAGGCAGCACCCGTGCCGTTCTTCTGCTGGACGAGGTGGACAAGCTGCCGACAGAATCCCAGTTTGCCCTGCTGGACCTGCTGGACGGCCACCGCAGTTTTTACGAAAAGCATCTGGACTGCGATATCGACCTGCACCAGCTGGTCCCTGTTCTGACCGCAAACGATCTGGAAAAGGTCTCTCCCATTCTCCGGGACCGCTGCGACCTGATGCCGATGTACGGCTATACGCTGGCCGAGAAAAAGGCCATTGCACAGCAGGCCATGCTCCCCGCCGCGCTGAAAAAATACGGTCTGCCCGATACGCTGTTCCCGGAAAACGTCACAGACCTTTTGGTGCGCCGCTACTGCCGTGCACCCGGCTGCCGTGACATGGAAAGCGCGCTGAACCGCCTGTGCGAGACCCTGACCCTGTACCGGGCACAGGAAAAGGAACTGACGGTAAACGAAGCGCTGCTGGAGACCGTGCTTGGCGCCCCGCCCGCCACATTGAACCACTACCCGGCACACCTCCCGGAGGATACGACCGGTCTTGTAAGTATGCTGGCGGTCATGCGCAGCTCTGCCGGTATGAGCTTTGGCTCGCGCGATGCCGTACAGGCCGTTCTGACGGCACGCCCCGGCATTACCATCACCGGCTTTGCACAGGACGGTCTGCGGGAGAGTGTGCAGACCGCCCTGACCGCCGCCGAACAGCTGACCGGCAAAACGCTGCCGAAGGGCAAGGGCGTGCACATCCATTTCTGCGGCGATGAGCCCAAGGACGGCACCTCCGGCGGCTGCGCCATTGCGCTGGCGCTCGCCAGTCTGCTGACCGGAACGCCCGTTCCCCGCACCTTTGCCCTGACCGGCACGGTCGATCTTCTGGGCAGTGTCGGAAAGGTAGGCGGCATCCCGGAAAAGACCGAAGCCGCCCTTGCCGCCGACTGCAAGCTGCTTTTTCTGCCCGGCGAAAACCGTGACGACCTGCCGCCAGAGCTCAAGGAGCAGGCCGATGCACAGGGCATGGAGATTCTGTTTGCGGATACGCTGGCCGATATCTGGGCAAAGTGCACAGATCTGTAAACGAATTCGGAATAAGCGCCGCCTTCTCCCTCTGCGGTCCCCGCAGGGGGAGTTTATTATATACTTCCATATTCTTCGGCATACTTAAGGATTTGTTCCTGCTGATGAATAACTGCATTTTCCAATGGAAAGGTCTCCTGTAAAGCTTTCAGTCTCATTCGGAAAAAATCAACAGCCTTTTCGCTAAACAACTTTTCCTCTTGAAGTATTGTAATTCCACGATAGATTTTTTCCACTAAGATATACCCCATCCATGCAAACGCTTCTTCCAAAATGTTCGCCGCCTCAGTTGAATCCCATCGGCAAACATAATAGGCTCTAGTACAGCTAACACGAATAAACTCAGCAGGGTAAATAAATTTAGCAGGACAATCAACGCCCTTTTCAGAGAAATACTTATATGCAACTTTGGTATTCTCAAAAAAATGCTTATACGCAACGTTTGATAGTTTTCTCGCTTCTTCTATTTTTCCTATATTTTGTGCTGTTTCAATTGCCTGCTGATAATATTTTTCTAGCTTTTCTTGCCCTCCAACTTTTTTTATTATAAGTCCTCCTCCTATGAATTTACACGCCATATCGATCATTACATTTAACACATCAAGCTTTTCCGAATATCTTTTTTCGCTTTCCAATAGATAAAGCAAGCTTTCAGCGATCTCAAAATACAGATCAGTTATCTCGCATTCTGCAGGGCTCAACATCTTAATCGCATGAAATAGTTTTAGCACTTCGTTGCGTTCTGCTTGTGCCTCTGCTTTGCAATCGCATTTTTCATAAAATGAGGCCTTTTCTCCCCTTAAGAAAAAATTTAATCGCTGATATTCTTCTTTACTTTTTGTCATAAAGATAACTTCATCAATGCAGTCAATCGCTTTTTTGTAATTTCTTTGTTCCGCGTAGAACTGGCTTCGCATTATACAAATACCAATATAATATCTTGTAAATTCTTCATCTGGTGTTTTTCTGTTTTGAGCTTCGAGCCTCAACCTGTTTTCTAACAAATCAAATACAGAACTCGCACGTTCCTTTTTATTAGAGTGAATGTAAAACTGAGCCTCCAGAAGTTTTGCTGCTGTCCAGTTCCAAAGTGTTTCAGTCTTATTTTGCTCATCCTCTTCTACTGACTGCTCTAAATCAGAAATCGTATCGCATAGCACTTCAAAAAATTTCCGCTCATCTTCGAACTCATAAAGTGCCATTTCAAACGCGTGATTTATATTTTTCCAGCAATTGAAATCGTCAAAGCGCAATTCAGCAGCATTGTAAATTCTGTATTTTACAGATTGCAGACTCTCTTTCACTCTATTTTTATTTAATTCTATATCTGGATCCGTCTCAGAGAACTCCGTATATTTTCGATATATTTTAAAATCTCTGAAAAGTTCTTCTGTCCTTTCGAGATCACAATAATAACTTTCCAGGTTTATCCGAATCACCTTCCACCCATCAAATGGATCCTTGAATTTTACACTAAACTGTCCTAGATATCGTTGCTTTGCAATCTTCAATATTTCTTCAGCACAATGCAATGCATCATTTTGATTGTGCATCAAATCTTTATATAAATAATGCAGTTTATCATATATCCACAGAAGCAATTCTTCATCCTGTTCTGCCTGTGATTCTGTCATTTTCAATATCTTTTGTCCTACTTCAGCATACTTTTCCAGAAGCTGCAACTCTTCCGAAAAAGTCAATGCTATCTCATCGTTCTTACACTCATTCGTAAATTTAAAAAATGTCCGGCAAATTTTTTCAGACCTTTTTAAACGATATAGTGCTTCTGGCCATTCAATGATTTCAGTGTTGAACCAACGAAACAGATTTAAATAAACCTGTCTAATCCAAGGGTAGGCTTCTGCTCCATCCTGCAAGGCAAAAGGAATCACATCCGCATAGCACGCATAATCTTCCCCTGTATACTTTGTATTTTCTGCCCATTCTAATTGGTAATTTATAAGATAGCTTGCCCACAGATATGCAATCGGCGTCTTTCCCGCATACATTTTCCACGCCTCATTATATGTGCCGCTCAATGTTTTCTCGGGAATATGTCCATCACTGCTGATATCTTCATTATTACTATTAAATTCTGCCTGTGCCCGTTTCAGGAATTTATCACACTGCTCCGGTGTAATAATCAGTTCCTTCTTTACCACCACCCGCACCAGTGTATGCAGATTCAGGATGATTTTTTCTGAATCCTCTTCCTTTTTCTGCTGCACATATCCCAGCCGGAGCAGATGATTCAGCGCAGAAAGGTTCTGTGTGTTTTCGCCTTTTGTTTCATGCGGGCAGCAGGAGAGAAACAGCGTTTTATACATTCCGCTGTTCTCACCGATGAGTTGCGCATAGCGCAGCATATTCTGCTCCCGCTCATGAAAATTCGCCAGACGGAACAGCCGGAGCAGATGCCCTTCGATTTTGCTTTCTGAATAATCGGTGTCCTTCTGGCCGCTGATCTCCACAAAGGCATCCGAGTCGTAATCCTTACGGCTCAGTTCCTCATAGATCTCCGGAACGGTCAGCTCACTCTCCCTCATGGTGCGGGCGATCATATCCACCGTCATGGTGTGACGGTCTACCAACGCAATAAGCCTGTCCAGTTCTTCGTCGCTGCGCTTTTGCGCATCACTGTGCCCGTCGGCATCTTTGCTGTTTTCGCGCAGGATCGCGCGCAGCGGCTTCAATTCCAGCCTGTCCACCTCGAAAGGAACGATCCCAGTGACATCCGACACATCCAGACGGGTCACAAACAGTACTTTGCAATTCAGCTGGCACAGACGGGTAAAAACATCGGTCTGTCCCTGCATCGTTTCCTCGTGCACCACAGAATTCCAGTACTTTTTCGTGTCGTCATCCACGTTATCGACGATAAGCAGGTCGTTTTCGTGCATGTGGGCATTCAGTTCCCGGAATACATCCTCGATGATCATACCTGTTGATCGGCGGTCATTTTTTATGTTTTCCGTGGACATATTCCGCGCCAGCGTATCCACCGCAAGTCCGGTCATACTGCCCGGGTAAAAGGCATAATACACCTGCGAACAGGGATAGTTTTTCAGCCATTTGTGCCCCAGTAGCGTTACCAGCTTGGTTTTGCCGATGCCGGAAAAACCGTGCAGCACCAGTTTTCCCTCGGCCCACAGCTTTGCCTCGATTTTTTTGATATCTTCATTGCGCCCCAGCACCTCGTCGCCGTTCAGCCGCAAAAGGCCAAGGCTCATCTGCCATGCGGGCGGCTCGATCTTGCGGTACAGCTGCATGACCTGTTCCATCATTTCCTGCACGGAGCTGCGCTTTTCCGGCTTTATTTCTGCCGCGCCGGAAAGGATCTGATCCAGACTTTTCTGCACCGCCGGTGTGAGCTGCGGGTCGTTGATGCCGCTGGCATTGAGCATCGGGGCTTTCAGCTCCTCCTCAAGATCCGAATACCAGCCCTTCCGCAGCGCTTCCAGAATGTTCTGATCCAGCAGGCAGTGCATCAGCTTGCCCACTGCGTAAACGTCCGCCTTGGGAGTCAGGCGCTGTTCTCCGCCGCCCGCCAGCTCCGGGGCGGCAAAGCCCGGGGTCGCCATGACCGGCTCTTTGCCGAGCGGCGCAGTTTTCCCGTCCACCAGTGCGCGGGCGCTGCCAAAATCAATGAGCATGGCGTTCAGAACGTTTCTCGTCAACGAACTCTCCACTGGGGTTATTATCCTAATCACAGGCATCGTGCTCCTTCTCCTTTCCGTTCGCCAGCTTCGCTCGACGGCACTCGGGGTCGGCGTCATCAGTCTCGCTGGCTACATCGTGTACCTGATCTGCAAGTTGTCCTTTCAGCTGGGTGGCGGCGGTATCCTCAGGGGTGGCGGTTTGATATATAGCAAGATCATTACGAGGCTCCACCCCGAGCAGGCAGCAGATAGCTACCAGATCGACCAAGCACGCCAGACCCTACTGTTAAGCGGGTGGTTTGGTAGCAGCGCGGATATCTATGTCCCTGCCGGAGATACAGACTTTGTTCTGGTCTCCGCAATCAAAACATTCGGATATTCGTTCTTTTTTTCGTCATTCTGCTAATGTTTGGGCTGCTTGTGCTGGCGCTGCTCCATGCAGACCAATCCTTCCCCGGGTTGCTGTCTCTGGGCTGCATCCTCACACTGGAGATCCAGTTTTACTGTAATGTTACATCCGCTCTTGCCATAGGCCCTATCATGGGCATCACCTGCCCCTTCCTGTCTCTCGGCGGAACATCTCTCGTTGTTACCTTCTTTTTCTGCGGCGTGCTACTGGCCGCATCGTCCAGCCTGCCGCCTGAAAAACCCATTTTCTTTTATAAACGAAAGGGTGAAGTTGATCGTGAACAATAGCACTTTTTCCCGCCGCCGGTTCTTGCTCGGTGCCGGAGCCGCCGCCATCAGCACCGGTCTGTCGTTTCAAACGATAAGACAGGCCGGTCTGTTTCCCGGCGTTGATGAGACCGCCGACGAAAGAAAAAGCGCGTATGAACGTGAGCAATTGAAATTACATACCATTGAAGGTTGCATCACAGATGCAAACGGAGTCCCCCTCACAGGGGAGCCTGCGGGAGAGGGGGCAGCCGCCCCGGTGCTCGATCCTTCGTTTGGGTCTATCTGCGGTATGCGCACGAAACGCTTTGGCTCAAGCGGTCTCCGCCAACTTTACGAAAGCGAACTCTGTTACGCAGAGGTGCCGCATGGGCATGGCTCGACGATCACTACTACCCTTAACGGTGCGCTCCAAAAAGCAGGTTACGAGCTCACAGCCGGCTTCAGAGGGTGTATCGCCCTGGTTGATATTGACTCTGGGGGTCTGATCGTCCTTGCCGACCGCCCCAGCACATCGATTGAATTTGACGCCAACAGTGTGACTGCCGAGAACATGGCGCGCTGGAACAACGAAGCAAACTTCTGGTATCCCTCTTCAACCACCTGTGCCTTGCAGCCCGGCAGCGTTCAAAAGGTCATAGATGCAGCAGCCATTATAGCGTCTGGCATTCCGCAGGAATATACAGACACTGGATTTTCTGCTGCTACGGGGATCCGTAATGCGGGACAGGCCGTCTATGGCGGGCCGTTGAACGTTACAGACATGCTGCGGCTCTCCATCAATACCTATGCTGCGGATGTTACACCACAAGTCGGGAGGGAGCTTTTTTCCCAGACACTCGATGGTTTTTTCTATAATCATAGCGTAGAATTAGACTTTGGCAAAACATTAAATCCAACAGTCAGCTTTGACCCAGATTCATGGGCTCAGCTCTGCATCGGTCACGGGCCTATTCAGACAGCCCCTCTCCATTTGGCGCTTATCATTGGGGCCTGTCTACACCCCGAAGGCCAGATGATCCAGCCCTTTATGGTGCGAGAGCTTACGCGCCAAAGTGGTTGCATTGTGCAGCACGAGGATGGCGGGAACGTCCTTAGCACGCCCCTGCCTGATGCTGGCGTCCGCCAGCAGCTTGTTGATGCGCTAGTCGTCACCGCCGACGGGTATCACCTCAGCGTTCCGGGCGGGATCGTTCTGGCAAAAACCGGAACCGCTACCATCGAAAACAGCGATAGAGCAAACGTTTTTCTCGCATTCGCACTCCAGACCAGCCGCGGACGGCGCTTTGGGGGGGTGTTCTCCCGGGAGAACGTAACGGGATCATCGGCTCAGCTAAAGCCAATCTGTCAAGAATTTATCAACCACATTCTAGCAGAGGAGGAAAATATTAAATGAAGCTGAAGATTGAAGCCGCAAGCGGCATCGGCAGTCGAATGACCCAAGAGGACTGTTTGCTGCTGGGTGAAAAGTCCATTGAAACCCTGCCCCGGCAAAACGTGTCTGCCTTTTTTGTGGACACTGACAAAAAACATTTTCTCGTAGGCGTACTGGATGGAATTGGTTCCTGCTCCTATGCTACTCTGGCATCCTCTATGACCGCCGCGAAGATCCAATCTGTTTTTTACAGCAAAGAGGAGGGCAACGAGCAGCTCACAGCAGCAGAAAGGCTGGACAGTGCCTGTGAGCAAGCCTCTGAAAAGCTTGCGATGCTCAATCACTCCTTCGGCTCTATTGAGGCAGCCACAACGATAACAGCCGTCGCCTTCTCGGAGCGGCAACTCCATCTCTGGGCAACAGGCGACTCGCCAGCCTATCTTTACCGCAAGCACACGCTCCGCCCTCTTTTTGAAACGATGAATGACGGCAACCGGCTTCTCGCTTTTGCCGGCGGCCCCAACACGGATTTCATCACTAGTACATACGACCTTGAAGCCGGTAATTCCAGCTCAGAT
>JABLTN010116215.1_pt1 | contig 11132 bp, 9 predicted proteins | sample 7160141 | NCBI WGS metagenome assembly JABLTN01 (sample SAMN14651226, study PRJNA627086) | human gut metagenome | isolation source: feces | host: Homo sapiens | reverse complement strand
TTCATGGAATCCATAATCATATGGTTCCTGCAGACGTTTGATGCCCGCCTGAACGTCGTTGCTACCCCCGGCGAGAGCTTGCTGGCTGCGCTGGGCGGGATCTTCGCCCCCCTCTTCGGCCCCTTGGGATTCAACGACTGGCGGGCCTCCACCGCCCTCATCACGGGCTTTACCGCCAAGGAGAGCGTCGTGTCCACCCTGACCCTGCTGGTCGGGGGAGATGCGGCCAACATCACCACCCTCTTCACCCCCTTCACTGCCGTGGTCTTCCTGGTCTTCACCCTGCTCTACACCCCCTGCGTGGCGGCCATTGCCACGGTCCGGCGGGAGCTGGGCAGCGGCAAGGCCGCAGCAGCCACCGTCCTCATCCAGTGCGTGATCGCGTGGGTCATGGCGTTTCTGGTCCGCTGCGTGGGCCTGGCCCTGGGGTTTGCCTGATGTCGGCAGGGTTTGCCTCCTGGGATATTCTATGGTAAGATAGCAGCAGCAAACAAAAAACAGGAGGAGATGGCTGTGTACGACATTTGGCTCTGCGATGACGAGGCGGTGCACCTGCGCGGCTTGGAGGAGAAGATCGCACGCATCCTGCCCGACGTGCGGCTGCAATCCTTTGAAGACCCGGAGGCGGTCCGGGCGGCGGCGCGGGCGTGTTTGCCGGATATTCTCATCATGGACATCGAGTTCGGCCCGACCAGCGGCATCGCCCTGGCCGATGACCTGTGCGACGGGGTGAGCAAGCCCATCCAAGTCCTCTACCTCACCGCCTACGGTGAGCGGTACTGCCAGCGCATCTTCACCGGCCAGGTCAAGCCCGTGGGATACCTGACCAAACCCGTGGAAGATACGTACCTCTCGTACCATCTCCGGCGGTGCGTCCAGCAGATCGACGCCCGTGCCAAGGACCAGGACGTGCTGACCTACCAGAAAAACCGCGCCCTGTGCAGCGTCCCCTATCGGGAGGTCCTGGCCCTGGAGAGCAAGGGCCACACCATCCAGATCTGCGCCCGCGACGGCCGGACGGACCGGGCCTTTCATGGCCGCCTGGATGAGTGGGAGGAAAAGCTGCCGGAGGAATTTGTTCGGGTCCACAAGAGCTACATCGTCAACATGCGCTACATCGACCGCATCGACCGGAAAAACGTCCTCCTCCAGGGGGGCCGGGCCGTACCCATCAGCCGCAGCAAGCAGGAGGAGACCCGCACCCGCTACCTGCTCTACCGGGGGGCGCGTCTATGATCCTGCAAGTCTTTCTGTTGCTGGCCAGCGCCTTGCAGATCCTGACCTACGCGGCCTTTATGAGCTTTATGCTGGAGCCTCGCTTTGCCCCCAGGCTCAACTTCTGGCTAACGGCGGGCGGGTACCTGCTGGCGGCGGTGGTCAGCCGCCTTTTAGAGGCCCACACCCTGGCCAAGCTCCTCTCGGCCAATGGGCTGGCGCTGCTGCTGGTCTTTGTCTTCTTCCGCAGCAGCGTGTGGCACAAGCTCTTTGCCTTGCTCTACACCTGGGTGACGGTCTTCGCCCTGGACATGGGGGCGATGATCCTCTGCGTGCAGTGGCTGCATCTGAGCGAGTATGAGATCCTGACCAACCCCGCCGTCCGCCTGGGTGTGACCTACTTCAACTATGTGGCCACCCTGGCCCTGTGGCTGATCCCCATCATGAGAAAGCTCCACCGGACCACGCCCCTCCAGCGGCAGACGGTGAAGCGTTTCGTCTTCTATCCCCTGGGGCATCTGCTGTTCATCGTCGGCTTTTACTGGCTGGTGGAGCAGTATCCCTCGCCCCGGCTGGCGGCTTACTTCGCCCTGGCCTGCCTCTACTGCATCGTGGTCAACATCTTCCTCTTAAAAACCATGACGGACACCGCCAAAAAGGCCGAGCTGGAGCGAAAGCTCCAGGTCATGGAGTATGAGAAAGACCGTCAGATGATGGAATACGATGTCCTCCAGGAGAAAGAGCGGGCCGTGGCCCGCCTGGCTCACGACTACAAGAACCAGCTGGCCGTGGGCCTGACCCTCTTGGAACAAAAAGACTACGACCGCCTGGCCGACCAGCTCCGGGCTCTCTCCGACAGCCTGACCACTACGGAAACCGTCCACTTCTGTGCCAACCCCGTGGTCAACGCCGTCCTGGCCAACAAGGCCGCCCTCTGCCGCCGGGAAAACATCACCCTGGAAGCGTCTCTGGACGTCCCCGAAGCCACGGGCCTCTCCGACGGGGAGCTGTGCAGCGTTTTCGCCAACCTCCTGGACAACGCCATCAAAGCCGTCCGCCCCCTGCCGCCGGACCGGCGGCGCATCTGCATCAAGGCCGGGCCGGACGGCGGGAGCCTGCTCCTCAAAACCGAAAACCCCTATGACCCCACCCAGTACCGCAAAGGCAAGGGCCTGGGCCAAGGCATCGTCCGCGACATCGCCAAAGCCCACGACGGCGACTTTCTCGCCCTGCCCCAGGGAGAGAAGTTCGTTTGCTTGCTCTCTCTGCAACTGGTACAGGATCAACCTTAACACACCCATAAAAACAAATCCCCATAAAAACCCCTCCGGGCCACCCATGTCTTACGACGCGGGTGGCCCGGAGAGTTTTTATGGGAAGGAGTTTAACTTTGGAACTGGCTTCGGGTCATCATGGCCCGTGCCTGGGCCAGGAGAGAATCGCTCACCGCGTGGACCAGGATCACTTCTCGCAGCTCCGGCAGGAGGGGCTTTAACTGGCCCTCGATGAGGGTCTCGTTGGTGAGGGTCGCGCCGGGGCAGCCGGCGCAGCGGCCCAGCATTTTCAGGCGCAGGACGCCGTTTTCATAGCGGACCAGTTCCACGTCGCCGCCGTGTTCCCGCAGGGCGGGGCGGACCAGGGTCTCCAAGAGTTCTTCCAGATGCTGCGTCATGTTCGTGTCCTCCTCGGTGTTGATTCTATCCGGTTTTTTGGGGGAGACTCAGTCCTCTTTCACGCGGGCGATGCGCTTGGCCAGGACCTTCTTGCCGGCGATGTCACCCTGGCGGGCGATCATCACGCGCTGGGCCTGGGGAGAGCCGGCCCCGTGCAGGGACTCGGTCCGGTAGCCGACGGCCCCGGCGCCCAGAGAGAGGTTCTCGATCAGGCGGAGAATACGCATGCGGTTCTCGGCGGTGGTGCCGGTGCCGTTCTTCATATACTTCTCGACCCAGGGACCGGTGAACTCGCCGTGCAGGTCCGCCTCGGACAGGCAGGTGCCCACGGCACCGCCGGCCAGGTCCTCGGCGATGCGGGCCATCTCATAGGGGAAGCGGGTGACGTTCTGCTTGCAGACGTTGGCCAGCAGGAGATTGATCAGGTAGTTGCCGGAGGCGGTCTGGGTGCCCTCGGCGGAGCAGGCGATGCCGCAGGAGTACATGGTCTCGTTGAGATGGATCATCTCGATGAGCTTGTCCTTGATGTGGCTGGCCTTGGCCACGCCGTTGTAGTCGGCGGCCACGGCGGCAGCGCCAATCAGCACGTCGCCCACGCCGACCTTACATCCGCCGTAGGACTGACGGTGATAGCCGGCAAAGCGCTCGACCATGACGGTGGCGAACTCGCTCTCGCCGTTCATGTAGATGTTCTCGTTGGGGATGAACACGTCGTCAAACACGACCAGCAGCTCCACGCCGCCGTACTGGGCGTTGCCCACGTCGATGTCGGAGCCTTCCAGCTTGCGGGTGTCGCAGCTCTGGCGGCCAACGATCATAAACAGGCCCTCGGCGTCTGCGGGGCAGGAGAAGGAGACGGCGTAGTCCTTGTCCTCAGGACCCATGGCCTGGGTGGGCATGACCAGGACCTGGTGGGAGTTGCACATGCCGGTCTGGTGGGCCTTGGCCCCGCGGACCACGATGCCGTCGGGCCGCTGCTCGACCACGTGCAGGAACATGTCGGGGTCTTCCTGTTTGTGGGGGGGCAGGCCGCGGTCGCCCTTGGGGTCGGTCATGGCGCCGTCGATGGTCCAGTCCTTTCTCTGGGCCTCGATGACGAACTTCTTGAAGTTCTCGTGGTACTGGCTGCCGTACTTCTGGTCGATCTCATAGGTGGTGGAATAGACGGCGTTGATGGCGTCCATGCCGACACATCGCTGGAAGCAGGCGGCGGTGACCTGGCCCAGCAGGCGCTGCATCTTCACCTTTTTCACCAGGTCATCGGTGGACTGGTGGATGTTCATGAAGCGGTTGACGGTCTCGCCGGTCAGGTGGGAGGTGGCGGTCATCAGGTCCGCGTAGTTGGGGCCTTGGGCCAGGTCATAGGTCATCTTCACGGAGTTCACGGAGGGAGCCAGGATGGGGTCATCCACAGGGTTCTCGACCTTCTTGCCAAACATGTAAACCTTCATGTTCAGCTTGCGCAGGCTTTCCACATATTCTTTTCCAGTCATCAATGCCATAATCGTAGTTCCTTTCTCAGTGTGTGTTGGGTGTGGTTTCGTACCGTAGAGGATTTTTTGTGTAATACGTAAGAATTGTAAATGGAGGAATTGTTCAGACAGTTCGTCGTTCGCCCTAATATACAAGCAATCAGCGTGCCAAGTAGAGGCAAAAAAAGAAAACCAGGAAAAGTTTTTTGAAAAAGGCGAAAAAAACCGAAAAATAAGAGGCCCGGTTTGACTATATACTTAAAAATAAGCGGTCAAACCGGGCCGTTTTTGGATGGATCGGGAAAAAATCCGGGGGAAATAGGGGAACTGCTGCTTCAAAATTAAAACAGTGTTTTAGCAATAAAACGACGGGAAAAGACGGGATGAATGGATGGTGCAAAAGTGAAACAGCGCTTAGACTTCCGCCCCGATCAGCCCCGCCTGCTGATACTTCTTCTTCCGCCGCAGCAGGGTCGCCGGGTCCATGTGCAGCTTCCGGGCGGCCCCGCGGAGGGAGCCTTCCTGCTGCATGGCCTGGGCGATGAGGGCCGCTTCATAGCGGGCGACCTGCTCCTGGAGCGGTTCGTCCGTGAGGACGGGACCGGCGGCGGGACATGGGGGCGTGAGCGGCTCTGGGGAGAGGGCGGCTTCTGTGTCCTCGGCGTAGGAGGAGCGGGGGACGGGGGCGACGCCGTAGGAGGGGTGGATGGTCTTGGGGGTGTGCAGGTCGCCGTTGTCCAGAATGGCCAGGTCCTCGGCCTGGATCTGTTCGCCGTCACTCATGATGAAGGCGCGTTCCATCACGTTGCGCAGCTCCCGGACGTTGCCCGGCCAGGAATAGCGCAGGAGGGTCGCTTCTGCTCCGGCGGTGAGGGACTTTTTATGTTCGTAGGTTTGGTTCAGTTCGTCGATGACGGACCGGGCCAGCTTGGGAATATCTAATTTCCGCTGGCGCAGAGGGGGCACCCAGACGGGGAAGACGCTGAGACGATAGTAGAGGTCCTCTCGGAAGGTCCCCTCGGTGACGCATTTTTGCAGGTCCCGGTTGGTGGCGGCGATGACGCGCACATCGACGTTCACCGGCTTGCTGCCGCCCACGCGGGTGATCTCTTTCTCCTGGAGGACCCGCAGGAGCTTGGTCTGGGTGGCTAAAGATAGCTCGCCTACCTCATCCAAGAAGATGGTGCCCTCGTTGGCCACTTCAAACAGGCCGGGCTTGCCCTCCCGGTTGGCCCCGGTGAAAGCGCCGCGCTCATAGCCAAAGAGCTCACTCTCAGCCAGGTTTTCCTGGATGGCCCCGCAGTTGACGCGGATGAAGTTTTTGGAGGCGCGGGGGGAGCGCTGGTGGATATAGGTGGCGATGCGCTCCTTGCCGGTGCCCGTCTCGCCCTGGATGAGGACGACAGTGTCCAGCTGGGCGGCGCGGCTGACGATGCGCAGCAGGTTCAGGGTGGCCGGGTCCTCGGCCACCAGCTGGGGGGTGGTCATGAGCTGCGCCCGGATGACGGACATCTCCTGCTGGTACTTGGCCGACAGGCGGCGCTGGTGGTCCAGGGTCTCTTGCAGAGCGGTCAGCTCGGAAATGTCCCGCACGTTGGTCACGACCAGGCAGACGTTATCGTCCTGGTCGTAGATGGGGGTGCTGGTGACCACGGCCTGCTTGCCGGTGGTGAAGGTCTGCTCCAGGGTCACGGCCTGGCCCTGGTTCAGGGCCTTGAGGGTGGAGGAGTGGGAAATGACGCCGGTGGCCACCAGCTGGGCCATGGGGATGCCCAGCACGTCTGCGGCGGTCAAGCCGGAGATGATCTCATAGGAGTGGTTGCACCACAGGGGGGTCGCCTGGCCGTCGGTGATGAAGATGCCGTCAAACGAACTCTCCAGCACGGCCATGAGCCGGGTCAGTGCCGAGGCCTGATCCGGCGCAAAGGGCAGGCGATCGGGTTTGGACAGATACACGCGATCTCGTTTCATGGGGTTCACCTCTTTGTCAGAATAACAGATAAAACAGGTGGGTGTCAACGGCGGAGTGGATTGACAGGGCGTCGTGGGAGTGGTAAACTAGAGCACAATTATTTGTGTTAGGATGCGGCTCTGTGCGCTCTGTTTTCTGTGGGGCCTAAACTGGGAAAACGCTTCTCGCGGGTTACGTTGTCGAGGGAGAGAATGAATGTATGGACTACAAAGAAACCATATTGATCGTAGATGACTCTGCCCTGAACCGGATGGTCTTGATCGAGATCCTGGGCAAGGAAAACTATACGTTTCTGGAAGCGGAGAACGGACAGCAGGCCGTGGAGCTGCTGGACTGCCACCCGGAGGTCGACCTGCTGCTGCTGGACATCACCATGCCGGAGATAGACGGCTTTGGTGTGCTGGAGATCATGAACTAGTATCACTGGATCGAGGAGACCCCGGTCATTATGATCTCCGCCGAGGATAGCTATACCTTCGTCGAACGCGCCTATGACCTGGGGGCCAGCGATTACATCACCCGGCCCTTCGATGCCCGCGTGGTCTGCCGCCGGGTGAGCAACACCCTGATGCTCTACGCCAAGCAGAAGCGCCTGGTGCAGATGGTGGCCGAGCAGGTGTATGAGAAGGAAAAGGTCAGCAACACGATGATCAGCATTCTGAGCCACATCGTCGAGTTCCGAAACAACGAGAGCGGCCTGCACGTGGTCCACATCCGCACCATCACGGAATTGCTGCTGCGCCGGCTGCGCAAAAAGACGGACCGGTATCCCCTGACCGAGGCAGACATCTCCCTCATCAGCACAGCCTCGGCCCTGCATGACATCGGCAAGATCAATATTCCCGAACAGATCTTAAATAAACCCGGCCGGCTGACGAAAGAGGAGTTTGACATCATCAAGACCCACTCCGCCGTGGGCGAGCACATGCTGCGCCAGATCCCCTTCAACCAGAACGAACCTCTGGTGAAGGTCGCCCGCGAGATCTGCCGCTGGCACCACGAGCGGTGGGACGGCCGAGGCTATCCCGACGGGCTCAAGGGCGATGAGATCCCCATCTCCGCCCAGGTCGTTTCTTTGGCCGACGTGTACGACGCGCTGACCAGTGAGCGCTGCTATAAGGCGGCCTTTGACCACGAAACGGCCCTCAACATGATCGTCAACGGCGAGTGCGGCGCGTTTAACCCCCTGCTGCTGGAGTGCCTGATGGACGGGGCCGACCAGATCAAACAGGCCATGCAGGAGACCGAAGAGGAAAAGCAGAAGGACGCGGAGCAGAGCCAGCGCCAGGAGGCCAACCGCTTCTCCCGCGAGGTGCTCCAGGAAGAGGGGCTGCTCGCAGGCCGGGAGAAGCAGGGCAGCGCCCGCAAGCACCGGGAGAACGCCCCGAAAACCTCAGAATGACGGCCCCAAAATACACGGTATTTTTCTCAGGAAGGACAGGATCAAAGGAGAGGTGGGTTATGACACTAGAGGCATTCTATGCAAAGATCGGCGGCAACAGCGCGGACGTTTTGCGGCGCCTGCCCAGCGAAGCGATGGTGCGGAAATTCATAGGAAAGTACCCGGCAGACACCAGCTGGGGCAGCCTGGAAAGTGCCATTAACAGCCAGGATTGGGAGGTGGCCTTCCGCGCCGCCCACACCCTGAAAGGCGTGGCCCAGAACCTGGGCTTCCAGAAGCTGTATCTCTCCAGCACGGCCCTCACCGAGGCCCTGCGCGGCCCCAAGCCCTTGACCGACCCCGCCCTGCGCGAGGCCGTGGCAATGGACCAGGCCGCCCTGCTGACAGCCATCCAGGAACTGGAAGGCTAACGCCGCTGCACAGAAAAACTAGAAGAAGAGTAGGGTATTTTTCCGCTCTTTCTTGACAAATTTGGCTTGGTTTGCTACCATTGTTCGATATTTGCGAGGACGTTTTTTCCAATTGACATCCTTTGGTGTGTGGCGTATAATAGAAATACCGAGTAGCAATACTCAAAAAAGATGGAGTACCCTGCCACTAAGTGGGAGCCAAAAAAGCGGTGTACCCTACCATGAGTGGGAGCCAAAAAAGCGGTGTACCCTACCATAAGTGGGAACGAAAAAGCAGAGGGCTGAATCCCCAGGGTTCAGTCCTCTTTTTTACAAATTTTGTAAAGGAGGATATTTGATGAGTTTTTCTTTTTTTCGAGTCGATTCGACGTATTGCGATTTTTTGAGAGAGCATGATCCCTGTGTGCCGTATACTATGGATCGTAAGGAAACACGCCCTTTTATCGGCATCGTCTTTACGGTCAATGGAATCTCTTATTATGCGCCGCTGACTTCTCCAAAACCGAAACACCTGCGCATGAAAAACCAAGTGGATTTTTTGAAGATCAACCAGGGCACCTGGGGAGCCATCAATTTCAACAACATGATTCCCGTACATCCAAAGAGCTTAACAAAAGTAGATATGAGACGCACAGAGTCAGATACAAAAGAGGATATTGCATATAAAAATTTGTTATCGAACCAGCTTTCCTGGTGTAACTCAAACCGGGACACAATCGTAAAACAAGCGAAAAAACTCTATGAGATGATTGTCAGCGGAAAAGCCTGGCCTACTTTGGCGGGTCGCTGCTGTAATTTTTCTGTGGACGAGCAGCAATACCTGCTTTATTGCAAGACGCACTTGGAAGAAGACAGATAAGGAGCATAGAGAAAAGACCAGCGCGGCTGCCACGGGAAAACGTGGTTGCCGCGCTGGTTTGCGTTTGTGTCGTTATCCTTCCTCTTCTGTTTCCAGAAGCACTTGGAGGATGCTGTCGTACAGCCGTTCCGGGTGGGTGCGGAATTTTTCCGCCAGGCGACCGGCCTGCTCCTCGGAGACGGTGAGCAGGTCCAGGGTCATGATGTTGCCCTTGTCGTCGTCCAGGATCAGGCGCAGGGTGTGCGCCCCGTCGTCTCTGGGGAGGATCTCTGCGCGGACCTGGGCATCCCGGCGGAGCACGCCGTTGACCTTGGCCAGGTTTCGGTCGCACTTGCGGCGCACGGAGTAGGCCAGGCTGCTCTCGCAGATCTTGCCGTTGCGGCGGCCCTTTTCGGTGATGCTGTATTTATCGTCCTTGAGCTCCAGGTGGCCGGTGTCGACCAGCTCCGCCAGGGCGGCGGCGAAGTCGAAATACTCCACGCCGTCGTCGCAGAAGGTCAGGTCGGCCAGGGTGGAGAAATCCACCGGGGAGGCCACACGGGCCATGAGATAGAGCACCAGAAACTTGATGTCCAATTTATCGTGGATGAAGCCTGCTTTTGCCATGCGATCGGACGCTCCTTTCCCCCCGCAGCGGGGGCTCCTGCTGCCTTTATTATAGGCAATTTCCGGACAAAGGGCAAGTGACAAAGCCACCGAAGGCGAGAAGTCAGGGGGAGAAAAAATCAGCGGATGACCATGCCGACCTTTCGGGCGTTCCAGATGGCTTCAAAGGTCTTGGCGTTCTCCCAATACTGGTGGACCTGGCCCCGGTTGTAGTAGTTGTAGGGGTCGGAGATGTAGTAGCCCTTGTTGGGGTCATAGCCGCAGACCAGGACGGCGTGGTTGTTGCTGACCAGGCGCTGCTGGGTGCCCTCGATGTTGTAGGTCCGATAGTAGGGGGAGGCCCACCACAGGGTCATGTAGCCCACCACGCAGTTGCCCGCCAGCAGCTCCCGCTGCAAGTCAGTGACGGAGGCCCCGCGGAAATCGGCGCAGGGGTTGTCGCTGCCGCAGTAGGTGTTGGAATACTCCGCGAGCTTGGCCGGGTAGATGGTGGTGCGGGTCCGCTTGGAGGTGTCGGGAACGTAGGGGGAGCCGACAAAGCCCTTCTCCGGGTCGGACTTGGAGCGGGGCAGATTGTCCAGAAAATACTTGATGGTGACGTCCTGGGCGTACCCCTTGGCCTTCAGGCCCATGAGGTCGGCCACGGCCTCGCAGCCCACCCAGGCGTAAATATTGTCGATCTGGCTGATGTAGGGCACGTTGGTCATCTGGTAAGACTTCGCCGTCTGGGTCAGGGCGCCGGTGGCGTCGGCTTTGTAAGCGCCCAGGGTGGTGTTGGTGACGAGCTTGCCCGTCCAGGCCACGTAATACAGCTGGTTTCCGGCGGCGTGGAAGCCGGGGGTGAAGGTCATGCTGGCCACATCCACGCCGTTCCAGCTCTCGCCGCTGCCGGAAGCGGCGGCGGTGTGGGAGATGGAGGCTTCCGCGATGGTCCTCGCGCCCCAGTAGGAGGCGGAGACATCGGAGTAGATGCCCAGGGCGATGAGCCGGGTGGCCTGGGCGGCGTCGCCGGTTCGGCCGAGCATGTTGTTGACCACGGTGCAGGCCTCGGCGCGGGTCAGGCCGCTGTTGGGCCGGAAGGTCCCGTCGGGGAAGCCGCTGATCCAGCCGTGGGAGGCAGCGGCCTGGATCTGGCTGGCGGCCCAATAGCCGGAGGACACATCGGGGAAGCCGGCGCTGTTGCCGGAGATGGGCTTGGTGCGGACCAAGAGATCAATGAACTCGGCGCGGGTCATCACGTCGTTGGGGCGGAACTTGCTGCCGTTGTCAAACAGGCCCAGGGCGCACAGGGCGCGAATGGGCTGGGTGTACCACTGCCCGGCGATGTCCGTGTAGGAGCAGGCCCTGGTGCCGTTGTCCGGGGTGGCCAGCAGGCGGTAGACCAGCTGGGCGGCCTGGGCGCGGGTCAGCTTCTGGTCGGGGCGAAAGGTCCCGTTTTCAAAGCCCTCCATGTAGCGCACGTGGTCCTGCCGCAGGGTGGGACCATGGGGCAGGGGCGTGCTGGGCGTCGAGGTCCGCTCCGG
>JABLTN010094919.1_pt1 | contig 11138 bp, 9 predicted proteins | sample 7160141 | NCBI WGS metagenome assembly JABLTN01 (sample SAMN14651226, study PRJNA627086) | human gut metagenome | isolation source: feces | host: Homo sapiens | reverse complement strand
TAATATAAATTTTGTTTAAAGTCTTCTTAACATTCATCATAGTTTATATAATATGTATATGCAAATTTTAATGCAATACTATCATTTATGTTTTTTATATCTTTATAATTTGATAATTCATGATTTTTTATTGAATTTATTATTTTAGGATTAATTAAATCATTACTAGGTTTAGTATCTAATTCTGACAAGTATCCAAGTAAATATATAATATCCATTTTATCTATATCACGAATTAATTTAGCAAACTTTAGATATCTTTCATTAGTTGTTTCCTCTATTTTCATTTTATTATGATTTTTTATCGCAAACTCAATTAATTCATAATCTTCTTTATTACTCCAAAAGTTTTTTATTAATCCTTCTTCAAATAATATTTTTACTCCCAAATCAGCGTGATCAATATTAGAATCATCAAATGAATTAAACTCTTTTAATTGTTCAAATCTTCCTATATCATGGAGTAAACCAATTACTTTTGCCAAAGATACATCTTCATCATTAAATCCTAGTTTTTTTGCATACTTTATGCATAAATTCATAACTCTAATTGAATGATTTTTTTTAAGAATAATCTTTTCTTTAGTTAAATCATAATTATTTACATATTTTTCAAATTCTTCAACCACTTTTACCTCCAAAAAGAAAAATACCTATGATGTAAGGACGATTTTTTTCGCGGTACCACCTTACTTCATAGATATTTCTATGCACTTAATCTTTAACGCAGATATGCGATTTTACTTTTATAAGATAAGCAACCTTCAAATAAATAATTTGTTAGTTTTCACCAAACACTAACTCTCTAAAAAAATTATATTATTTTACTCCTCTTATCAACAAGTCTATATGTATTATACTATTTTTATTATTTATTGTAAATATTATTTTTTTGTACTTTGACTTTTAGATAAAGAATCAATATCATTTTTCATTTCTTTTAATATATTGTTTTTACCATTTACAAAGTAATCATATTCTTTATCTTTTACTTTTAATAATCTATCACCATTAACTGTAAAGTTTAAGTCATTTTTTTCAAATAAAAATTTATTCTTTTTATCATTTAAATCAACAAAATAAAACTTTTTATCATATTTAGCATACTCATTAATATATGTATAATATTTACTTTTATCTCCATCTTTTTTATAAAGTAATACATAATATTCACTTTCTGGTTCATTAAATATTTCTTTACCATCTATTAATGTATACTTATAATCTTTATTTAATTTAACTGCCTTTACTGAAAGAGAATCTTGATTTTGAATATTTCCTATTCCTGAAAAATTAGTTACAAAAAACATACATGAAATAAGCATTATTATAAATATAGCAAATAAACTAAGTAATAAATGTGTGAATAAATTACTTATTTTACTTGATTCTTTAGTAATTTCTTTTACTTGAGATATTTCTTCGGTTTTTTCTTTTATTTCTTCTTTTAATTCAACTTTTTCTATTTTTACTTTTTTTGCTTCTTCAATTTGTTTTTCTTTTTCTTTTAATTTATTTAATTCCCTTGATATTTTATTTTTTATCTTTGTTTTTTTAGTTTCAACTGCTTTAGTTTCATCAAGAATAAGTTTTTGCGCTACAAGAACAATATCATCCTTATCATTTATTTTTGTAAACAAAAATTTATTTAATTTTTTTGATACAATATGTAATTTACTATTTGGATCATATCCGCCACTTATACCTACAAATTCACTTGTTATTTTTTTTCCATTATATTTTTCCATTCCAACCATATTAAATATATAATTAGTTAAAAATTCAGAACTACTATTATAAATATATGTTAATGAAAATTTAAATATATAATAATCAAATCCATTAACATTTATTTTATCAATATATTTAATATTTTTAGGATCTTCTTTATAATTACAATAAATACCAAAGTTTATCGAAAAATCAGATTCAGCAATTGTAGATGCTTCTTTATATTTATCTTTCATTATATCTACTTTATCATATATAGAAAGCATTTCATATAATGCATATCTACTATATTTATCTTTAGATATTTGTTCAATTGTTGATTCTTTTACTTCTTTATTTTTCTTATAATAATTATCAATTATAAATAGTTTTAGTTGATTATCTTTTTTATTTAATAATTTTTCTAGTGCTTCACTTGTTTCTTTATTACTTACAAATGATTCAATATTTATACATATTTCCAAGAAAAATCTAAGATTAATATATTCTTCATCATTTAATGCATCAAATGTATTTTTAAAGTTTGTTTTAAGTGCAATATTAAATACTCTCATTAATGCATCACAAATGATTTTTTTATTCTTTTTTAAGTCTTCAACAGGTACTATTCCTGCGGCTAAATAATCATTTAATAAAATTAAAATATTATTTTTAGCATTTTTAAATTTCAAAGCTTTATATAACTTCGGAAATAAGTAGTCATATAAATATGGTCTTTCAAATAAATTACTTATTGGAATGAAATCACTATTTTTATAATTTTTTAATACTAAATCAACATATAATTTTAATGCACTTTCTGAATCTACTGTAGTAAGTAAATATACTACTTTGTTTTGTACGTTTGGTAATAAATTTTTATAAACTTTTTCTATTGCATCAGTATATACATCATAATAATTTTTAAAACATAGTGATAATATTGATGCATTAAGTCCACCATTATTATCATTTACGCCATAATTTTTAGTAGAATTTTGTATCAAAAATAAACCTATATTAGGTGTTATTTTCATCTTTTCTAATTTTTTTAAAGCATTTATTTTCGAATCAAAATCCTTCTTCTCCATTATTTCAAGTAAATACGCTACTCTATTTAATTTTAACTCCTCTATTAATTCTTTCATACGTTTCACCCACTAAGTGATATTATACCAAATTATTACAAATAATTAAACAAAATTATAACTTTATTTTAAAATATTTCATTTAATAATTTACTAACAAATTTTTCTATTGATGCCATAATTTTATTATATACTTTTTCTTCTAATTCGCTTTTAGAATTATCACTTTTTTTTTCATTCTTTTTATTTTCATTCTTACTTAATTCTTCCTTATGAGTTGTATAGTAAGAATTATCTACTTCTGAATACATACCAACTTTTTCATCTTTTGCTTGTTCTTCTTTTTCTTTTAATTCATCTGTATATTCATAATTTCCATATATATATGCGACCTTTGCAAATCCTTTTTCTACAAGTTCACTTTGAAGTAATGTCCCATCTGTATAAACCCAAGCTAAATATCTATTATATTTATCTTTTTCATCACTACCATCATCAAATTCTAGTTCTATCTTTTGTGCATTTGTTATTTTGTCACATGTATATTCTTTTGCTTCTCTTCCATATGGCTCCTCACCTTTTTTAGGATGATTTGTTTCTGGTGTATCAATTGCTAAAAACCTTACCTTTATTTCTTCCTTATCCATTATAAATCTTGCTGTATCTCCATCTATACAAGATGAAAACTTTACTTCTTTTTTTTCATTTGCATCTACATTTATTGGAAATAAAAACATAATTAAAAATAAAAAACATAATACTTTCTTTTTCATATTACCACCTACTATAAGAATTATATCATATTTTTTATATTTACTACTTGCTTGTTTTTATTATTACATTTTCTTGACATAAGAATATTATATTACTAGGAGTGATTTATATGATGAATTTTTTACAAGGTCTATTTTTAAGTACAAAAAGACTAATATTTTTCTTATTAGCCACCTCTTGTTTAATAATATTAACATACCAAATAATCATTTTATTATTTATAACTACACCTCTTAATGCTGTTTTACTTTTAATTGTATTTTTACTTTTGTGTACTTTTAGTTTCTTCTTTTTCTTTAGGTGTTAAAAGCAGTTCTGTTTTATAAATTTTATCAAGTAATTGTCTAACATTTTTAACTTTATTATATTCTTTTTCTGTATTTGGTATTTTACTTGGTATTGAAATTAGTACACTTAATAGTTTCTTTTCTTCTTCTTTAAATGGGAATATTCTTTCATATTCGTTAAGTAAACTTCTAAAATCAAAATATAATGCATAATTGTTATAAAAATTAATAAAATCATATATTGGACTATCTATTTTACTATATTCCCAACCTATTAAGTATACACTTTTATTTCTTATAATATTATCAAGTTTTAAATTATTATGAAGAGTAACAACTCTTTTTCTTTTTTCATTTTTTACAATTTCATACCATTGTTCTAATTCATTTTTACAAAAATATATACAAGAAAATATTTTAGAAATATTTCTTGCGATTAAATATTCTGATGGACTCATATATATTTTGGATTCTATTATATTAATAACATCCATATAGTAATTATAAATATAATTTATCTTTTCCATTGTTTCTTCAAATATTTTTTTATATTCATCAATATCAACATCTTTGTAATATGTTGTTTTGCTATGAAGAAGCGCAATAGTATGAATTAAATCAAATGCTCTTTGTTCATTATCATATTTTACATCATCTACAAATTCGTATATTGTACTATCTTCATTACTATCTATAACTTTTGGAAAATATTCAAAATTTCTAGATAATAGATATTTATATATATTATCTAAATTACCCTTTTTTAAAGCAAATTGACCTAAAGGAGTATTTACTATCATAGTTTTACCTTTCATAGTATATTTATCTACCTTTAGGTCATTCTTATCTAATATTTTCTTAAATAGCTTCATTAACTATATATGGAATTATTATTTTACTTCCAAGGGCAATTTGATCTATATTATTATATTCTTTTATTTTTTCAACACTTACACCATATTTTAAACATATAGTATCAATATTATCATTTTCTCTTACAATATGAACATAATAACTAACAAATTTTTCATCTTTTTCACTAAAGTTATTAAATATTGAATTCATTTCATTATCAATAAAATCTTCACTTTTATTTACTTTTACTATATTTTCATCTTTCTGTAAAAATAAATCAGATGAATCATTATTCATAGTAGTATCCTCCTTTTTAAGCATATTTTCAAAAATATTAAATCTATCAATTTCTTCATCATTATCTATTTTCTCTTCTTGTTTAATTTCTTCTTTTACTTCTTCTTTTTCTATTTCTTCTTCTCTATTACTTCTAGAATCAATTACAAGATCTGGTTTAATTTCTTCACTTATTTCTTTTTCCTCTTCTATTTCAACAAATTCTATTCCTTCTATTAAAACATCTATATTTACTCTTAATATTTCTTCATTTACTATTTCAAATTTAAAATCATCTATATCTATTTTAATTCTATCCATATCATATTTTGTATCTAAAGTTATATCAAAAGGAAGACCATATATAAATGGTTCAGAATTAATAGATGAATCTGTTATTTTATATTCACCACTAATAATAAATTCTCCTGAAACTAAATTATTTTCTTCTATAGTTAAATTGTGTTCAAGTGAAATACTAGTTATTTCATAAATCTTTGTATTAAATTTAATATCTTTAGTAAATGGCACTATCTTTTTCATTTTATCCCTCACTTCTAATTAATAATATTAAAAAAAGTCCTAAAATAGAACTTTTATTTAAATAAATTATTAAATATTTCCATATAATTATCAACGAAAATTATTTCAAAGGATGACGCTATTTCAATTGGTATTTCTGATATATCTCTCTCGTTTTCTTTTGGAATAAATAATTTTCTTATTCCAGCGTTATAAGCTGCGATTGATTTTTCTCTAAGTCCACCAATAGCAAGTATATTACCATTTAATGTTATTTCACCTGTCATACCTATTTTATTATCTACCTTTTTATTTAAAAATGAACTTATTATTGCACTTACTAGTGTTACACCAGCGGATGGTCCATCTTTTGGAATTGCTGCATGTACACAATTTATATGAATATCATCTTCGTTTAACTGTTTTATATCAAGACCAAATTCTTTATAATTTGTTTTAACATAACCTATTGCTATTTTAGCACTTTCAATCATAACATTACCAAGTGATCCTGTCATATTTACTCCGCCTTTGCCTTTATAGTGTGATACTTCTATTGGAAGTATTGAACCACCAAAGGCTGTATATGCAAGTCCATTTACTATTCCACTATTATTATAAGTATTATTATCAATTTCAGAATATTTTACATTTCCAAGTAATCTTATTACATCTTCTTCTTTTAATGTAAATCTTTTTTTCTTAGGATTCATAATTATTTCTTTTGCTATTTTTCTCATAATTGAAGATAAAACTCTTTGAAGCTCTCTTACACCTGCTTCTTTAGTATAGTACTTTATTATAAAGTTAATAGTATCATCATCTATTATAATATTACTTCTTGTAAGTCCATGTTCTTTTAATAGTTTAGAGAACATATAGTTTTTAACGATATCTAGTTTTTCAAATATCGTATAACTTGATAAATTTATTATTTCTAATCTATCTTTTAAAGCATATGGAATATCTGATGCTGTATTTGCTGTTAAAATAAACATAACTTTAGATAAATCAAATGCTTCATCTATGTAATTATCATAGAATGTATTATTTTGTTCTGGGTCTAAAACTTCTAATAAACATGATTCAGGGTCACCATTTATTCCTTTTGTCATTTTATCTATTTCATCTATTAAAAATACTGGATTTGATGATTTTGCTTTTATCATTCCATCTATAATTCTACCAGGTTTAGCACCTATATATGTTCTTCTATGGCCTATTATTTCTGCTTCATCGTTAATTCCACCTACAGATATTTTAACAAAATTTCTATTTAACGCTTTTGCAATAGAATAAGCTAATGTTGTTTTACCAACACCTGGTGGACCAACTAAACAAATTATTGGGCTTTTAATATCATTAGTAAGTTCTTTTACTGCAATATATTCTAATATTCTTTCTTTTACATCTTTTAATCCATAATGTGTTTCGTCAAGTGACTTTTCTATTTTTGAAATATTTTTTAAGTCATTTGTATAAGTACCAAATGGTAATGAAAGAACTGTATCAATATAATTTTTAACTATAGATACTTCAGGCGATAAAGCATTCATAGATTCATATCTTTTTAATTCTTTTCTTAATTTTTCTTTAATTGAATCTGAAGCATTTAAATCATCTATTTTTGTTCTTATTTCATTTATTTCTTCATCTTTATCGTCTTTTTCTCCAAGTTCTTCTTTAATTGCTCTTAACTTTTCTTTTAATATAAACTCTTTTTGTGATTTATCTAATTCTTTCTTTACACTTTCATCTAGTTTTTTTTCTATATAACTAATGTTTTTTTCTTCAGCAATATACTTTATCAAATCGTTTGATCTTTTTATTGGACTTGTCATATATATAAATTTATTCTTTTTTTCAAAACTAAGTGGTAATATATTCGCAACTATATCTGTTAACTTATCAAGTGATACTTCTTCATTCATCTTTATTATTATGCTGTTAGATATAGACTGTGTAATTGATATATATCCTGCAAATTCTCTTTTTAATAATCTTAAATTTGCTTCTGTTTCATCTACACTTTCTTCTTCGTATATAGCGGGACCAATAACCGCATCAAGTTTACTTTTTCCAGTATCTACATAATTAAATATATTTGCTCTATTAACTCCTGATATAGTTATTCTTAAATGGTTATTAGGTAAGTCAAAATAACTTGTTATTTTACCAATTATACCAGTATTAGGTAATTCACTAATATCAATGTTTTCATTTGAAAGGCTAAGTGTAGAAACTAATATTACATATGAATCATGATTGTTTACAGAATTTATAATTATTTCTTTATCAATATCGTTTGAAAGTTCTAATTTTATTTCACCATTAGGAAGCAAAACAAGGTTACGTAATACAATAACTGGTAATTTAGTCTTTATCATATTTTGCCTCCTCATCAAGTAATTTAATAATCAATGCTTATTATAAATTATTTAAAAAAATTGTCAATGAATTTATGTAATATTTAATATATTTTTTAAAGAAAAAAATTCTGGATAAAATTACCAGAATTATATTTTTATCATTGAACTAATTTTACTTATTACTTTCTTTTCTATTCTAGATATATAACTTTGTGATATACCAAGTAGTTCCGCAACTTCTTTTTGAGTATATTCTTTTGTATCATTAAGTCCATATCTTAATACCATTATTTGTTTATCTCTTTCATTTAATTTACCTATTTCTTTAAGCATTATTTTTCTCATATCATTTTCTTCTAAATCCTTAGTTACAATATCCTTTTCAGTACCTAATATATCTTCTAAATGTAGTTCATTACCTTCTGAATCAAATGAAAGTGATTCATCTAAAGATACATCTGCTTTTCTTTTTTTATTTTTTCTTAAATACATAAGTATTTCATTATCAATGCATCTAGATGCGTATGTTGCAAGTTTTATATTTTTATCATTTTTATATGTATTAATTCCCTTAATTAGACCTATTGTACCTATCGATACTAAATCTTCTAATTCAACTTTAGTATTTTCATACTTTTTTGATAAATAAACAACAAGTCTAAGATTATGTTCAATAAGTTTATCTCTTGCCTTTAAATCTCCATTTTGAAACATGTCAACATATTTTTCTTCTTCTTCTTTTGATAAAGGTTCTGGAAGTATATCAGTACTTCCTACAAAAAATAACTCATTGTATTTTTTAAATAACCTGCCTAATAATATTTTTAATAATTTAATCATTATAATCCCTCCATTATCTTTTCATTTATTATTGAATCTACACCATCTATATTTATACTTGGTACTAGTCCAATTAAAAACTTCTTTTTACATTTTATTCCATCAACTTCCATTTTAGAAATATTAATGCATTTTAATAAGCCTCCTCCTGAAACTGTATTATACGGCACTAGAATATATTTAATATCTTTATAATCTATTAATTCTTCTTTGACGAGTACGATTGGTCTACCTTTATATGGATCTTTTAGTTTATTTCCTGTATCTAAAAAAGCATTAATATTTAGTGTAATATCATTTATATATAAAGTTAATTTGTGATATTTATTATAATTTTCTTTTAAGTCTTTCGTTTCTTTTATATAAAAATAAATAAAAATACTAGAAAGAATAAACCCTAAAATTAAATTAAGTGAAAAGTTACTTGTTATAAATATTAGTCCTTCATTTTTTACATTTATCTGATTATTAATAAAGTATAAAAATCCTCCCATTATTATACTTACTATATATAGAAAATATAAATTTTTAAATGTGTATTTAATTGTTTTATAGTTAAATGTTATAAGAACCATTATGATGCTTATGACTAATTTATAAAGAAAAAGCGTTAGCGAATTCATTCTTATAAATAACATTAATAGTGTTAAGGTTCCTGTAAGCGCTCCAAGTATTATTCTGTATATTTTCATATTTCTTTTAAGAATAATATTTACTGATAAAAGGAGTATAAAATCAAATAAAAAGTTGGTAAAAAAAACAATATCTATATAAACTTTCATTTTTATATCACCATTATGATTATAAAAAAAGTTATATATAAATATTGTCGCTTTATATCTCTTATATAAATTTTTTACCTAGAAGACTTTCTTTATCATGAACACCATTTAAATAGTCTTTTACTAGTATTTTCTTTTTTCCTTCAAATTGAATCATAGTTAATAGTATTTCACCATCTAAAGTTTTAACGCCTAATGCATCATTATATATATTAATAATTTCTCCTATAGATCCTTCTTTTTTGCTTGTTCCTACCCTTGATAAATGTAATTTAACTTTCTTACCATCAAGACTTGTGTATCCTATAGGCCAAGGATATAATCCTCTAATTTTATTATATACATCTTTGGTACTTAAATTAAAATCGACTTTTTCTTCTTCTCTTGTAATGTTATATGCATATGTTACTTCTTCTTCATTTTGTTTTATTCTTTTATTTGTACCATCTATTATACTTGGTAATACTTTTATTATCATTTCTGATCCTAAAACGCTTAATTTATCAAAAAGTGTTCCAGCATTATCATCATCTTCTATTTTGATTTCTTCTTGATATATAATATCACCTGAATCCATTTTTTCATCCATATACATTATAGTTACACCTGTTTTTTCATAACCATTTATGATTGCTTTATGTATTGGTGCGCCACCCCTTAATTTAGGTAAAAGTGATGCATGTATATTAATGCATCCATATTTTGGATAATCAAGTAATGCTTTTGGAATTATTTGACCATATGCACAAGTTATTATAATATCAGGCTTTTCATCTAATATTTCCTTATAGTTTTCTCTAATTTTACTTGGCTGAAATACTTTTATATTATTTTTTATCGCACATTCTTTTACAGGTGAAAATTTAATTTCTTTTTTTCTACCTATTTCTTTATCAGGCTGAGTTACAACCATAACTACATTATATTTTTCTATTAATTTTTCTAAAGGACCAACACTAAAATCTGGTGTTCCCATATAAACTATATTTAATTTTTCCATTATATCACCTTAAAATACCTTAATTATATCTTTTATTGTAACAATTATCATTAAAGCCATTAATAATACAAATCCTATACTATTTATAGTAGCTTCAAATTTTGGATTTACTTTAGATCCTTTTATTTTTTCTATTATAAGAAGAAATGCTCTTCCTCCATCAAATGCTGGAAATGGAAGTAAGTTCATAAATCCAATATTTATTGATAAATACGCAGTTAAATAAAGTATCATTTGAAGTGAGCCTTTAACTGTATCTACTACGTTATATATTCCAACTGGGCCTGATAAACTATCGAATCCAAGTTCACCAGTAAATAAACTTTTTATTGTTATTATCATTATTTTATATATTGAAACAAATTTTTCCTTAGCATATTTAAGTGCTGGTAAAAATCCTTTATCAGTTTTTACTTTTATTGATATACCATAATAATATTTACCATCTTCACTATTTTTTTCTGGTTTTACTTTATATGTATTTTCTACTCCATCTGTATTTTTTATATTAATATTGATAGCGTCTCCCTCTTTAACTAGCGCTAAATACGTTTGTATATCATCATAATTTTTTACTTTTTTATCATTTATTTTTGTTACAACATCACCATTTCTTGCGCCTGCTTTATAAAGTG
>JABLTN010079999.1_pt1 | contig 11139 bp, 9 predicted proteins | sample 7160141 | NCBI WGS metagenome assembly JABLTN01 (sample SAMN14651226, study PRJNA627086) | human gut metagenome | isolation source: feces | host: Homo sapiens | reverse complement strand
TAAGGCAACTAGCTGCAAATTTGATACCCACCGTATCAGGCGGCGCGTAGTCAGACATACGTAAGGTGACTATCGAGTGGAACGACGCCTGAAACATTGGTTCCCGCCTAAATTCAGAGGCAGGCCGCACCAAATCGTAACCAAGCGCCCCTTTTCTCCCCTATCTTTTCCGGCAAGACGGAAAAGACAGGGCCGCCGGAGGCACGTCAGAAACGACCACGACGGAACGAGCCGCCGCAAGCGACGTCTCTTTTCCTCTGTGCTCATTTCTTCCTTTCCAAACCGCAAACTGAATTTGCGGTTTGGGTTTTATCGCAAATCTGCGACAATCAATCACTCAGTCAGCCTGCGGCTGACAGCTCCCTTTACACAAGGGAGCCTTTGGGGGGCCGCGTTTCGCGGGCGCGAAAAATAAACATTCCCCGCGGCAAGCCCTCCGGCTTGCCGCAATTCGTGTTTTCGGAAGGAGGCGGACAGATGAATCAGGCGGAACGGGCCGGGCGGGAGCTGCGGGCCATGGATGATCTGGCCGCGCAGGATTCGTTCCTGCACCGGCTGAGCCCCCTGTCCAAGCTGTTTGTGACGATTTTTTATCTGGCCGTCGTCGTCTCCTTCCCGCGCTACCGGCTGACGGCCCTCGTGTGGATGGCGCTGTTCCCGGTCGCGGGCTATCAGCTTGCGGGCATCGCCCTGCGCACCTGCTTTCAGAAGCTGCGGCTCGTGCTGCCGCTGGTGTGCGCGGTGGGGCTGCTCAATCCGATTTTTGACCGGCAGATCGTGACGCAGATCGGCACGCTTGCTGTCTCCGGCGGCGTCGTCTCAATGCTGACGCTGGTGATGAAGGGCGTTTTCTGCCTGCTCGCGTCGTTCCTGCTCATGGCCACCACGACGATCGAGGAGATCTGCCGCGCCCTTCGGCAGCTGCACCTGCCGAAGACGATCACGAGCCTGCTGCTGCTGACGTTCCGGTATATCGGGGTCCTGCTCTCCGAGGTCTCCGTCATGCAGGAGGCCTACAGCCTCCGCGCGCCGGGGCAGAAGGGCGTGCATATCTCCGCCTGGGGCTCGTTCCTCGGTCAGCTGCTGCTGCGCAGCATGGACCGGGCGGAGGCGCTGTATGAGAGCATGGAGCTGCGCGGCTTCTGCGGGGATTTCTCCTACGCCGTCCGCCGCAGAGGCTCGGCCGCGTCCTGGCCGTATGCGATCTTGTGCCCGGCGCTGATGCTGCTGCCGCGGCTGGTCGATCTGTCCGCGCTCGCGGGCTCCCTATTTGTCTGAAAAGAGGCGAAGATGATGCTGGTTTTTGATCATGTCTGTGTATTCTACGGCGATACGCCGGTTTTGCGGGAGCTGTCGTTTCAGGTCCGCAGCGGCGAGCAGGTCGGGCTCATCGGCGCCAACGGCGCGGGCAAGTCCACGCTCATGAAGGCCGCGCTCGGCCTGCTTCCCTATACGGGCAGCATCACCGTGGACGGCATCCCGGTCACGCGGAAGACCCTCCCGGAGGTGCGCCGGAAGCTCGGCTATGTGCTGCAGGACGCCGACAACCAGATGTTCATGCCCACCGTGCTCGACGATATGGTCTTCGGCCCCATGAACTACGGCCTGAGCCGCGCCGCCGCCGAACAGCGGGCGGAGGAAACGCTCGCGGAGCTGCACATGGAATATCTCCGCGACCGGCACAACCATAAAATGTCCGGCGGCGAAAAGCGGATGGCCGCCGTCGCAACCATCCTCGCCATGCAGCCGCAGATGCTGCTGATGGACGAGCCGTCCACCGCGCTCGACCCGTGCAACCGCCGCACGCTCATCCGCGTCCTGCGGCAGCGGCCGGAGACGAAGCTCATCGCCTCGCACGACCTCGATCTGGTACTGGAGACCTGCAGCCGCGTGCTGCTGCTTGCCGACGGGCGTCTGGCCGCCGACGGCGCGGCAGGGGAGATCCTGCGTGACCGGACGCTGCTGGAGGAAAACGGGCTGGAGCTGCCGCTGTGTCTGGCGGGCGTGCCGGACGGGATCTGAGCGCGGGCCGCGGCCGGCTCTCTTGCAATTTCCGCGCGCATACCGTATAATGTTGGAAGCCGGAAGAAAGAAAACCGAAAACGTGGAAATGACAGAAAGGATCGTGTTTTTATGGATCGTGCAGAATTAAAAGCCCGGGCGCGGGCGCAGCTCGGCGGCGGGATCTTCCAGAACCTGTGGATGATGGGGCTGGCGGTGTGCCTGCTGATCGGCCTGATGGAATCGGCAGCCGCGGGGATCTTGCCCGGCATCGGCGCACTGATCGTGGTCGGGCCGCTGGAATACGGCATGGCCTTTATTTTCCTCAAGCAGGCGCGGGATCACCAGCCGGTGCAGCTGGGCGACATGTTCCGCGGCTTCCAGGATGATTTCGGCGGGACGTTCCTCATCGGCCTCATGACGTCGCTCTTTACGTTCCTGTGGTCGCTGCTGTTCGTCATCCCCGGCATCGTTAAGATGTATGCCTATTCCATGGCCTATTATATCAAGCTCGACCACCCCGACTACGGCTGGAAGGCCTGCATCGATGAGAGCCGCCAGCTGATGGACGGCCACAAGTGGGAAAAGTTCGTGCTGGATCTGAGCTTCCTCGGCTGGATCATCGTGGGTTCCCTGTGCCTCGGCGTCGGCACGCTCTGGGTCACGCCGTATATGGAGGCGACAAACGCGCAGTTCTACGAATACGTCCGCTGCTGCCCGCGTATGGAGCAGTAATTGCATGAAAAAAGCGCCTGCCGCTGCTGCGGCAGGCGCTTTTCGTCTCTTTTTATTTCCGGATCGAAAGCTCCAGCAGGGCCAGCGCCTCCTGCAGGTGACTGTAGAACCCGGCGGCCGTGCGCGGCAGGGGCTGCTGCTCCTGATACCAGTCGCACTGCTCGAGCTCCGTATTGCCGAGCGTCCGGGCCAGACCCGCGCCGAGCCCGATGGCCTCGGCGTAGGGGAGGATGCGATAGAAATACTGGCTGTCCTGCGCGAGCCGCGAGAGCAGCTGGCTCTGCGTGACGCGGCGCAGGAAGCGGCGGTAGCTCATCGCCTGCGTGACGATCTCGTCGCCGAAGGCCGTCCGCCTGCCGCCGTGGAGCGTCAGAAGCCCGAGCAGCACCAGACACACGATCACGAGCAGCACGGCGAGCAGACCCTCGCCGAACTGCGCGAGCGTCAGAAGCGCCACCGCGGCCAGCGCCGCGAGCGCCACAAACATCTTTTTCCCTTGATAATACGCCGACGGCGCATGCAGGATCACGGCGCTCAGCGCGCCGCCGATCAAAAACGCGGCGATCAGCAGCAGCCAGCGTACAAAGCCCGCGGGCAGCAGCGGACTTGCCGCCTCGGCCGCAGCCAGTGCGCCTGCAAGCAGACCGAAGGCCCGCGCGAGGAGCGGATTGCCGCTCGACTTGCGGTAGAGCCTGCGGACCCAGTAGCGCCGCAGCACCGCGTCCGCCTTTTCCGCCGTGCGCTTGTACAAAAGGCTCGCGCCCTCGCACACGTCGCCCTGCGAAAACAGCATCTGGAACAGCCGCACCTCTGCCGGGCGGCGCTCATTGCCCATGTCCACGCGGCGGCGCAGCGCGACGCGGCCGTTTTTCCCGCAGAAGATCGTCAGATACCCGAGGCTCGCCCAGTGGCAGACCAGCATGTTGAACTGGATCGGCCCGCCGCCGACCAGAAACGGCATATCGCACGGCAGCGCCGCGTCCGGCGGGAGCCTCCGCGTCGAGGTGCGGATGGGTGCGCTGCGCAGCGTGACGAACCAGTAGCCGAACGCCAGCGCCAGCAGCGCCACGATGACGGCCATGCCGACCCAGCTGAAGGAGAGCGCGGTGTATGCGCCCGAAAAATAGCTCTTGTCGAGCGTCAGCGTCATGTCCAGCGACTCATGGTCCTTGAGCCCGGTGGCGATCGTACCGCTGATGAGCGATTCGGATACGTCCAGATCGATATAGTCCGAGATCACGTCGCTGTAATACCCGCTGACGAAGGCGGGGTAGCCCTCAAACGGCTTCGGCATGGTCACGGTGAACTGATACCGGCTGATGGGGTAGGCCCATTTCGCGCTCAGCAGCGGCAGCTGCAGCGTCTGCACGCCGTCGGCCTCGCTGACGAGGCCGGAGACCGTGTACAAAACCGTGAACGACCGCGTGCCGGTAAAGCCCGACGCGTCGCTCAGCACGAGCACCGGGCAGTCGCCGTCGGTCTGCTTCTGCGCGTCGTAGCCGGCGACGGAGGCCTTCTTCGCGCCCGGGACGAGCGGGAAGCGCAGCTGCGTCTGCGCGCCGTCGATCTCCATGGTGAAGGTCTGCGTGACCTGGCACGCGCCGCTGCCGGTCAGCGTGCAGTCGGTTTTCATATCGGAAATGGCGGGCTCCGCCGCGACCACCGTCGTACAGAGCGCCAGAAGGCAGGCCAGCAGAAGCAGCAGCCGTTTCATGTGATCACCTCAGCTCAGGGAAACCCGGCGCATCCCGCAGCCGGAGAAATTCCCGTGTCTTTTTTCTAAATTTACCACAATTCCGCCCGATTTGCAACCGGGTCTGCCCAAAGCATAAAAAACGGATACGCCAGGCAGGCGTATCCGTAATTCTTATTATCCGTTCAACCGGCGGATGTAGCCGCTGCCGCAGACCTGGCTGTAGTAGACCGCGTCGCCCACGGCGAACGTGTCTGCCTGGCTGAAGGCCTGCACCTCGTAGCTCTGGCCGCCAACGTCGACGGTCAGGGGGCTCGTCGCAGTGACGGTCGCCGGACGGCTGGTCGTCACGAGGACGACGTCGAAGGCGTTGTCGCCGTCATGGTCGATCACGGTGATCTTGTCGTTGGCGGTCACGGCGTTCAGGATCTCCTTGGACGAGCGGGCGTAGTTGTAATAGTACTCCGTCTCGTCCGTCAGCCGGAAGCCGCCGCCCTGGCAGATCTCCTTGAGCTGCGAAGCGTCGGCAAAGGTGTAGTAGATCTCGTCGACCGCGTAGCAGGGCACGCCGAAGACCTTCCCGTCCTTCACGTAGATATCGACGCTGCGGCCGAGCAGACTCAGGTCTGTCGAGACCTGGAACGCCTTGTGTCCGGCGAGCTTGCTCGTCCCGGCGGGCAGGGGAGAGGAGCCGGTCAGATCGGCGCACTCATTGCCGGTCAGCGTCGCGGTATAGCGGGTCAGGCCGAAGCGGATCTCGAGATACGACATCGGGTTCATCAGCGCGTCGAGCACGTAGCGCTGCACACTGTTCTCACTGGCGTTGGCCACCTTCGGGCAGAGCGTGGCGTTGTAGATGAGCAGGCACGCGTTGTCGCGCGTGGCGTCTTCTTCATATCCGGCGGTCAGACCCGCGTAGATGCCCTTTTCAAATGCGTCCTGGTCGACGTTCTGCGCCCAGCCCGCGCCGACATAGCGCGCGCTGTCTTCCCCGAGCAGGACGAGCAGCATCTTTGCCAGCTCCCGCAGCGTCACATGATCGGCGGGGCGGAAGCGGCCGCTGCTGCCGGCGACGATCTCGTTCTGCGCGCAGTAGGCGATGAACGGCAGCGCCCAGGACTCAGAGACGTCATAGAACGGGACGGGGGCATTCTGTCCCTGCACCTCGGCGTCCGCGTCGGCGAGCAGGGCCATGAGCTTGGCGACCTCTTCGCGGCGGATCAGCTTGTCCGGGCCGAAGCTGCCGTCCGAATAGCCGGCGACGAGACCGAGGTCGGCGAGCATCCGCACGGCGTTGTAGTTCCGGATCGTGCTCCGGTCGGTAAAGTCTGTGGGCTCGGCCGCGGCGCAGGGCAGGATCAGCAGCCCCGCAAGCACAGCCGCAAGCAGCAGACAGAGAAACTTTTTCAAGACGTCAGCCTCCTTCCGGCCGGGAAAATGACAAAGCGGTCAGTTTCCCCATAAAGAATCGTTGCACCCAGTATAAGCGGCGGCTGGCAAGATTGCAATACAATGGGAGCTTTTGTAACAAAACTGTAATGAAGTCCGGTAAAATACGGATATTGCTGGCAAATCACGCCGTTTTTGTGCAGAAAACGCGGGCGGACCCGGCTGGGCCCGCCCGCTTGCGCGCGATGTTCAGTGGATGTTCACGATCTCATATTCGTCGGAGCCGAGCCCGAGCTTTTTGCCGTGCTCGATCATGTCCTGCCAGTGCGTGTTGTCATGCGCGGCGTGGAAGCGATCGCAGTCGTGCTCGAGCTGCAGGTCCGTGATGGCGCAGTTCGGCATGACGGGCTGGCGGTTGACAGCCTCGGCGCAGGCCAGATCCAGGGCGACCGGGTCGGCGGAGGCAAACATGCCGACGTCGGGGACGATGGGCACGTCGTTTTCCGCGTGGCAGTCGCAGTTGGGCGAGATGTCGCGGACGATGTTGATGCAGTAGCTCGGGCGCCCGTCCAATACGGCCTTGGCGTACTCGGTGATCTTACAGTTGAGGATCTTCTCGCTCGAGTCAAGGCCCGGCCGGATGGCGTCCTTGGGACAGATCGCGATGCAGCGGCCGCAGCCGGCGCAGGCGTCATGGTCGATATGGCACTTTTTGTCCGCGATCCGCGGGCCATTGTGGGCGCAGATCTTCGCGCACGCACCGCAGCCGACGCAAAGATCGGTCTGCACATACGGCTTGCCGTCGGCGTGCATGGCCATCTTGCCCGCGCGCGAGCCGCAGCCCATGCCGATGTTCTTGAGCGCGCCGCCGAAGCCCGCATGCTCATGACCCTTGAAATGCGCCAGCGAGATGAAGATATCGGCGTCCATCACGGCGCGGCCGATGCGTGCGGTCTTGCAGTATTCGCCGCCCACGACCGGGACCTCGATATCGTCCGAGCCCTTGAGCCCGTCGGCGATGATGATGTGACAGCCGGTGGAGAACGGGGAATAGCCGTTGAGATACGCGGTATCCATGTGCTCCAGCGCGTTTTTGCGGCTGCCGACGTAGAGCGTGTTGCAGTCGGTGAGGAAGGGCTTGCCGCCGCGCTCCTTGACGAAATCGGCGACGACCTTGGCATAGTTGGCGCGCAGGAACGACAGATTGCCGAGCTCGCCGAAATGCAGCTTGATGGCGACGAATTTGCCGTCAAAATCGATCTTTGAGAACTCCGATTTTTCCAGCAGCTTCCGGAGCTTGTCGAGCTGGCTGACGCCCAGACGGCAGCGGAAATCAGTAAAAAAGACCTTGGATGCAGACATGGAAGATTCTCCCCTTTTGGATGATTTTCTTTCGATGTTTTCTATGATATTGCACCGCCCGGAATTTGTCAACCCAGCCCGGAGGCTGTAAACAGGTAGTTCTGCAGGCTGAATCCGGCCGTAAACGGCCGCATGAAGTTCCAGTAGCCGAGGCCCAGAAGCCCGTATTCCGGCAGAAGGGCGAACTTCGCCTGCGCGCTGCGCACGTCCTCGAACCAGACCTCGTGCGGCTGCCCGGCTTCGTCCAGGTACGTGAAATACGGCGTCTGCGACTGCGTGTCGAACTGGATCTCGGCGCCGTACTGCGCGGCGAGCAGCGGCGCAGCCTCATTGCCGATCGACTGCGCCCGCGTCGCGCCCGCGGTGAACGGCAGCGTCCAGTCATAGGCGTAGTTCGGGAAGCCCAGCAGGATCTTGGCGGCGTCCATCTGCGTCAGCGCAAACTCCACCACCCGCCGCACCGCCCCCACCGGCGCCACCGCCATCGGCGGCCCATAGGTGTAGCCCCATTCATATGTCATCAGCAGCACGGCGTCGCTGGCGGTGGAGAGGGAGGCGTAGTTGTGGCCTTCGTAGAGGGTGCCGGGCTGGGCGGCGGAGGTTTTGGGGGCCAGGGCGGTGATGAGGGGCAGGTTGTAGGGGGCGAGCGTATCGCGGAGCAGCTGGATAAACGCCGCGTAGGGCTCCGCCAGGTCCCGGCCGAGATACTCAAAATCCACGTCGAGGCCCTCATAGCCCTTTTCCAGCATCGTCTGCAGCACGTTGGCCGCGAGCGTCTGCTGCAGGGCCGGATCCCGCAGCAGCGCGGCTGCCTGCGCGGCGGAGAAGGTCCCGGCGGCTGTGAGCGTCGACAGGTGCAGCAGCGGCTGCACGCCGCAGGCTCCGGCCAGTGCCAGCAGCCGCTCGTCGTCCATCGGCACCAGCGCACCTTCCGGCGTAAAGCCGTAGGTGAACGGGGCCAGCGCCCCGGCATACGGCAGAATGCCGCGCAGCACGCGTTCGGACACATTCGGATAGGCATAGCCGCTGACGACCGCGGGGCGGCGCGCGGCCTGCTCGAGCTGGGTCACGAGGATCTGGCCGGGGTAGATCCGGTCGGAGCCGGAAAGGTTCGGGTTCATCCGGTACAGGGAAGCCACATCCGTCCCGGCGCTTGCGGAGATGGACGTGAGCGTGTCGCCGGGCTGCACGGTCACGGTTTGTTCCGGATACAAGACCAGAAGACTCTGACCGACGGCCAGCCGGTACGGCTCCTGCAGGCCGTTGTACCGCGCGAGAAAGCCGGGCGCGAGCCCCAGCGCCCGACCGATCGAAAAGAGCGTATCGCCGGGCTTTACCACATAGATCTGCATACGATCACCTCGCAAAACCCTATGCGCCGGGCGGCGCTTGTGTTCCGGGTTTTTCTGTGGTATAAATATTGCGAAAAAATGCGGAAAAACCGGAGATAATAAGGAGTAGTACCATGAGACCGGAAGAACTTGGCGCGTGGCAGGCGCTTTTGCAGGAGGAATTTGAAAAGCCGTACTGGCGGACGCTCGCAGAGCGGGTGGACGCGGCCTACGCCGCGTCCACGGTCTATCCGCCGCGGGAGGCGCTGTTTGCCGCCTTCCGCATGACGCCGCCGGAGGCGGTGCGGGTCGTGATCCTGGGGCAGGACCCGTATCACGAGCCGGGGCAGGCCAACGGGCTGGCCTTTTCCGTGAAGCCGGGCGTGAAGCTGCCGCCGTCGCTGCGCAATATCCTGACGGAGCTGCAGGCGGACTGCGGTGTGACGCCGCCGGAAAGCGGCGATCTGACTGCCTGGGCGCGGCAGGGCGTGTTTCTGCTCAACAGCAGCCTGAGCGTGGAGGCGGGCAAGGCGGCCAGCCATCAGGCGTTCGGCTGGCAGACGTTCACCGACGCCGCCGTGCGCGCTGTCGCTGCGCTGCCGCAGCCGGTGGCCTTCGTCCTCTGGGGCGGCCACGCGCAGAAGAAGGCGGCCCTCGCCGCGGACAGTCCGTATCCCCGCCTCGTGCTGCAGGCGCCGCATCCGAGTCCGCTGAGCGCCTACCGCGGCTTCTTCGGCAGCCGCCCGTTTTCGAAGATCAACGCCTTTCTGGAGTCTGCCGGCAGCCGCGCGATCGACTGGCGGCTGTAGGCGTGTAAGAATCACCAAAAATGGAGCGCCGCAAAGGGAAAATTTTTTTCACGAAAATCTTGATTTTTTTCTGAAAAACAGTTGAAATCTGTGACGTTCTGTCATAGAATATGCTTGCTTGCCGGGAAACGGCGGGCAAGGAGTTTTTCACATGCTGCATGTTGTATTGGTTGAACCCGAGATCCCGGCCAACACCGGAAATATCGCGCGCACCTGCGCCGCGACCGGCAGCGTCCTGCATCTCGTGAAGCCCCTGGGCTTTGACATTTCCGACAAGGCGGTCAAGCGCGCGGGGCTCGACTACTGGCACCTGGTAGACGTTCGGGTGTATGAGGATCTGGACGATTTCTTTGCAAAGAATCATCCATCCTGCCTGCGCCTGTTTTCCACCAAGGCGCCCCGCCGCTACGACGAGGCCGATTACCCCGACGGGACCTATCTGTTCTTCGGCAAGGAGACCAGAGGTCTGCCGGAGGATCTTCTCGCCGCGCACTATGACAGCTGTGTCCGCATCCCCATCCGCGCGGAGGCGCGGAGCCTCAATCTCAGCAATTCCGCTGCCATCGGCGTGTTTGAAGCGCTGCGGCAGCAGCAATTCCCACACCTGAAGACCGAAGGAAAAATGGCCGACTGGAACCGGTAAACAAGCGGGCTGCCCCGCCATCAAATAAGGAGGAACATCTATGAACTACAACAAGAAGTCTGTTGAAGATATCGACGTCGCGGGCAAGCGCGTCCTTTGCCGCTGCGACTTTAACGTCCCCACCAAGGACGGGAAGATCACGAGCGACAAGCGCATCGTCGCCGCGCTGCCGACCATCCAGTATCTCGTGAAGCACAATGCCCGCGTCATCCTCTGCTCCCACATGGGCAAGCCCAAGGGCGAAGTGAAGCCGGAGCTGAGCCTGCAGGTCGTGGCCGATCGTCTGTCCGAGCTGCTGGGCCAGCCGGTCAAGATGGCCAAGGACGTCGTGGGCGAGAGCGCACAGGCGCTGGCCGCCTCCCTCAAGGACGGCGAGGTCATGCTGCTTGAGAACACCCGCTTTGAAAAGGGCGAGACCAAGAACGACCCCGAGCTCTCCAAGAAGCTCGCTTCCATGGCTGACATTTTCGTGAACGACGCCTTCGGCACCGCGCACCGCGCGCACGCCTCCACTGCCGGCGTTGCCGACTATCTGCCCGCCGTCTGCGGCTATCTGGTGCAGAAGGAAGTTTCCATCATGGGCAAGGCCCTGGCCGATCCGGAGCGTCCGTTCGTCGCCATCCTCGGCGGCGCGAAGGTCTCCGACAAGCTGAACGTCATCAACAACCTGCTCGAGAAGGTCGATACCCTCATCATCGGCGGCGGTATGGCCTATACCTTCGTCGCGGCCAAGGGCTACGGCATCGGCAAGAGCCTGTTTGACGCAGAGAAGGTCGACTACTGCAAGGACATGATGAAGAAGGCCGAGGAGAAGGGCGTCAAGCTCCTGCTCCCGATCGACACCGTCGTGGCTGCCGACTTCCCGAACCCGATCGACGCGCCGGTCGACGTCGAGACCGTCGACGTGACCGCCATCCCGGCCGACAAGGAAGGCCTTGACATCGGCGAAAAGACCCGCGCGCTGTTTGCCGATGCCATCAAGAATGCGAAGACCGTTGTCTGGAACGGGCCCATGGGCGTGTTCGAGAACCCGACGCTGGCCAAGGGCACCATTGCCGTGGCACAGGCACTGGCGGATTCCGACGCTGTGACCATCGTCGGCGGCGGCGACTCTGCGGCGGCCTGCGAGCAGCTGGGCTTTGCGGACAAGATCACGCATATTTCCACCGGCGGCGG
>JABLTN010031227.1_pt1 | contig 11143 bp, 6 predicted proteins | sample 7160141 | NCBI WGS metagenome assembly JABLTN01 (sample SAMN14651226, study PRJNA627086) | human gut metagenome | isolation source: feces | host: Homo sapiens | reverse complement strand
CCCGGCCGTGGACGCGACATTCTCATGTACGGCGAACCGTGGTCCGCGGGCGCCACCGCGCCGCTGCCCAGCGACACCGTGCTGGCTGACAAGTCAGGCCTGTCGAAGCTTGACAGTCGCATCGGCCACTTCTGCGACACCACGCGAGACACCATCAAGGGCCATGTGTTCTTCTCGGACCGCCCGGGTTATGTGAACGGTGGCATGCACGAGAACGTAGCGGCTGCGCGTGAGGCCGTGGACGCGTGGCGTCGCGGCAAACATTCGGAAGGAGTGGCAGGCCAGGTCATTCAATACGTGTCCGCGCACGACGACCTCACGCTGTGGGACAAGTTGTGCGCGAGCTTTGCGGCTGGTTCGTTGGGCAGCACCGTGGCCGAAGGCGTTAACGAAAATACCGTGGATGTGCCAAAAGTCATGTATGACGCCGATTTCTCGGCGGAAGGGCTGGCCGGTGTCGGTCCGCAGATTGCGGCCGCGCTGACCGACGTGATGGACGCCAACAAGCTGGCTGTGGGTATCACGCTTACCTCCGCTGGCATCCCGTTCATGCTGTCCGGCGAGGAGTTCGCACGTACCAAATTCGGCAGCTCTGATTCTTACGATTCCGCCAAAGAGCTTAACTGGCTCGATTGGAACCGTGCATGGCAGAAGCGCGATTTGATTGAGTATTACGCGAAGTTGATTGCATTGCGCAAGTCTGATCCACAGTGGTTCGACGGCAATCGCAATATCGTCGATACGGAAGGCGACGAACTCGTGTTCCGCGTCGGCGATTATCTGATGGCCGCCAATCCAGGCAGACACGTCGGCGTTATTGACGTGGCCGTAACGGGTTTGGAACCGATTGGCGGAATACGGAGATACTGGTGTGGTCTCGGCTCGTCCGTCAGTCCGGTGGAAGGCAATGTGAGCGCAGGTGATGGCGATTATTTGATTGTTCCACCGCATACGTTTGCAATCTGGCGGTTGCAGTAATACTCTCAGTAGGGAAGCTACAAAACGGCGACCGCAAAGCTGCGGTTGCCGTAACAGATACGGCAATGGGGCAGGAAAACCAGAAAGGATACGACAGTGGGAATCGGAGCGCGCAATCCGCGGTACGAGGTGGTGTTTTTCGACCTGTACGGAACGCTGATCGACATTCGTACCGATGAGCAGAGCGAGGCCGCATGGCAGGCGCTGTACGATTGCGTGACCGAATTGGGCGCGCAGTACGAATCCGTCGACGTGATGCGCGACCAGTTCGAAAAGCTCGAAGCCCGCGAAATGGTCCACCAAGCCGACCGTGCAATCGTTCGCAACGGGTGGGACGAATTCGACATCCTGCCGGTCTACCGGTCCCTGCTCATGAATCGCAGCGAGGAAGCGGAAAAGAAACTCGCGCTACCGCAGGCCGCGCTGAAAGCCGCATGGGCGTTCCGCCAAGGCAGCACCAGCCTGTTCCGGCTGTACCCCGGCGCGCTCGACATGATCGAACAACTGCAGGACGCCGGCATGGTCGTGGCGCTGCTGAGCAACGCGCAAGCCTGCTACACACGCCCCGAACTGGAAGAGACCGGCCTTGCCAGCGTACTGGACGACGTGATCATCTCCAGTGAAGAGAAAATCCGCAAGCCCGCACGCGACCTGTACATGCTGGCGCTCGACCGTGAATTCGTGACCGCCAAGCACGCGCTCATGGTCGGCAACGACGAGCGCAACGACATCATCGGCGCCAATTCCGCCGGCCTCGACGCGGCATACTTCCGCACGGAAATTTCACCGGCGGACGACCCGGACGTTTCGGCACATGCGGTATGTTCGTTTACCGGAGCCGACTACGACGGGCTGCTGAAATTCGTGCTGGACGCATAAGGCGCGCGGTGGGCGCTGAGCTTAAATCGCATGGGACGTGCGGGAAGCCGCTGTGGCGTGCGGGAAAGTCGCAAGGAAAAGTCGCAAGTCGTAAAAGGCATACGTGCGTAAGGCGTGCGTAAGGTGCACGTGCCACGTGCGACGCGCGGAAAAATCGCAATAGGAGGACATATGGAAGGCTATGCCGAGCAGGGAGCTCGAACCGATTCGACCGACCAAATCGGATTCGGCGGCGCTCGCCGCAACAGGAAAAAGCGTCGCGGACTGACGGTGTTCCAACTTAAGGTCATCGGCGCGGTGGCGTTGGCCTTGTCCGCCGGCAGCACCACCATCGTGCCGCTGTTCTTCGGCTCCGATACCAACAATATGACGTCGCTGACGGCGATGGTCCTGAGCGAAGTGGTGTCCTGGTTCGCCATTCCGATCTACGCGTGGCTGTTGGTGCAGGGTTTCCGTGAAACGCACAGCCGGGTCGCGTACGGCCTGCAGCTGTTCATTCTCGCCGTGGTGTGCGAGGTGCCGTACGACCTCGCCACATCGCATAAGGCTTTCGACCTGGGCTCGCAGAATCCCGTTTTCGGCCTGTTCGTTGCGTTTGTTGTGCTTGCCGCGCTCGATTGGGTGGCGTCGCGCTATCAGAAGGTCATGAAGGTGCTGTTGTCGGTCGGACTGGTGGTGATTGGTCTGCTGTGGGACCTGCTGCTGCGTATCGGCCTACGCCAGCACATGATGAGCATCGGTTCGGTGACGCTTGGCTTCGTGCTGATTTTCGCTCTGATGCGCCAGTATGAGAATTCGATGATGTTCACAGCCGGCCTGTTCGGCGCCGTGATGATGATCGCGCCGGGCGTGGGCGTGGCGTTCGTGCACTACTACAACGGCAAGCTGGGCTATAAGCATCAGTGGACGAAATGGGCTTTTTACGCGGTTTACCCGGTTATTTTGATAATTTGTGCGATTTGTGCAACACTGGCGTGATTTTTGACAACGTTCGCAGTATGATAGAGACAGATTGAGAGAGCATCGCCGCTCGGGCAAGTGTTTCCAAGGCTGGGAACGTTTGTGATTATGATGCAGAAACCGCAAAGGGGTTGAGAGATGGATAGAGCAGGCATTCGCGAGGTGGCCAAGGCCGCGGGTGTGTCGATTTCCACGGTGTCGCGCGCGTTCACGCGTCCGGAACTGGTGTCCGAACGTACACGTCGCAAGGTGCTGGAAACTGCCGACAAGCTTGATTTCAACATCTCCCGTTCCGCCACGTCGCTGAAATCCGGCCAATCGTACCGTGTGGCGATGCTGATGAATGAAGAGATCACTAGCTGGTTCAATACGGAAGTGTTCGCTGGAATCGAATCCGTCATGCATAATGCCGGGTATGACGTATCGCTGTTCCAGCACGTCGACACCGCCGAAAACCGCCGCGACTTCTTCACGAATCTGCCGGTCCGCCGCAACGTGGACGCCGTATTCGTGACGTCGTTCGGCGTGGATCCGAAGGAAATCCAGCAGCTCAAGCGCATCCACGTGCCGATCATCGGCATCAATACGCCGACGCAAAACGGCTTCGACGCCACCATCTCCATCGACGATGAGGACGGCATGTTCACCGCCGCCCAGCATCTGATCAATCTGGGGCACAAGAATATCGTGTACGTGTGCTCCGATGCGGTCGATTCCATTAATTCCTCCATCGATGCGCGAGGACAGGGCTTCATCCGCGCCTGCAAGACGATGGAGGCCTCCCATGACTTCAAGTGGCGCGTCGTCTCTGTGCCGCGTGGCAAGACCTTCGCCGACTCGGCGTTGACCGCGCTGCTTGCGTTGGACGAGTTCCCGGACGCGATTTGCTGCCAGATGGATATGATGGCGATTCCGCTGGTGTTGCGTTTGGAACGTTACGGCCACCACACGCCGAGTGACTATTCGATTATCGGCTTCGACGATTCGCCGTACGCCGACACTGTGAGCCTGACCACCATGCGCCAGGATCCGTATGCGATGGGTCGCGCGGCCGCGCAGAAGGCCATGAAGCTTATCGAAGGCGAGCCGCTTGAGAACGCGCATGAGATTGTGCGTGCACAGCTCGTGCTGCGCGGCACCGATTCCGTGTACGGCACTGGCCGCTGAGAGCCGAGTCTCATTGTCCTTCTGCAGCCCGTCAATGCCGACGGGCTGATTGTGATGGCCTGGGGTGGATTGATAAGGGATACCCCCACTGTAGTCATGGTGTGTGGCATACGTTTTCAGGAAAAAAATGAAACAATTTGCAGTGATGTGTTTCATGACACGCCAATCGGGGGCTGATGAATGATGAATTTCATTCAATGATCAGCATGTGTTTTTGATTTTGCAATCGTTGACAAACCGTTGAATATCAGGCTTTAAAGCGTTGTCCCCGTGAGAGGGGACGAAAAAACGTATCGGGGGAGGGGGTGTGGGTTCTTTCTGTTTCATTTTGTTTTCATAACTGCAAAGGTTATCATAGTAAACCGTAGGTCAGAGAAAAAGGGAAAACAGAGGTTTCCGGCTGTGTTGCCGGAGATGGGAACAGCGTAGAAGCTATACGTAAAACAGAAGTGATAACGGCATTATGCAAAGGATGTCAACCCTCGAGTTGAGGGGCTCAGAAGGGCGAACACTTTGCGGATAGGGGACAAGATGAGGCAATGGCGTAATGGTGCCGGCAACGCACCACGACACTATGCAGGAACGCGATCGGCATCCGGTTGCGCGCTTTCGCGTACCCGCTCCCTGACCGCCGCCGCCATAGCGGTAGCCATGATGGCCACCGTCGCAGTAACTTCCCTCCTCCCCGCCTACAATGCCAAAGCTGACGAAAGTCACAATGACGGCGCAATCTGCACGCCTACCAGCATTTCCCTTGGCACCGATACCGGTAGCGGAACTGTGGATTCCGGAATCGCCACATATGTTGGCGGTGATATGTATGTAGGCCAGAAAGCCTCATCCGGCAATATGAATAACGTCAATGGGCCGTCTGGTTCATACGCTGCCGAAGCCGAGGGCTTGACCGCGGTGAACGGCAAGCTGCTTATGCATCCGCTTAAGGGGCTATGGACTTCGTATTACACGGATAAAGATGGCGTGAAGAATGGTTATATAAAAGACTACAAGGGCTTCCGTTTTGGCATTGTGGGCTTTGGTGGTCAGTATCGTCCGGCAACAGGTTCCTCCACGCTTGAGGTGAGGGGTAATAGCTCCGATAGCGACATCAGTTGGGTCGGCGGTGCGCAGGCTTGGGGTAATGCCGGATGGGTCGGCCAGACCAAGACTTCGGAGCCACGTTATACGGCTAACATTGCTGGCGCTCCAACCACCGTGTACGGCGGTTCGTCCAATGACATTCTCGGTGCGTCTTCCGGCTCGCAAAATACCAATAAGGATAAGTACACCCAGCGCAATTCTGTTTACGTGCCGAGCGATACAAGCGGTACTGTCAACTGGAATCAGAATGATGATCAGATAGGTTCCACCGGTCAGACATTCACCGAGTTCGGCTCCTATATCAAGACGCTGTCGGGGAATCTGAGCAGCCTCAGCAAGCAGCAGTCAAGCAGTGTCTACGTGGCTGATGCGACAATCTCGTCAGATAACGAAAATCAAAACGGCCTTGTTCGCACGAAGTTCGATGGAAGCTATACCTTCACCATCGACAGCGTGCATGAGAAGATCATCAAGTTTGTAGGCAATGGCACGTCCTCCATGCAGGTGTTCAATCTGCCGGCAAGCATGCTTAACGAGTCCTCGTCGTATACCGGCGTGAGCTTTAGCTTCTCGAATATTCCGGACACCTCTTCTGTGGTCATTAACGTGACCGGGGGAAACGTGGATTTCCACAACGGCTGGCGCTTCTGGTGGACTGATATGAATAATCAGACCAGTGAACTGAGCGGCTCCTACACCGACAACGCTTACGCCAAGCGCGCTCAGCAGATTATGTGGAACTTTGCGGATGCGAGCAATGTAATCATCCGCGGTGGTCAGGGTTCGGGTACTACGACTCGTAATGTCGAGAATTCTGCAGCTGAGGGGAATGATGGCGTGTGGGATGGCTCGTTCCCCATGAAAACCAACGATGACCCGGCTGCGGGCATGCTCGGCAGCATTCTCGTACCGAACGGCAGCTTTGAATCGCATGTGAGTACCAACGGCCGCGTATGGGTCGGCGGGTCTTTCGCCATGTACAACCCTGATGCGGTGGGCAATACTGGTCAGGACGGCAAATTCTATCTGTTCATCAACTACGAACGTAGCCATTCCGCTTCCGCATTGGATATGGATCAGGAGCGCCACAATCTGCCTTGGAATGGTTCGTATTCCACCTCCTGCGCCGCGATCAAATGGGATAAGGTCGATGCCGAGGGCAAAGCCCTGAAAGGTACTTCGTGGACGGTGTACGGCACGAGGGATAATGCCGTGAATGGCACGAACTCCATCACCACGGTTGCTGATGGCGGCTGGAATGATGCGGATGATGCGGATAACGGTAGCGTCACCCTGGGTAGCTTGGCGAAGAACGCCACATATTATGTGAGGGAAAGCGGCACTGGCAGCAGCCAGTATGCGTTGAACACGAACATCTATCGCATCGTCACGCACGACAGTACGGATACTGTTTCAACCATCGACAAGGTGTACGATGCCGACGGCACTGAAATCACCGATGACACCGCCAAGCAGCTGAACAATGGCGCTATTGTCAACAAGAATTCAGGTACGTCCATCGCATGGTCGAAGGTCGATGGCACTGACGGAAGCACGTTGCTCGCGGGTTCCACTTGGGAATTGACCAAGAAGGGCGATCCCGACCAGTCGTGGACCATTACGGACGATGATTCAGGCAGCGAGGTTGCGGGCATCAAGGTCACGGTTAATGGGCAGGAAGTCACTTCGTGGCGCTTTACCAATTCGACTCCTGCAAGCATCACCTACGTTGCCGTGGATAAGGATGGCAAGGAGCTCGCCACGAAGGTGCAGTGGAGGTCCGAGGATCCGGCCATTGCCACCATTGCCAATAATGGCACGCAGCTGCAGCCGAACAGCAGCGGCTTCACGAACATCGTGTTCACGGCAGGCGACAAGACCGTGACATTCCCCGTTACGGTAAGCGGTGTAACCGTGGAAAGCTCCGTGAGCATCGGTAACTATACCGAAGGCCAGAAAATCAGCCTGGAACAAGGTAAGACCATGACGCTGACGGCTACCGTGGCACCTGAAGGCAACACGGTGAACTGGTCTTCGAGCAATACGGATGAGGTTTCCGTAAGCCCCTCAACCGGTACTGCTGTTACGGTAACCGCTAAGAACGCGACTTCAGGCTATGTGACCATCACTGCCACCGAGCAGCGTAGCCAGAAGAAAGCCACCCTGAAAATTAAGGTGACAAAGCCTGCTGCGACCACCACCACTGTGTATTTCAAGATGCAGGATGACTTCAACCAAAATAACGGTCAGAAGCTATTTCTGGAATGGAAGTACGCCAATGGAAGTTGGCCTGCAGACAAGGGCGATCAACCGAACCGAAAGCAAATGACCACCGCAAGTGGGTGTGGCGAATACGTCTCCTACACCATCAATTCGGTGATGCCATCTGATGCCATCTTCCGAATTCGCAGGGATAAGGCTAACTGGACCACTCCTCAATCCTTCTATCGCCCGAATACCGATGGCGGATACTCGTTCAACGGTGGAGACGTGGTGACGCTGGAAAGCAACACTAACGTGTATTACAGCGCACCTTCCGGCTGCACGGTGACCAGCGCATATGTGGAGAATCGCTCCCATCGTTCCACGGTGAAGAACGCGGTGTTCTATGACCAGCCGGTGGTCCGCGCTATTACCAATACGACTGCCAAGGCAGCTGACACGCGGCAGGATGAGGATCCGAAGGGCGGCCAGTTCAAGGTGTCCGACCTTACGGATGGCACCTACACGCTGAAGGAAACCAGCGCCCCCGAACGGTTTCGATGTCAGTAAGACGAAGACTTACACCATCGTTATTGAGAATGGGCAAGTCACGAGTTCCGGTCTTCCTAGCGCGGGCAACATTGAGAACTCGCGTCTTACCGGTACGGTGAACTGGAAGAAAACCGACGAGACTGACACCAGCAAGCTGCTGGCCGGTTCCGAATGGAAGCTGTACAAGACTAGGAACTTCTCGTGGGATAACGGCAACGCGGTTTATACCGAGACCGGCAGTACTGATCCGGTCGCAACCATCAAGGATTGCGTGAACAGCAGCGAGAAGACCTGCTCCGCGCAGACGGGACAGTACACGGATCGTGACGGCGAAGCCGGCAAGTTCTCCATCGTCGGCCTTGAGTGGGGCGAATACCAGTTGGTCGAGTCCAAGGCTCCTGACGGGTACAACATCGATACGACTCCGCACGTGTTCCGCATCGGGCCGGCCGAAGGCGCGAACGTGAAGGGCGAGTGGTATACGTCTTCCGGTTTCAAGCCGGAGACTACCGCCGGCTATCAGAAGTCTGCCGCATTCACCGTTGACGGTGGTTCCATTACCAACACCCCCGGCGTCGTTCTGCCTGGTACAGGCGGCGAGGGAGTAAACAAGATGTACGCTGCGGGATTCCTCGCAGTGGCGATTGCCGTGGTCGGTCTGGCCTTGAGCCTCAGGAGGCGGCAATGATGGAAGCGTCTAGGAGAAGGGGGAGTGGTCCGTAGCGTAGCGAACTCGCTGCCCTCTAGGCAATAACTGAATACGAATAACTCAAGATTCCAAAAATTTCAAACAAGAAAGAAAGGGAGAACAATGAACAAGGTTCTCAAAGGCCTCGTAGCCGTGGCAGCCACCGCGGCAATGGCCGTCGCCGGTTTCGCCGGTGCCTCCACCGCCATGGCGGATGACCCAACTGGTGGTATCAATGTCGCTGACGGAGATGCCCACACCTACTCTGTCTACCAGATTCTTACTGGTACCTATGGCGCAAACGGTGCACTTGGCAACGTCCAGGCTGGTACCGATTTTAAGGAAGCTAATGCTGCAGGCGATCAGGGAAAGGGCCTGACTGCTGCGGAAGCTGCTGAAAAGCTGGCCAAGATTGGAAGCACAGAGTCTGATCAGACGAAACTTGCCGAGATTCTCAAGTTCGCAAAACTGACTACTCAGTATGGCCCCGATCTCACCGCAGATGCTCCGTTGACTAATGTTCCTGCTGGCTACTATCTGGCCAAGGACAAAGACGGTAGCGTGACTGGGAATGACGCTCAGACGCTGTATATTGTCAAGGTTGTTGGCAATGAAGCCGTGACCATCACCCGTAAGGCTGACAAGCCGACCCTCGAAAAGAAGGTCAAGGACGTCAACGACTCCACTGGTGATAAGACCAACTGGCAGGATTCCGCCGATTACGATGTGAACGACGAAGTGCCGTTCCAGCTGACCGCTACCCTGCCGACGAACGAAGCAGACTTCGCAGCCTACAAGACCTACAAGCTGGTCTTCCACGATCAGCAGTCCGCTGGCCTGACCTTCAATAAGAAGTCCGTGGTCGTCAAGTACGGCGACAAGACTCTTGGCGCTGGCTCCTACACTGTCACTGAGAATCCCGAAGATAAGGACACCTTCGACATCACCATCGCTGACGCGAAGGCCGTCAAGGATGCTGAAGACAACGCAATCACCGTTGCCGCCGGTGGCAAGTTCACCGTCGAATACACGTCCACGCTGAACGAGAACGCTGTGATCGGCTCTACGGGCAACCCGAATGAGGCTTCCCTTGAGTTCTCCAACAACCCGAATGTTGGCGGCGAAGGCGAAACCGGCAAGACCACGACCGACAAGGTCATTGTGTTCACCTACCAGCTGGACATCAACAAGACCTTCAACGATGGCACCCCGGCTGAGAACGATCTGCCGAAGTTCAAGCTCTACAAGTTCGATAGCACCACGAACGATTACACCATTGACCGTGGCGAGGTGACCATCACCAAGACCGAGGGCGGCAAGTACACCGCTTCCTTCAAGCGCGTTGATGACGGCAAGTACAAGCTCGTGGAAACCAAGACTCCGGCAGGCTTCAACACCGCCGCCGACACGCTCTTCGAAATCACCGCTGACCATGACGTCGAGTCTGACAACCCGCAGCTTACGGTGCTCAAGATCAACACCACTGCCGGCAACACCACTACCGGTACGGTTACCGCCGATGTTGTGAACCAGAAGGGCTCCAACCTGCCGTCCACCGGTGGCATGGGCACCGTGCTGCTGTACGTGGCTGGTATCGCCGTGTTCGTGCTTGCTGGCGCGACCCTGGTGATGGCTCTGCGTCGCCGCAACGCCTGATCCTCCGGATTCCATAAGAATCTGAAGTAACCATGCGAAACCCGTGAGCCGCGTTGACGCAAGTCAGCAGCGGCTCACGGGAATCGCAATACATAATTTAAAAACTAAAAATTAAATAATAACTGAACCCACATATGCTGGGCTGGACCACCTCAATCCCTTGTACACTGCCTAATTTTCTTGAGTATCCAGCCTGGCTCCATATATTTTCCGGTTTGCCGTTGGGGGGCGAATCAAACATGCTTACTTTCCAATCCACAGAAGAGGGGTCGGCAATGAAGGAACGCACGATCGCAAGCCGCGTCATCGCCGCATGCTGCGCAATCGCCGCCACATTCGCCGCGGCAGCCTGTGCATTCACTACTCGCGATGCCGTCGCGGCGCCAACAACAGACTCTGCCAGCGGCAGCATCGCCATTTCGTACCACCATAAGAGCTCGGACTCCGAAACTGGCGACGATTCTACCAACTTCGCCATTTCGGACGCCAGCTTCAACCTCTACAAAGTCGGGCAGATCCCGGCAAGCGGCGGTGCCACCTTCGAGCCCGTCGCACCGTTCACCGACTCCACCGCCTACCCCGTCGACTGGTCGAAGATGACCGGCAAGGACGCGCAGGTGTGGCGAGACATGGCCAACACGCTCGCCGGACTCATCGCAGTGAACAAACCCGACGCCACGGCAACCGGTGTCACCAACGCTTCCGGACACCTGACCTTCACCGGACTGTCCGACGACTTGTACCTGGCCGTGTCCGACAGCGTTGACGTGAAGGTCACCAACGCTTCCGGAAAGAACCAGACATGGACGTGCTCTTCCGGCAGCATGCTCGTCGCAGTGCCCGAAGACGGCGTCTCCGGCGGGTCGCGTGTGCTGAGTATCGAACCGAAAACCGAATGTGTGGCGCAACCGCCGAAAACCGTGGAACGCACCGTGCGCAAAATCTGGAATGACCGGAACAATT
>JABLTN010097462.1_pt1 | contig 11149 bp, 7 predicted proteins | sample 7160141 | NCBI WGS metagenome assembly JABLTN01 (sample SAMN14651226, study PRJNA627086) | human gut metagenome | isolation source: feces | host: Homo sapiens | reverse complement strand
GCCGCCGTATTCGGCCTTCATGCGGTAGTGGAACACGTCGAACTGCAGCGTGCCGACGACGCCGACGATGACCTCCTCCATGCCGGAGTTCGGCACCTTGAAGATCTGGATGGCGCCCTCCTGCGCGATCTGCTCCGTGCCTTTGAGGAACTGCTTGCGCTTCATGGAGTCCTTGGCGCTGACGCGGGCGAAGTGCTCGGGCGCGAAGGTCGGGATGCCGCCGAATTTGAACTTCTTGCCCGGGACGGTGATGGTGTCGCCGATGGAGAAAATGCCGGGGTCGAACACGCCGATGATATCGCCCGCATAGGCCTCATCGACGATCTCACGCTCGGAGGCCATGAGCTGCTGCGGCTGCGACAGGCGCATTTTCTTGCCGGTCTGCACGTGATAATATTCCGCATCGCGCTGGAACTGGCCCGAGCAGATGCGCATGAAGGCCAGCCGGTCACGGTGGGCCTTGTTCATGTTCGCCTGGATCTTGAAGACGAAGGCGGAAAAATCGGGGCTGAACGTGTCAATCACGCCGCAGTCGGCCTCGCGCGGCAGCGGGCTCGGGGTCATGCGCAGGAACTCCTCCAGGAAGGGCTCGACGCCGAAGTTCGTCAGCGCAGAGCCGAAGAACACGGGGGACAGGCGGCCCGCGCGGACCTCCTCGAGGTCAAATTCGCGGCCCGCGCCGAGCAGCTCCACGTCGTCGATGAGCTGCTGGTGGCGGCGCTCGCCGATGAGGTCTGCGACCTGCAGGTCATAGAGGTCGATCTCCATCTTGTCCGCGCGGTTTTTGCCCGAGACGCCGGAGAAGAAGATCAGCTGGCTCGAGCGGCGGTCGTACACGCCCTGGAACTCCCGGCCGGAGCCCATGGGCCAGTTGCAGGCGTAGGTCTCGATGCCGAGCTCATTTTCCAGCTCATCGAGCAGCTCGAAGGGATCGCGCGCCTCGCGGTCCATCTTGTTGATAAACGTAAAGATCGGGATATGGCGCATGGCGCAGACCTTGAAAAGCTTCCGGGTCTGCGGCTCGACGCCCTTGGCCCCGTCGATGACCATGACGGCGGAATCCGCCGCCATGAGCGTGCGGTAGGTGTCCTCGGAAAAGTCCTGATGGCCGGGGGTATCCAGAATGTTGATGCAGAAGCCCTCGTACTGGAACTGCATGACGGACGAGGTGACCGAGATGCCTCTTTGCTTTTCGATCTCCATCCAGTCCGATACGGCGGCGCGGGAATTCTTCTTGCCCTTGACCGCGCCCGCCTGCGCGATGGCCCCGCCGTAGAGCAGGAATTTTTCTGTCAGGGTGGTTTTACCGGCGTCGGGGTGCGAGATGATCGCAAAGGTTCTGCGCCGGGAGATTTCTTCTTTCAGGGATGCCATGTATGTTCCTCCAGATCCTGTTTTTTTAAGTCCAAGCAGCGCCGCTGTTACATGGGACACCCTCCAAATCTATCCGTTTTCTTCTTTTTCGTCATAACTGGATTAGTTTATCACATGCGTTCCCCTTTTACAAGTGCGCGCACGGCTTTTTCCGCAAAAATGGGACGCATACCCAAAGGCTCCCCTTTCAGGGGAGCTGGCTCGGCGCAGCCGAGACTGAGAGGTTGTCGCAGATTTGTATCTGCTGTATGTCTCCGACGGCCCTATCTTTTCTCTCGCAAGAGAAAAGATAGGGGAGAAAAGAGTGCGTGGGGGACGCGGGGCACTTTCTGCCTCTAAATTTAGGTAAGGCCCAATGTTTTAGTTGTCGTTCCACTCGGTGGTCACCTCACGTATATTTTGGTACGCGCCGCCTGATACGGGGGTATCGGATTTGTAACTGGTTGCCGTAGAACGACTGCCATCAATAGAAGGTGCGGTGGAAATTTTGATGCGTGTTACCTTCTTGCGGGGCACCAAGGCTCCCCTTGTCAAGGGGAGCTGGCCCGAAGGGCCTGAGGGGTTAGCCCGCCGCAGCGAAAAAGCTCCCCTCCCAGGGGAGCTGTCTGCGAAGCAGACGGAGAGGTTGTCTCTTTCCGGCACAACCTCTCCGTCTCGGCGTTCCGCCGAGCCACCTCCCCTGGAAGGGGAGGCTTTGGATCTGCGCACCCCAAGGCTTCCCCTATGAGGGGAAGCCTTGGGGCTCCTGCCTCGGCCTGAAAAAAGCCCGCTGCCTGGGCAGCGGGCTTTGAGTGCATGTATGGGATCAGGCGTTCTTCTGGGTCGCTGCGAAGCGGTTCAGGATGGCGGCGAACTGGCAGCGGGTGGCGGTGCCGGCGGGCTGGAGCTTGCCGTCGGAGCCCTTGATGAGCTCTGCGCCGACGGCCCACTGCAGGGCGGGAACGGCGTAGGCGCTGATCTCGGCCTGGTCAGAGAAGCTGGAGAGGTTCTCCGAGATGGTCACGGCGTCCATGCCCTGATAGACCGCGTAGTTGAACAGGAACTTGGCCAGCTGTTCACGGGTGACGGCCTTGTTGGGCTCGAACGTGGTCTCGGACGTGCCGCTGGCGATGGCGTTCCTGGCGGCCCAGGCGACGGCGGCTTCATAGTAGCTGCCGGAGACGACGTCGGTGAAGGCGGCCTTCTCGGTCACTTCGGGGCTTCCGGCCAGACGGTAGAGGGTCGCGACGACCATCGCGCGGGTGGTGACGCCCTTGGGGTTGAAGGTGGTGGCGGAGGTGCCGGTCATGAGGCCCAGCTCCACAGCCGCTTCGACGTCGGCCTTGAACCAGTCGGTATCCTTGACGTCGGTGAAGCCGGTCTTTTCCTCAGTGGGCTTCTCCCCGGCGGGTTTTTCTTCCGCCTTGGCAGCGGTGACGACGATCAGCTCAACGACGCCGGACGGCAGGCGCTTGCCGGCGGCCTTCTCAGCCGTGAAGTCGGCCTCGGTCGTGCCGCAGACGAAGCGCAGGGAGCCGGTATCCTTGGCGGTCTTGGCGATGTCGGCGACGGTGCCGTCAGCGGCAGCGCCCATGCCCCAGACCAGAGCGATGGCAGCGGGGACTTCCTCGCCCTTGCCGTCCTTGAAGGAATACTTGCCCTCAGTGATGTCCTTGTAGGTGGGATTGAACTTGGTGTACGGGCCGTCGTCGCAGACGAAGGCGAGGCTGTCGCCGTCGGCGAAGGTGACGTCGGCGTCGGTCAGGAGGGTGTCGAGGGTCACGTATTCGGTGACGACGACGTCCTGCTCGCCCTTCTTGAAGTACTGATAGCCGTAGCCGTCAGCCTTGGTCTCGGCGAGCTTTTTGAGCTCTTCGGCGGTGTAGCTCTTGGCGAGGGTCTTCTCGCCGTCCGCACCGGCCTGCGTGCAGACGGTCAGGGCGGCGTCCGCGGCGCTGGCCGTGATGGCGAGACCTGCAAATACGGTCACGAGCATCGCAAGCACGAGCAGCATGGATACAAGTTTCTTCATGATGATCTTCCTTTCGGTTCTTTATATTTCAAAAAGCCGTCGATCTTCGTCAGACTCTTTGAAGCAGATCAGAGAGCATGTGCGCGAGCTCGGCGCGGGTAGCGCTGGCCTGCGGCGCGGCGAGGCACGCGGCATAGCTGTCCGCGATGCCGAGGGCGTAGGCCGATTGCACATCGCTTCCGGCCCAGGCGCTGCACTCGGCGACGTAGACCGGCGCGGCATCTGCCGCGGCCTGTACGCCGCGCGTGCGCGCGAAGCGGGCAAGCAGAGCGCAGGCCTGTTCCTTCGTCACGGCCTTATCGGGCGCGAAGGTCGTCCGGCCCGTGCCGGAGACGATGCCGTTCTGTGCGCCCCAGACGGCCGCCTGGCGGTACCAGTCGGCCCGGAGGTCGGTAAAGCCGCCGTTTCCCTGCGCGGCGGGGCTGCCCGCCATGCGCCACAGGACCGTCACCAGCATGGCGCGGGTCATGGGCTTTTCAGGCGAGAAGCGGTCCTGCCCGGTGCCGGTCATGATCCCCGCAGCGGTGCAGGTCAGCACGTCCTGCAAATACGCGTCCTCCGCCAGCCCGCCTGCGATGGTGATCTCGCCGCTGGCGAGCCAGGGGATGAAGTAGGTGCCGGACTTCGTGACCCTGCCGCCGGAGACGAGGTTCTGGCGGTAGACGGCGGTGATGGTCATGTCGCGGCCGGTCGGGGTGAAGGCCGGCCAGGCGGCGGTATAGCCCGCGAGCTGCAAAAGCTCCGGCGCTTTCACGCTCCGGTCGCCCTTCCTGCCGGTCATCACGGCCACGGTCTCGCCGTTGGCGAGGAAGGTGGCGGTGAAGCTTTTGGGCAGGTCCGCGTCCTGCGGCGCTTCCCTGGCCGTGTAGTCGGGGCAGGTCTCTGCGGCGGTCTTTTCGGAGACCTTGCCGCTCCGGCCGAGCTGCGGCAGACTGCCGCCCGCCGCCGTGCAGCCGCCCCAGATGAGGTTCTGCGCATTGCCGACGATCGCGCCGGTCGCCGCGCGCGTCTCGGTGTTGGAAGACGAGACGGCGGCTTCGTTTTTGCTGGCAAGGATGGTCGTTTTGTTCCGGGCCGTGGTGTAGCCTGCGAGGCCGCCGGTATAGCGGTCCGCACCGCCCACCGCGCCGTAGTTGGCGCACTTCGTCATGACGCCCGCGAGCCGCCCGGCGATGCCGCCGGTGCCGTACGCACCGGCGCCGGAGCCGGTCACGGCGCCGAAGTTGGCGCAGCCGGTCAAGGTATCCGAGGCCGAGTAGCACAGGCCCACGATGCCGCCCACGCCGGACTTGCCGCTGACAGAGCCGTGGCTGAAGCAGCTCTGCATCGCCGTGCCGTCACAGATATAGGCGGCCACGCCGCCCGCGTGCGTCCCGGCGGCGGTCACGTCCACGTAGACGCTGATGTTTTTGATCGCGCAGCCCTTGGCGTAGGACACGAGCCCCGCCGCGTAGGATGCGCGGGCCTCGCCCGCGGCGCTGCCGCAGACGGTCAGGTCCTCGATCCTCGCGTCCACGCAGCAGCCGAAGAGCGCCGCGTAGCTGCCGGTATTGTAGGCCTCCATGGCGAAGATCGTATGTCCCTGCCCGTCGAAGGTCCCGGAGAACGGCTTCTGCAGGCTGGGGCCAATGGCCGTCCAGGTGCAGCTGCCGCTCGAGCCGTCGATGGAGGCGAGCGAAATGTCATTTCCCAGCCGGATGGTCACGCCTGCGAAGCTGATGCCCTGCTCGCTCACGAGCTTGGCCAGCCCCGCGAGCTGTTGGGCAGTGGTCAGCGTGTAGGCTGTTTCCTTGCCGGTGTACCAGCCGGTATCGGCAAAGGTGAGCCAGCTCTTGCGGCGCGTGGCCCGCACGGCCTCGATGACGACCGCGCCGTCGCCGGTGACGGTATAGGTCCCGTCGGCGTTCTTCTCCGCGCCCGAGACCGTGAACTGATAGCCCTCCCGGTATTCCAGCGCACCGTCGGCGGGGATGGCGTCGGCGTAGGAATGCGTCTGGAGCGTGATGACGTTGCCCTCGAGCACGGTATCGCCGGTGTGCAGCGCCTCGCGCTCGACATATTCCATGCCGTCCGCCGTGAGCCGGTAGCCGGTCCGGGCGGCAGCGAGATAGAACGCGTCGTATTCCGGCACAGTGACCGTGGCCGTCTTCACCTTCTGGAAGACGGCGGCCAGCGCCGTATCGCCGGTCAGCGTGTAATATCCGCCGAGGATCGGCGCGCCGTTCGCCGTGAAGTAGGCCAGGCGGTAGCCCGCGTCGGGCTGCGCCGTGAGCGAGACGGACGTGCCGAAGGCGGCCTCGCCGGTCCGGCTGACAGTGAAGGTGCCGTTCGCGGCGGCAGTCTGCGTGATCTTGCAGACCTAGATCCGGGGCTGGGTCTCAAACCACAAAACCGGGTAGCCGCCGTTTTTCCCGGCGGTGTCCTGGGTGAAGACCGCGCCGTTGGCGTTCAGCGCCGCGATCACGGTGTCGGACTGCAGGGTCTTCTGATCCGCCGCGGTGACGCTGACGGAGATTTTGCGGCTGGTGCCCTTGTAGTAGCCGTTGGAGGCCGGATCGTCGTCGCAGCCGGTCAGGTACCAGCAGCCGGCCACGGTATAGCTGCCCGTGTCGTGGACACCGATGCCGCGGCCGTTCTGTGCGCCGTTCGTATCGATGCGGCCCGCGTTATAGCAGTTGTAGACGTCCATGCCCTCGTTCGTGCCGAGGATGCCGCCCGCGGGGCAGGTATAGGTGGTAGAGATGGTGCCGGTATTATAGCAGCCGCGGATGGTGCCCGCGCCCCAGGCGGAGCCGCAGATGCCGCCGACGCCCTTGGAGTCGGTGTTGCGCACGTCGGCGCAGTTGCCGCAGTTTTCGATCACGACGCCGTTCGATGTCTCACCGACGCGGCCCACGATGCCGCCGACCATGCGGCGGCCGTAGATGGAGCCGGAGCCCAGCACCAGGTTGCGCACGGCGGGCTGCCAGCCGTTTTCAAATTCCGCCTCGGTCTTCTCCCCGTTCCCACCGTTCGCGTAGTCGGCATTGCCGCCGAGGAAGCCCACGACGCCGACGGCCATGCTGTACGGGAAGCCCTTGGCCGCGTAGCGGTCACAATAGAGATCGTAGATGGTATGGCCCTGGCCGTCGAGCACGCCGTTGAAGCGGGTGTCGAGCGTGAGGCAGTCGCCGGAGGCCTCCTGCGGCTCCATGGGGAATTTGCCGCCGATGGGCGTCCAGTTTGGGCCGGTCCAGCTGCCGTCGGCGGCTTTCCGGCCGCCCATGTCGAGATTGGCGGTCAGATAGATGGTCTTGTAGGCGAAGTCGACGCCGCCGGTGTAGACGGTATCGAACACATTGCCGCCGCCCGCGCCGACCAGCATGACGTTGTCGACCTTTTTGCTCACGAGATACGACCGGTCACCCACGATCGCCTTCGCCGCGGGATCTGCCATGCCGTTGACGAGCGCGGCCAGACCCGCGAGCTTCGCGGGCGTGTCGATGGTGTATTCCGTCTGCGCCGGGTCATACCAGGAAATGTCGACCGTGCCGTCCCACGCGGCCGCGGCCGCCCGCGCCTCAAGCGGCAGCAGGCACAGCAGCATCGCCGCGCACAGCAGCACCGGCAGCAGCTTTTTCATTCCGCATCCCCCGTTTTCTGATTTTCCACAATATAATACGTGCCGGTCTCTTTGTCGTAATAGACCTTGCCCATCTCGGTCAGATCGCCCTCGATCATCCCGGCGCTGCTTTCCGACTCGGTCAGGTCGTCCTGCACGAAGGAGATGGCGGGGTCGGCGGGCGCGTCGGCCGTCTGTCCGGCCGAGGAAATGTCCACATTCCAGTTGATGATGAGCGCCAGCATGATGCCCACGGCCAAAACCAGCATGGCGTCGGCCAGATTGCTGATGGAGTCCATGGGGTTGACGGGCGCATCGTCGCTGCGGCTGCGCAGCGAACGGGCCGAGAGCCTTCTCATCGGGCCGCCCCCTTCTTCGTCAGCTCCAGCACCTCGGTGCAGAGCGCTTCCAGAACAGAGCCGTACTCCCGGTACCAGCGGCGGCGGATGGCGGAGACCACGATGGCCAGCGCCGCGGCCACAAGTCCCGCGATCGTCGTATCGAACGCGGTCAGCAGCGACGTCGAGAGCGTGTAGGTATCGCCCTGGCCCAGCGGGATGAGCGTGCCGAGCAGGCCCAGCATCGGGGCCAGCCGCGCCAGCAGCTCACTGAGCTTGACGATGCTGTCATACCGGTCCTGCTCGCGCTCAAGCAGCTCGATGGCGAGCGCCTCACGCGTGGCGTCGGTAAAATCCGGGTGGCGCAGCAGCTCGAGCAGGGCGTCCTTCTGCCGGCGGAGCAGGCCGCTTTCTTCCACGGCGGCCTCCCGGTCCGGCGCGGTACGCAGCGTCTCCATGAGGGCGGGCAGCGCGAGCTTCAGATGGCGGCGCTCCGTGCAGGATTCGGAGATCAGCCAGCCCACGAGCGCGGCCGCGGCCAGCAAAAACAGAACAAGCAGCACGATGACCGGCACTTCCAGCGCCCCGGACACCGCGCGGAGAATATCGTGGATGCGGAACGCTTCGTCCGCGGTCTGCGTTACAGCAGCAAGCAGCATGTTTTTTCCCTCTTAATCGTGAATTTTATCGAAATTTATCGCAGTTTTTTATACCGGATCAGGCCGTAGCTGAAGCCGAGCAGCACGCTCAGCGCCAGCGCGGCCCAGACGGGCCCGGTCTTTGCCTCCTGCCTGTCCGGCAGGAGGAGCTGGACGCTGCCGTCCTGCATCCCCTCGCCCGCGGTCGTGCCGTTTTCCCCGGTCGAGACAGCGCCGCCCGCGAGCACATACACGCTCCGCGCGTCGACCGGCTCCGTGACCGGCGCGGCTTCCGTCTCGTCCGGCTGCGGCAGGTCGAGCTGGCCGGTCCCGGCCTCGCCGCCGGGGGCCGTCCCCTCGCCTGCGGCGCTGCCCGTGCCGCTCGCGCCGCCGGAGCCGACGTGGACCTGCACGCTGACGCTCGACTCGCCGAAGGACGCGGTGATGATCGCGTTGCCCTCCGCATTCACATGGAGCCTGCCGTACTGGTCGACCGAGACGACCGCAGGGTCGCTCGACGTGTACTGCAGATGCTCCTGCACATAGGCGGTCAGCGCGTCGTCCTCCGCGTCGGCGGTCACATGCAGGGCATGGTCGCTGCCGACGACAAGATCCAGGTTGGACTCCTCGCTCGACAGCGCCGGCGTGCCGGAGAACGTCACGAGAATTTTATAGACATACTTGGCCGCCGAGCTGGTCGCGGCCTCCTCCGGGCTGGCCTGGCCGAAGAAGAGGTGGAAGCGGCTGCCCGTGGAGAACAGGCTCTCGTCCGCGTAGCTCTCAAAGTCAAAGCCGGCGGTATCCCACTCGGTGTAATCCTCGAGCGCGAGCATCGGCTCGACCTGATACGCGCCGACCCACAGATCGTCGCCCCCGTCCCAGGCGTAGAGCTCGCCGGTCTCGGCGTCGCCCGCGAGATTCGGAAAATAATAGCGCGGCTGGTCGAGCAGGGCGTATTTCGTGAACGAGCGGTAGGCGCCGACGGAATGGTCTTTAGTAAAAAAGTCGATGGAGGCGATGGAATTGACGTCCACGCCCGCGTAGTCCAGCAGATCGCGGATGTAGAAGCCGCGGGCGAAGGCCAGATAGGTCCGGCCGCTGCCGTTGCAGTAGGAATAATACTCCTCATGCGTGTCGAGCGCGCCGCCGTACCAGTCGTCGAGCTCCTGCCAGGAGAATTTCGTCTTTTCGACGTACTCGTCCTCGCTCCAGCCAAAATAGCCGATGCAGACTGAGATGGAGTCCGTGACCGCGTCGGCGAAGACCGGCAGCGCCAGCGCCGCGCACAGGATCATCAGCAGCGCGAGTCGGGTCAGCAGTTTTTTCATGGCGTATCCTTCAGCGTGGAGTTGGCGAGCATCTGCCGCGCTTCCTCCCCGCTCAGATCATAATCCCAGAATAATTGGAATATTTCCTGTGTTTTTTCCACCATATCATAGTCATAATACTGCGGATACAGCAGATTTCCCAGCCACCAGATGCCGAGCAGCATGTTGAGGCTCGGCGGGTTCGACAGCCAGTTGTAGGGCATGGACGGGATCTCGTAAAAGTCCCCCTCCTCGATCGCGCGCAGCGGCTGCCACGCCGCGTCGTCCGCGGCGGCGGCGTAGATGCTGCCCGCGGCAAAGAGGATCACGTCGGGGTCGAAGCGGTAGAGCTGCTCGAGATTGATGGGATTGCCGCCGCCCTTGTTGCTCACATCCTCGACCACGGCCGCGTTTTCCAGGCCCATAAGGTCCAGGACCTGCGCCTGCGTCGAGCCCTTCGCATCCGTATTGAGGCCGGACGAGCCGGACGTATAGAGGACGGACAGGCGTTCGCTGTCCTGAATTTTCGCGGCGTTTTCCTCCGCCATCGAGACCGTCTGCTCCACGAACGCCGCCAGCTCCTCGCCCCGCTCGGCCTTTCCTTCCAGAATGCTGCCGAGCGTGCGGAAGGCCGCGGCCATATGCGGCAGGTCCGCCTCGATGAAGATGACCGGGATGCCGATCTGCCGCTGCAGCGCATCAAGGTCGGCGGCCATGTTGTCCTTTTTGTCGCCAATGTCGATCACGACCTGCGCACCGGAGGAGAGGATGGACTCAAGATTGAGCGTCGACTTGCTGCCGTACATCTGGCCGGTCGTGGGCAGATCGATGAGGCGCGGGTTTAGGTATCTGTACTGGCTGGAGGACGGCGTGGCGTTGATCGTCGACATGTATTCCGGCGCGACGACCGCGAGGAACATCGACGCGACCGCGCCGCTGGGCGCGACGCGCGTCAAAGACGCCGGGACCCTGACCTTCCGGCCGAGCGAGTCGGTAAACAGGACCATCGGCTCCGCCGCCGTCTCCGACGGCTTCGCCGCGCAGCCGGAAAGCATCCCAACCAGCAGCGCCAGCGCCAGAAGGCAGGCAAAAAAACGTTTTACAAGCATGGTTATTCTCCTTAAAATATAACAATCTATAAAAAAATTTCTACAGCTGCATTATATCAGCCGAAGCGTCAGATTGCAATGGATCGTTTTACAATTTCAAACGTTTTCTTTTGTGATTCGCCAATCCCGAACAGCGCAGCACACGAAAAGCCGCCGGGCAGGAGCCCGGCGGCTTTTCGTGTATGGCAGCGGCATCGGGGGGTCATGGGATCTGTCAGAAAGGATGACCAGAGAAAGATGGAACGAACAACTTCCGCCGCGCCACACACCCGCTGTCCGTCTCAGCTGGTCTCAGGATACCAGAACCAGCGCGGAAGCGCAAGCGCTTCTTTCGGTATTGGAGGATTGTTGTATCGTATGTCGAATGTTTTGCATAGATGGCTATATTTCCGTAATGTCGAATAATTTTAGAGATCAGCTCGGAGCAAAGCCTCCCCTTCCAGTGGAGGTGGCTCGGCGAAGCCGAGACGGAGAGGTCGCTGCAAGTTTGATACAACCTCTCAGTCAGCCTCCGGCTGACAGCTCCCTACCCCTTTTGTCCCTTCGGGACATTTCCCCCTGATAGGGGGAATCGGCCCCTGCAAGGGGAGCCTTTGGGGTGCGTTCTGTAGGGGCGGGGCTCTGCTCCGCCCGTGCTTCCGACAAAATCAGCACCCGCGGGCGGAGCAGAGCCCCGCCCCTACAAAGTGCAAAGCAAATAAAGATAACTTCCCCGCAAAAAGGTGCAGACCGGCAAATCCGGTCTGCACCTTCTATTGATGGCAGATGTTC
>JABLTN010018291.1_pt1 | contig 11161 bp, 6 predicted proteins | sample 7160141 | NCBI WGS metagenome assembly JABLTN01 (sample SAMN14651226, study PRJNA627086) | human gut metagenome | isolation source: feces | host: Homo sapiens | reverse complement strand
TACTTTCTGTGGAAGTGGAAGAGCATTTTTCTTATCCGGCTTGATTTCTGACAGAATTGCCGCAAGCTCTGTTGCATGGGTACAGGATGTTGTCAGCAATGCCTTTTTTGTTCCTGTATGTTCTTCTAACCATGCATTGCACTTCTTAGTGTATTCTCCATCCCCACATATTTTCTTATTTTCTACCGCCTTACGGATATAGTCAATGCTTTTTTCCATATAAGGTGGTTCGTTGAAATTAATCATTTTCAAACCTCCATACGTATCTATTCTTTCAAGGAAAAATCTGCTTTATCAAGTGTTAAATTCGGATTATAATACGGATCCCCATGTTCTAAAATGTCTTCCCAATGAGAACCAAATAATGCTATTTCCTGTTGAAATCTCGCCACTTTATCTGCAGAATCTTCCAGTCCCCTGGACTTTGATTCATAATGATAAAACTGTGCATATGGATTATATACCACAAGATAGCCCGCTTTTCTTACTTTTAAGCAGAAATCAATGTCATTAAACGCTACTCGGTAATCTTCATCCAGTCCTTTTACCTCATCATATACACTTTTTCTAACCATAAGACATGCCGCTGTCACTGCGGATAAATCCTGCACACATAAAATGCGTGAAAAATATCCATTATCTTCTTTATCCTGTCCGATAAATGCATGTCCTGCTATTCCGCCAAAGCCAATAATAACCCCTGCATGCTGTATCGTATTATCCTCATATAATAACTTTGCTCCAACAATACCCACATCCGGGCGCATACATACATCTAACATTTCCTTAATGCTTTCCGGTTCAATCATCTCTGTATCATTATTTAATAGCAGAATATATTCTCCCTTCGCCTGAGCCACCCCAAAATTATTGATTCTGGAATAGTTAAATTTCCCTTTGTAATACAATACCGTTACATTATCTCTTTTTTCAAGTTCTTTATAATAAGCAAATGTTTCTTCCTCTATACTGTTATTTTCCACAATAACAAATTCAAAATTACGGTATACTGACCTGTTTTCCACAGACTCAATGCACTTTTTCAGATCATCCACATGATCCTTATTTGGTATAATAATAGAAAGCAATGGTTCTTCTTTCCATTGATATTTTGTGTGATACATGCCATAGAATGGTCCCCGTTCCACTTCTGCTGGAATTCCGATTCTGTCATAATGTGCTTTTACTGCTTTACAACCATTGGTAAAGGCATAAAGTTTGCTTTCCGGATTCTCCGATGTAGATTGTGGATGACATCTCCAATGATATAATACCTTCGGAATGTGGACAATATGCTTTGCTTCTTCTGTACATCTCAAAATAAAATCATAATCCTGTGCCCCGTCATATTCCTGTCTAAAATAACCAGCCTTCGCTAAAACATTTTTGTGAAATACAAACAAATGGCAAATATAATTCATTGTGCAAAGTAAATCAATATTAAAATCAGATTTAAAGTGTGGTTCAAAATAATGTTTTCCACCCATATCCACTTTATCTTCATCAGAATAAATGACATCTGTTTGTGGTTCTTCCTGAATCACCTTGGCACATTGATACAGTGCCTCCGGCGAAAGCAGGTCATCATGATCGGTTAATACGATAAAGTCACCTGTTGCCATTTTTAATGCTTCATTGGTATTTCCTGCTATTCCTTCATTACTCTTTAAAAGAGCATATCTTATACGTGCATCATCTTTTCTATACGCATCTACAATCTCTTTCAGGTTCTTTTTACTTCCACTGCCATCCGCCAGGCACAATTCCCATTTTCCATATGTCTGTGCCTGTACAGACTCAATCATTTCACGCAGGAACTTCTCTCTTGTGCAATACAATGGAACAACAATAGAAAAAAGCGGTCCATCCGTCAGATTTTCCTGTCTCTGTCGTTCCAGTTCCTTTTCACTTACTCCATATTTTTTTAAGAACTCTTCATAATTCATAGAGTCCTTTTCGCCTTTTAACTTATAAATGACCTTCCGCACGGTTTTCTTAAAACCGTAATGTTTCCAATATGCAATTGCTTTTCCAACATATCCGGAACTTGTCTGTTTTTCCTGACCTTGGCGCACTTTTTCCAATAATATTTCATACTGCTTGCTCTTCTCCCCAGCACTTAATATAAGCTCAAGCTTTTTTCCGCCCTGCTCCGGCACAAAAATCTCATAACCACAATTAGCATCGTCCGAAAGTTCTTTGAACACATCCACTACATCTTTACGATATTTCCACCGGACTTCAACCGGAACTTTCTTTTTATCTACCAATACTTCACATTTCGTAATATTTCCTGCTGCACTCCATCCGGTAAGTACTATTTTATCTTCTTCCAAACGTTCCATTTCAAGGTTACTTTCTAATGAACGGCACATTTTTTCATACAATTTTCCATCTGCCCGAAAAGACAATGCTTCTTCGCCATTGCTACAACTACAGACTTTTATCTCTGTAATCGTTTCTTCCGGAATTATAAACTGCCCCGTAATCTCTTCGCCTACATTCATCTGATAATGTAGATATCTTCTCCTGATGTCTACGCTTTTTTCAATGGATAATTCTACCGGGACTTCTTTTTTATTCACATATACTTTAAGTGTTCTTTTTTCCGGATTATCTTCCGGGAAAAAACCACGAAAAACCATTCTGTTCTGTTCCGTCAGATGCAATCTCATGCTCTCTGTCACGAAATCATAGTTCATCATACCTTTTTGTGTTCCTCCTTAGAAAACATAGTTATTTATATTGTATCAAAAAGAAACCAGATGGTCAAATATGCCATCTGGTTTCTTTTTTCTTCAACTTTCAGTTTCTACTGGAAACTTCCAAGATAATGTCCGTCTGTTTCATCCATATTATAATAATAGACTCCATCAGTAATTAATCCACGGGCTACCATTCCATTCCAATGATAAAATACAACTCTTCCCCATGCATCATAAGAGAATTGATTTGTCTTTAATGTTCCATCTGAATTAGCATAACCATAGTCCCTTCCATTTGCGAACCGGAACCAGCCGCTATTCTCCATCTTACCATCACCATTCAGATAATATGTCTTATTACCCACAAATGTAATCTGATCCTTATAAATATAACCCAGTGAATCAAAGTAACAGGTATATCCTACTTTTGAGCAATAGTAGAAATCCATAAATACCTCATGTCCTTTATTATCAAAGCAGATAATATGTGTTCCGTCCGGATGATACGGCAGATTATCTTTCATTGCTGTTCCATCAGCCTGAATATAATAAGTAAAATATCCATCAAATATAAATTGATTCCTAATCGGAGTTCCATCCGGATAATATGCATGCACGTTTCCATCTGCATCTGTCTGAAAACGATTGCCGGTATAGTTACAATTGGTTACTGCCGTATTACCACCTGATATTCCACCAATCTGATCCGAGCAGTAATTTACACTGCCATCTACATATCCTTTATTAAAACAGCTTTCTATATAAATATAACTATTTGCAGTGCCATCCGCACACCCTACATTCTCCAGTGAAGCTCCAATTCCACCAAGAACGTCAACATTTCTGTCACTCTTACCATTTTCACTATAAATACTGCCGGAATTACCACAATCCTTGATATATACGGTTCCATTTTTTGAGATATTAACTTTGCCAAATACTCCTCCAGCCCAGGAAGATGTTCCATCTGCACCTTTTTTTACTGTAATTGTTCCACTATTTCCACAGCCTTCTACCAGAAAATTATCACCATTTGATACAATTTCTTCTCCATTCAAGGTATAAATGTGTCCATGATTAACCGCTCCAATAACGCCTCCGATTTCTCCCGTTCCATAAAGATTTCCAGCATTGGTACAATTTTTTATAGTAGAACTGCTGTTATCTCCTTTTCTTGTAGTCTCTCCAATAACTCCACCTATGGTTGCAACACCATTTCCTGCGTCCCCATATATATCCCCGGTATTTTTACAATCCTCTATTGTAAACTGTGAACCTGATGAAGCACGGTATTCATTTCCAACAATTCCACCGGCGTATACATGACAGTCACTGGTCTGAAAACTGATAGTTCCGCTATTCTCACAGCCAACGATGTTGGTGCCACCGTTCAACGCTGTTATTCCTGCCTGCTCGCTTGCTTTACCAGAAATAGTTCCCTCATTTTTACAACGATAAATATCCCCATCATTGTAAGCAGTAATTCCGGCCATGCGGACATTCACTCCATACGAATTCATATTTACCCGGCTTATGCAGTCTTCTATTACTCCACTATTGTACTCTGCAATTCCTGCAACATTCCGGAATTCACTGCTATTTATCTGCATATCCCCCTCTACGGTAAGGTTACTGATTCTGCCATAGTTATTCCTAAATAATGCATTTTCTCCCTGCATTCCATAAATGATATGCCCGTTTCCATTAAAGGAACCGAATACAGTTATTCCGGAAACACCGCCTGCATATGCACTTAAATCAATGTCATTCATCAGTACATAATTTCCCCGCATCTCTCCCCCGGAGTACGCAGCCAGATCAGCTGCTGTATAAATTGCAACAGATGCATCCTGATAACTCTCTGCAGTAAATGTTTCTCCATCCACATCCTGCGCCAGAACAGTCTGCCCCTCTCCTGTTGTAAATGCCGATATAGTCAATGCGGTTACTAAAAACAAAGCTATTTTTCTTTTCATCTGCCTCTTTCTCCTGTCTCTTATTTATTGAAAACTTCCAAGATAATGTCCATCCGTCATATCCATACTGTAATAATAAACGCCATCCGTAATCAAGCCACGGGCTACCATTCCATTCCAGTGATAAAAGACAATCCGCCCCCATGGATCATAAGAAAATCCATCTGCCTTTAATGTTCCATCTGTATTTGCATATCCGTAATCCATGCCATTCGCGAACCGAAACCATCCACTATTTTCCATTTTGCCATTTGCATTCAGATAATATACCTTATCTCCCACAAATGTAATCTGGTCTTTATAAATGTATCCCTGCGAATCAAAATAACAGGTATAACCTACACTCGGACAATACTGAAAATTACTAAATACTTCATGACCATCTGTATCAAAATAAATAATATGTACCCCATCCGGATGATAGGTCAAGCGATCCTTCATCGGTGTTCCATCTGCCTGCATATAATAAGTATAGCTTCCATCAAATATAAATTTATTGGTAACTAATGCCCCATTCCGATCATAACAACGAATATTTCCATCTACCTCACGATAAAAAGTATTGCCATTATATGAAGAAATTTTTCCAATGTAATCAGAATTGCATGCCGGTCTGTAGTTTTCCAGATAACTTTCCACCTCATGAACCCCTTCTTTTACTGCACTATCAGATTTGCAGAAATAGGTATAGTACCAGCTATTATCGATGTCAGAATCATCCCATGTACAATCTACCACATACCAGTTGTTATCCAGTTTTACCTCATTCCACTCATGTCCCGGACTAGTCACACAAATTGCAGGTATTCCCACTGCATTACACAAAAGTGAAAACATCTGTGCATAACCGGCACAGACAGAAGTCCCTGTAAGAACAGCTGTAGCACTGCTCTGGTGCTTTTCCTGGTTTGCATCATTGTTATCATATATGATACTGCTACAAGTAATATCATGTGCCTTCTTTACTTTGAAATAATCAGAAGATTCTGCATTAATCTCATTTATCCAGTTGTTTATCCGTTCATTAAACTGTGCTGTATAACTTGCACGTACATATCCCTTCTGATACTCAGCATAAATCGGCAATGCAACATACTGTTTAGAACCCTGATATCCTCTAAAAGCGGATGTACCACGGACAAAATAATACTGCGGGTTTGAAAGCGTAAATATCCAAACAACTTCCCACAAATCATCTGTTGACATGCCTGTGCATTCTATGTAGTCTGTCCTTGCATAAGAAGAACCATCTACTACTGCATCCTCCTGTGTATCCAGATACTGTTCACATTCATACTGCATACTATTATATAATGTTCTCTTTTCATAAGATAACTGATTATAGTAATAGCTGGAACTGTAATCAGTACCAGAAGCACTATATGTCTTTGCCCTATATTCCTGGTCCTCTAATGAAATCGCATCAGCTACATCTTCCTCTGTCAGGGTGACTTCCATCAGTCCTGCAGGAAGATATCCTGTTTTTTCACTTAAATCTGTGTCTAAATTTTCTGCTTTTGCATTCACCGGTAATAATTGTACCATCATCGCAGCAATTGCCAGCAGTGTTATTCCTCTCTTCCATCTTTTCATTGGTTCTCCTCCTTCATTTTATATATTTTTGTCAATAAATTAATTTCCTTTTCCTCTGTAACTATTACTATCAGATATATTATATCAGCTTTATGATATACCTTTCAATACAAAAAAACACTTTCTGACGTTAAACATCAGAAAGTGTTCTTCTCATCCACTTCTATCTCTGTTATGGACCTACATAAGTAACCGTCGCACCCCATACATCCAGCACCTGTCCATTATAGACTCTTACATCAACAGACTCTCCTGTGTATGTAAATTTATGGCTGTTTGCAACACCATGTAAAAATGTAGAATCATTCCACACATTGTAGTAGCTTTCATAACTCGAACGGTCTTTTGCAGTAATACGATATACGCCTTCACCAAGATGAATACCAATCTTTGCATTCACACCGACATAGGAAAGGCTGATTGACTGGGAAGCAAGATTTGGCGTTGCGATTCCCTCATAAATGTATACTTCTTCACCTGGCACAGCGGTAAAAATCAGGTTCTGATCACTCCAGTCACCCCGGACAACAGTTCCGTTACTATTATAAATATCAAATGAAACACCATCGCCCTGATTTGCAAGGAAATATTCTCCTGCCGGCATATTTATACCAACAATATAGTAACCTGGTCCATACAGCGGATTGGTATTTCCATTGGAAAAGCTTCCAAGATAATGTCCATCTTCCGTTGACATACTATAGTAATTATTACCATCTGCGATCAGTCCACGGGCTACCATTCCATTCCAATGATAATATACTACACGTCCCCATGGATCATAATCAAATCCATCGCAATTCAAAGTACCATCACTATAAGCATATCCATAATCCACACCATTTGCGAATTGGAACCAACCACTATCCTCCATTTTACCATTTGCATTCAGATAAAAGACATCACTATCCACAAAGGTAATCTGATCCTTGTAGATATATCCCTGTGAATCAAAATAACAGGTATAGCCTACGCTCGGGCAGTACTGGAAATTACTGAACACTTCATGTCCCTTTGAATCAAAATAGATAATGTGTACTCCATCCGGATGATAGGTCAAACGATCTTTCATCGGTGTTCCATCTGCCTGTGCATAATAGGTATAGGTTCCATCAAACACAAAATCATTGATTACCATATGACCATTGCTATACAAGTGTCCATCATTACTAAGTTCTCCTGTTGTGTACGCTTTTGCAGATGTCTTGTTTACAGAAAACGCTGCAAGAATAATCCCAAAACATACAACAACTTTCATCAGTTGTTTTTTCATAAACTTCTTTCTCCATTTCTTTTTATATGTATTTTTAGTTACAAATAAACTATAGCAGTTCTAATGCTGATTTTCAACCCTATTATTCCAAATAAAATTTATCAGTATTCATCCCCAATGAATAACTGTACCCAATAAGAACGATATAGTCCCGAAGAATTATAATAGTATCCAACCCCAAGGGCGGTATAACTTTCATCTAAGATATTTGCCCTATGTCCAGGCGAATTCATCCAGTCCTCAACTACCTCCTGCGGTGAGCTCTGTCCTGCTGCAATATTTTCACCGGCAGACATATACCCCTCTGTAACATATTCATCCAGCACCGTAAAACAGGATGTTCCATTTGGACGAGTATGGCTAAACAAAGTATCGATTTCCCCTGCACGGATCTGTGCTGCCTGCTGTGCCTGCTCACTTACCTTTAATGGCGGAATGTTTCTGCTCAGCCGTTCTTCATTTACCAGGTCAAGGACCTGAAGCTGATATGTATCTGATGCTGCAACTCCAGCCGCTTTAAATCGTCCCAGATAATGACCATCACCAGTATCCATGCTATAATACCACAATCCGTCTGATATCAGACCTCTCGCTACCATTCCATTCCAATGATAAAATACAATACGTCCCTGATTGTCCTTTGCAAACTTATTATTTCTCAATTCTCCATCAGACTCAGCATATCCGTAGTCCATTCCATTGGCAAAACGGAACCACCCTTTTTGTTCCAATGCCCCATTGGCATTTAAATAATATGGATTTCCATCTACATAAGTAATCTGATCCTTATACAAATAGCCCTGGGAATCAAAATAGCAGTTATATCCTACACTTGAACAATACTGAAATGCATTAAAAACCTCGTGTCCATTTTCATCAAAATAAATAATATGCACCCCATCCGGATGATAGGTCAACCGATTTGTCATTGGTGTCCCATCTGCCTGGGCATAATAAGTATAGAATCCATCAAACACAAAATCATTAATAACTTTCTGTCCATTTGAATATAAATAACGCTGCCCATTTATATATGTAATACCTCCCGTTGTGAAAGCCTTTGCATCTATTTTATTGATACAACATATTCCAAGTGCCACAACAAAAAAAGTAATTATCTTTTGTACCGTCCGTTTCATTTCTCTCCTCCTTTTTGTTTCTAATATTTAAACAGTTTTGCTATATACAGATTCACAATATTATATCCATAATTCTTAGCTGTAGCCCAGCCTTTTCCGTATGGATTTTCCTTTTGACCGAGCCATTCCACATAAGGTGCTGTTCCTCTTTCCACAAAATTGAAGCGTGAATCTACTTGCGGATTATTCAGCTCGGCAGTAGATGCATAAGCTTTTAAATGCTGAACCTGCGCCCTTACTCCTTCTCTTACACTGCCAAAGGAATTCCCATGTTCTCCATTTCCGGTTGCTCCAAGTCCTGCAAAATTATACTGATTAATCTGTACATCTCCACCATATCTTAAAAATCCTGTTTCCAGCATTGCCTGGCAAAATGCCACTTCTGCCTTCAATCCTTCTGCCTGACACTCCTCCAGATATATTTGACAGAATGCCTCTATGCTCGGTGCATCGGATGATGCATAGAATTCCGGATAAGTATTATTGGCATTATAATATGCAACCATCTGTGCAAGGCTGGTATTGGTATTTCCCATAATCTCATATCTTGCCGTCACCTGATATGCAATACAATAGTTTTCTACCGTTCCATCACTTGTTTTAGCTTCTACATATACCCAGTAATTGCCAGAGCCAGGATACCAGGATACCCAGTTACTTCCAGTCCAGTCTGTCAGTGTAGACCATGTGCTTGTACTCAAATCATATATCTGCCAACGAAAAGCCGGAGATGTGTCATTTGTATTATAGGATACTCCAAGATTAATTGCTGCTTTATCATTCACGCTACAAATTCCATTAATGGATATGTATTTATGATTATAATTTCTTGCTGCATTAAAGCAAATCGTATAGTCTTTTGTCACTCCATCTGATGTCTTTGCAGTAACATGCATCCAATAATTACCCTTATCTGGATACCACGATACCCAGTTACTTCCGGTCCAGTCTGCTACCAGATTCCACTGCTGTGTATCAAGATTATATGCTTCCCATTTAAAGGATACATTTGAATCATCACTGTCATATGCAATTCCAACATCAATTCTGTCCTCATAAATATTGTAACACATTCCGTTTAGATTTAATGTATGATGTGCATAATCCTTTTGCGAAGCAAAACACATAATCGTGTTCTTCGTCTCTCCATCCGGAGTCATTGCTTCCACATACAACCAGAAATTTCCCTGTTCCGGTTTCCATGTTACCCAGTTACTTCCGGTCCAATCTGCTACCAGACTCCATTCCTGCTTATCCAAATTATATGCCTGCCATTTAAATTTCACATTGGATGCATTACTGTCATAGGCTACACCTACATCAATGCCCTTATCCCGCATGATATAACACATCCCATTTAAATCCAAATAATACCCTGTATAATTTCTATTTGCAGCATAAGAAACAGTTTTTGTTGTCCCATTACCATTACTATCAACTGCAGCTACCTGTACCCAATAGTTTCCTTCCTTCGGCTGCCATTCCACTTTAGATTCTGTTGTCCACTCAGAAATAACACCCCAGCACTGTGTTGCAAAATCATAATATAAATACCGATACTGTACTCCTTTTGTATCTGAGCACTGTGCTGATATTTCTACAGAGTTGTTTTTATCTTGAAAATTGATTTCGTTAATCTGAAAGCCCTGTTTTAAATTGTAATATTCTGCAATGCCTTGTGCATCTGCTACACCTAATTTTTTCAGTTTTTCATCTGATGATAAATAATTGCTTGCATCTGATGCATTTGAAATAAAAGCATGTTCAACAAGTATTGCAGGAATTCCTTCTTTTTTACAATTACGAATAACCGAATGATAATCTCCATGGGAACCATCTGGATACATATATTCTTCATCTGGATCTTTACATTCATCCTCTCGAATAATTCCACCAACGTCAGAACGCCATGTATTCAAACCTAATGCAGTTAATTTTGATATAATTTTAGTTGCAAGTCCATTTCCTATATCACTAAAAGATGCATTATAATTCCTATTGGGATAGTAAATACCTGCACCATTCGGACTCGTACTTTTATTCGAATTAATATGTAAACTGACAAATATATCTGCATTTACACTCTTAGCATATGTCGCTCTATCTTTTAATCCTACATAACCATCTGATGTACGCGTCAGATATACTGTTACTCCTGCATATTTTTCCAATTCCTGTTTCGCATATTGAGCAATTTTAAGTGTAAGGTCTTTTTCCCTTAGTCCATTCCCTGATGCCCCCGAATCCGAACCACCATGTCCCGGATCCAGTACTACAACGATATTTCCATTGCTGCCATAAGTAGAGCGGGTAATTCCATCCTCAGACTGCTCCTGCTGCTGATTTTCAATTGCTGATGCAATAGAATCTTCGGATGTCTGATTACCATCCTCGTCAAAAGATACTACATCCATGTCAGATTCTACTGTGTCCTCATCTACCAGTTGTGCATCCGGCAGCCTGATTTTCTATGAT